>Ga0209583_10000360_pt1 | contig 14315 bp, 15 predicted proteins | sample Str014_FD_187201 | JGI IMG/M metagenome (GOLD analysis project Ga0209583, IMG submission 187201) | Freshwater sediment microbial communities in response to fracking from Pennsylvania, USA - Straight Creek_MetaG_SC_2014 (SPAdes) (version 2) | ecosystem: Environmental > Aquatic > Freshwater >... | reverse complement strand
CATCCAGGCCTTGCGGCTGGGGCCCATGAAGGTCTTGTAGTAGAAACCTGCGCCAATGAAGCGCTTCGCCATTTGGTTGGCGGCACCGAAATCAAAATGCTTGGATGGCCAGGCGTTTTGGCTTTTGGTTATCAGCCCATTGGCCAGCTCAATTTGCGTGGCCGGAACATTGGGAATTTCTGCGCCTTTTTTGCCGATGGTCAACAGCGCATTTGGCTCTTCAGCGCCAGCCGCCATCAGCCCGCGCGGGCGGTGATATTTAAAACTGCGGCCCAAAACAATCTTGTTGGCGGCCAACAGCGCTGCGGCCAGCGTGTCACCGCCAAAGCCGTTGACCTTGCCACCATCAAAGCGCGCCACAAGTTTTGCGGAGCGGTCAATCATCCCGCCTTCGGGCAAGCGTTTGAAAGTCATTCCACCACCTCAATCACTTCGTTGGTGGCGGTGTTGCGCGTCAGCTTGAACCATTGGCGGCACCCCAAGGTGTGGTGCCAGAATTCAAGATGCGGCCTTTTGGGTTTTCAAAAACGAATGCGAAATCATGCCATGTCTTGGCACCCTTGCTGCCATGTTCAGGCCGCTTCTTGGATGCGTCTCCGCCATAGACGAATTCGCCCAAGTCTCTGTCTCCACAATGGGGGCATGGAATCTTCATTGACGATAGTTCCTGAGGCCGGTGCCATGTTCATCCAGCGTGTCGCCGCGCATCATGCGGTCTAGTTCAAAGCCCTTGTTCAATTCATGAGCTGAGCCTGTTGCCATGGTGTGGGCGAATGTGAGGCCTGAAGCTGGCGTGGCTTTGAAGCCTTGGTAACACCAGCCACCGTTGAGATAGAGGCCGTCCACTGGCGTGGAGCAGATGAAGGGCGCACCATCAGGCGTCATATCTTGAATGCCAGCCCAATGCCGCAGCAGCCGCAGCCTGGCCATGAAGGGAATAAGTGTGACCGCGCATTCCATGATGTCTTTGACTTTGTTGAACTGGCCGCGCTGGGTGTAAGTGTTGAAGCCGTCGATATGCCCGCCGAAAACCATGCCGCCTTTGTCTGACTGAGAAAGATAAAACAATTCCGCACCCCAAGAGACAACATGGTGCACCATGGGTTTCACAGGTTCAGTCACAAAGGCTTGCAGCAAGTGGCTTTCCACCGGCAGTTTCAAACCCGCCATGCGCGCCACGTGAGATGAATGGCCTGCAACCGCGATGCCGATCTTGTCGGACAGAATCTTGCCCTTGGTGGTTTGGACGCCGGTGACTTTATTGCCTGTTTTCAGAATGCCACTGACTTCACAATTCTCGATGATGTCCACACCCAGTGCTGAGGCAGCGCGGGCATAGCCCCAAGCCACAGCATCATGGCGCACGGTGCCAGCACGCGGTTGCAACAAGCCACCATGAATGGGAAAGCGTGCCTCTTTGGAAAAATCCAGATAGGGCAATTCCTTTTCAACCTCTTCGCGGTTGAACAGTTCGGCATCGATGCCATTGAGGCGCATGGTGTTACCACGTCGTGCCAGCCCATCCATCTGGCCGGGTGAAACACCCAGCACCATTTGGCCACGGTGAGAGACCATAAGGTTGAAGCCCAGCTCATGGCTCAGGCCTTCCCACATCTGCAGTGATTTTTCAAAGAAGGCGGTGTCGGCGCCCAGCATGTAGTTGGAGCGGATGATGGTGGTGTTGCGGCCCACATTGCCAGAGCCGATGTAGGATTTTTCCAACACCGCAATGTTTTTCATGCCGTGATTTTTGGCCATATAATAGGCGGTGGCCAGCCCGTGCCCGCCGCCGCCGATGATGATGGCATCATAGTTCGGTTTAGGTTCTGCCTTCGCCCAGGCTTCTGGCCAAGCTTTGCCGGGCCTCATGCCGTGGCGGAGAATCGAAAATATTGAATAGCCTTTGGGCATGATGGTGTGTGTTAAAGCAGCGACGCCAGGCGAATTCAAGCTAAGGATTTTTTGGGTGTGCGCCGCGCGCTTTCCGCCCATTCGGTGATGCCGTAAGCGACCAACGCATAGACAATGAAATAGGCCGAGAGTGAAGTCATTGTGCCGTCATAAGCGCGCGCTGCGATAATGCCCAACACAATGCCCATGGCTTGAGACAGAACGCCAGAAACCGCTGCTGCCATGCCCGCAATATGGCCCATCGGCTCCATCGCCATGGCATTGAAATTGCCGAAGGTGAAACCAGCGGTGAAGAACCACAGGCCAAAAAGTGGCATCATGATAACCAGTGGCGGGCTGCCTGAATAAAGCAGGCTGAGGGCAAACACCACAATCCACACGCTGGCATAACCAACCATGGCAATGCGCGACAGCCTGCGCATGCCCAGCTTTTGCACAAGGCTGCCGTTCACGATCATGGCGGCGGCGATGCAGATGGCCAAGCTGCCGAAAATAACGGGGAACCAATTGCCCATGCCATATTGGTCCACATAAATGCGGCGGCACACGGAGAGATAAGTTGTGAAAATGCCGAAAACCATGCCGGTGGCCAGCGTATAACCCAGCGCAATACGGTTGCTGAGCACTTCAACAGAAGCATTCAACAATTGGGCAGCTGAAAACGCCCGGCGGTTGTGATCGGACAGGGTTTCGGGCTGGCCAAGGCCCAGCCACAGGCCAACGATCAGCGCCATCACGGCCAGACCCAAGAACAGATAATGCCAATTGGCGAAGATCAAAACGAACTGGCCGATGGAGGGTGCAAAGATCGGCACCAGCATGAACACTGACATCACGAAAGACATGGTGCGGGCCATGGCGGCCCCTTGCGAACCATCCCGCACCATGGCGACGGATACGATACGGGGGCTGGCCGCGCCAAAGCCCTGAATGAAACGTCCGAGCAGCAGCACCGGGAATGACCACGCGGCATAACACAGCAGCGCACCGATGATGAAGAACACCAAGCCAGCAAATATCGATGGTTTGCGGCCAAGCGAATCTGACATCGGCCCGAAGACAGGAATGCCAATCATATTGCCCGCAAAGAACAACAGGATGATCAAGGGCTCATCAGCCGCACTCGATGCCCCCAACTCTTGGGCCATTACCCCTTGGGCAGGCAACATCGTATCTATCGACATGGCCATCAGCGCCGTCAACATCGCCACCAAGGCAATAAAACGGAACGATGGCGCGTCAGAAACGGGCTTGGCAACGGACATGTGGGGGGATACTTTCAAAAAGAGAGGATGGCCTATAGCTGATGATCGCAATCAACACCAACACCCGTTCCGTCGACCTAGACCCGCGTTCAGCGCAGTTCTACGCAGACCCCTACCCGATTTACCGCCAGCTGCATGTGCAGTGCCCGGTGTTTAAATGGCAGCAATATGATCATTGGTGTTTTGCGCGCCATGATGATGTGAACGCGCTGTTGCGTGATCGGCGTTTTGGGCGGCAAATCTTGCATGTGGCCAGCCGCGCTGAATTGGGATGGCCTGAACCTGCGGAACATGTTCGTGTTTTTACGGATCATGAAAAGCATTCGCTGCTGGAGTTGGAGCCGCCGATTCATACCCGTCTGCGCGGGTTGATTTCGCGGGCCTTTCTGTCTCGCCAGATTGAAAGGTTGAGGCCCTTTATTGAGAGTCTTTCCAATCACTTGATCGATGGCTTTGAGAAACTGGATCAGGTTAATTTGCTCACCGCCTATGCCACGCCCATTCCGGTGCAAGTGATTTGCCAATTGTTGGGCGCGCCTGTTGATATGGCCGATCAGTTTCTGGCCTGGAGCCATGATCACGTGGCCATGTATATGGCAAGGCGTGACCGGGCAATTGAAGACAAGGCCGTGAAGGCGGTGAGTGAATTCTCAGCCTATATGCGCGAGCTGATTGGCGCGCGGCGGCGCAACTTGGGTGATGACCTTTTATCAGAACTCATCCGTGCCGAGGCAGAGGGGCAGCGGCTTTCGGAGGATGAACTGGTCACCACCGCCATTCTGGTCTTGAACGCCGGCCACGAGGCCACGGTGCATGCACTGGGCAATGGCATCAAGGCGATGTTGGAGCGCGGCATCAGTGGGCCGATCACCCCTGAGTTGGTGGATGAGACTCTGCGCTTTGATCCGCCGCTGCATATGTTCACGCGTTATGCGCTGGAAGATTTGGAATTTAACGGGCTTCGTTTGAAAAAGGGCGAAGTAGTGGGCCTGATGTTAGGCGCGGCTAACCACGATGCGGCGCGGTTTGAGAACCCAGAGATTTTCAATCCGGCCCGCAGCCCAAACCCGCACTTGAGTTTTGGCGCGGGCATTCACTTCTGCATTGGTGCGCCTTTGGCGCGGCTGGAAATGCAGATTGCGCTGGAAGTTTTGTTCAAGCGCCTGGCGAAACTGCGACTGGCAGAGCTGCCGCTGTATAAAGATGTTTATCACTTCCACGGGTTGGAGAAGTTGATGGTGGCCACGGCCTGATACTTGGTGAGCCCAATCAAATAAGTGTCGTCATTCCCGCGCAGGCGGGAATCTGCGTTTCTCCGGCCATAAAACATAGATGCCCGCCTTCGCGGGCACGACGGCTGCGGGAACGGGCCCATCGAAGGCCACCTCCCCCTAGTTTGTTGCCAACAGCTTCTTCAGTTTCGCCATTCTGGCAGCGCCGTCTTCATCAAAGCTCACAGTGCTTTTGAGTTTGCCATCACGGCCAAACAGGAAAAGCGTGGCGGTGTGATCCATGGTGTAACCGCCGTCGCTGGTGCCAACCTTCTTGTAATAGATATGATAATCCTTGGCCACTTTTTGCAGCTCCTGATCGGTGGGCACCAGGCCTTCGATGCGTGGATCGAAGTTTGAAATATAGTCTTTCAACACATCAGCCGTGTCACGGTCAGGATCTACCGTCACGAACAGCAGGCTGAAATCCTTGGCGGTGTCTCCCAGTTCTTTCATCGCCACTGACATATCATTCAACGTGGTGGGGCACACTTCTGGGCAATGGGTGAAGCCAAAGAACAGCCCATAGGGCTTTCCGAGCAAACTGGCGGAATCGAGATCGCCACCCTTGGTGGAAGTGAGCTTGAAGGGTGCGCCGAAGGCCACGCCTGAGCCTGGCTGTCCGCCGAGAAAATGCAGATAGCCGAAAATGATGGCGCCAAGCGCCACCATTGTCCACAAAGCTATACGAAACGTTTTTGTGCTTGCCATGTTTGCCTCAATGCTTATGGGCTTCGGCGTCAGGTCGCACGACTTCAAAATCGAGCTTCACGGTGCCAGCTTTGGCAAAAGTCATCGTACCATTCACCAATTCGCCTATGTCATAGGCGGATTTCAGATTCATCATCATGATGTGGTAAGATTTGGGCTTGAGCTCGACTGATTTGCCAGCCGGAATAACCAAGCCATCCTTCAGCTCTCCCATCTTCATGGTTTCACCATCCATTTTCATTTGGTGAATCTGCACAACTGGAACATCCTCGACGGTGACGCTGAGCAGCGTGTCGTCTTCCGTGCCCGTGTTATCAATGGTGGTATAACCAGCCGCAACAGAGGCTGACCCGATAGGTTGTCTGATCCACGGATGATGGATCACCAGCTTGCCGATCTTGATTTCATGGGCCTGGGCTTGTTGGCCATTGGATAGAATTGCGCCCAGTGTGAGCGCAGCAGCCAGTATCGTTTGAGACAAAAGTTTCATGGTGAAATTCCTGAATTGAGTTTGAAAATTGAAAAGTTCAAATACTTCAGGAAATGGGTGGCCCGCGCGCATGAAATGCCGAGCTGTCAATGGGGGCGGAAATTACTTGTGTCAGTGAAGCCAGACTGGCTGCAACCTCGCGCCGAAGTGGAACAGGCAAGACAAATGTGCCCCGCAAGGGCAATGCCATCGCTGCTTGGCCGCTGGGCAGGCAGCAGGGGCAATCTTGCAAATGGTTGTTGTGGTCTGGCGCGGGGTTGTCGCCCAAGCTGGTGCAAATGCGCGCCACATCATCAGCCACCGCTGCGGAAGCGCCCGCTGGCGTGAGGGCCAAAAGCATGGGCAACAGCAAGGCAACAACCAGCCAGCCCGTGAGCACGGGTCGCACTGTCTGCCAAAGCTGGTTGAGCCTTTTCTTCACGCGGTGCAAACTAAAGATCTGCAAATCAAGAGTCCAATACCTTGTGGTCGCAGGTTTGGGCTTTCCTTTTTTTAAAAGCGGGTTACAACTTGCCCATGACCGAAGAACCCGTATCACGCCGCAGCCGCGGTGGCGCCGAAGCCCGCCGCGCCGCTCGCACCTCCACCACCATCAAACAGGCTGGTTTCATCCGCCGCAACATGAAGCTTTATGAGCCGCTCACCGATGAGCAGTGTGAGCTGATTGAAAACAATGCCGAGATCATTCTGCAGGAAATCGGCATCGATTTTTATGAGGATGAAGAAGCGGTGCAAATGTGGAAAGATGCAGGTGCCACGGCCACGCAATCTTCCACGGAAGCGCGGCGTTACCGCATTCGCTTTCCCAAAGGCCTGGTGCGTTCACTGATCAAAACTGCGCCGCGTGAATATATCCAACATGCGCGCAACCCAGCCAACTCTGTCACCATTGGTGGCAACAATACCGTATTTGCTCCGGTTTATGGCCCTCCTTTCATCCGCAATCTGGATGAGGGCCGGCGCTATGCCACGATTGAAGATTTCCGCAATTTTGCCAAGCTGGTTTACATGTTGCCCAGCCTGCACCACGCGGGCGGCACTTTGTGTGAGCCTGTCGATGTGGCCGTGCCCAAGCGGCATCTGGACATGATTTATTCCCACATCAAATACAACGACAAGCCTTTTATGTCGTCCGTCACCTCCGGCAGCCGTGCCGCAGATTCGGTGGCCATGTGCGAGATTTTGTTCGGCAAGGAATTTGTTGACCAAAACTGTGTGATGACTTCGCTGATCAACGCCAACTCCCCCATGGTGTGGGACGGGGTGATGTTGGGCGCGCTGAAAGTTTTGGCGCGGGCCAATCAGGCGACTGTGATTTCGCCCTTCATTGTGGCGGGGGCCATGTCTCCGGTTGCCTCGGTGGGTACGCTCACCCAGATTTTGGCTGAAGCTTCGGTGGGCATCGCTTTCACACAGCTTTGCCGACCTGGTGCTCCCGTGGTGTTCGGCACTTTTGCGGCTTCCATGTCCATGCAATCGGGTGCGCCCACTTTCGGCACGCCTGAACCTGCTTATGTGACCTATGGTGCGGCGCAATTGGCGCGGCGCATGGGTGTGCCTTTCCGTTCTGGCGGCGCTTTGTGTGGTTCAAAAATTCCAGACGCGCAGGCAGCTTATGAAAGCGCCAATACGCTATGGCCCACTTTGCTGTCTGGTGTGAACTTCTGTCTCCACGCCGCCGGTTGGCTGGAGGGCGGACTTTCATCTGGCTATGAAAAGCTAATCATGGATCATGATCAGCTGACCATGTTCCAGAAATTTGCGGAAGGCTTGGACTTCTCAGAAAATGGCCAAGCGATGGATGCCATCCGCGAGGTGGGCCCCGGCTCACACTATCTGGGCAGCGCACATACCCGCAAGAATTTTGAGAATGCCTTCTGGCGTTCGTCGCTGGCGGATAACAATTCATATGAGCAATGGCGTGATGACGGCGAGAAAGACATCGTGGTGCGCGCCAACACAAAATGGAAACAGATGTTGCGCGAATACGTGGCCCCGCCGCTGGACCCTGGCATTGATGAAGCACTCGAAGCCTTCATGACCAAGCGCAAGGCAGAGCTGCCAGATAGCATGACTTAAACGGCTGGAAAGGCAGCGTTGATTTCAATCAAGTGGCTATCAGCGTCCATAATATAGAGTTGTGAGTAACCCGCCATGCTCTTGGGCTTGATGATCAGGCGCTTGTTGTCACCTTCTTCAAGTCCAACTTGATAGCCATGCAGATTGAGCTTGGCGATTAGTGACTCAAAGTCTTTGACGCGCATGGCAAAATGAACATCATCGGTCCCCACAGATTTCGTGTTGCGAAACGAACCTTGCGGATAATCGATAAGGTGAATTTCTACGCTTCCAGCTTTCAGCCATGCGCCGCCCAATGGAAATGCCGGACGTGCAATCTGCTTGAAACCAAGTACATCCGTATAAAACTTTACGGCCTTGGTTAGGTTCTTCGTTGTTAAGGAAACGTGGTGAAGGAAAACTTCTTCCATAGGCTACACCTCCGCATTTGCACCTTAGCCTATAACTACACTATCAGCTTAGCAATCGCACTTTTGGCAAGACTAACATCCCGACATAGATGGTTGAATCTAAACCGTTTCCATCTCTCCAGCGATTTCCATTTTCTTCTCTGCCTCTGACTTTTGATCTGTGACCGCATAAAGCACGATGCCGATGATCACCAACGCTGAGCCCAAAGCGTCAACCAGCGTAAAGCTTTCGCCCAAGATCCACACCGCAAGCGAGATTGTGATGATGGGCGAGATTGCCGCAATCATTGAAGATGATTGCGCGCTGACGCGTGACAGAGAAGCATTGACCAGAAAACTAGGGATCACCGTTGCCACAATGCCGCAACCAATCGCCATGACATAAAAATTCCGCGTCGCGGAAAAGTCAAAGGTCTGGTTGGCGATGATATAGTGCAACACGCAAGCCACCGCAGAGCTGGATAGCGCCACGCCAGTGAACAGCGGGCTGCCGATGATGCCGATGATCTGTTTGGCGAGCAGTTGGTAAAGCGCGTAAGTCAGCGCGCAGGCCAGAACCAAAGCTGTGCCGAGGATCGTGTTGCTGCCACCTTCAGGCACTGATTTCATGAATACAATCAGCAGGCCGCCATAGGTGATGCCCGCCCCCACACAGCCCATCAGCGTGATGCGGCCGTTGAAGAACAGCCAGCCCAGAATCATGATCATCACCGGATAAGTGAAAAGCACCAGGCGCTCAAGTTGTGCAGTGATGTAAACCAAGCCTTTGAAATCGAGATAGGCCGAGAGATAGAATCCGACAAAACCAATGGCAATGGTGGCCAGCCAAACCTTGGGGCTAGGCAAGGGGCGGCCCGCTTTTTTATCGCGGTAGATCACAAAAAGCGCCACGCCCAGAAAGAACGGCAAAGCCGTTACCATGCGCAGCGCCAGCATCAACCCGGCATCGGCTTTGTCCACATAGGCCAGTTTTATGAAGATGGCTTTGGTCGAAAAAAGAGCGGCCCCAAGAGCCGCATAAACATAACCAAGAACAATTTGCCTATTCATATGGCCCTTCTATAGGCCACCAGCGTCTGTGTCGCCCTTCATCGTGACATGACAGACCTTCAAAGGCCACATGACTTTGGATTAAACAGGCTTCAGGCCCGCGACTTCACGAAACAACTTTCGGCGAATGGCCAAGGTGTAAGCGTTATAGTTGTCTGCGGGAATGACAAAGCTGCCCTCCCCACCAATGACGTCACGCACCATGTAGTCCACCAGATTGGGCACTTGGTCTGTGACCGCAAGGCCATTGATGGTTATTCCACGAGCCACCAGTCGGTCACGGATAGGCTGCACAGGCTCACCCATGTTGCAGTGACCATTGGTTGAAACATCCACCACGCGCCGCAGCGCAGGCGGCGCTGAACCAAACAGGTTTTCTGCGAATAGCAGGGCATTTCCGGTGGCAGTTGCGCCAGCGTCCAGTGTGCGCCGCGCGGCCAAAATCTCATCCGCCACCAAAGTCGTTTCGTTGCCGTTTCGCAGCACCCGCCAAGGGACTATGATTTGTTGGGAGTCTGGGCTCGACCATAAGAAAGCGCAAACAGCAATCACCTTGCCCGCGCCATGTTCAATCAATTCCAGGAACGCGGAATCAACGAGCGCTTGCCCGGTGCCGCGCAATTGCAGCCGGTAATCATAATCATCAACGCTGTATGAGCAGTCGATGGCCAGAACGAGAGCCAAATCCACTTCCCCCGCCGCCTGTGCAGCCACAGGCAGAAACGACACGCCGGCCAAGGCCAACGCAGTTCGGCGAGAAATTTTAGGGTTCCTCATGAAAACAGCATAGCGGACGCAAAAATCTGGGCAATAGGTCGCTTGCCACCGCGCCATATCCGGTGCAACATAACGCTCATGGCGAACCTCATTGACCCCTTCGGCAGGCATGTTTCTTATTTGCGCGTTTCGGTGACGGATCGCTGCGATTTCCGCTGTGTTTACTGCATGGCAGAAAATATGAGCTTTTTGCCCAAGGCGGATTTGTTGACGCTGGAAGAGCTTGATCGGCTGTGTTCGGCCTTCATTTCGCGCGGGGTAAAAAAGCTGCGCCTGACGGGCGGCGAGCCTTTGGTGCGCAAGGGCATCATGACGCTTGTTGAAAGCCTGTCACGCCATCTCAAATCCGGCGCGCTGGAAGAATTGACACTGACCACCAATGGCAGCCAGTTGGCGAAATATGCTGTTGAGCTTGCCAAGCATGGCGTGAAGCGCATCAATGTTTCAGTGGACACTTTGGATGAGAAGAAGTTCCGCAAAATTACCCGCTGGGGAGAACTTTCCAAAGTTCTGGGCGGCATCAAAGCGGCGCAGGATGCGGGCATTGCGGTGAAGCTGAACGCGGTGGCGCTGAAGGGCGTCAACGAACATGAAATTCCGTCGATGATTTCATGGGCGCATGAACACAAGATGGAACTCACGCTGATTGAGACCATGCCGCTGGGCGACATTGAAGGTGACCGGACGGATCAATATCTGCCGCTCAGCCAAGTGCGCGCCAGCCTGATGGATCAGTTTACGCTGGAAGACATTGACTACAAAACCGGCGGGCCAGCGCGTTATGTGAGGGTGAAGGAAACCGGTGGCCGGGTTGGCTTCATCACGCCGCTGACCCATAATTTCTGCGAAAGCTGCAACCGCGTGCGCCTTACCTGTACTGGGCAACTTTACATGTGCCTCGGCCAGAATGATGAGGCAGATTTGCGGGCACCATTGCGGGCCAGCGAGGGCGATGAGCTGGTGCTGCGCGCCATTGACGAAGCCATTGGCCGCAAGCCAAAGGGCCATGATTTCGTAATCGACCGCGAACATAACAAGCCAGCGGTGGCGCGGCATATGAGTGTCACGGGGGGGTAATTCGCCCTAATCTTGACAAAAAAGGTATATTTATTATACCTTAATTGGCGTGATCTATGAATTTGAATTTGATCTAACCAAAAGCGAGGCCAACAAAGCCAAGCATGGAATTGATTTTGTCGAGGCCCAGCAGCTTTGGGAAGATGATAGTCGGCTGACATTTAGTGCAAATCCGATCAGCGAGCCACGCTTTGGGTTAACCGCGAATTTGAACGGCATAAATTGGACAGCAATCTATACTTTGCGCGGCGCGACCATTCGAATAATTTCGGTGCGACGTGCGCGCCAAAACGAGGTGGAAGACTATGAAAGCAATGTCGGCAGAAGAATTTGATCGGAAATTTGATAACGGTGAAGATATATCCGAATATATTGATCGGTCCACGATGCGCCGTCCTGGTTTAGAGAATTCAAAACGCGTCAATTTGGATCTGCCGGTTTGGATTTTGAACGAACTTGACCGTGAAAGCCACAGGCTTGGGGTGACACGCCAGTCCCTCATAAAGGTTTGGATCGGTGCCAAACTGGATGCGTTGCGCGCAGAGCGCGGCGCAACCGCAGCGCCCGCAAAAAATCCTTCTCCGCAGGAAGCAGCCTAGTCCTTCAACGCCCCCATAATCCGCACCCAGCCCTTAATCCCGCGCTCAAAGCTGCTGAGATTATATTTCTCATTGGGGCTGTGGATCGCGTCGTCGTTGAGCGCGAAGCCTACCAGCACTGAATCCATGCCCAGAATGTCCTTGAAATGCCGCACGATGGGGATGCTGCCGCCGGAGCCCATGAGAACGGCTTCTCTGCCCCATTCTTGTTTCAGGGCTGCTGCCGTCTTGATGATATAGGAGTTGTTTTCTTGAACCTCGCTGGCGGGTGCGCCGCCGCCTTTGCCGGAGAAGGTGATCTTGGCATCTTTGGGCATGTGTTTTTTGGCGAAGGCTTGGAAGGCTTTCAAAATCTTGTCGGGGTTTTGTTTGCCCACCAGGCGGAAGGTGAATTTGGCATTGGCCTTGGCGGGCAAAACCGTCTTGCTGCCAGCACCAATATAGCCTCCCCACATGCCGTTCACTTCTGCAGTTGGCCGCGCCCAGGTTTGCTCCAATAGCGTGAAGCCCTTTTCTCCGGCCAGAGACTTGAGGCCGATCGAGGCCAGCAGTTTCTTTTCGTTGAATTTGAGTTTGGCCCATTGCTGTTTGGTGGCTTTGGGCAACGGGGCTACGCCATTGTAAAATCCGGGGATGGTAACTTTGCCATTCTTGTCATGCAGTGCTGCGATCAGCGCCGACAGCGCCTTGAGCGGGTTGCGGGCGGGGCCACCGTAAAGGCCGGAGTGCAAATCCAGCGATGGGCCGGTGACTTCGACTTCTTCATGCACCAGCCCGCGCAAGCGTGTGGTGATGGCTGGGGTTTTTTCGTCCCACATATTGGTGTCACATACAAAGGCGATGTCACATTTGAGTTCCGCCTTGTGGGCTTTGAGGAATGGCACGAGGGATGGCGAGCCGGACTCCTCTTCCCCCTCGATCAAAAAGGTGGCCTTGATCGGCAGATCACCAGTGGCTTCCAGCCAAGCGCGGGCGGCTTCCACAAAGGTCATCAACTGGCCTTTGTCGTCAGACGTGCCACGGCCATAGAGTTTGCCGTTTCGGATTTCCGGCTCAAACGGCTTGCTGGTCCACAGTTCCAATGGATCAACGGGCTGCACATCGTAATGGCCATAAAACAGGGCATGTGGCGTTTTGGCATTGGCGCCCTTGGGCGTGTAATGCGCTACCACCATGGGACGGCCTGGCGTGGGGTGGGCCGTGGCGGCGAAGCCCATGGATGAAAGCTCTTTGACCAGCCAGCTAGCTGCGTCATCACAGTGCTTGGCATAGGCGGGGTCTGTGCTAATGGACGGTATATGCAATAAGTCTAATAAACGATTGAGGCTGGCTTTATAGCCGGTTTGAGCTTTGGCAAGACTGGCAGCGATGGACATGGATTAACCTCAAAATGCTTTACGAATCCGCTTATGCAGGCTTAGGGTTTAAACCCGAATTTCAGCAAGGCAAATGGTTGGTTGAAGAGTGACTGAAATTACCAAGACATTCCTGCTTCCCAGAGACAGCCTGCAAGCGCAGCAGGCTTCCTCACGCCTTGGGCGCTTTCGCCGGCGCGGCTATCAGCGCTTTGTTCTATTCAAGCATTTTGTGGATTTCTCGCTGCTGTGGAAACGGCGCTGGTTCATCATTGCGATGTTGCTGGGCTTTTCGCTCATGGCGGGGCCAACGCCTGCCGGCCTGACCCATGATGGGCAAATCGTGCTGTGCATGTCGCTCATCGCCACCATCTTGTTCATGAGCGAGGCGGTGCCTTTGCCCACTGTGCCCCTGCTGATCATCGTGGGTGAAGTGATCTTGCTGAAACAGGATCCGACAAAGGTTGCGCAAAGCCTGATGACAGATTCAGTGATTTTCATCATGGGCTCTCTCATGCTGGCCGTGGCTGTGGTGAAACAACGGCTGGACAAGCGCATTGCTTGGTGGATTGTGCGCATCACCGGCACCAATGTTTATGCCATCTCGTTTGGCGTGACCACAGTTTGCGGTTTGCTGGCGGCCTTTATCGGTGAACACACCGTGGCGGCGATGATGCTGCCTGTCGGCGTAACGCTGATCACGCTGACATCTGACAACCCCAAAGACATTCGCAATCTTGCGGCGGTTTTGCTGTTCTCGATTTCCTATGGCTGTTCCATCGCTGGCGTGGCGACACCTTCGGGCGGCGCGCGCAATGCCATCATGATTTCCTATTGGAAGGATTTTTTCTATGTGGCTGGTGATCCGGCCACGCGGCGCTATCTGATGGATTATTTGCACTGGGCGCTTTACGCTTTCCCCATGTTCCTGCTGCGCCTGCCTTTGGTTCCTGTGCTGTTGATGGTGACATTCAAACCCGAAGTAAAAGATCTCTCACGCGCCATTGCCCGCCTGCGCATGCAGGTTTCACTGCAAGGGCCCATGCGCGGCGGCGAATGGATGACGATCCTGATCTTCCTGATTACCATTATCATGTGGGTGGCTTTCTCATCGCAACTTGGCCTTGGCACCATTGCCTTGATCGGCACGGCTTCGTTTCTCGTTTTCGGTTTGGTGCGCTGGGAAGACATTAACGCTGGCGTCAACTGGGGCGTTGTCTTGCTCTACGCAGCGGCCATTTCACTTGGTGTCGAAATGAAGAACACAGGCGCTGCTGAATGGGTGGCAGCCACGGCTTTCAATGGCTTTGAAATGATCGG
>Ga0209583_10000359_pt1 | contig 14322 bp, 10 predicted proteins | sample Str014_FD_187201 | JGI IMG/M metagenome (GOLD analysis project Ga0209583, IMG submission 187201) | Freshwater sediment microbial communities in response to fracking from Pennsylvania, USA - Straight Creek_MetaG_SC_2014 (SPAdes) (version 2) | ecosystem: Environmental > Aquatic > Freshwater >... | reverse complement strand
TCGTTATTGGTATCGGGCGGTGTGTGGGCAATGTGGTGGAATTCGTATCGCAACCACGGCATCGGCGACGCGTTAGCCGATGCGATCACCCCACTGCTTAAAGGCATTGCGCTGCCACCCTCCGATAGTTTAATCGGGCACTATTCTCTCGACGTGACGCTGCACACACGAACGCTTGCCGATGCCGGCTTTAAGGACATCCAGCATGTGCTGTTTCGCCACGAGCGCACGCTCTCGGCATCGCAGGTGCGGGCGCTTTATGAGAGTTACTCGTACATTCGCGCGTTACCAGAACCCCAGCGGTCTGAGCTTCTTGATAAAATAGTAGCGCTGGTGGAAACACAGTTTGCGGGGTTGGCGCCTAATGTGACGTTAACGTCGTGCTATTCTGCCCGCGTTTAGCGGTTAGCGCGTCGCGATAATGAACAGGCGCGGGAACGGCAACAGGGCCGCACCATCTGCCAGCAAGGGATAAGCACGCGTGATTGCTGTTCGATAATCACTGAGGAATTCGACTTTTTCAGCGTCATCAAGTACCGCTAAGAACGGCCTTAAAGCACTGCCTGCGAACCACTCGACAATGCCCTCCACGCCGTCCTTCAGGTGGTGATTATAGGTCGTCTGCCAGATGTTGATCGCGGAGCAATGCGGCTGTAGCAAATCAAAATACCAGCGCGGCTCCGCAATCGGTGTTCGTCCCGCCATTTCTGGAGTGAGTTTATGCGCCCATTTCGGGAGTGATGCGATCGCGAGTAATGTCTGATGCGACGATTGCTGCATATTGTTGGGCATTTGGATCGCAAGACTGCCGCCGGGGTTAAGCGCGGCCACTAATTTAGGGAAGAGTGTGGCATGATTGGGCACCCAGTGGAGCACTGCGTTCGATAAAATGACGTCGTAAGTCTCGTGCGGTGCCCAATCGTCGAGTGCGCCGAGTGTAAAGTGTGCATCGGGCATCCGCTTGCGCGCGGCGGCGATCATGTCCGCATCGCTATCGAGTCCGCTCACGGCTGCATTTGGGTAGCACGCTGCCAGCACCTCAGTCGAGTTCGCTGGCCCACAACCGATGTCGATGACCGCTTGTGCATGTTTCGTTGGCACCGCGCTCAAAAGATCGCGCACTGGTCGCGTGCGTTCGGCTTCAAACTTCAAATATTGCAAGGCAGACCATGCCATTTTTACGCCTCCTACTTTAAGGGCACTCCGACGACGATTTTGACCAACAGATGGTCGCGATTGGCACCATAACCGATGCCCACCCCCGCGTTAACATTCCATTTGCCGAGCTCGCTGTCGATCGTGGCGTAACTGCTCTGCTCACGGCTTGGTAAATGCCCGAGCGCCTTCAATTCGCCCAGCCCATTATAGCTCTCCACACCCAGTGCGATCTTGGGCGCGAGCTTGTAGCTGAGCTTGCTCGCCAATTCTAACGTCGCGGGTCCTGGCGCGGGGCCTGAGACCACGAAGCCAAGATTGCCGTTGACGGCGGCGTTCCATTTGCCGCGCCGCCATCCGGCAATACCTTTCAACTCAGCGTTCCATGGGTTCTGATCGAGGCGATGAGACACGCGGCCAATTTCGAAATTTCCACCCCAATAAAACCCAGCGTCTTCGGGGTGTGCTGCGATCCATTTGACCCGGACTTTGGCGCCTTGAGCGCGTAATACGCCGCCGCCATCAATGGTGGCCAAAGGGAGGTACAGCCCCGCCTCAAACCCGTGACCCAAGCCATAGGAAAATTCGGGAGTGACGCGAAAATCATGCAGCGAGGGTTCGCCACCCGCAAAATCGGCCCCGGGCTCGCCGCGCGCTACATAATTCAAATGAACGTCCAAGCCAATTTCGCGTGGCTTGTTAATCTCGTCCATATAGACTTGGATTTCTTCCGGAGCGGCATAGACCGCGCGCGCAGGAACGATGGAGAGGATGGCGAAAAAGGCGAACGCACTGCGCAGGCGACTCGAAAATATCATTGCAGTGCCCTAGCGGTTAGCGCGGCAACATTCGACGTAAAACTGCATCCTTGAGCCCGTAAAGATGAAACAAAGCGACCAGCGCATGGCTGCCTCCGAGGATAAGCAGGGCGGTGCTCGTCAGCCGGTGCCAGTCGACAACCTCATTCGCAAAAAGATGCCGCGCGTCTTTGTCATAGGAGCCAAATTTCGGAATATGAAACAAACCGAAAATATCGTCGCCGCGCAGCCACGTGTTGAAAATGCCGAGCAAGAGCACGGCACCGAGCAGCGCATACAGCAGATAGTGAACGACCTTCGCCAGTACCTCTAGTGGCGCCGCCGTGTCGACGGGAAACCGTACGCCCTTGGTCGCTCGCCAGTAGAGGCGGTAAACGAGCGCCAATGCCAGCAGCGCGCCGAGCAGGATATGCAGCGATCGTGCGTCAACGCGATATGGTCCTTTGGGAAACCAATCGATAACATGGGCATTCGCCCATTGCAGCGGGATGATCAGTGCAATGATCCAATGGAGCGCGATGGTCCTATGGTCGTAGCGGGGTGTTGAAATCACTGCGGGCGCCATTGACTATTCCTTATTTTGGTGGCGTTGCCGCCCAGAGGATGGCGGCACGAAAGAGCCCTAATCCCTCGGGTCGCAATCCCTCGAACGTATCTTGCCAGAGAAAGAAGCTGACACGCCGCGCCGGAGCAAGAAACTCTCCGTTCATCGTCGCGCCTTTCTCGTAGCCAAAGATCGCGGCTTTATCGGGATCACCACGCACGGTCGCTATCGTCACTGCGCCAAGGCCCGGCTTGCCCCAATTCATCTTGAAATGCTCATCGGTTAACACGTTTTGAAGGCCCGCTGAAAGACCGGCTGCGAGCGGGTGCGGTGGATTTACAATATAAATAAAGCGCTGATTGTCCTCTGTTCCGTAGTCGCGGCCATTTTTGAGCCCCGACATTTCGAGTTCGCCGAGCAGGTCGTTCTCAAAGGTGATGAGCGGGACGGCGATATTGCGATACTTGGTGCCCACATCGACAGCATCGACCGACTCTGAAATGACAATCAAGTCTTGACCGTTCGCCTCGGTGTCGGGCTTATATTCGTCAACCTGCTTCACCTTAAACCCGAATGACTTGAGATAAGAAACCACCATTTCGTCGTTTCGTCGCCACGTTTCGAGCTGAGCGATGCGCTTAGGGTCGGTTGAGGCAACGGTGCGCGCCTTTTCCAGCTTCGTCATGTTCGATACATAAAGCGCAGATTTTCCTCGTCCTGCGTTGGCATCAACGCTTTCGGCGCGCACCTCCGCTATCCCGACAATCGATAAAAATGCGGTCAGGAGCAGTACGCCCCCTTTTACCAACAGTTTCATATCCGCCATAAATTTGCTCCGCTTCTGGGGTTAAGTCAGCCATAGATCCGCATTAAAGCGAGCGCCGAGATCACCGTGAGCGCGCCGCCGATCCGCGTCGCGATTTGAGCGAACGGCATGAGTTGCAATCGGTCGCACGCGGTCAGGATCGCTACGTCGCCGGTGCCGCCCTGGCTTGCTCGGCAGCCGGTCACAATAGCGGCTTCAATCGGGTACATCCGCAGCGCGCGGCCCACATAATAGCCGGTCGCCATCAGTGTGCCCACCGTGGCGACGATCGTGATGATCATCGCGGGCGTGAAAGCGGCGATGAGTTTGTCCCAAGGCGTTAGTGACACGCCGATGGCAAACAGCAGCGGGTAGGTGACGGCGGTCGAAAAGAATTTGTAATAGGCATAGGCACCGCTCTTAAGCGCGGGAGAGACCAGCCGCGCCAGATTGAGCACAATGGCCAGCAACAGCATTGTTATCGGCCCGGGAAAGCCGAAACGGGTCTGGATCAAGAGGCCGACAAGATAGAGCGTTACGGCGATTATGCCCGCAGCAGCCACTTCGGTTGGGCCAATCTTGCTGTCGGGCTGCGCGCTGAGCAGGCCGATATCGTCATGCTCCCCCATTTGCAGCACACCATAGCCGGTCAGCGCAGGGCGCGTGCGGCCCACATGATTGAGGATGCCCGAAAACACGATCGCCGTCAGGCTCGCGAACATCACCGACGGTAGAATGCGCGCCAAAAACACGCCGGCATCTTGATGCGTGATCAGGGCGTATCCGGCTGAGAGCGGGATTGCGCCCTCACCGACGCCGCCGCCGAGTGCCGGCATCAGCACGAAAAAGAAGGTATCATGCGCGCCAATCCCGAGTGCGGTTCCCAGCGCCATACCCACCGCAATCGCGGCCAAAGTGCCCGCCAAAATGGGCGCAAAGATCACCAGAAACCCACGCACCAGGACTTGTCGATCCATACTCAGCACCGATCCCACCACGATGGCAGCGATATACAGGAACAGGAACTGTGAGTCCTTGGTGAAGGTTTTAACCGCCTCGGTCAGCGGTTTGGGCAGGATATGCGCATAGACCAGAAACGAAGGGATAAAGGTTGCAAAGATCGCGGCAGCACCCAGCGTGCGAATGCCCGGAATGCGGCGGCCAATCTCGGCGCAGGCAAAGCCGCCCACGCCGAGGATGGCAATCATCAACGAGATATCGGTTGGCACCTTCCCAAGTTTCAGAAACGCCCCGATCACAACGATCAGGATGAGGAAGACCGGCCATGGAATGATGCCGATGCTAAAACCCGCCGCGCGGTCGTGTGCGGTGTCTGGCTGGTCAGCGACCGCTGTGTCCGGTGTACCCATACAATATCCCCTATTGGCAGTTGGTTAGAACTTGAACCCTGCCGATACCCAGATCAAGCGGCCAATCGCGCCATAGGTGCCCGTATCCGCATTATTTTCAAGTCGCCAAGCTGTCGCCCCATTTGCGGCTCCCGCGCCAGGGTTGATGTTGGTTGAAATCGGCGGGAGTTGATTGAACAGATTGTTGACCCCGGCGGTTATGCGTAAGCCCTTACCCTTGGTGTCCTCCTTGTTCGATGTCCAACCAAGCCGCAAATCCCATGACGAATAAGAATTCACATGGCCTGGAAAAAACGTAGCGGCGACCGCGGGGTTTGCATTATTCACACCGTTGTAAAATCCCGCGCCACCGGTTCCAATATCCGATACGGGGCCGATATATGTATTGGCAACGCCGACATTCCATTGATTCCAGGTCCAATCCATCGACGTGTACATCCGGAAGCGCGGCAGAGTTCCCTGCGCACCACCACCTTGCGTGGTGGTGCCCGCAAACTCGTACGTCAATGTGCCAGGGTTGGCGGGATTGTTACCCGGAACAGCTTGATACTTGTAGCTGATCAAATAGGCGATCTGGTTCAGGAAACTGAGGGTGCCCATCGAACTCGTTGGCACATCGTAAGTTGTCGTGAAATTTAGTGCCTTGATGCTGATGAGCCCAAGATTTGAGGGTCGGTCAACGACGTAGAGGTTGATATTGCCCGTCGAATCCACATTGCCGTTCGCTTTGGCCGTGTTGATGTAGGTTTGAAGCGCGCCTGCCGTTCCGAAGGGGCTGCCGCCGGCACCGATGTTCTGATATCCGCCCACCGCAACATTGTTGAAGAACTGCGACGCTGAGCCATAAAGGTTCACGTCGGCGAGGATGTTGTTATACCCAATGCCGGTGATTTGCCCGGTTTCTTTTACGCTACTGAATTCGGCATCGATTTTGAGATGCTGAAGAGCGTCGGGCTTGAGCACCACGCCCAGAGAATAGGACTCAGCATGTGCTGGTTTGGCGGTCGGGTTATTACCGTCCTCGCCATAGAAACCCGAGATACCTGCGACCGAAGCGCCTGGAATACCGGCCGTAATCGGTCCCGTCGCCACCGTGCGAAAATTGATCGGCTGGAACAGTTGATACAAGTTAGGCGCGGTAAATGAGCGGGCATAATTGCCGCGAATTGTAAGTTGGCGTGCAACCGGCTGCCAGCGGAAACCAATCTTTGGGACCGTCGAATCACCGGCGTCGCTATAATGCTCGTGACGCACGGCCCCAATCAAATCGAAATTGTAGAATCCGGGAATGTTGGTCGCGGCACTCGTGATCGGTATGCGCACCTCCAGATATTCTGAGGTGATCGTGCGCGAGGCTCGGAACGGATCGCCGGTGAGTGAAGTCCCGTTTTGCGCGGTGACTAAGGCCCCAACGTCACCACCCGTTGGGTTTGTGATCGCGTTATAGAGGCCGACACCCACGCCGCCCGTCGGGAGATTTACGCCCAATAGTCCGGTGTTGGTCGTACCATCCTGATGGAGCCATGCGTTGGAACTTAATGCTGAGGAGACCGCCTCCCGACGCCATTGCCCACCAATGGCGTAAGCCACTTTGCCACCGGGCAATCTGAACAAATTACCGCTAATCTTGGCATCGGCAGAGTCGAGTACGCTCTTGCCATGGAACGTCTCATTGGTCAGCACGTTGGCCAGTGCTGCGGGGTTGATCGCGCTGCCAACCGCAAAAGGATTGAGGATCGGTTGGCAAACAAATGTTTTCCCGTCTGCTGCCGAAAGCACGAGGCTGTATGTCCCGCCAGCTGTTGCAACGCATGAGGAATTATACCCTCCTGCAGTTGCCGCAGAGGCTCCTGAGGCCAATTTGGCGACGTTCGGGCGATAAAGAATATTTGCAACGGTCTCATCGAGCTCATTTTCGCTGTGCGTATAGGCGATTTCCCATTCGGTGCCCTTGCCGAGCGCATCGAGCTTACCTTTGAGACCAATCGTGCCACGGTAGCTTTGCTCGCTGTTTGTATAGGTTACGGGTGCAAGTGAGTCACCGAAGTTCACACCAACAGTTGATGTGAAGGGATTTATCGGCGAGGATGCGAGGACGGTAACGCCGGTAACTGTGGGGGCGTAAGACGCGAAACTGTCATTTTTGGCATATTCAAAATCGCCGAACAGTTCGACTTGATGCGCGCCTCCCGAGAGGTCGCTGGTCAGGTTGAAGGTGAGCGCTTTTTGTTGCTCACCGAGCAAGATCGTGCTGTAGGATGACAGGTCATGCGTCCCGGCGACGCCAGTGTTAATAGCCGTTCCCACGGCAGCACCAGCATTAATATATTGTGGATCGGCGGCGGCATTGGCGTAACCTCCCCCCAAAGCGGGGGTTGTGACGCCCGGTGTTAAATAGAAAGTACCAATCGAACCCGGCACGCCATAGCTTGTCGAATAAAAGGGTGACGAAAATGGTCGTTGATTTTGAAACAGCGGATCAGATTTTGAATAGCTCGCCCCCACCGTCACATTGGTGTGCTTCATGGGACTAAACCCGAACGTCGCCCCGACGCTGCGCTCGTTATATCCGGAGGCACCACCATAACGCGCGCTCAGGCTCACGCCCTCATAGTTTGATTTGAGAATGACGTTTACCACGCCGCCGATGGCATCCGAGCCATAAATCGCCGAGGCGCCGTCGGTGAGGACTTCGATATGGTCGATGGCGTCGGGCGCAATTTCGCAGACGTTGACGAACGGCTTGCCGTTGCTGGAGCCAAGGATCGAGTCGATCGCGACGCGACGACCATTCACGAGTACCAATGTATCGAGGTTGCGTAATTGCAACGAACAACCACCCGCCGTGCGCTGATTGTTATTTGCCCCGTTGCTGGCGCCTTGGTTGCTGCGCCCACCAAAGGCTGGCACCGATTTACGCAGAATATCGAGCACGTTGGTGTTCACGCCTGCCTTGGCAATGGCATCGGCATTTACGATGGTGACCGGAACTGCAATCGCGTCCGGAGATGTCCGAATGGCCGAACCGGTGACAACAATGTCTTTTTCCTGTTGAGGTTCTGGGGCTGCCATCGCCGCAATCGGAAAGCCAAGTGATGTTCCTAGCAATAGCGCACGGAATCCGAGTGTTTTGTAAGTCATAAGCCCTCTCCCTATTTATATCTTCATCGTCACAGGCCAACCTAAACGCAGCCTGAATTTTAACCGAAACTTACGTTATTCATTGGCGCGAGGCCGCATAAGTCAGCACCACAAAACTATTGTCGTAAAAGGCATTGGCATAAAATGGCGACGGCCCGGTGTTGATCGGCTTGGCCGGATCAACAACACCCTCAGCCGTAACGATAAAAACGCGCTGGCCAATCGGGTCAAAAGCAAGCGTCCGCGCGCCCGGGCGCGTCGTGACCGCCTGTTCCATCCGATAATGATCGGTGTCGTCCTGATGGTAGACCACCATGTTGCTGTCGACGCCGTTGGTCGTAAAAATGCGGTGGTGTGCCGCGTCATAAACAACCCCATCGTTCCCGCGCCCCAGATTTAGCGTCGTCACGACGTGACCATCTTGCGTATCCATGACCGCAAGGACTGGCTTAGCGCCGCGACAGCCAATGAAAGCGCGATGACGCGTCACATCGAGCGCCATACCTGTTGGCTGCGCGCACCCAATTGTCGGCCATTCATGAGTCACCGTCTTGGTGCGGACATCGATTTCGGCCAACATATTCCGGTCGCGTTCGACGATATAGAGTTTCCCGGCCCCGTTTGCCGATGGCGATTCGAGTTTCTTACTCGGCATCGCCATCGTACCCGTGATTTTGAGACTCTTTGCATCGATGAACGTCAGCTTCTGCGAGTCACCCGACATAAAGCCGATCTCGCCGGTCGCGGCATCATAGGCGCCTGAATCGGCATCATCAGCAAATTTCACCCGCGCTACGGTCGCAAATGTCGAGAGCTTGAACACGGTGGTTGACCCGTCCTCATTGGTTGTAAACCCGCGATCGAGCTTTGAGATCAGCAATGACGCGCCGGCACCCTCGCTTTTTGCGATTTTGTGGGTAACGCGATGGGCGCGTGCGTCGAACACCCACAGTCCGGCATCACGCCGCCCAATGAGGAGCAACTGGCGGCTCGGTTCGTAAGTGAGATAGTCCCAATCAGGCGCTTTTCCCGTGAGCACCGTGGCTGATGTCAGCCGGAAAAAAGAGGCCGGAATTCGAGCTTCCTCCGCCGCGATAACGGCCGCAGGAATTCCGGCCAAAAGCAGCACCGACAATGCCATACGCATGTCAGTTACCCACCTTGATACGCAACACTTGCGCCATCGTCTTATTTTCACCGGGCGAGACGGCGACGAACAATTCATCACGCTCTGGCACCAGAATTCCGGTCTTTGCACCAGGCGCGGTGACCAGCTTCGGCCGCTCAACGAAATGATCAGCGTCGGTTTCCTCGATAATTGAAATCCAGCCTTCACCACCCATCGCATACGCGCGCTTATGCTTCTCATCCCAGACAATCTGGTCGACGCGGGCTGGGGCGCCAAACGTTGCCAGCGTCGCGCCGGTATCAGAATTGAGCACGAGGATTTTGCCGGGCTTGCGCGTAACCATGAACAAGCGGTGATTGGCTTCATCGAACGCAAAGCAACAATTTTGCTCAGCCGCAGTCACAGGCCAAGTTTTCTCAACCTTCAGAGTCGCTTTATTGACCACAGCGACATAGTTTTTGTCGGTGACGTTGATGAAAAGCGATGGCCCATGCTGCGCTACCGCCATTGCCTCGACATGGTCGGCATCAAAGTGCAACTTGCCATAATGTTTACCGGTTTTTGGATCGACCTTTTCAAGCCAAGAATCCTTCATTGGCACGTCTTTACCGCCGGTCACGATATAGAGCCGGTTCGCGGGTGCATCGTAGCCGAACGAGTCTGCACCTTGTACCAGTTGGAGTGGCTTTTCGAAAGCGTACGTGTCGGAATTGAAATAATGCGACATAGATTTGCCGGTTTCGGTCACAAGCAACTTATGCACGTCGGGCAGATACAAAATGCTGTGCGGCGTTTCTATCGGCCCTTTCACCGTTTTTTTGAGCGCACCGGTAGCGAGGTCAAACACTTCGAGCGTGCCATGATCTTCGGCGGCAAGGAACAAGCGGTTACCGGCGACATCGGCTTCAAAATGATCAAAATCGCCCTCATAGCCGGGCAAATCAGTATGGCCGATAATGCTCAGCGGTGATAGCGGCGCGGGCATGCCGGATCCATCGTTAGGCCCGAGCAATTTGGCGGCGCTTGTGCCTTTTGCCTCAAATTGCGCGAGAATGGCGTGTGCTTTTGCGCGCAGTGCCATTTTGTCATCGCCAGCTTTGTAATTAAACACCGTGCCGAGCGCGCCAATAGTCTTCCCCGACGGGTCATGGATTGCCATTTCATCCTCAAAACGATCACCCGTTTCGTTAATTTCCAGTCGTTCTTGCCCGGTGCGGACAACGCCTAAATCATCTTCGTCGGGCGCCTTTCCGACACGGCCAATCGTGCAGCCCGAGATCGTCATTGCTGTATCGGGCTTCCCCTCGGGTATGGTGTGCGCGCACAGGATGACAAGATCGGGGTTGGCGTCAAAAAGCTCATCAACGAGCTTTTGGCTATAGTTTCCGACCGGCGTGACGGCATCAAATCGATAAGGCTCGGTCATGTTCTTCTGGTGCGAAAAGCGCCGTGATAAGCCATCGCGAAGGGCGGTTGCTTCGGCCTTCATCGCAATTTTGTCAGCGCCTTTATGGTAGTTGAACACCACGCCGATTGAACCGAGCAGGCGGTGTGAAGCATCATATAGCGGCAATTGCACTTCGTAATGATCCCCCGCCTTGTTCACAGCCAAGAGCGGTTTGCCAGTTGCGATCACCTTAAGGTCGTCGGCATCGGCGGGTTTGCCAATACGGCCAATATTGCTGGCGATAATGACATTTTGTTTGCCGCCATCGGGCACCGCGTGAATAGCTAGAACAGCAACATTCGGGTGCGCCGCAACCGTCACATCAACGAGATGCTGTGCGTAATTTGGAGATTTCGCACTCGCCGTCTCCTCAGCCAAAGCTGGTACCGCTAACGCTGCCAAAGCCGCACCAACAAGCCAAATACTTCGCATAATCACTCTCCCAATTGATTTTGACGCTGGATAATCGATGGCCCTGTTTTGTGACTGAATTTGCCCTGAATAGATATTCAGGTTGGCCGGGCCGAACACATCTATTTGGTTTACATCGCATCCCGCCACCGCAAAGATAGAAGCTGGAGAGTGATATGAAAATATTGGTGGTGGAGGATCAGGAACGGTTGGCGGATTTTTTGCGTCAAAGCCTGATCGAAAAAAGCTATACCGTTACCGCGGTTGGATCTTGCGCGGCGGCCAATGATGCGATCAGCGAATCGTCGTACGACGTCGTCGTGCTCGATCTCAACTTACCGGATGGCGATGGGTTGGAGTTGCTGACGCAATGGCGACGCGCCGGGTTTAACGAGCCAGTTCTTATTTTGAGCGCGCGTGACACGGTTGAGGACAAAATAAGGGGGCTCGATTTGGGGGCCGACGACTATCTTCCTAAGCCGTTCAGTGTGCAGGAATTGCTTGCCCATGTTCGTGCCCTCATTCGACGGCAGGCGTCAGTGAAGCAATCGCAGCTTGAACATGATGGGCTAAAGATGGATTTGCTTGGCCATGTTGTTCACCTTGACGGGGAACCGATTGATATGACGAGCCGTGAGTTCGCATTGCTGGAAATCTTTATGCAAAATACGGGGCGGGTGCTGACACGCACACTCATTTCGGAGAAAATTTGGTCGTCGCATTACGACATCGATACGAACTTGCTCGACGTCTATATGAGCCGCCTGCGCGGTAAACTTGAGCGCAATGGCAAGCAGCGGTTCAAGACTGTGCGCGGGATCGGGTACCAAATGCTATGAAATCAATCGGCGCACGATTGACGTTGTATTACGCGATTGCCGCGACCTTGACGGCGGCTATGTTATTTGTCGCCGGTTATATTTTGCTCGAAACGCGGCTCATTCGCGGGTTGGATGCGCTTAATGCGGCTGAGTTCCACCAATTGGAAGTCCGTCTTGGGACCGACTATGCATCGCTCACGCCTAAAGTCATCAATGAGCGCATTCGCGACAGTGCCGACGCGGCTTCGGCGCTGTTTTACATCAATATCGATGAACCCAAGACCGGCATGGTTTTTTATTCGCGCAATTTGCACCGGCATCCGATCCCCGATGTCAAAGGCTCGCATGTTTATGGTGTCGAAATGCCGGATGTGGGGGAGTTGCGCGTCGGTGAATTTGTGATGCCGCCATTTGATGTGACGATTGCAACACCGATGGCGCAGGTGCGCGAGGGGTTGCGCAGCTATGTGGAGATTTGTTTCGGCTTGCTGGTAGCGATGCTGCTTGTCAGCATTGCGATTGGCATGGGGCTGAGCCGCTTGATCCTTAAGCCCATCAACTTCATTCGCGAAACGGCGAACCGGATCAGCTCAGATAATTTAAGCGAACGCATTCCGCTCTCCGCCAATAATGATGAATTGACCGACCTCACCCGCCTGCTCAACCAGATGTTCGATCGGCTCGAAGTTTCGTTTACCCAGATAAAGCGGTTTGCGGCGGATGCGTCACACGAACTCAAAACGCCGCTCTCGCTGATCAAGCTTCATGGCGAAAAATTGTTGGAGGATGGTAAGCTTCATTCGGAGGGCGTGGATGCGGTGCTGGTGCAGCTTGAAGAAGTCGCACGCCTCAATCAAATTATCGAGGAAATGTTGTTTCTCTCACGTGCCGAGGCCCATACCGTCAAACTTGCGCTCAAACCACAGAATACGCTGCCGATCTTGGAGAGTTTTGAGCAAGATGCTCATGTGCTCGCTGAGCATCGCTGCCAACGGTTTGAGTTTGTGAGGCACGGTGACGGCATTGTGGCTTATGAAGCGCGCTGGCTGCGTCAAATCTGGCTAAATCTGCTCACGAATGCGCTGAATGCCTCGCCGCCCGATGGCTTGGTGACGATGTCCTCCAGCTTCGACGACAAAGTTTGGCGGGTGGTTGTTGAAGATGAAGGCCCCGGCGTTTTGCCGACGCAAGTGAATGAAATTTTCGAGCGGTTTACGCAATTTGGTTCTCCCGAGCACCGCGCGGGAGGCAGCGGATTGGGACTAGCAATTTGCCGAAGTATTGCCATGTTGCATGGGGGCGAAATTGGTGCCGCCAATCGCAAGGATCGCAGCGGTTTGCGCGTAACCGTTACGCTGCCGTTGGTTGCGGCTTATCACCCACACGCAGCGCCGCGGGTAAAAACAATAACACGAGCGGCGCGCCCAGCGTGAGCCCAAAGATGATTGCCGTTGCGAGCGGCTGTTGCAAGCCTGCACCGCGTGAAAGCCCGAGTGCGAGCGGGGCAAGCGTCAGGATCGCAATGAGGGCCGACATCAGAATAGGACGCAGCCGGCCGAGGCCTGCCTCGGCCAATGCGTCGGGGTGGTGTGCCCGTTCATCATCCAACTCATAGAGGTAGAAGATAGCAAGTTCGGTAATCATACCAACAACCATTGTTAGTCCCATCAGCGCCGAAATATTCAATTCGGTGCCGGTAACCCATAGACCGATCATAACGGCGCAGGCGGAAAGCAGAACGGTGGCCAAAACGCTGAGTGTGTAGCGCCAGCGGTTGAACAGGATTGTGAGGAGCAAGGCTGAGAGCAAGAGCGCCGCGATGAACACGCCGCCAAGGTCAATAAAGCTTGCCTGCTGAACCGCATAGAGCCCGCCATATTCGACACGGATGGTGGGCGGGAGTCCTGCGCCCGCCACCGCCGCCTTCACATCAACAATGGCCGAGCCCAGATCGCGTCCCTCCAACCGCGCGGTCACGGCAACGAACGGTGCAAGGTCCTCGCGCGTGAGTTGGCGCTGGCCAGGGTTGGTACTCACGCTGGCGATCTGGCGGACTGTCACACGATGACCATCAGAGGCGCGTAACGACATGTCCGCAATCTGCTGCGCGCGTTGCCGTGAGTCTGTCGTACCGCGCACGCGGACACCAATGACCTGCTCGCCAAGCTGAAAATTGGTGGCCACAGTGCCGCCAATTTGGGTGTCGAGTTGCTTGGCGACGGCATCGGGATCGAGCCCATGAAGCTGCGCGGCCGCACGGTCGACTTTCACGACGATTGCATCGCCCGCAACCCGCAAACCATCGCGAATTTCAACGATACCATCGACCTTTTTAATCACGGCGGCCACTGTCTGTGCGCCGGCCTTGAGCGTCTCCGGGTCGTCGCCGAACAATTTAATCTCAATGGGTTGCGGGACGTTCGTGAGATCGCCGATCAGATCTTCCATCAACTGTGCGGTTTCGACGTCGATACCGGGAACCTGGGCAGTAACCTGCGACCGCAAATCTTTCATAACTTCGTCAATATCGCGGCGGTTGCCGTCTTTGAGTCGGATAAAAAAGTCGCCTTCGTCAGCCTCGGTTATCCCGCCACCGAGCTGCGCGCCGGTGCGTCGCGAATAACTTGCAACCTCGGGCGTCGACGTAATGAGCGCTTCGACTTGCCGAAGGATACGATCAG
>Ga0209583_10000358_pt1 | contig 14351 bp, 14 predicted proteins | sample Str014_FD_187201 | JGI IMG/M metagenome (GOLD analysis project Ga0209583, IMG submission 187201) | Freshwater sediment microbial communities in response to fracking from Pennsylvania, USA - Straight Creek_MetaG_SC_2014 (SPAdes) (version 2) | ecosystem: Environmental > Aquatic > Freshwater >... | reverse complement strand
GAGGTCGGGTCCGCCGCATCTCCTGATTTCAAGACTAAGCCGGTCCGGGCCAGAACTGAGTGGCCTCCTCGTTTCATAAAACCTGGACCGGCAACTACTCTTACAAATTCACAAACAAAAAAAGCGCCGAAATGCTCGGCGCTTTGTTTGTTATTGGAAATCTCCAGATCTTACTTGATCTTGGTTTCCTTGAATTCAACATGCTTGCGCACAACTGGATCATATTTGGTGAACGAGAACTTGTCCGTCTTGGTGCGCGAATTCTTCTTGGTCACATAGAAATAGCCGGTGTCAGCAGTGGACTCCAACTTGATCTTGATAACATTGCCTTTAGCCATAATACAAACTCCGATTTGTGGGCGGTAGAGCCGAATTAGTCGTTAAAGTCAAGGTTTGATGACGGGCACTTGTGTTGGGCTGAATCCATGCATGCCCATGGCCCATTGCAAGCCCACCACGGCGCCCTTGATGCGCGGCAAAAGCAACACAGACAGAATCGCAATCATCGGCAACCAGATGACAAAATCCACCCACATTGGTGGATGCCAGATGACTTCAGCCGAGAGCATGGCAGGCACAATGATGTGGCCCACAAGCAGAATGGTGAAATAGGGCGGGGCATCGTCGGCTTGGTGATGAGATAAATCTTCGCCACAATGCGGGCAGCGATCGGCAACCTTCAGATAGGCGCGCATGAGCTTGCCTTCGCCACAAGCAGGGCATTCCAATTTAAAGCCGCGCCACATGGCCTGTGTTGTTTCACGCTTCATCGCCTCTTGCCTTTCCTGAGAGTCTTGGGCGGCTTTCCGGCGCGGCCATCAGAGACCACTTCAAAGCGCAACCCGCCTTTGACAGGGGCCACTTCTAGCAGTTTCACTTCAACTCTGTCACCGAGTTGGAATGTCTCACCCGTTGCACGCCCGCGAAGCGCATGGGCCACCTCATCATACACGAAATAGTCGCGCCCCAATCCAGCAACCGGCACAAAACCATCCGCACCGCTGCCATCCAATACAACAAACAAACCAGCACCAACCACACCCGAAATCTTGCCATGGAAAGTGGCGCCAATTTGCGGTGCCAGCCAAGCGGCGATCAATCGGTCTTTGGTCTCGCGCTCGGCCAACATGGCGCGGCGCTCTGCCATGGCCAGCATCTCAGAGGTATCTTCCAAATTGGCAATATCATCGCCAGACAAGCCGCCCTCACCAAAGCCCAATGCCGTGATCAAGGCGCGGTGCACAATCAAATCAGCATAGCGCCGGATTGGTGAGGTGAAATGCGCATAGCGTGCCAAGGCCAAACCAAAATGACCAAGATTGTCTGGCTTGTAAGTAGCCTGCATCTGGGTGCGCAGAACAACCTCGTGCACAATCTGCTCAAAATCAGCACCCTTTACCGATTCCAATAACTTGTTGAATTGTGAAGGCTTCATGGTCTGGCCCATGGCCCAATCGCGCCCCAGCGTGCGAAGAAACGTGGAGAGCACCTTCACCTTCTCTGGTGATGGGCTTTCATGCACGCGGTAGAGCAGCGGTGTGCGCCGCCTCTCCAATTCCTCAGCGGCGGCCACGTTGGCCTGAATCATGAATTCTTCGATGAGGCGGTGCGCATCCAAACGCGGCGGCACCACCACCTTTGAGACATTGCCTTTTTCATCAAGAATAATCTTCCGCTCCGGCAAATCCAGCGCGAGGGGCGAGCGTTTGTCTTGAGCTTTCTTCAAACAGCGATAGGCGGCCCACAGGGGCTTCAGCACGCCTTCCAGCAAACCGTCGGTCTTGTCACCGCGCCGCCCATCAATGGCTGCCTGTGCCTCTTCATAGGCCAGCTTGGCGGCAGAGCGCATGGCCACACGGTGAAACTTATGGGAGATTTTATGGCCACTGCGGTCAAACAACATCACGCAAGCTAGGGCAGGGCGCAGTTCCTTTTCGCGCAGTGAGCAGCGATCGTTGGAAATCCGCTCCGGCAACATCGGCACTACCAAATCTGGAAAATAAACTGAATTGCCGCGCAACCGCGCTTCTTTGTCGAGCGCCGTTCCGGGCAGCACATAATGTGCCACATCGGCAATCGCCACAATGACCTTGAAGCCACCATCACCATGCGGCTCAGCAAACACCGCATCATCATGGTCGCGCGCATCCATAGGGTCGATGGTGATCAGTGGAATAGCAGTGAAATCTTCGCGGCCAGCGCCAGCGAACACCTTTAAGGTTTCAGCTTCGGCCAGCACACGCTCTGGGAACCGATTGGGAATGTCATGTTGGTTGATCGCGATGAGAGAAATGTTGCGCGGGTCGTTCATGTCACCCAGGCAATCAACCACTTTTGCAGCTGGCAAGCCAAAGCCACGCTGTCTGGTGATTTCAAAAGCCACCAATTCGCCAGACTTGGCTTCACCCTCATCGCCCGCCAAAACTTGATATTCAAGCTTCGCTTTTTTATCGACAGGAAGAATGCGCCCGCCCTTGCCTTTGATCAGCTGCAACACGCCCAGCAGCCGCCCAGCACCTTTGGGCAGCACACGCATGATTTTAGCTTGGTGCGTAAAGCCCGCATGGCGCGGCAAAACTTCGAACTTGGCAACACAACGGTCGCCCATTTTGGGGCTGCGGCCTTCGCCGGGCACGATCAGCAGTTTTGATCCCTGTTGCTGGCCGTCTTCGCCGATGAATTGGCCGAACAATTCGCCGTCGTCTTCGCCAGTAATTTCAACAACACCAACCGCTGGCAACTTGCCTTTGACAGATACCTGCTTGCGTCTGCGCATCAGCTGGCCAGCACCAGCCATTTCTTTCAGAAGCTTCTTGAGGCCGATCTTGTCGGCCCCCTTCAATTCAAAAGCCCGCGCAATATCACGCTTGGCCACAGTGCCGGGCGAGTTCGCAATGAATTCCATCACCTCAGCCGCCGAAGGCAGCGCGGGCTTTGGCTTTGCTGGCCGCTCAGGCCTCTTGGGCACTGGCAACCTGTGGCTTTGCTGCCTTCTTCACTGCCTTTTTCTTGGCAGCCTTTTTCGCAGGCGTCTTCTTGGCGGCTTTCTTGGCTGGCTTCTTGCCGTCTTTACCCGCTCGCTCAGCCAACAGCGCAATCGCTTCTTCCATGGTCAAAGCCTCAATCGGCTTTTCCTTTGGGATCGTAGCGTTGACACTCCCATGTTTGACATAAGCACCATATTTCCCAGAGAAAATATCAACCTTGCCGCCGCCATCGGGGTGTTCACCCAGAGAGCGCACAGCACCTGGCCTCGCGCGGTTGCTTGGCCCTTTGGCGCGCTTTTCGGCGAGCAGATCAACGGCGCGGTTGAGGCCGATGGTGAAGACTTCTTCGGGATCTTTCAAATTGGCATAAGTGCCGTCATGCAAGATGAAGGGCCCAAAGCGTCCGAAATTTGCAACGATTGGCGTCTGCGTTTCGGGGTGCAAGCCCACTTCACGCGGCAGTGAAAGAAGGCGCAACGCCTGTTCCAACGTGATACCAGCAGGGGGCGTGTTCCGAGGGATGGAAGCGCGAGTCGGCTTTTCACCCTCAACTGCTTCGCCCAATTGCAAATAGGGCCCGAAGCGGCCAATGCGGCGTGTCACGTTCTGCCCCGTCTCAGGGTCTTGGCCCAACACAATGCCGTCTGCCGGCACAGCATCAGCGGCACCTTCCGCCGTCACCGACATCGGCCTGGTGTAATTGCAAGTCGGGTAATTGGTGCAGCCAATGAAAGAACCAAAGCGCCCCAGCTTCAAAGACAAATGCCCATCAGCACATGAAGGGCAGGCGCGAGGATCACCACCATCAGTGCGCGCCGGAAAAATATGCGGTGCCAGCAAATCATTCAGCGTGTCGATCACTTGGGTGATGCGCAGATCTTTCACTTCACCAAGGGCTGCGGTAAAATCTTTCCAGAACTGGCGCAGAACTTCCTTATAGTTCAAATCACCAGCGGAAATCTGGTCAAGCTGTTCTTCCAGATTGGCGGTGAAATCATATTCCACATAGCGCTTGAAGAAGCTCTCCAAGAAGCCTGTCACAACCCGCCCCTTATCGTCGGGGATCAGGCGCTTCTTGTCGACGCGCATATAGCCACGGTCTGACAAGGTTTTCAGAATCGAAACATAAGTGGATGGCCGGCCAATGCCCAATTCTTCCAAACGCTTGATCAGCGATGCTTCAGAATAGCGCGGTGGTGGCTCTGTGTGGTGTTGGTTTGGTGTGATGGATTTGACACCAGTTGAATCGCCACGCGCCATGGCGGGCAGGCGCTTGGCATCTTCATCTTCACCGTCATCAAGGTCTTCATTATAGGCGCGAAGGAAACCATCGAATTTCACAACCGAGCCGGTGGCGCGGAACGTGTAATGCTTTCCGTCTGTGCCGGTGGCCCCAATGTCTGCGCTTGTGCGCTCCATCTCAGCACTTTCCATTTGGCTGGCAATGGTACGCTTCCAGATCAACTCATAGAGTTCCAACTGCTCAGCTTCCAAAACCCCTTTGACCTGGTCTGGGTGGCGCAGCAGGTCCGTCGGGCGAATAGCTTCATGCGCCTCTTGGGCATTCTTGGCCTTGGAGGTATATTTGCGCGGCACGGCGGGCACATAAGGCTCACCGAAATTCTTCAGGATGGAATTGCGGGCAGCAGCGATAGCCTCAGGGGCCATATCCACGCCGTCGGTACGCATATAGGTAATGAGACCCACAGTCTCCCCACCAAGATCCACACCTTCATAAAGCCGTTGGGCGATCTGCATGGTGCGTGCTGATGTGAAGCCTAGCTTGCGTGATGCTTCTTGCTGCAATGTTGAAGTGCGGAAGGGCGGGAATGGGTGGCGCTTGGCAGGTTTGCTTTCAAGGCTATCAACCTTGAAGCTTTGGCCCTTGAGTGCATCCGCAATGGCCTTAGCCGTGCCAGCTTCCCCCAAGGCCAGCTTTTCAAGACGCTTGCGATCAATACTATTGAGCCCAGCCTGAAATTCCGCGCCCTTGGCGGTTGTAAACAGACCGTCAATCGTCCAATATTCCTGTGCGCGAAAGGCTTCTATCTCCAACTCACGGTCACAGATCAGGCGCAGCGCCACAGATTGCACACGACCGGCGGAGCGCGAGCCCGGTAGTTTACGCCACAACACGGGCGACAATGTAAAACCAACGAGATAATCCAATGCACGGCGCGCCAGATAGGCGTCAACCAAAGCTGTGTCCAAAGCACGTGGGTTGGCCATCGCCTCCAGAATTGCGGATTTGGTAATAGCGTTGAAGGCTACCCGTTCAACGGTCTTGCCTTTGAGTACGCCTTTTTTGGTCAATACTTCGAGCACATGCCATGAAATGGCCTCGCCCTCGCGGTCAGGGTCGGTTGCCAGCACGAGCTTATTGTCGCTTTTCAGGGCAGCGGCAATGTCTGACAACCGCTTGGCAGACTTGCTATCAACTTCCCAAGCCATTGAGAAATCATCTTCTGGCTTCACCGAGCCGTCTTTGGCGGGCAAGTCGCGCACATGGCCAAACGACGCCAGAACCGTAAAGTCCTTGCCCAGATATTTGTTGATGGTTTTTGCCTTGGAAGGCGATTCGACGACGACAACTGTCATTAATTCTGTCCCAACTTGGCAGCTCACATAGGCGGCCAATGGTGTTTAGGCAAGTTTGGCACCAAAAGCTCGGCCACAAGCAGTCGATTGCAACCGCCACTCAACCTTTAGTGTGTTTATAAACTTATATACAATTTTATGTTGCGTAAGGTTTCGGCGATCGGGAGCACGACATGGACGGCAGGGCAATAACTCAATCAATATCAGTTAAACCGCAGCGCGAGCTGAAGTCGATCAAGGGTATTCACAACGACACCGAAGCAGCCCAGTATATTGCCGACATGTCTCTTGAGCTACGCAATCTTGCCAAGGCAAACAAACTTTACACACTGCAAGGACTCCTAGAGGTCGCCTATTACGAGGCATTCGGAGCAGCCACAAAACGCGAAATTCCTGTAGGCGAGGTTGAGCATCTCAAAAATCTCAGCCGCGCCTCAACAGGATAAACGGCCGGATGTCGACCCTCAGCATCCGGCCACACTATGCCCTGTAAGTTGCGTCGCGGCTCGCCCCCCATCTCCCCCAGATCCAAGGCGAGCCGCAAACGCTCTACAACTTATGCGGCTCCGCACCCACTGGTTCAGCGTGTGCAATCACCCGTTTGAGCTGTGGCAATCCCGCAATCAAGCGCCCTTCAACACGGTCAAGAACAGCGTGGCAAGCCTCTAGACTTAATGTTGGCACAAAGCGGCAGTGATAGTGCAAATACAATGTCGAACCCATGCGTCGCACCCTAACATTGTGAACGTCGCTAAGAATTTTCTCAGGCCGCACCGCCGCTTTCAACGCGCGTGCCACTTTGGCAAATTCAACCTTGCCTGCTTCTTCGCTTTGCAATGAGTCAATTGGCTTTGGCTCAATGTGGCTTTCCACTTCGATGCCGCCGCCCAATCCGCTGCGTATGGCTTCTTCCAGATCAGTTGCGCGCTCATGGGCCGCGCCAAGTGTAAGGCTTGGGGGCATTTCCACATCGAAACTGACCGCTCGCTTATCGCTTAAATCTTGCACCACAAGGTGATGCACAGAAAGGCCATGCAATGCAGCTATCGCCAGAATCTTTTGCTGCACCGTTTCGCTGTCAATGGCCACAGGCTCAAGGGAAACATTCACATCTGCGCGAGGCAAAGCCTGAACAACAAGGCCCCGCAATTGGTGGCCCAAAGCCGCAATCTCGCCCGTGGTCAGGCTGCGCGGCACTTGCGCCGTGAATGAAACATAGGGAACTGGCCCCACCTGCCGCACGCGCAATTGTTCCACCGCCAACACAGAGGTTTCCTGGCTTATAATCTGTCGCAGAAGTGCGGTGGCCCCATCGGGTGCACGGTCAAGCAGGGAGGAAACCGTCTCGGCGCCAAGTTTGCCGCCTAGCCAGAAAATAAAACCACTCACTAACAGTGCGGCAATCGCATCGGCCTTGGGGAAGCCCAGTGTAACACCCACCAAGCCCAACAAAACAGCCAGAGAAGCATAAACATCTGCCTCGAAATGTGCCGCATCAGCCGCCAGCGCGGCACTTGCCTCAGCCGCCGCCACCCGCCGCAAAGTGCTGGAGCGCCAAAGATCAACGACAATGCCAAGCCCAAGCAGGCCAAACACCCACCACTGCGCAACCATGGGGCCTGCACCCTCCAGCAAATGAATGATCGCTTCATAAGCGACAAAAATTGACGTCATCACCAAAAGGGCCGCCTCGCCCAACGCCGCAAGGTTCTCAATCTTGGCATGGCCAAAATGGTGTTCGTCATCAGCTGGCAGATCAGCAAACCGCACCGCAAACCATGTCAGAATGGTTGCGCCAAGATCGATCAAACTGTGCAGCGCCTCGGATAATACGCCCAGTGAGCCCGTGGCAACCGCGACTACGAATTTGGCGCTCGTCATCACAACGCTGGCAATGATCGAAGCACTGGCAGCGGCCATCTTGCTATTTTGGTTATGTTCCCGCATGAAATTCACATACCGTATATTGAGAAAAATCTAGAATTTTTTATGGGCCAATCATGAACAAGCCACTGCTGATCATTGCCAACAAGAATTATTCGTCATGGTCGCTACGCCCCTATATGGCACTAAAAGGATTTGAAATTCCATTCGATGAAAAACTGATCCCGTTTGGTGAACCCAAATTTGGCAAGGCCACGCGTCGCTATTCCAAGGCGGGCCTGGTGCCCATTCTCATCCATAACGAGTTGGTGATTTGGGATAGTTTGGCGATCATTGAATATCTGGCCGAGACTTGGCCGAAAAAACATATATGGCCCAAAAACAAGGCCGCCCGCGCCATGGCCAGATCGATCTCTGCTGAAATGCATTCCGGCTTTCGCGGGCTTAGAAACGAATGCCCAATGAATCTGCGCCGCCTGCACAAGCCACTGGCCAAGCCAGTGTCAGCAGCGGTCATGAAAGATGTGGCCCGCCTGGAAGAGTTATTCACCACATGCCGTCGCCTTTATGGCGAGGATGGGCCTTTTCTCTTTGGGAAATATTCTGCCGCAGACGCCATGTTCGCCCCAGTGTTGTCACGGCTCGAAACCTTCGCCATCAAGGTTAAGCCCTTAACCCGAACTTATATGAAAGCAGTTTTGTCCACGCAAGCGTTTGCCAGTTGGAAAAAGGCGGCATTGGAGGAAACCTGGATTGTGCCGGAAGATGAGGTTGATTGATCAGAAGGAGCAATACCAACCAGCTTGCCCCCACTTCTTTTGCCAATGCGCGACGATAAGGCCGTAATGCCCATAGGCACCGCCAAATTTATTGCGGCACCAAGCCACGGCCTTGGTGTATTGAATTTCACGCGCTTTGCCCGTGGGTTCAACAGGCTCGCGCTTCCCAGCAAATGCAGAGCTTGGCCCCGCCACAAGCGATACCATCAGCAATGCCAGAATAATTCTTTTCATGATTTTCCCCGGTCGGTTACTGCAACCGTAAGTAACATATCAAAACAGGGATTCAAGCAAGTACAATTTTGCCGCCGGCGTGGCGGAGCAATTGGCCCGCCAATTCCAGCTCAATCACCACTGCTTGAACTTGCGCGGGAAGGGCGTCTGCCTCGCGCGCCACGTCATCGAAACTGACTGGTGTGTGAGACAAAAGTGATAGGATCCGTTCACGCAACCCTTCACTGGCATGAAGAGATAGAGGTGCTACCGCCTCCTCAAGCGGAACGTGATCGGTAAGCATTTGCAAACGCAACACCTCCAACACATCAGAGGCGCGTTGCAAAAGATGGGCACCATCCTTGATCAAACCATTGGTGCCTTCGCAACGCGGATCAAGCGGAGAGCCGGGCACCGCAAAAACATCACGCCCAGCCTCGGCGGCAAAGCGCGCAGTGGTGAGTGAACCAGACCGCATCGCAGCTTCAACAATAATTGTGCCTTGCGCCAAGCCCGCAATAATGCGGTTGCGGCGCGGAAAGCTCTCGGCCTTGGGCACAGTGCCCGGCGGCATTTCGCTCAACAACACACCTTTTTCCGCAATCGCGTCTTGCAGCTTGCTGTTTTCGGGCGGATAAAAATGATCAACACCGCCCGCCACCACGGCAACAGTGCCCCGCACCAAGCTGGCCTGATGAGCAGCCGTGTCAATGCCACGTGCCAGGCCTGACACAATAACCAGTCCAGCCTCTCCCAATGACGTGGCCAGCATTCTGGAAAACTGCAAGCCCGCAGCAGAGGCATTGCGTGCGCCCACAATGGCCACAGCAGGTTGGGCCAACAATTCCACATGGCCCTTAATGCAGATCAATGGGGGTGGAGCAGGGCTGTGGCGCAACAGATCAGGATAATCCGGTTCACAGCGTGCGATGTAACGCGCGCCAACAGCCGCCGCCTTGTCAAAATCGCTTTCCGCCAATCCAGCATCATAAAGCTTCAACGCACGCCGCATGCCGCCACGGCGGCTGAGTTCTGGCACCGCCGCCAATGCCTCGCTGGCGCTGCCAAAACGCTGCATCAGATTTTCAAAAGTAACAGGCCCAACATTTTCACACTGCGCCAAACGGTGCCAGGAAAGTCGTTCTTGGTCACTCAGCAGGCCCAGCTTCATGGCGATTTGGAAAAACTCGATCGTGGTTCAGTGCCCGCCAACAGACGGGAGATATTGGCGCGGTGGGTAAAAAACACCGCGGCCACCAAAACTGCCACGGGCCAAAGAAGGCCTTGCGCCCAGTGCCAAGTGGCAGGTAGCGACACAGCCGCTGCACAAAGTGCAGAGAGCGAAGAAATCCGCTTTGCGGCAAACAACAATATCCAAGTCAGCAATGCTGCAAGGCCCACCGGCCAGCCCCACGCAAACAAGACGCCAGCCGCCGTGGCAATGCCTTTGCCGCCTTTGAAACCCAGCCAGACAGGGAAAATGTGGCCCGCCATGGCCGCAAATCCGGCCAGCAACAGCGCGGTGTCACCCCACAGCCACTTGGCCAAGAGGCATGGCAACAGGCCTTTCAACATGTCACAGAGCAAGGTCAAGGCCGCTATGCTTTTGTTGCCAGTGCGCAACACATTGGTGGCTCCAATATTGCCGGAGCCGATCTTGCGAATGTCACCCAAGCCAGCGGCGCGTGAAAGCAGTAAGCCAAAGGGTATAGACCCTGCTAGATAACCCAAGATGATCGCTAAAATGTTCCCGCCCATGTCAATGAGCGTAAGAGTAAATCTGTTTGCCTGCAACCCATGTTTGCGTGGCGCGGCCTTCCAGTGTGGTGTGCTCATAGGGTGAATTCTTGGAGCGTGAATGCAAATTGGCAGGCTCTACCTTCCAATTGAGATGCGGATCCAGCACCACAAAATCCGCTGGTGCACCTTTCACCAGTCGCCCTTGTGCCAAACCCAAGAGACGGGCCGGAGCCTCACACAAAGCTTTCACTAAATCAGGTAAGCTGATGTCTCTATTGTGGTATCTTGCCAGCGAAACCGGCAACAGCGTTTCCAATCCCACGGCTCCAAAAGCGGCCTCGGCAAAGGGCAGGCGCTTGGTGTCTTCACTTTGTGGGTCATGACCCGACACAATGACATCGATGACGCCCTCGGCGACACCAGCCACGAGAGCCAGGCGATCTTCCTCGGTGCGAAGCGATGGAGAGAGTTTAAAGAAAGTGCGATAAGCCCCCACATCACTTTCATTCAAGCTCAAATGATTGATGGACACGCCGCACGAAACCGCCAAACCTCTGTCTTTGGCGCGGCGCATCACTTCAACACTTTCCGCACAGGAAATTTGCGCAGCGTGATAGCGGCAGCCCGTCATTTCCACGAGACGTATATCACGCTCCAGCAACATCACTTCGGCCAAGGCATAGCTGCCAGTCAAGCCAAGCCGAGAGGCGCGCTCACCAACATTCATCACACCGCCTGAAAGAGTGGGCTCTTCCACATGCTGCACCACCAGAATGTCATGGTCATGCGCATAAACCATGGCGCGGCGAAGCAGTGCAGCATTGCCAACAGAACGCACGCCATCGGTCACGGCAACAGCGCCAGCTTCTTTCATCAAGGCCAGCTCAGCCATGGCCTCCCCTCGTGCACCCAGTGTGATAGCAGCCATCGGTGCCACGCGCACTTTGGCGGTATCGCGCGCACGGCGCAGAATGAAATCCACCATGGCCGCATCGTCGATCACTGGCGCGGTGTTGGGCATGGTGATCATGGTGGTTACCCCCCCTGCGGCTGCGGCCTCAGAGGCCGAAGCCAAAGTCTCGCGGTATTCGCTGCCCGGCTCTCCGGTGAACACCCGCATGTCGATGACGCCGGGCAAGATCATCAGGCCCGCGCAATCCTGCACCTCAGCACCAGCAACATTGCCCGCCGTCACATCCTTGCCAACAGCCAAAATGATGTCGCCGTCAATCAACAAGCCGCCACGGCCATCAGGCAATTGAGCATTCAAAAATGCGCGCTTCATGCTTGGCTCCGCATATTGCGAGACAGCGCATCCAGCACCGCCATGCGCATGGCCACACCCATTTCAACTTGTTCGCGGATTACGCTTTGCGCCCCATCGGCCACTGCTGAGTCAATCTCCACGCCGCGGTTCATTGGGCCGGGGTGCATCACCAGTGCGCCGGGCTTGGCATATTTCAGCTTGTCTTCTGTGAGGCCATAAAAGTGATAATATTCCCGTGCTGAGGGAACGAAAGACCCACTCATCCGCTCCACCTGCAAACGCAACATCATCACCACATCCGCACCTGCTAGCCCGTCTTTCATCGTGGTGAAATGCTCAACCCCAAATTTGGCAATGCCCGAAGGCATCAAAGTGGTGGGGCCAACCACCCGCACCCGCACCCCCATTTTCGATAGCAAAGCGATATTGGAACGCGCCACGCGCGAATGATAGACATCACCGCAGATGGCTACGGTTAAGCCTTCAAGACTTTTCAGATGGCGGCAGATGGTAAGCGCATCCAGCAACGCCTGCGTGGGGTGTTCATGCTGGCCATCACCTGCGTTGATTACAGCACAGGAAACTTTCTGGGATAGCAGTTCCACTGTGCCTGATGATTGATGCCTAACCACCAGAAAATCGGGCTGCATGGCGTTGATAGTAATGGCTGTATCAAGCACCGTCTCACCCTTTGAGATGGAGGAGGTTGAAACCGCCATGTTCATCACATCACAGCCAAGGCGTTTGCCCGCAATTTCAAATGAACTCTGCGTGCGGGTGGAGTTTTCAAAGAACAGATTAACCTGCGTGGAACCCGATAAAATTGCGTGTCGCTTATCGGCGTTGCGGTTCACTTCGGCATAGGTGGCAGCAAGATCAAGCAGGCCGGTGATTTCAGAAACCGAAAGATCAGACACAGCCAGCAAATGCTGGGCTTTGATGAGGGGAGGCCTGTGAGCGGGGCTGGACATTAAAGTTGGGGGATAGGGGAATCCCCTTGCGAGGGCAAGTGCCAGCGCGAGCCTGTGATTAACAGAAAATCACCCCAACAAGCTTTCTGCCTCCACAAACACATAGCCCAAATCCCGCGCCACGGCCTGATGTGTCACCTTGCCCATAGCCACGTTGAGGCCGCGGCGCAGATGGATGTCGTCCTTCAGCGCTAGTTTCCAGCCCTTATCAGCAATCGCCAACGCAAAACCCAGCGTGGCGTTGTTCAATGCAAATGTAGACGTGCGCGCCACACCGCCGGGCATATTCGCCACGCAATAATGCACCACACCATCCACGACATAAGTTGGGTTGGCATGGGTGGTGGCGTGTGAGGTTTCTGCGCATCCACCTTGGTCAATCGCCACATCCACAAACACAGAGCCGGGCTTCCAATCCTTCAGCATCTTGCGGGTGACAAGCTTAGGGGCAGCCGCACCGGGAATAAGCACGCCGCCGATCACGAGGTCGGCCTTGGCGCATTCATCTTCGATGGCTGACTGTGTGGAATAGAGCGTTTTAAGGCCCAGCCCAAAGCGCGCCACCAATTCTTCCATGCGCTCGGTCGAACGTTCAATCACTGTCACATCAGCGCCCATGCCCAGTGCAATGGCCGCCGCATTGGTGCCCACCACGCCGCCACCCAGAATAACCACCTTGGCGGGGGCAACGCCGGGCACACCGCCCAGCAACATGCCGCGACCACCTTGGGCCTTTTCCAAGCAATGCGCACCCGATTGCACAGACATGCGCCCGGCCACCTGGCTCATCGGGGCGAGCAGGGGCAAGCCGCCGCGTGCATTGGTGACGGTTTCATAGGCGATGCAAATGGCACCGGATTTGATGAGGTCTTTGGTTTGTTCCGGGTCAGGCGCCAAATGCAGATAGGTGTAGAGAATCTGGCCCTCGCGCAGCATGGCGCGCTCAACCGCTTGCGGCTCTTTCACCTTCACGATCATTTCCGCCTTGGCGAAAATGTCTTTGGCCTCGGCGATGATTTCTGCCCCGGCGGCCACATAATCAGCATCGCTGGAGCCGATGCCAGCACCTGCATCTTTCTGCACCAACACCTTGTGGCCGTGGCGCACCAACTCATGCACCGAATTGGGCGTCAGGCCGACGCGGTATTCGTGGTTCTTGATTTCCTTGGGCACACCAATCAGCATGAGACTCTCCTGTCTTCGCGCATTGTAATGATTGTAATTGGGAAGATTTTTCAAAGCGCAAGCGAAATGCCTGAATATTGGAATATTAATCCATTTCATGATAGTAAAATCGAATGGAACACCAGAATCTTGATAAGGCTGACAGAATCATACTGGCCCAATTGCAGCGTCGCGCCACAACACCGATTGCTGAGCTGGCCGAATTGGCCGGGCTTTCCGCATCCTCCTGCCACCGTCGTGTGAAGCTTTTAGAGGAGGCCAAGCTGATCTTGGGTTACGCAGCCCAGATCAATGGCCGTGCCATTGGCTTTGCCAATGAGTTCTTCGTTGAAGTCAGCCTTGCCGCCCAAACCGAAGAAGCCTTTGAGAAATTTGAGAAGGCCGTGCAGCGCGTGCCAGAAATTCTCGAATGCCATTTAATGAGTGGCCAGTTCGATTATCTATTGCGTGTGGCCGCAGCTGATGCCACCGACTATGAACGCATCCACCGCACCAAACTCTCGCGCCTGCCGGGTTTGCAGCGCCTGCAATCTTCGCTCGCCCTGCGCTCAGTGAAGGCTTGGAGCGGTTATCCACTCTACTAAACTCAGCGCATATCCAACAGACCCTGCAGAATGAAAGCCGCCGCCAATTTGTCGACATTTTTGTCGCGCTTGGCCCGGCTCATATCGGCTTCCAACATGGTGCGGGTGACGGCGGCGGTGGACAGGCGCTCATCCCAATAAAT
>Ga0209583_10000356_pt1 | contig 14386 bp, 12 predicted proteins | sample Str014_FD_187201 | JGI IMG/M metagenome (GOLD analysis project Ga0209583, IMG submission 187201) | Freshwater sediment microbial communities in response to fracking from Pennsylvania, USA - Straight Creek_MetaG_SC_2014 (SPAdes) (version 2) | ecosystem: Environmental > Aquatic > Freshwater >... | reverse complement strand
GCCGTCACTGGAAATCTGCTCGGCGACCACTTCGGGTCGTGCCACGGTGAAATGCTGCTCGAGCTGCGCGCGCATATCCCTGGAGACACTGGTCATCTCCGCGAAGCTCCGGGCGCCGCGGAAATAGATCCAGTGCCAGAGCTGCTGCACCCGCATCTTGCGCTGCGCCGGCGCAACCCCGATCTCACCCAGTCGGTCGGCGAGTTCGGCGCGCGACAGGCCGATCAGCGAGGGCTTTGCCGGCGGCACATAGGTTTCGAGCGCAATGTTCTCCAGCGGTGCGTGAGCCGCGGAATGCACCTCGACTGAACTGGTCATGGTATCGGTCATGAGTGATCAGATAAGCCTTCCGGCGGCTGCTGGAAAGCCACGAAATGCATCGGTTTCAGGCGGCAATGCCGCCTATCGCCTGCAATCCTGGGCCAGCCGGTCGAGCGCCTGCGACAGTCCCTTCAGCGAGAAGGTATCGGTTGTCTCGGTCCCCTTGGCCGAAACGCCCTTGACCGTGACATCGGCGGACTTGCGCATGGCTTCGACCATCCGATCTTCCTCGGCGGCGTTCTTGATCCAGAGCCCGTCGCCCTGGGTGTACATCGAATAAGACCCGCCGCCGACCTCCAGCGTCGATTCCGATCCCGGCTTCAGCGTATAGCCGATCATGATCGAAACCTCGTTGGCGACCTTTTCCGCGGGGCGCGTGGCGACGAAGGCATAGGCGGGATCGCGCGGACGATTCGGCGGATTGGTCTTCGAGGACGACGGCTTGGCGAGCGCAAAGCACACCTTTTTGCCATTCGGCATCGCGGTATAGGCACCCCAGGTGCCGAACTGCCCGATCAGGGTCGGCTCGGAGCCACCGGCGACGGCCGTGGCCGCCGGCTCTGGCTTTGCGGCAACCGCGGGTTTCGCCGGGCCTTTGGAGGCCTTCGACGACGCGCCTTGAGCCTGCGCAAGGCCTGTGGCCCCACACATCAGCGCACTCGCAACCAGAGCTGTCAGGATTCGCCGCACGGACATCGCCAAAACTGATTCCCTCAATATTGTGACTGGAAGATGGCTCCCCGCGGCGGCAACGCAGCGATGGATAGCTGGGAAATAATCTCTTGGAAAGGCGGTTGCGGCGGCGGATTGGCGCGTCGTCACCCGCTCCGGCCACGTGCCGCGCGCTGTTTCTCCCATTGCGCGTCGGTCCATTGCAGCAGGTCCTCGGCGCCTGAACTTCGCAGATGCAAGCCGCCGTCCTGTACCACCATTTCGCCGTTGATGTATCCGGCGCGATCGCAAATCAGGAAACTCGCAAGATCGGCCAATTCGCCATGCTCGCCGACGCGGCCGAGCGGATTTCGATTGGCCCACCCCTCGTCGCGACCTTCGGGGCGAAGCTGACCGGATGCCCCTGGGGTCGGAAACGCACCCGGCGCGATAGCGACGGTGCGGATGCCCTTCGGTCCCCATTCCACCGCGAGGCTTTTGGTCATCGCCAGCACGGCTGATTTCGCCATTGACGACGGCACGGTGAAAGCACGCCCGGTGATGGTCGAGGTCGACAGGATGCTCAGCACCACGCCCTTGTGACGGCCCTCGATCCAGCGCCTGCCCGCGGCCAGCGTGCAATACATGGTACCATGCAGTGTCGGTCCAAGGACTGCGTCGGCAGCACGGAACGACAGATGCTCGGTCTGGGCGATGAAGGTCGCCGCTGCATTATTGACCAGCACATCGATCGGAGCCTCGCGCCAGATCGTATCCATCATGGCGTCGACCGCAGCGCCATCGCGGATATCGCATCTGACTACGGCAACCTTGCCACCGAGTTCGCCCCGCAGTCTCTCGGCCGTGGCTTCCAGCAACTCGAGCCGGCGGCCGCAGATGATTAATTCGGCGCCGAGTTCGACGAACCGCCGCCCCATCGCCGCGCCAAGCCCCGAGCCGCCGCCGGTGACCAGGATGCGCTTTCCCGCCAGCAGGTCTTTTTCAAACATCGGTTGAGCCCCTTACAAGCCGGATATTCTCATCCCCTCCCTATGAGGGGCATGCATCCGATTCGGATTGTAGCCCGGCCTCAAATCCGGCATGAAGCTTTCAGCAGTCCTTTTGCGTCCGAAAACCAGGTGTGTCCATGAAAGCCATTCTCTGCTCGCAATATGGCCAACCCGACGATCTCGTGCTGGCCGACCTGCCGGATCCGATGGCTGGTCCGGGCGAGGCGGTGATCGCCATCAAGGCGGCGGCGTTGAATTTCTTCGACATCCTGATGATCCAGGGCAAATACCAGATCAAGCCGCCGTTTCCATTTTCTCCGGCAGCGGAAGTCGCCGGCGTGATCGCGAGTGTCGGCGCCGGGGTCACTGACCTGAAGGTCGGCGATCGCGTGGTGGCATCCTGCGGTCATAACGGCGCGCGAGAAAGCATCGCGCTGCCGGCCAATACCATCGTGAAGATTCCCGACCACTTGGATTTCGATCGCGCGGCCGGCATCATTATCATCTACGGCACCGCACTGCATGCGCTGGAGGACCGTGCCAACCCGAAACCGGGCGAGACGCTGGCGGTGCTGGGCGCCGCCGGCGGCACCGGGCTTGCGGCCTGCGAACTCGGCAAATTGATGGGCCTGAAGGTGATCGCCTGCGCGTCGTCGGATGAAAAACTCGAATTCGCGAAAGCGCACGGCGCCGAACTGACGCTGAACTATGCCAAGGACGATCTCAAGGAAGGCCTAAAGCGGCTGACCGGTGGCAAGGGTGCCGATATCATTTTCGACCCCGTCGGCGGCACCTACGCCGAGGCGGCGTTGCGCGCCATTGCGTGGGAAGGCCGCTTCCTCGTCATCGGATTTGCGGCCGGCGACATTCCGAAAATGCCGCTCAACCTCGCGCTGCTGAAGGGCTGCGATATTCGCGGTGTATTCTGGGGTGCGTGGACCCGTCTCAACCCGGAAAAAAATCGCGCCAATCTCGAGAAGCTCGTGAAGTGGACCGCGGAAGGCAAGATATCCTCGCATGTCGACCGCACCTTTCCGTTGGCGCAGACCGCCGAAGCCCTGAAGGTGCTGGCGGGCCGCAAGGCAATGGGCAAGGTGATCCTGCATCCGTGAGAGGCATGTTCTGCGGATTCCAAGACGGAACCGATGGCGCCGCCTCGCATGCGCACGATTTTGCATGCCGTTTCATCAACTCCGATCACCAAATCGTTCAGTCCTGCCGTAATGAAATCATGATGTTTCCCAATTAGCGCCGGCGATAGCCGTCTTTTGGGCCGATTCGAAACGCGATCTATGGACCCAATAATGGGCTCCTTGTTAGCAAGATCGGTAAGAAGCGTAAGCCGGGATGCCCATATCGTTGCGTGCGTAGCGCGGAGGCATCACCATGGCGCAGGCTCCCGAACTCGGTTCCTACCGCGAACCGAATGGCGAACCACCGCGACCGTTCGACGAAGACGAAAGTTCGAACGAATACACGGCGGCACAATACCCGGACGACGAATACGCCAAGGACGAATACGCCAAGGCTGAGTACGAGGCTTTCAGTTCTCCGCCTTCGGCAAACGAACATGCAGGCTATCGCCATCCGGACGAGATGCCTCTTTTCCTTTCCGAGGAGGAGGAAGAGCCTGAATACCATCGCTTCGGAAGCGGTGGTCAGAGAACGCTGAGCCGGGCGGGACGCTGGTCGCGTATTCTCAAGGTGGGCATCGTGACGGCATCCGCGGCGGGCATCGCATTGGCGATCATGTCGATGGAAGATCCGCTCGCGATATTCGGTAACGCCAAGGCGTCCCTGGCTGGCGTCTCGCTGAACCAGCCCAATGCCGCACCGAATCCGGCTCCTGAGGCCGTGCTCGCGGTCCGCGCGCCCACCCCACAACTTGCGCCGGCCGCTCCCGTTACGGTCGGCACCGCATCCACGGCGCCGACGCGCGATGAAATCGCGCTGGCCTTGAGATCGGCGCATCAGGTCCAGCCGGAAGTTCGCCAGCCTGATGTCGCAGCGGCGTTGCCTCCTGTTGCAGCGGCTGTCGCAGCGGCGCCGCCTGCGAGGCGGATGGACCCGGACCAGATCGCGGCCCTGCTGAAGCGTGCCAAAGGCCTGATCGCAATCGGCGACCTTGCACCCGCCCGGCTGCTGCTAGAACGGGCAGCCGATGCGCAGGAGCCTTCGGCGGCCCTGCTGTTGGCCCAGACCTACGACCCGACGGTGCTTGGCACGCAGGATATGCGGAGCGTTACGCCCGATCCCGCAGCCGCGCGTAGCTGGTACCAGAAGGCGGCTCGCCTCGGTTCGCCGGAGGCGCAGCAGCGTCTGGCCCAGATGAACTAGTTGGGGAAGCAAGGGAACACAATGCAGCGTTTACTTGGAATGGTGCTGATCGCCATGACGATGGCTGGCGGCCTTGCCGCGCGAGCTGAAAATGGCGAATTCGACCCGGCGAAGGTCAGCGACAGCCTCAAGGCAATCTTCCAGTTTGGATCGGTGTCGACCAAACAGGCCTTGAACGCGAACACTGTGACCCTGATCTCCGGAACCATCGGCGGCACCTATGTCCAGTTCGGCGCCGATCTTGCTTCCGTGCTCGATGACGGCAACAAGTTGCGCGTACTGCCGATCATCGGGCGCGGATCCGTGCAGAGCGTCGCCGATGTTCTGTTTCTGCAGGGCGTCGACCTCGGGATCGTGCGGGCCGACACGCTCGATTATCTGGAGAAGAAAGGCTTCGCCAAGGACATCAAGAAGCAGTTCACCTATGTGACCAAGCTCTACAATGAAGAGATGTATGTCATCGCATCGAAATCGGTCCGCAACCTGAAGGAACTCGACGGCAAGACCATCAGCGTCGACCTCCCGAACGGCGGCACCTTCGTGACGTCGCTGATCGTGTTCGAGCGTCTCGGCATCAAGCCGAAAGTCGCCTACATCGAACAACGGATTGCCATGGAGAAGATGAGGAAGGGAGAAATCGACGCGGTGATTGCCGTTGGGGGCAAGCCGTACAAATCCGTTAGCGCGTTCAATGATGACCGGTTTCATCTTGTTACGGTCGACTACGACAAGGCGCTGCAGACCGACTATCTGCCAGCGACCCTGACTGCGAAAGACTATCCAAATCTGATCGCCGAAGGGGAAAAGGTCGACACCATCGCCGTTCCGGCCGTGCTCGCGGCCTACAACTGGGCACCGAACACCGACCGTTATCGCAAGCTCGCGCTGTTCGTGGACGCCTTTTTCACCAAATTCCCGACGTTCCAGAATCCTCCCTTCCATCCGAAGTGGAAGGAGGTCTCGCTGTCGGCGCCGCTTCCGGATTGGCAGCGATTTCCGGCCGCCAAACAGTGGCTGGAAAGCCATGGCGTGGAAGCTGCCGCCCGCAATCGGTTCGACGAATTCCTGAAGCAAGGTCCGACGGCAGGAAAGGTGCAGACGGAATCCGAACGGCAAACCCTGTTCAAGCAATTCCAGGCCTGGGAAGCTGAAAAGAGCTCCAGGGCTCAGGTGCGCCCGGCACAGACAAGGTAACGTCGTAACAGGCTCGCCTCTCCGGCGAAAATCAATCCGCCGCTTCTGCGTCGTCGATTCCGCGTTTCAATGCCATGCGGGCGGCATCGCGATGTTCTGGCGTAATATGGGATGCGACCATGCGGATCGCCGTCGCCAGGACCGCGGCGTCATCGGTGAAACCGAGCACCGGCAGCATGTCCGGAATGAAATCGAACGGCAGGATGAAATAGGCGATGGCCCCGAGCAGCGCCGCCTGCACGTGGCGCGGAGTCTGCTTGTCGAACGCGCAGTAGTAGGCCGCCAGCAGATCCTCGGCGAAGGGAAGCTTCGCGACCGTTCGCTTCAGTTTAGCCCAGAACTGCTTGCGAACGCCGTCGCGGTCCCGTGCCAGCCGATCCGCAGGCTCAAAGCCCACGTCGTGTTCGGTCGATGCCATGGCGGCGCTCCCTCAGGGTTGGGCGCAGCGGATCGTCGCGCCAGCCGCACCCCGAAATTGGGGACGCCGGGCCTACGCCGCAAGGTCGCTGCGTGCGGACTCACGCCACGCCGCGCGGGCCCGCGATGGCGTTCATGGCCTTGGCAAGCGCGATATCCAGCGCCGTCACCCCACCGGCGTCGTGGGTCGCCAGCACCACATCCACGGTCTTGTAGACGTTTTTCCATTCCGGGTGATGATCGAGCTTTTCAGCCACCAGGGCCGCTCGGGCCATGAACCCGAAGGCTTCGTTGAAATCCCTGAAGACGAACGTCCTGGCGATCGCCTCGCGTCCCGGCGTCTCGGACCAGCCGGGGAGTTCCCGGAGCGACGATTTCCGTGCCTCGGCCGTTAGCCGTTCCGCCATGACCACCTCCCGCTTCATCGCTATTTTACCCTAACATCGAACCGCCCAAGGCGATCCCTGCAAAAACAAGGCGATCGCCGCCAAGAATGGGCTCAAACCCGCCGGCTCACATGCGCAGCTAGGTAACCATGACGTAGAAGTCATCCGGTTCGGCAAGAAATTTGCTAGAATGTCGGCGTAAACGGGTTGGCGAGAAGAAATTGAACCTCAAACGGCTGTTTTCGAGATCGATGACGGACGGACCGGATTTCGTCGAACCGATAACGCTTGCCTCGCCGCGCCCGGCCAAGCGGCGGCTGACGTTGGTCTTTATTGCCGGCGTGCTTGCGATCTTCGGCGCGCTGGCGGCGGGCTACTACTTTGCGACGCGGCCGGTGACCTTGCGGATCGCTGTCGGCCCCGCGAACAGTGACGACCTCAAGTTGGTGCAGGCGCTGGCACAGGCGCTCAACAATCAGCCGAAAGGCCTGATTCGCCTCCGCCCGATGCAAACCGACGGCGCCCCTGCGAGCGCGCAAGCGCTGGCCGAGGGCAAGGCCGATCTCGCCATCATTCGCGGCGATCTCGACGTTCCCAAGAACGCCCAGGCAGTGGCTACGCTGCGCAAGAACGTGGTGGTGCTGTGGGTGCCCTCTGCAATCAGGGTCAAAGGCAAGAAGGCTCCACCGAAGATCGCCAAAATTCCGCAACTTGCCGGACACCGTATCGGCGTCATCGGTCGCACCCAGGCCAATGTCAATTTGCTGAAAGTGATCCTGCAGCAATATGGCGTCGATCCGACCAGGGTTGAAATCGTACAGTTCCCGAGCAACGAGGCCGTCGAGGCGATCCGCAACCAGAAGGCGGATGCCTATCTGGCCGCAGGACCGGTCAGCAGCAAGATAACGATGGACGCAATCACCGCATCGATGCGCGACGGCGGCAAACCGACCTTCCTGGCGATCGATTCGGCGGAGGCGATCGCGCAGAACCATCCCGTATACGAGGCGGCTGAAATACCCGCCGGCTCGCTCGGCAGCGCCGACCGACCCGAAGACGAAGTCAAGACGATCAGTTTCTCGCACCATATCGTGGCGCGCAAAGGCATTTCGGATATCACCATTGCTGCCTTCACCCGGCAGTTGTTCGCGATCAGGCAATCCCTGAAGAGCGAATTTCCGCTGGCGGCGAAGATCGAAACCCCCGACACCGACAAGGACGCCACGATCCCGGTGCATCCCGGCGCCGCAGCCTTTGTCGACGGCGAGGAAAAAACCTTTCTCGATCGCTACAGCGATTACATCTGGTGGAGCCTGATGGCGCTGTCGGCCATGGGTTCGGCGGGCGCGTGGTTTGCTGGCTATCTGAAAAAGGACGAGCGCAATGGCAATTCCTCGCAACGCGAACGATTGATTGACATGCTCGCGGCGGCGCGACAGAGCGAAACCGCCGAAGATCTCGACCAGATGCAGTCGGAGGCCGACGCCATCCTGCGCGATACCCTGCACTGCTTCGAGCATGGCGCGATCGAAGAAGGCACCCTGACCGCGTTCAACATGGCGCTCGAGCAGTTTCATCATGCGGTCGCCGACCGCAAGGCACTCCTGAACAGCCTGCCGCACAACCTGCAGCGGGCGGGCGCTCAGTTTCGCGCGACCGGAACGTTGTGAAAACGCCGTTATTGTAATCCGGCCGTCATGGAAACTTTCTAGGCCTGTCAGCGATTTCGGCGCATTCTGGCAGCCGATCCAGGGAGGCCTCCATGAAAATCCGAATTTCCCGCCGGCGGTTTCTTTCCTCCGCGGCAGCGACCGGCGCCGGCGCATTTGGCGCTTTGGCAATCCCCTATTTGAGTCGCGCCGCCGACCGGCCGCAGATCACCCACGGCGTGCAATCCGGCGATGTCGGCGTCGATGGCGGTGTGGTGTGGGCGCGCGCCGATCGGCCGTCGCAGATGATGGTCGAGGTCGCGACGACCGAATCGTTCGACAAGGCCCGGGCCCTGCCGCCAATCGCAGCGCTGCCCGAGAGCGACTTCACCGCCAAAATGCTGCTGGAGAACCTGCCGTCGGGGCAGGATATTTTCTATCGCGTCCGCTTCCGCGATCTCTCGCATACTGACATCCAGAGCGAACCGGTCATCGGCCGCTTTCGCACGGCCCCCTCCGACCGCCGCGACGTCAGTTTCGTCTGGGGCGGCGATGTCGCCGGCCAGGGCTGGGGCATCAATCCCGATGATGGCGGCATGTTCACCTTTGCTACCATGCGCAAGCACCGTCCGGATTTCTTCCTGCATTCCGGCGACACGATCTATGCCGATGGCCCGATCCTGCCGGAGGCGAAAATGCCCGACGGCAAGATATGGAAGAATGTCACCATCGCGGAGAAGGCCAAGGTCGCCGAAACGCTCGACGAATTCCGCGCGGCGCACAAATACAATTTCATGGACGATCATCTGCGTGCCTTCAACGCGGAGGTGCCGATTTTCGTGCAGTGGGACGACCACGAGGTCACCAACAACTGGTCGGCCTCGAAGCAGCTTCCCGCCGCCTACAAGGAACGGGACATAATGTTGCTGGCGGCGCGGGCGGGTCGCGCGTTTCACGAAATGTACCCGATGCGCGAAAGCATCAATGAGCCGGGCCGGGTCTATCGCACCATCAGCTACGGGCCGCATCTCGACGTGTTCATGCTGGACGAGCGCAGCTATCGCGGACCTAACGGGCCGAACCTGCAGACCGCCTACGGTCCCGAGAGCTACTTCCTCGGATCGGATCAACTCGCGTGGCTGAAGCGAGGGCTGTTGAACTCGCGCGCCACCTGGAAGGTAATCGCATCCGACATGCCGCTCAGCATCATCGTCTATGACGACGCACCGAACAAGAAAGGTTCGGAGGCCTTTGCGCAGGGCGACGGTCCACCGCGCGGGCGCGAGCTGGAAATCGCCGACATCCTGCGCTTCATCAAGACCGCGGGCATTGCCAACACGGTCTGGCTGACGGCGGACGTGCACTACGCCGCCGCGCATTATTACAATCCCGACAAGGCGCAATTCCAGGATTTCGAGCCGTTCTGGGAATTCGTTTCAGGCCCGCTGCATGCGGGCACGTTCGGCCCGAACGAACTCGACAATACGTTTGGACCCGAGGTGAAGTTCATCAAGGCGCCGGGGCTCGACAAGCAAAACCTGCCGCCGTCCGCTGGCATGCAGTTCTTCGGTCACGTCAGGATCGACGGGGCCAGCGGACAGCTGACGGTGACGTTGCGCGACCGTGCCGATGTCGCGTTGTGGTCGACGACGCTGGATCCGAAGCCGGTCTAGCCGAGATCGCGACGCCGCAGCGCCGCTTCGAGGGCGTCGCGCGAACAGGGTTTTGACAGCCGGGGCTTTTCCACAAGACTCGGCGGAAGGTTGACGTCTGCGCCATAGCCAGTGACAAAGGCAAACGGGATATTCAACGCGTCGAGCCGCTCGGCGATCGCGAACGTCTTTTCCCGAACCAGCCCGATATCGAGCAGCGCAAACTCCGGCGGGCGATCGGAAATCAGTTCGAGCGCCCGCGCTACGGTTCCAACTGTCCGCACCGACTTGACCCCGAAACCGAGAATCGTGTCCTCGAAGTCGAGCGCGATGATCGGATCGTCCTCGACGATCAACACCTCGCCGGGCATGCCGTCATGGGGGGCAGGTTCCATATTGTCGCCAGTTCGCGATTCGAGATTTTGATCGGGGTTTCCCGGGCTAAAGCCCCGGAAGGCGCATTTGCGGCCGACGCCTATAAGAGCGCATCCGCCGGTTCCGGAACTGAAATCACCACATCGCCGTTCTACCGTCTGTGCACTTGTGAACATATTGACGGCCGCAGATTGATTATTGTCCCCGACCGCCATGGGAACCTTGAAATGCTTACGCGACGAGACCACGCGGCCGGCGACCGGCCGTTCAATAATTTGCTGCGCCGCTTGAATAGCGCCGATTTTGCGCTGGTCGCACCGCATCTCGCGCGGCAAGAGGCGAGGCCTAATGATCTGCTCTACAGCCCCGGCGACGATGTCGAGATTGTGCACTTTCCCTGTGGTCCCAGTCTCGTGACCTATCTGGTGCCCAATGAAGACGGCCGCGATGTCGAAACCATCCTGATCGGCCGCGAGGGGGCCGTCGGCGGCATCGTCAGCCAGGGCTATCTGCCCGCCTACACCCGCATCACCGTCAAGTTCGGCGGACCGTTCGTGCGATTGTCGGTTGGGAAGCTGGATGCGGCGAAAGCCAAGTCGGCATCTTTGAGCAACATCTTCGCGCGCTATGCCGACTGCATGCTGGCGCAGATGTTCCAGTCGACGGCCTGCAATGCGATCCATTCGATCGAACAGCGCACGGCGAAATGGATCTTGTCGGCCATGGAACGGACCGACGGCAATGGCGTGGTGCCGTTGACCCATGAGCAACTGGCCACCCTGCTCGGCGTCGGCCGCAGCTACACCAGCCGTGTCATCCAGAACTTCAAGGCCGAGGGCATCCTGGAAACCCGCCGCGGCTCGATTTTGGTCCGTAACCCCGACGGGCTGCGGATCCGGTCCTGTCTCTGCAACGAGGCGGTCAAAGGCCATTTCGAGGAGGTGCTGCGCGGCGTCTATCCTGACCCCGAAAAGGGCAATTGAGACACTCCGCCGACAAAAATCAGCTAGCTATATGCCAAACAAACCATTGTTTTTTGGCGTTTTCTGCATATATTGCGCCGCAACGCGTAAGGTATGCCCGGCCTTTTTGGCCGGGCTTCCTTTTGGGCCCACGGGCCCCTGACGAATTCCAGGTTTTTGAGCGCGATCCGGAAAAGTGGGTCCCGGTTTTCCGGCGAGATCGCGCCTCCCACCATTGCACGACCAGAAGAAGAGCCATGAACCTTCGCAACGTCGCCATCATCGCCCACGTCGACCACGGCAAAACCACGCTGGTCGATCGCCTGCTGCAGCAATCGGGCGTCTACCGAGAAAACCAGCGCCAGGTCGAGCGCGCGATGGATTCCAACGATCTGGAGCGCGAGCGCGGCATCACCATTCTGGCAAAAGCTGCCTCGGTGCAGTGGAAGGATACCCGCATCAACATCGTCGATACGCCCGGCCACGCCGATTTCGGCGGCGAAGTCGAGCGTATCCTGAACATGGTGGACGGCGCGCTGGTGCTGGTGGACGCCGCCGAGGGGCCGCTGCCGCAAACCAAATTCGTGGTATCGAAGGCACTGCGGATGGGCCTCAAACCGATCGTCGTCATCAACAAGGTCGACCGCTCCGACGCACGCCCCATCGAGGTCATCAACGAAGTGTTCGATCTGTTCGCGGCGCTCGACGCCAGCGAGGAGCAACTCGATTTTCCGATTCTCTACGGCTCCGCCAAACAAGGCTGGATGGCGACGACGCTCGAGGGTTCGCACGACGACGGCATGAAGCCGCTGTTTGATCTGATCCTCAGCCACGTCAAGCCACCGGTGGTGGAGGAAGGCCCGTTCCGCCTGCTCGGCACCATTCTGGAAGCCAATCCCTATCTCGGCCGCATCATCACCGGGCGCATTTCCTCGGGATCGGTCAAGCCGAACCAGAGCGTCAAGGTGCTCGATCACAATGGCAAGCTGATCGAGACCGGCCGCATTACCAAGGTGCTGGCATTCCGCGGCATTGAACGCACCCCGATCGAAGAGGCGGAAGCCGGAGACATTGTCGCACTTGCCGGACTGCCGGACGCCACTGTCGCCCACACCATCTGCGATCCTGCGGTGGAGACGCCGATCCAGGCACAGCCGATCGATCCGCCGACCCTGGCGATGACCTTCCGCGTCAACGATTCCCCGCTGGCCGGCACCGAAGGCACCAAGGTCACCGGCCGCATGATCCGCGACCGCCTGCTGCGCGAAGCCGAAGGCAATGTGGCGCTGGGCGTACGCGAATCGGACGACAAGGACGCGATGGAAGTTGCCGGACGCGGCGAGTTGCAGCTCGGCATTCTGATCGAGACCATGCGCCGCGAGGGCTTTGAGCTGTCGGTATCGCGTCCGCGCGTGGTGTTGCAAAAGGATGAAGTCACCGGCGAGTGGCAGGAGCCGATCGAGGAAGTCGTGATCGACGTCGACGAGGAGCACTCCGGCGTCGTCGTGCAGAAGATGAGCGAGCGCAGGGCCGAGATGATCGAGATGCGCCCGTCTGGCGGCCATCGCCTGCGGCTGGTATTCTACGCGCCGACCCGCGGCCTGATCGGCTATCAGGGAGAATTGCTGACCGACACCCGAGGCACCGCGATCATGAACCGGCTGTTCCACGGCTACGCGCCCTACAAGGGCGACATCCAGGGCCGCCGCAACGGCGTCCTGATCTCCAACGATCAGGGCGAGGCGGTGGCCTACGCGATGTTCAAGCTGGAAGACCGCGGCCCAATGATGATCGAGCCGGGCTGGAAGGTCTACAAGGGTATGATCGTCGGCGAGCACACCCGCGACAACGACCTCGAGATCAACGTGCTCAAGGGCAAGCAGCTCACCAACATCCGCACCACCTCCAAGGACGAAGCGGTGCGCCTGACGCCGCCGATCCGGATGACACTGGAAAAGGCGCTGGCCTATATCGAGGACGACGAACTGGTCGAGGTGACCCCGAAGTCGATCCGGCTGCGCAAGAAGTTCCTCGACGCCAACGACCGCAAGCGCGCGGTCAAGGCCAAGGAAGCGGTGGCGTGAGGCTTCGGCTAATCGTTGGGGGAAGAAAACTGTCATGGCCGGGCTTGTCCCGGCCATCCACGTTTTCAGTGCTCGGAAGATAGGACGTGGATGCCCCGCGACGAGCGCGGGCATGACGGTGAGATTGATGTCGTAATGTCTCTCCCCTCCTCAGTCGACATCGCCATCATCGGCGCCGGCGCTGCCGGCCTCGGCGCGGCGGAGGCATTGAAACGTTCCGGCCTCTCCACCATCGTACTGGAAGCGCGCGACCGCGTCGGCGGGCGGGCGCATACCGTGATGGCGGCGCCGGACATTCCCTTCGATCTCGGCTGCGGCTGGCTGCATTCGGCCGACAAAAATTCGTTCGTCGATATCGCCGGTCGACTGAAGTTTGAAATCGACAAAACCCGCCCGCCGTGGCGCGAGCAGAGCTTCGACAAGGGATTTCCGCTTGCCGAAAGGACGGAATTCATCGCAGCGCTCGACGCTTTTTATGACCGTGCCGAGGACGCAGCGAAGCAGGCGCGACATAGCGGCCGCGACAGCGTCGCCAATCTCTGCCTTGAACCGGGCAACCGCTGGAATCCGATGATCGATGCGATCTCGACCTATATAAACGGCTGCGAGCTCGACCAGGTCTCGATCCTGGACATGGACGCCTATGAGGATACCGAGATCAACTGGCGGGTCCGCCGCGGCTATGGCGCGCTGATCGCCGCCTATGGCGCGTCGTGTCCGCTGGCGCTGAATTGCGAGGCGAAGCTGATCGATCATTCCGGCAAGCGTATCCGCATCGAAACGTCGCGGGGTACGCTGACGGCGGCAGGCGTGATCGTGACGGTACCGACCAATTTGATCGCGGCAGAAGCGATCCGTTTTCTCCCGGCGTTGCCGGCCAAGGTCGAGGCGGCGCGCGGCATCCCGCTCGGCCTTGCCGACAAGGTCATGCTGGCGCTGGACGAGCCGGAACCATTGCCAAAGGACGGCAATCTGCGCGGCGCCACCATGCGCACCGAAATGGGCACCTTTCATCTGCGGCCGTTCGGCCAGCCCTGCATCGAGGGCTTTTTCGGCGGCCGCTTCGCGCAGGCGCTGGAAGACGCCGGCCCCGGCGCATTGGCCGCCGAGAGCATCGACCAGATCGCGGCATTCCTTGGCAACGACTATCGCCGCAAGCTGAAGCCGCTGTCGGAATCGCGCTGGGCGCACGACCCGTTCGCCCGCGGCTCCTACTCGCACGCCCTGCCCGGCCACGCCGACAAACGCGCAGCACTCGCCGCGCCGGTCGACGGCAGACTGTTTTTCGCGGGCGAGGCGACCTCGTCGAATTTTTTCTCGACCGCGCATGGGGCAAGGGACAGCGGGG
>Ga0209583_10000354_pt1 | contig 14404 bp, 11 predicted proteins | sample Str014_FD_187201 | JGI IMG/M metagenome (GOLD analysis project Ga0209583, IMG submission 187201) | Freshwater sediment microbial communities in response to fracking from Pennsylvania, USA - Straight Creek_MetaG_SC_2014 (SPAdes) (version 2) | ecosystem: Environmental > Aquatic > Freshwater >... | reverse complement strand
ATCCCGGGGCGCGCCGGACGTATCCGCGCGGCCCTTTCTGCGGGAGCATCGTGGGAGTCACCGATGCCGATGGAACCGGGCTCGAGGGCATTGAAAAATCGATGGGCGCTTACTCGAAATCGGGTTCCTCGCCCATCAGCGGTATCATCAAGCCCGGCGATGTGCCCCCAAAAGGAGGGCTTTATTTGCTCGATGTCGTGCCCGATGGCGAGCCACGTTTCGGTTTTCCGAATATTTCGGATAATGCCGAGATCGTCGAAATGATCGCATGTGGCGCGCACCTGACGCTGTTTACGACGGGGCGTGGATCGGTTGTGGGGTCGGCCGTGTCGCCGGTCATTAAGATTTGTGCGAATCCCGAGACCTATGCGCGGCTATCGGAAGATATGGATATTGATGCTGGCGCCGTGCTGACGGGAGCAAAGACACTCGATGCGGTCGCTGACGAAATTTACACTGCGGTGTGTGCCGTTGCGCAAGGCACCCCATCCAAATCGGAAGCGCTCGGGCATCAAGAATTCATCCTAACCTACAAAAGTTTTGAGCCCGCCGGCCCCGCCTGCCTGCCGGGGCGTTAAAGCTTGATATGCGTGCCTGCCCAGCTCAAGAAGAGCTCGGGCCAGATGAACGCGGGTAACCCGACAGCATTACGCATCGCGAACCCATGCCCGCCGCGCTCGAACAGATGCAGCTCAACGGGCACCTTTGCCCCTTTTAGCGCTGTATGGAGCAGCAGGGTATTCGCAACCGGCACGACGGGGTCATCCTCGGCGTGCACCAGAAAACAAGGTGGCGAGTCGGTGCGCACATTGCGGTCTGGCGAGTGCGCAGCTTCTTGTTCGGGTGTTGGGTTGAGTCCCAGCAGATTCGTTCGCGAGCCTTGGTGCGCCACTGGCGCAGCCATCGACACTACCGGATAGATCGGTGCCGCAAGGGTAGGGCGCGCAGCGAGCACATCGGCACTATCCACGGGCGCGTAAACCTTGGTATCAAACCGGGTTGCGAGATCGGCACAAAGGTGCCCCCCTGCTGAAAAGCCCATCGCCATCAATCGCTCGGGGTCAACGTGAAGCGCGCTCGCGTGTAAGCGGATAAGCCGCATCGCGCGTTGGGCATCGGCGAGTGGCACGTTGGCGGCATCAGCCCAGCCTTCGGCCGGCAGGCGGTAGAAGAGCACAAAGGCGGTAATGCCGCGCGCATTGAACCAAGCCGCCATTTCATAGCCCTCGCGGTCGATCACCACGCGTTGGTAGCCGCCACCGGGTATGATCAATACGCCAGCACCATTGGGCGTAGCAGCAGGGAAAATATCGAGACGGGGATGGCCGATTTGGTCGTAGGCACGATCTTTGTAGGCGGCGCTCTTGCTCCGTTCGGTCAGGCGTTCGGTCGGCACTTTGCCCAGCGCGCCGGGGGCATCATGTGGCCAGAGCGGCAGGCTGGCAGCCGGTGCGGGCCAGTCCATAGTGGCATCTGCCAGCGCAGGTGACGTCATACTGGCAACCGCCAAGCCGCTCAAAGTTCCTGCCATCAACGCACGCCGATCAATCATAGCTCCTCCAAAAATAAAGGGGCGCGGCTGATGACCACCCGCGCCCCTCCCCCTTTTAACTTGAGGCGCGTTTAGAATTTCAGCCGGGCGCCAAAAGATATGTTACGACCGGTATGATAATATTCATAATTGCGCTGCGCATTTACATCGGTGAAATGGTACATATAGGTATCGAGCAAATTATTGCCGTCGATTGTCAGATCGAGGAACTTGGTCGCTGAATACCGTATCGAAGCATCAACCGTCTTGATCGCTGAATAGCCGTCGAAGATGTTGCTGTTGCCCGATCCCACCGAGTCATAATACGGCCCGCGATAAGCATATGACACACGCGCGCTGAACTTGGTGTCCTCATAAAAGAGCGTCACGTTGTACTGCGATTTGGACGCGTTCACGAAGGGGCCGTTCACCGTAAGCAACGGCGCGGTCGCCAGCCCACTCTTGGTCGCAGCGACGGCAATCGCCGCACCTTGCAAGCCAGTGTAAGACACGTTCGAGTCGGTGAGGGTTAAGTTGGCCGTAATGCCGAAATGTTTGAACACGCCGGGCAAGAACCGGAATGGCAATTGCAGCCCAAATTCAAGTCCCTTGATCGTTGAGATTGACGCCGAATTGGTGGTCCGAACAATTGTCCAGTTGCCCGCGTCTCCGTTGGTCACAGCATCTTTATAGCCCGGCAGCGTGGGGTTAAGCACCGCTGTCGAGAGGCCGCTTGAGGCAAAGGTCTGACCCGACAATGACGCGTTGACCGTTGACGCCTGCACATTCTTACTGAACGCAGCAACCGACAGCACTGACTGAGGCGCGAAATACCATTCCAGCCCCGCATCGTAATTGGTCGCGAGCGCGGGGAGCAATTGGGGGTTGCCAAAGGTGACTTTTAGGTTGGTTTGGTCAATCGATGCAGACGTTGACAGGCTCGACAGCGAGGGACGGGTCAAAACACGCGAAGCCGCCAAACGGAAAATCAACTTACGGGTCGGAAAGATGTTGAGATTGAACGATGGCAACCAGTTATTGTAACTTCCCGTCGCCGTCGATGGCACCGCAGTTGCCGGTGTTGTCGCCGACAAGGTGTTCGCGGTCGAGGTCAGATTGGTCTGGATGTAACGAACGCCTGCACTCAGGGCATAATCTAAGCCGAGATGCCCTTTGGCATCGAATTGCAGGTAAGCCCCTTTTTCCTTCTCGGTCACGTAGCGGTTGTTACCAATGTCGGTCGTCGGGTCCGCCGAGCGATTGTAGAGCCCCGAGAACGCCGTGGCACTGTTGAGATTAGCAACGACAAAGCTGCTGGTTGTGCCCGTGGGCTGACCATTGTCGCCAAGCGTGATCAGGTCTGTGGTGATCGCGGGGTAAGCCGAGAGCGGATAGCCATCGTTGGTTGAGCCGCTGCAAATCGAAACCGGCCCCCCACCGAATACGGGCGCCGCCGTTTTTGACGTGCACGCGGCCGTATCGCGAATACCGCTCACCGAAATGAAGTCAAACTGTCGAAAGAAAGCGCCTGTGCGGATTTTGAACCCTTGTGCAACGTCCCATTCGAGGTCGAGTTTTACCGTCCCGAATTTGTTGACCGTATCGTTAGGCCGGTCACGAATATTGGTGAGCTGATAATTGGCGGCGTTGGTGGGATCGCTTGCGCCGGTCCCAAACGTAAGCGTCGGCGTTTTCATATTGGCATAACTATACGCGTAACCCTGTGAATTGCCGACCCCCGACGCGGTCAGATTGTCGATAATGATTGTCGTCGCGATGGGGACGCTCTCGTCAGCCTTCGACATTCCCGCTGTGAGTGAAGCCTTTAGCGTGTCAGCGAGCTGCTGATCGAGCTTGCCACTCACTTGCCAAAACGTATCGCGTTGATCCTGATAATAATTTTCATGGCGATCAAACGCGTTGTTCAGCGTGGCCGACACAATATTGTTATTGGCATCATAAACCGGGTTCACCAGCGCAATGCTGGATTCATTGGTGCGCAACAGCACCTCAGCCCATTTTTCGGTACGGATTTCATGATAGCGTGAGTAGAGTCCGTCGACTTCTAGATGCGTTTTTGAGGTTGGCTGCCATTCAATCGCGCCGGTGTAACCCTGGCGTTCACGATCATGGGTAATGATACCGTAGCGGGGAATACGCGGATGGAATGCGAGTGCCGCTTGATCACAAGAGGCGCTAGCGACATAAATACCGGCGGTATTGAAGCAGTTTGTGGTCGCGCCATTGAGCGTCACTGATTTGAATGCGGCCTGTGCCCAACGGGTTGTATTGTTGCCGAGTTCGAGCGCTTTGGTGCGCGAATAGGCTGCCGAGACGTTAATCCCCAGCGTGCCATCGGCGCTTTTCCAGTTAACCAGTCCAGTTAGTTTTGGGCCGGTATTTTTGCTGAGATCGTTATATTGCCCTTGCGCCGCGAGCACGACGCTAAAGCCGCCCTTGGCGCGCAATGGATTACCGGTGTTCAAGTCAACAATGGCGCCAAGTGAGCCTTCATCAAGCGACGCCTCCGAGGTTTTGTGAACAACCAGCGACTTAAAAAGCTCAGACGCAAAGACGTTAAAGTCAAAGCCGCGTTCGCGATTGACGCCGCCACCGCTGCCAGCATTGTATGAGGCGGCCTGCGCTTCCAACCCGTTCACGCGCACGGTCGTGAATTGTCCACCAAGCCCGCGCACGGTGATTTCGCGGCCTTCGCCGCCGTCGCGGGTGATGGCGATCCCGGGAATGCGCTGCAGTGACTCGGCCAGATTGTTATCTGGGAATTTGCCAATATCCTCTGCGACAATCGCGTCTACCGATCCGATTGAAAGCCGTTTGATACTCAGTGCTTTATCGAGCGACGCGCGGAATCCCGAGACGACGATGTCCGGAGCGGCATCGGCGGCAGGCTTCGCGGTCGTGATTTCGGGTGCCGTTGCGGTTTGGGCGTGTGCGCCGACTGCCGCGATAACCGAGAGCGATGCTGCGCTCAACAGGCGCAAGCCGCGTGTCGCGAACCGAGCGCTGATACGTGTATTTTCCATTCTACATCTCCCCAATAATTCGGCATTGATACCGGTGTCATTTGATTCGAATCACAAATCCAGACCAATGTTGTGTTCTCAAAGGGATAAATTTAGCGGATTAAAGCCATTTCCATCATCCCATCTCCTTCACGGTCGCGTCTTTACGATCCAATTCGTCCGGCATTTTCGTTTAAGTAACCGGTGTCAATTGCACTTTGTGGCCAATCGCCGCCCATTGTCAAGCGCGATGATGCCTCAACATGCTTTCCTGCATGGGCGTGTCACTTGTGCACCGAACTTACGATCCGGCTTGAATGAACGGGACGCGCGCAAAGAGCATTCGCTCCCAATGTCGCGGATCATCCTCGATGTGGCTCTGGTTATCAAAAATCATCGTGGCGCGCTCGGGGAGCGTATAGCGCTTCCAGCCAGGGTTGCCGGTACGGGCAAAGCGGACAAAGGCTTGCATCACCTGCCGACTCATCGCGTCTTGTGAGGGCGTGGCGTGAGGTGTGGTGCCGAAAGAGAGGCCGATGTCGTCGGTGTGTTTCGCATTCTCAAAATTCAGTTGATAAACATAGGTGGGTGAGGGCGCGGCGACGCGCGCTTCGGCCTCGATCACTTGCCCACGCCAGCTGCGCGCGGCCGTCACGATACGGTGAAACAGTTCCTGCGGGGTGGCGCGGGGGTAACGCGTGCGGAACTGGCTGACCACCCAATCGGGCGCAATATCGACGCGCATTTCGGGTGCGATGCGGCTACTGAGATTGTCATAGGTTAGCCCGGCCAATTGCTTGCCTTCCGGCGGGTAAAAGGCGCGCGTTTCAGAGATGGCATTGCCCAACATCATCGGGATATGTGCCGATTGTTGTGGCGCATCGGGCCAAAAAGGATGGCGCGAGAGGTTTCGCATATCAAGCACCGGCCCCATATAGAGCCCGCCGCCGAGGATCGGATCGGTGGCTGACAACGCCGCCATCAGTGTCTCAATTGGCGCGGTGGCGGGATCAACACCGCTCCCCAGCTTCTCCAGATAGGCCTTGGTACGCTTGGCGGCATTCATCGGGCCGGACGCGGTCACCTGCTGCCCGCTCATTGTGATCGCCTTGTGGAACAAGCCTTTCGCGGCGGGCATCGCCATCAATGTTGCAATCTTAGCGCCGCCGCCCGATTGCCCGAACACTGTCACGTTACCCGCATCACCGCCGAATGCAGCGATGTTCCGCTGCACCCATTTGAGCGCGAGAATCAGATCAAGCTGCCCCGCATTGCCGCTGTCAGGGTATTGCGGAAGCGAGAGATAACCCAGCGCGTTGAGCCGGTGATTGACGGTAACGACAACGACATCGCCCTTCGCGGCCAGCGTCGCGCCATCGTTGATCGGGTCCACCACCGAGCCGTTCGAATAGGCGCCACCGTGGATATAGACCATGACAGCGCTGGGGTGCGGTGCGGGCTTCAGCGGCGTCCAGATGTTCAGGAACAGGCAGTCTTCGGATTGTGGCTGGTAATGCGTGCCTTGCTGGGGGCACGAGGGGGCGAAGCTGGGCACCTGCTCGGTCATCGGCTTATTCGATTGGACGGCGACGGGCGGCTGGAAACGCGCCGCGCGACCATACCGAATCCCCGCATACCGGATCGCCCATGCTTTGGTGCGGTCGGTAGGATGATCGATGAAGGTTCCGATATAGTGCCCCGATGGCGCAGCAATTTCGGGTAGGGTAATGGTTGTCGCGTTCAAACGGCCGACACTCAGTACCAACGGCAGCACCGCCAGCAGCACAGCAAGCAAGCAACGGAAGAGGCGCGAGTCGAAAGTCATAACGTGATTAAATATCCATATAGGTTATATTTGTCAACATTTAGTTTCCTAAAACGCTAGACTTGTCACCGTCGGACATCCAAATCCCCGCTCAAAAAGGCATCAATATCTCGTTGGGTGAACAGGCTCGCATCACCGGGAAGCGTATGTTTCAGGCACGCTAGTGCCAGGCCTTGGTGCGCGGCATGATCAAGCCCTTGCCCCGCGTCCAGACCATGTAGAATACCCGCAGCGAATGCATCGCCAGCGCCAATCCGGTCAACAATACCCGCGAGCATCACGTCATCGGTTTGTGCATAATCGGCCGGGGTGTCGATACGCGCCGAAATGCGGTTTTGGTCCGATGTGACAACATGGCGTGCTGTCGAGGCGATGATTTTCAGGTTCGGAAAGGCCGCAAACGCCGCCAAAGCCGCTCCCCGCCGCCGCTCTTCGCCATCGGCGGCACCAAAATCTCGATCAAGCACCAGCGAGATATCGCGGTGATTGCCGAAAAAAATATCCGCCTCGCGCAGGAGCCCCGTGAGAATTTCGCGCGGATTGCTGTCCCACGCCGCCCACAGCGACGCCCGATAATTACCATCAAATGAAATCGTGAGCCCGTGTCGCTTCGCCGCCTGGACGACGGCAAGCGCAAGTTTGGCCGGCTCCGCACCAAGCGCCGGATTTACGCCCGAAATGTGAAGCCGGTCGCAGCCTTCAAAGGCAGTTGCCCAGTCAAAATCATCGGCGCGGGCACGGACAAAGGCGCTATCGGCGCGATCGTAAATGATGTCGGAAGCGCGCGGGCCCGCGCCCGGTGTGAGAAAGAAGAGCCCCATACGACCGGCGGCAAAGCGAATGTGACGGCAATCGATCCCAGTGGATTGGCACGCCGCGATCGCCCGCCGGCCAAGCGCATTGTCGGGGACGACGCTGATCATCCGTGTCGCCGCCCCCAAGCTCGCCAAGCCCGCCGCCACGTTTGCCTCTGCACCGGCAATATACAGATCGAGCGCGTCGGTTTGTGCCAACAGCTGCTTGCCGGGCACCGATAGCCGGATGAGCAACTCGCCAAAAAAAGCGGTCGCGCCGCGCGTCATCGCGCCAACCAACCGCCGTCGACGGGGAGGGTAATGCCATGAACATAATTTGCGGCTGGTGACGCAAGGAAGACAGCCGCGCCGCCCAAATCATCCGCCGCGCCCCAACGACCCGCCGGTATCCGGTCGAGAATCGCGGTATTGCGCCCTTCATCGGCCTGAAGCGCCGCTGTATTGTTTGTCGCGATATAGCCAGGCGCGATAGCGTTTACATTTACACCCTTCGCCGCCCATTCGTTGGCCAGCAGCTTGGTCAACCCTGCAACGCCCGATTTTGAAGCGGTATAACTTGGCACGCGTATCCCTCCTTGAAAGCTGAGCATCGACGCGATGTTGATGATTTTGCCCGAACCCTGCGCGATCATATGTCGTCCTGCCGCTTGAGCAAGAAAAAACGTCGATTTGAGGTTGGTGTCAATCACCGTGTCCCAGTCGGCCTCGGTGAAATCGACCGAGTCGGCGCGACGGATGATCCCCGCATTGTTGATCAGAATATCAAGCCCGCCGAGTTGCGACAGCGTTTCGCTGATGACGCGATCAATAGGGTCGGTGGTCCCCAGATCAGCTGTGATGTTGATGGCGCGGCGTCCAAGAGCTTGAGCCTTCGCGCATGTTTCGTCGGCTGCGGACCGCCCGACGCAGGCAATGTCGGCTCCTGCGCCCGCGAGCGCAAGCGCGATCGCTTGACCAATACCGGTGTTAGCGCCGGTGATGACGGCAACCTTGCCCGACAAACTGAACATCGTGGCTATTTCAACTGACATATGTCGAGTACATTCATATCGGTATAGTCCAGATTCTCGCCGCCCATCGCCCAGATGAACGCGTAAGCCTTGGTGCCCGATCCCATATGGATTGACCAAGGTGGCGAGATCACGGCCTCCTCATTTTCAACGACAATATGCCGCATCGCATCAGGCTCTCCCATATAATGGAACACACGGTCATTGTCCTTCAAATCGAAGTATAAATATATCTCCGATCGGCGATCATGCAAATGTGGTGGCATCGTGTTCCAAACGCTCCCGGGTTCAAGCACTGTCAGGCCGAGCAACAACTGCGCCGACTCGCAAACGCCGGGGATGACGAGCTGATAAATGGTGCGCTGATTGCTGTTTTCCAAATCACCGCGCGCGAGCGGGTTTGCTTCGGCAATCGAAATTTTCTTGAGCGGAAAGGCTTTGTGCGCAGGGAGTGACGCGATGTAGAAGCGCGCCTCGGCACCTTCAAAGGCCACCTCCCTCGAACCCATCGGAATATAGAGGCATTCCTTGGTCGCTAGGTCAAACGCTTGGCCGTCGACGGTAATTTTGCCCGCCCCCCCAATATTGACCGCGGCCATCTCACGTCGCTCAAGAAAGGGGTGGCCGGCGGCAGACTTTGGAGCACTCTGCTCGGGCAGCATGAGCACGCCACCTGCCGGCACGGCGCCGCCGATCACAAAGCGCTCGTTATGCGAATAGTGGAGCGTAACGGCACCCGCCACAAACATATCCGTCGCCAAATAGCGGTCGCGCAGCGCATCGTTATCGACACATTCCATCATATCGGGGTGCGTTGCATGATATGTTTTACTAAACATTTTGCTCTCCTGAATTAGTGCGGCCCGAATCTTGGTAACCGGTGTCAATATCACGCCAGCATAGCCTTGCGGAGCGGAGCGTCAAGCGCTTGGTGGCGCAATCGAACTTCTCTTCACCAACGTCGACAGGAACACCGAGGGCTCAACCGCCGCATCGGAGGAGCCCGCGATCAACTTGAGCGCAGCAGCGCGTGCCATTGACACAATCGGCCAGCGCACCGTCGTGAGCGGCGGCCAGATGTGCGACGCGATCGGTGTATCGTCAAAGCCGACAATCGAGAGGTCGTCGGGCACATTCATGTCGCGTTGCCGCGCGACGTGCAAAACGCCCGCCGCCATCTCGTCGTTGCACGCGAAAATTGCGGTGGGGCGGGGCATGAGGTCGAGCAAGCGCTCGCCCGCACTCAGTCCGGACTCGAATGTATAATTGCCCTCGGTTACGAGACTGCGCGGCAGCGACAACCCCGCTGCCGTGAGTGCGTCTTCAAAACCCAACCGCCGTTCCTGTGCGGACCGAAATCCTGTTGGCCCTTGCACCAAACCGATACGGCGATGGCCTTTTTCGATCAAATACGCCATCGCGCCGCGCACGGCCTCGCGGTCGTTCGAAATGACCATATGCGCATCGTCATCCAGCCGCGCAGAACCCATCCGCACATACCGACAGCCAATGTCGGCGCAAAGTTTGGCCAGCGCATCGTTCTCGGAAATGGGGGGCAGAAGCACGACGCCATAGAGCCGCTGGCGTTCGAGAAACGAGCGCACATCCTCAAGCATCGTTGGTGAGTTGCGATCAACCGGGCGAACAACCAATTCAAATTCGGTGCCCTTCACGCCCTCCAAGATACCCTCGACAACATTAAGTACCATTTGTGCGTTGGGATTGTCATGCACCAACCCGATCAGGAAATTGCGGCGCAGGGCGAGCGCGCGTGCTTGCGGATTCGGCACATAACCGAGTTCCGCGATGACGTCTTCCACGCGTTTGCGCGTTTCACCATTGAGTAATTCGGAGCGGTTGATGACGCGGCTGACGGTTTTTTTCGACACACCGGCGAGGCGCGCGACGTCGTTAATTGTGGGCTGCCCATTTTTCATCATGAACATCGTCATAGCGGCATTGACGGTTGCGACGCAAACAATGGTGTTGGCAAGCGCTACAAGACGATTGACACCGGTTACCTTTCTAGCGCACACGTCCTGTTGTGACATTATAAATAGGGGATTACGGAGGTGCAAATCGATATCGAGTCTGTTGCCCAATCGTTTGCGCAGGCACGGCGAAGCGCGGGTGCCTTTGCCGAATATCCGGGCAGCGCGCCGCAAAGCATGGCGGAAGCCTATCTGGTGCAAGACCGTATTGTCGGCCTCATTGGTCATCCCATCGGCGGGTGGAAAGTCGGGCGCGTGCCCGCACTGCAAGCGGCGATTTTGGGCGCTGATCGTCTGGCAGGGCCAATTTTTAGCGATTTTGTGCTGCACGTGCCCGAGAATGTGGTGCCTGAGGTGCCGATCTATCACCACGGTTTTGCGGCAGCGGAAGCCGAGTTTATGTTCCGCATTTGCACGGCGCCCATGCCGGATAAGCTAACGTATACTCTGGCGGAAGCGGCGACGATGGTCGATAGGCTGTGCGTCGGCATCGAAATGGCAAGCTCACCATTCGCAGGTATAAACGAGCATGGCGCGGCGGTGACCGCGTCTGATCTCGGCAACACGAAGGCGTTGGTCATCGGAACCGCGCTCGATTTGGTGGTCGATGCGGACTATGCAAACTGGACCGTAAAGACCGAAATTGACGGTGTCGTAATGGGGCAAGCACAAGCGCGCGACTTGCCCGATGGCCCACTTGGCGCGGTGCGTTTCCTGCTTGAAAATCTTGCGGCTCGCGGCATTGCGCTTACCGTGGGCCAGTGGATTTCTTCGGGGGCCATCACCGGCGTGCACCCTGTGAGGCCCGGACAGTATATCGTCGCGCGATTTGGCGAAACGAAGTTGGTCCAATGTACGGTTGGTGTTGGCTTGCCGCTCTAATATTTGGGGGACAGAAGATGATCAGGCCCGAGTCAGCCGCAACGCAATCTCAACCGGCCGCGCCGATGGTGGGGCGTTATCGTTGGGTGATTGTGGCGTTATTGTTCGCCGCAACAGCTATAAATTATATTGATCGACAGATGATTGGCGTTTTGAAGCCGACGTTAGCCAGCGAGATGCATTGGTCAGAGACGGATTATGCCAATATCATCTTCTGGTTTCAAATGGCTTATGCCATTGGGTATATGGGCTTTGGGCGAATTGTTGATCTGCTCGGCGCACGGCTGGGTTATGCTGTAGCGATCATTATCTGGACGATCGCGCATGTTGCCCACGGTGGCGTGCGGACGATCACGCAGTTCGCGATTGTTCGGTTTGGCCTCGGGATTGGCGAATCGGGAAATTTTCCCGCCGGGATTAAAGCGGTCACCGAATGGTTTCCGGCTAAGGAGCGCGCATTGGCGATTGGCATTTTCAATGCCGGGTCGAATGTCGGGGCAATCATTACACCGCTGATCGTGCCATGGCTCACACTCACCTATGGCTGGCGATTTGCATTTGTCGCGACCGGAGGATTTAGTATCGTGTGGCTGATTGTCTGGTGGGTGGTTTATCGCCGTCCTGCGGAGCAGCCGCGTGTATCGTCAGCAGAGCTTGCCTATATAACGCAAGACCCCGTCGATCCGGTTGTTCCGATCCCGTGGCGTAAATTGCTCGGGTTGAGGGAGACCTGGGCTTATGCACTCGCAAAATTTTGCATCGACCCGATCTGGTGGTTCTTCCTGTTTTGGCTGCCGGGGTATCTGGGCGAGCGCTATCACCTTGACCTCAAGAGTTTTGGGCCGCCGCTCGTCGCGGTGTATATTTTGTCCGACTTAGGGAGTGTGGCCGGCGGTTGGCTCTCTTCGCGGATGATCCATCGCGGGATGACGGTCAATCGTGCGCGCAAACTTACGATGCTCATTTGCGCCTTCGCGGTATTGCCGATCTTCTTTGCCCAAAGCATCAGTAATCTCTGGGTTGCGGTGGTGGTTTTGGGGATTGCGGCGGCGGCGCATCAGGCTTTTTCCGCTAATGTGTATACCCTCCCGTCTGACCTGTTCCCGCGCAGCGCGGTAGGGTCGGTTATTGGTATCGGGGGCACTGTTGGTGCTATCGGCGGAATGGCATTTGCGAAATATGCCGGACACATCCTTGATGCCACCGGAAGCTACGCCGTTCTGTTTGGGATTGCGGCAGGCGCCTATTTCGTGGCCCTCGGGATCGTTCATTCATTGTCACCAACGATGGCGCGGGCAGTGATTGAACCGGTTTAACGAACACAAGGCGTCGGGCGAAACCTAAGGTCTGTAGGTTATAACGACTGAATGATTGCCGAGAAGTCGAGCCCGCCGTTGCCGCGATCAAAGAACGCTTGATACAGATCAGCGGCGCGCCTTCCCATTGGGATGTCGGCGCTTACTGAAGCGGCTGCATCCATCGCAAGTTTAAGGTCTTTGAGCATGAGTGCCGTCGCGAACCCGCCTTGATACTGATTGTCGGCGGGTGTTGTTGGCCCGACCCCGGGGATCGGACAATAGCTCGTCATTGACCAGCTCTGACCCGAGGCCTTGGAGGCGATGTCGTAGAACGTTTGAGGGTCAAGTCCGAGCTTCTGCGCCATGACAAACGCCTCGCAGGTTGAAATCATCTGCGCGCCAAGGATCATGTTGTTACAGATTTTGGCGGCCTGCCCTGCGCCCGCAGCGCCTGCATGAATCACCGCTTTGCCCATCGTGGCAAGGATCGGTTCGGCATGGGCGAAGGCGTCGTTCGTGCCTCCAACCATGAAGGTGAGCGTGCCCGCGTTGGCCGCCGCGATCCCCCCCGAGACCGGCGCATCAACCATGACATAGGATTGCGCGGCGGCATCACCGGCCACTTTGCGCGCGGTGGCGACGTCGATGGTTGAGCAATCAAGCAGGAGTGCTGCGGTCGGGGCATGACCGAGCACATCGTTAGTGTAAACGGTGTCAACGATTGTGCCGTTGGGGAGCATTGTGACGACCGCCTCAACACCGCTCACCGCTTCACGTACCGTGCTGAAGGGTGTGCAGCCGTTCGCTTTGGCGAGGGCAAGCGCCGGTTCGGCAAGATCGAAGGCGTGAACGGTGTGCCCGGCCTTCACCAAATTCGCGGCCATCCCGCCGCCCATATTGCCCAATCCGATGAATGCAATCTTCATGTTATTTCCCACTCCATACGCCGGCGCGCTTCTCGACAAAGGCACCCATGCCTTCCGTTTTATCGGCAGTTGCGCACAGACCGTTAAACAGACGCCGCTCGAAGAGGATGCCTTGATTCAAGCCCGTTTCGAACGCGGCATTGACCATTTCTTTATTCGCTAGCGTCGCGAGCGGGGCCATACCTGCAATCGTTGCGGCAGTCTTGAGCGCGTCCTCTAATAAATCGGCGAGCGGCACCACTCGCGAGACGAGCGAGGCGCGCTCTGCTTCCGCCGCGTCCATCATCCGCCCCGTGAGACACATCTCCATCGCTTTTGCCTTGCCGACCGCGCGCGTGAGCCGCTGCGACCCGCCCATACCGGGCGCGACGGCAAGCTTGATCTCGGGCTGGCCGAATTTCGCATTGTCTGCGGCAATGATGAAATCCGCCATCATCGCTAATTCGCATCCGCCGCCAAGCGCGAAGCCTGCGACCGCCGCTATCCAAGGCTTGCGCGTTGCGGTGACACGCTCGAAGCCCGCGAAGAAATTTTGGCCGTACATCTCGGCGAAGCCTTGGGGCTGCATTTCCTTAATATCGGCACCCGCGGCAAACGCCTTCTCCGAGCCGGTGAGTACGAGGCAGCGCTGGCTCGCGTCTCCATCATAAGCCGCGAACACTGTGATCAAATCAGCCAACACCTGCGTATTGAGCGCGTTGAGCGCCTGTGGGCGGTTCAGCGTGACAAGCGTGACGGCATGACGTTGTTCGACAAGGAGGGTTTCATAACTCATAACGGTTTCCATTCTTCATCAGCGGGAAGCGGGGCAAAGATCGCATCGAGCAGCGCCGCTGTGACTCCCGCCGGAGCGGCAGGGTTCCATTGCGGGGCGTTGTCCTTATCAACGATCACTGCGCGCACGCCCTCGGCAAAATCGAGGCGAAGCAGCACGCGCGAGGCGATGCGGTATTCGTTGCGCATATTGTCGGCAAAGTCGATAAACTGCGCGCCCTCGGCGAGTTGCCGCAACGCCACCTTGCACGTTTGGGGCGATTTGGTGCGCAATGTCGCCCATTCCTTGCGTGCCCATTCGCTGCCGTCTGCTACCAATGCAGCAAGAA
>Ga0209583_10000352_pt1 | contig 14434 bp, 12 predicted proteins | sample Str014_FD_187201 | JGI IMG/M metagenome (GOLD analysis project Ga0209583, IMG submission 187201) | Freshwater sediment microbial communities in response to fracking from Pennsylvania, USA - Straight Creek_MetaG_SC_2014 (SPAdes) (version 2) | ecosystem: Environmental > Aquatic > Freshwater >... | reverse complement strand
GGTTTTCGACGTCGGCGACCACGCGCCCATAGAATGCGGATGTTTTCGGGCGTAATCTTTGACCGCTTTCGGTGCGCGGCGGTCGGAGTTGCCCTCGCGGAGCACGGGATTGACGGCGCTGCCCATTACTTTGGCGTAGCGGGTTTTGATTTCTTTCTCGGCGTCGGTTTTTGGCGCTTCGGGATAGTTTGGAAGTTTGTAGTCCTTGGACTGAAGCTCGGCGAGAGCGGCTTTCAACTGCGGGACGGAAGCGCTGACGTTGGGCAACTTGATGATGTTGGCCTCGGGCTTGAGCGTGAGGGCGCCGAGTTCAGCGAGCGCATCGCCGACGCGTTGCGACTCGTTAAGGAAATCGGGGAAATTGGCGAGGATACGGCCCGCGAGAGAAATATCTCGGGATTCGACGGCGATGTCGGCGTGGCGGGTGAAGGCCTGGACGATCGGCAGAAGGGAATAAGTGGCGAGCGCAGGAGCTTCGTCGGTTTTCGTGTAGATGATGGTAGTCGCCGCAGGCATGATGAAGGGGAGGGCTGGTTGCGCTGGTGTTGGTTGTCACCAAAGCCACGGACTTCGCAGGGTCAAAAGCAATTGCATCATTCTTTGCTCTGCGGCGGCGATTAAATGTCTGCGAATAGACCCGGCAGCCTGGACGGTCTGTATCTTATTGCCAACCGTCGGAAGGGAGTGTTTTGGCCCCTCCTGGGCAAATCACAGAAACAGCAGTTGCAGCTCGGCGCTCGGTGTGGTGCGGGCGGCGGCGAGGTCGCGGATGAAAGTGAGGGTGTCTTCGTAGTTTTGCACGCGCCGAGAGGTGGCGCGACGGTCGGGCGGGAGCAACGCCGGGCGGAGATTGGTGACAAGGAGCGTCGATTCGCGGAAACGGGCGAGCTGTTTGAGGCCGGTCATAATTTCGCTGCGTACGAAAAGCGGGGTGGCGGCTTCGAGGGAATGGGTTGCGTCCCAATGGAAAAATCCGTGACTCGGCTGCTCGCTGAAGAATTTCCCCAAGAGCTTGGCTGCAGCCTCGGAAAAAGCGGCATCGTACTTTGCGACGGATTCCGGGTTAGCGGTGGTCTGTTGTTCGAGTTCGGCGAGATTGAAGGCAATGGCCGACTGAATCTGCTGCGCAAGATAAAGGTCGTGGCCGGTGACGTGCGCGAAGAGTGTATTGATGAAGTGCAGGCGTCGGAGTTCGTCGCGGGAAGGGGCAGGCATTTTTTATACGATGGTCTAGGTACGCCCTGGGGAAGCGACTGGCGCGGCGAGGCCGGTGGTGCGGCGGCCAACGGCCTCAATCAATGTTTGTCCAGATGCGGTTTCCCCAAGCTGCTGATCTCGTGCATGAATTCGGAGACGTCGCGAAATTCTTTATACACGCTGGCAAAGCGTACGTACGCGACTTGGTCGAGCTTGCGCAGGCGTTGCATGACGGCGTCGCCGACCGCTTGCGAAGGGATTTCGTTGTCGTACTGCGCTTCCAAGGCGTCGATCACGTCTTCGATCAACATGTCGAGCTGCTCGCGGTCGACCGGCCGCTTGTGCAAAGCAGCGCGAATGGCGCGGAAGAGTTTTTCGCGATCAAAGTCTTCGCGGCGTCCATCGCGTTTGACCACGACAAGGCCTTCCCGCACGAACATCTCGGTGGTGGTATAGCGATGACCGCATTCGAGGCATTCGCGGCGGCGGCGAATCGTACTGCCCTCTTTGCTAATGCGGGAGTCGATCACTTTATCCTCAATCGAAGTACACTTGGGGCAGCGCATGATTTTGAGAGCAGAAGCTGCTTAATTGAGTTCCAAGAAATTCTGCAGGATGCGCATGCCGCCCTCGGTCGCAATTGATTCGGGGTGGAACTGTACGCCCCAGATCGGAAGCGTTTTATGGCGCAGGCCCATGATTTCGCCCTCGGCGGTGTCGGCGGTGATTTCAAGGCAGTCGGGAAAGCTGGTGCGTTCGACGAGGAGCGAATGGTAACGGGTAGCGGCAAAGCCCTGCGGCATGCCGCGGAAAACATCGGTGTCCCGGTGTTGGATGGGCGAAGTCTTGCCATGCATGAGCCGCCCGGCGCGAACCACGCGGCCGCCGAAAAAGTGGCCAATCGATTGATGCCCGAGACAAACACCGAAGATGGGTTTCTTGCCTTTGAACGCCTCGATCATGGCCAACGTGACGCCGGCTTCGGCAGGTGAACAGGGGCCGGGTGAAAGCAGAACACGATCGGGGTTGAGCGCGAGCGCTTGGGCGGGAGTGATTTCGTTGTTGCGGAAAATACGCTGTTCCACACCGAGCTGGCCGAAGTATTGGACCAGATTGTAGGTGAATGAATCGTAGTTATCGATGACCAGAAGCACCCCGCAACCTAACGCCGTATTGACACCTCGGTCAAGCGCAGGGGTATTGAGGGCGGCCGCACAGCGCCCAATCGCCCATGTCCGCACACTTTCAACTCCTGAAAACCGACATTGCCACTGCCGCCCGGCGCGGTCGCTTGCAGACACGGCACGGCGTCGTGGAGACGCCGATTTTTATGCCGGTTGGCACTCAGGGCACGGTCAAAGCTCTGACTCCCCTGCATTTACACGAAATTGGCGCGCAGATTATTCTGGGTAACACCTATCACCTTAACCTCCGGCCCGGCAGTGAACTCGTCCGTGATCTGGGCGGTTTGCACCGTTTTATGGGCTGGGATGGACCCATTTTGACGGACAGCGGCGGTTTCCAGGTTTTTAGCCTGGCCAAGCTCCGCGACATTCGCGACGACGGCGTGGCCTTCCAGTCGCACTTGGACGGGGCAAAACTCTTTCTCGGGCCACGCGAGGTCATGACGATCCAGGCCAATCTCGGCAGTGACATCGCAATGGTGCTCGACGAGTGTCCCCCTTGGCCCTGCGAACGCGACGTGTGTGCGACGGCGGTTGCGCGTAGTCATCGATGGGCCGCGCAGTGCAAACAAATCGCCACCGACAACGGTTTCTTAGCGGATGGGCACCTTGCGTTTGCGATTGTGCAGGGCTCAACCTTTGACGATCTGCGCCGCGAGGCAGCCGAAGGACTGGCGGCGTTGGATTTTCCGGGTTACGCTGTGGGCGGGGTGAGCGTGGGCGAGCCGGAGCCGGAAATGTTGAAACAAGTGGGCGCGACCACGCCGTTCCTTCCGACCGACAAACCCCGTTACACGATGGGTCTCGGCACGCCGCCGCAGTTGCTCAAGATGATCGCACTCGGGGTGGATATGTTCGATTGCGTATTGCCGACCCGCGTGGCGCGCAACGGGCTTGTCTTCACGCCCGACGGTCCGATCAATTTGCGCAACGAGAAATTCCGTGCCGATCCACGCCCTATCGTTGAGGGCTTGGCGAATTATACGACGAACTTTTCCCGCGCCTATCTGCGTCACCTCACCGTTGCCGGCGAGATGTTAAGCGGCACGCTCCTAACCGTGCACAATCTCCATTTTTTTCTCGATCTCATGGCGCAGGCCCGGATGCACATCGAGGCGGGCGATTATGGGACGTGGCATCGCGCCTGGATCGAGCGCTACGAAGCCGGGTTGAAATAGAAAAGCCCGCACGATGAGGTGCGGGCTGGGGAGCCTAAAATAGGCTTTGATTAGAAGCGGACGCACACGCCAGTGCTATAGTCCCACGCTTGGTTTGATGAATGTTGCCAGGCGACATAAGAAACACCCAAAGAGACGCCGACTTTGCGTGTAATCCAAGAATTAGCATGCACGCCATAAGCCCAGGCCTGGTCGCTATTCGCTGTGCGCTCGAAATCGTCGTGGTAGCTGATGGTCGGCGTAACCGATATCCATTGGAAAGGAAATTCTGCACCTACCGAGGCACCCCAAGTCGCCTTGCCCTGAGAGCGGCTGTTTTTTCCGGTGCTGATAAAATACCAGTCATCATCAAGTTTTTCGTTTAACCAGGAATATCCCAACCCAGCCGAAATAAACGGCTTCACGCCATTCTCGACTGTATTATATAGTTTGATGCCGGTGCTAATATCGTTCCAGTGCTCCTTCACCGGTGAATGCCGATACGAGTCGTAGGAATAACCTGCGTCGAAATCTAGCCCTTTGATGAGCGGAATATTGGCCCCGATTCCGACTCCGTAAGTATTCTTAGAATCGTGGCTATTGTCTTGCACGCCGAAGCCGACGTCCGCGTATCGTTTGCCGATCACGCCCGGGCCATCCTCGCCGGTGGGAAACCAGGAGCAAGAGTTGCTCGTTTGGGCGAAGCAAGTGGACACTGCAGCGAGCGCCACCGTGCCAATAAGTGTTTTGATCGTAGTCATAGGTTGTAGAGGTCCCGCCTTACGGAGACCGAAAGTTCGGCCATGGAGTCAACTTCGGCTGTCGAAAGCAACCCGAAATTGGAGGTAGTGGCTGGTAATACTTGTCGTAAGTCGCCCTAATGGCCGTCCTAGTCCGAGATCGGGGTTTCCCCGGTTTGTAAACTTTGGCTGGCTTGGCCGCGGGTTTTTCTCATGTTTTGGTCCATGCGCATCCTCGTCACCGGCGGAGCCGGATTTCTTGGTTCGAATCTCTGCGACCGCTTGCTCAAAGACGGTCATGAGGTGGTCTGCATCGATAATTTCTTTACCGGGCGGAAATCCAATATCGCCCACCTGCTAGCCAATCCGAATTTCGAGTTGGTTCGTCATGATGTGATCGATCCGTTTAAGTTCGAAGTCGACCAGATCTACAATCTCGCCTGCCCGGCCTCGCCGCCGCACTACCAGTACAACCCGATCAAGACGACCAAGACCTCAGTCATGGGTGCGATCAATTGCCTGGGCCTGGCTAAGCGTGTCCGGGCCCGAGTGTTTCAAGCCAGTACCTCCGAAGTTTACGGCGACCCCTCGGTCCATCCGCAGCCCGAAAGCTATTGGGGCAACGTCAACCCCATCGGTCGTCGTTCATGCTATGACGAGGGCAAGCGCTGCGCCGAGACGCTCTTCTTCGACTATCACCGTGAGAACAAGGTCGATATCCGCGTCGTGCGCATTTTCAACACGTACGGCCCGCGGATGCACCCGAACGACGGCCGCGTGGTATCCAATTTCATCGTACAGGCGCTGAAAGGCGAGGATCTCACCATTTACGGCGACGGTTCCCAGACGCGTTCGTTTTGTTACGTGGACGATCTGATCGAGGGTTTTATTCGCCTGATGAACCAGACCGAGACGGTTGGGCCGGTGAATATCGGCAACCCCGGCGAGTTCACCATGCTGCAGCTCGCCGAGCTCACGCTCAAGCTGGTCGGCAGCCAATCAAAAATCGTCCATCACGCGCTTCCAACTGACGACCCCCGGCAGCGCCGTCCCGATATCACGCTCGCCCGGCGCCTGCTCAAATGGGAGCCTACGGTGCCGCTCGAGGAAGGTCTCAAGCGCACCATCGCCTATTTCAAGACGCAGATTTGAGGCCAGCTTCCGTCCGCCGTCCGTGTACCGGGCGGTCTTTTGGCCGCCGGCAGCTGGGCTTGCAAAACGGCTGAAACGGCGAAGAAAACTTGATCGGCCAACGCCAATCGGCCATTTCGTGCCGAAAGCAATTATGAGCGATCACAATCTAGACCAGCTGCAGGACCTCGTAAACGTCATCAAGGCCGACCAGGCGGAACAAAAGGCGGAAAAGGCGCGCAATGCGTGGACGAAGTATGTTTCGCTTTCGATGATTTTCATCGCGGTAGCCGCGGCTGCCGCAAGCCAGAAAGGCGCGGGGTTTTCCTCGACCACCATGAAACAGCTGAATGAGGCGACGTTTTTTGAGGGGGCGGCCTCCGATCAGTGGTCTTTTTTTCAGGCGAAAAGTCTGAAGCTTACGCTCTGTGAAATGGAAGTAGATCGTCTCGCTGAGGCGGGTGCGGACGCGCAAAAGATTCAGGCGTACAAGACCAAGGTCGATCGCTATGAAAAAGAGCGAAAGGAGATTTCGCAGAAGGCCGCCGATTTTGAGAAGAAACGCGATGACGCGCGGGCGTTGGCCGCCCACGCCTCGGAACTTGGACGCAAAATTGGCGTGGCCTCGACTCTGTTTCAAGTCGCCATCGCGATTGGTGGTGTGTGCTTGATCGTTAAGAAACGCTGGCTGTGGGGCGTGTCGCTGCTGCTCGGGACGCTGGCGGCGGTGCAGTACGTCTACGTAACCATGCTGCACTAGGCCGGCCTTCCGATTCCGATTTTCGCCGGCTGTGTGGGCCGCTAAAGCACCGGTTGCACGCTTGGCGAGCGCCGGGTGATTCATCGATGGGACGGCGGCAAATTGTTTGTCTCAGCATGCGCCCAGCGGCAGGTCGCCGGCGCGGAGGGGGCGGGCGAGCTGTCGCTGGCGACGAGCGCACATCGCGAGGAAAAGGGTGGCGGTGGTGAAGGCGTCACCTTCGGCGGTATGCCGGTCGGTCGGCGTGATGGCGCATTGCGCGCACACTTCGTCGAGGGTGGGTTCGCGTTGTCCCGGATAGCCAGTGCGGGCGAAGGCTTCGACCGCGTCCATCGCAAAACGTGCGGTATCCATAATCGGGTTACGCAAGCTGTAGTGGAAGTGCCGTTTCATTGCGGCGTTGAGCATGGCCACGTCGAAGCCGATATGGTGCCCGACGATCACCGCGCCTTGCAGCCTGGGCAAGAGCTCGAGCAGAACGTTTCTCTCCGGCTCTCCCTGCGCCGTATCGGTGGGCAGGATACCGTGGACGGCGACCGAATCGGCGACGGGACGCTCCTGCTGGAACAACCAGGACGCAGAGCGCGGGAGGTGCAGGCGGCCGGCTCGCAGTTCGGCGATCGCGAGCGAGAGGATGCGGTCCTTCGCGGTGTTGAAACCGGTGGCTTCGCAGTCGAGTACGACGAAGAGCAGCTCGGCGATCGGTGTCTTGCTGGGAATGCGCCGCGGAGTGCCGTTGCCGTAGGCTTCGACGACGGCAAGTCGGTAAGTTTTACGCCACCAGAGCATGGTTGGAGAGGGGTGCAGACATCGGCGCTCAGCGCGGAGCGGTGGGGAATTCTCTTTGCACGGCCTGCTGCACGGTGCGGACGACGTCGAAGACGTTGGCGAGCTGGGCGCGTTCGAGTTTTGTGAGCGTGGAGGGATCGAGGTGGCGCCCCGAGTCGCCTCGGCGCAATCCGTTGAGGGTGCGCAGGCGCAAGAGAAAGTCGTAACCCTCCCGCGCGAGCGTGGCCGTCTCGTGCAGGGTGGGCACACTCCGCCGAAGTTCGTCCCAGCGTCCGCCAGTGGAATAGTGGCGGGTCAGGTTGTATTTGAGCGTGAGCAGCCGGGCAGCGTCTCGCAGCGGAGCCATACCCCGGGATTTTAGGTCAAGCTCCTGGTTTCCCACCCCAAGAGTCTCAACCACGAAGCGCCCGATGAAGTTAAGCGGCGGTACGTTATCGACGATGAGGCTGGCCAAACGCCATTGCAGGCCGATTTGGGTCGAGACGGTTCGCTGAATCTTTTCCCGCAGCAGATCGCAGAGGTCCCGTTCTCCGGCGACGAAGCGCAGGTCGTAGAGCACGGTGGCCCGAAGTAAGACCTCGCCCTCGGTTTGTGCGCCTAGGGCCTCGATCTCAGCCGTCCATTCCCGGGTTGTTCGACACCATTTGGGGTTGAGTGCCATCACGCCGCCTTGGCAGCGCGCGAAGCCAGCCGCCGCGAGCTTATCGATGACGCGGCTGGCCAGTTGTATGAAAATCGCGCGGGCGGCCTCGTCCTCTGCTGGCGTGGCGGATGGGCCGAAGACAAAGGCGTTGTCCATGTCGGTGCGCAGGATTTGTTCGCGCCGGCCGTCGCTGCCGACCGACATCCAGGCCCAGGAGACGGCCGGAAGTTTTACGCCCTCCTCGGCGAGCTCATCGGCGGAGAGCGAGAGCAGACACTGGGCGAGCTCGTCGTAGAGTTCAGCGCAGATTTGGCCGAGGTAAATCGCGGAGACGCCCGCCTCGAGATAGCTCTGAGCGATGGTTTGGATTTCGTCGCACAGCTCGCGAAACCGCGCGGGCGATTTGGCGAAGCGGATCTCGCGCAGCAGGCCGGCAGGATGGTGGCCGCTTTGGGCAAGGAGGTCTTTGTGGGTGCACACGTCGAGTGCCTTGGTGTCGGGCGTGCCATCTTCGGTTATACAAACTTGGCCGATGCGTTCGCGCAACATGAGCAGGGTTGCGGCAGTCGCGCTGGCGCGAGGCGAGATGGTGAACACGGGACTGGCCATGATCTGCGAGACGGGGCTGGATTTGTCCAAGCCGTCGACGATGACGTGTCTGACCAAGGCATTGCTGGTGACGATACCGAGCGGCCGACGTTCGGCGTCGACCACTAGGACCGAAGGCACTCGTTTTGACGACATCAGGGTAGCCGCTGCCTGAATACTCGTGCTGGGGCTGCAGGTGAGGAGGCGATCGAGCGGTCGCGGTTGGACAAGTTGCGCGCCATCGAGGTGGGCTTGAAGGATATTTTTGGCCCGGCCGGCGACGCTCGATTCGGTGGGTTCGGAAAACTCGATCGGGCTGCCAACGCGCACGGCCCAAAAGAGGTGGCGGCGCACGTAGTTTCTGGCGGTGTCGTGTTGTTCAAGTAATTCGCGCATGCGAGCCCAGGGCAGGCTGTAGAGCAGGCTGTCCTCGACGGCTTGCGCGGTGACGCGGAAAGGCTCGTTGCGAACGAGTGCGCTCAGGCCAAGCACATCGCCGACGTCGCGGGCATCGACGCGTTCGCTGCGGTCTTCGTGTTTCCAGATGTATTCGACGCGGCCGCGGGCCAGAAAAAGCACGTCCTCGCCGGGATTGTCGCCTTGTTTCCAAACTGTTTCACCAGCGGGAACCATCCACACGGTCGCCGCGCCAGCGAGCGCTTGCACCTCTTCCTTTGGCAGCATGGAAAACGGTGGAAACCGCAGCAAGGCCTCGGCGATTCGATCCGGGATGACATTTTTGGACGACATGTCGGAACGAAACCTGCACGATCCCCCAGCCGGGCTCAACGGGTATTTCGCGAAGAGAGTTTGCGGGCTTACTTTGCCGCAATGAAGACAGGCGGGGTTTTTCGCTTTATGCCTCTCGAAACAATACTCGGTGTCGCGCGGCTTGCTTAGGACGTAGCGGCCAAGGTTTGGCTCTGGCTTTGGCTCTGGGGCTCGTCGAGGCGGGTCACCAGCACGTCGACGTGCAGGGTTCGTTCGCCGGTGCCACGATAGGTGCCGCGCAGGGGAGAAACGTCGGCATAGTCGCGTCCGACGGCGATCTTGACGTGGCGTTCGCCCGTTCTCAGGCGATTCGTCGGGTCGACACCGATCCAGCCGTGACCGGGAAGGAAAACCTCTAGCCACGCATGGCTAGCTTGGGCGCCCTTGAGCTGATCGGCTGGGCCATTGTAGAGATATCCGCTGACGTAGCGGGCGGGGATCTTTAGCGCCCGGCAAAGTCCAATCATCACGTGGGCAAAATCTTGGCACACGCCCTGGCGAAGGCGTAGGGCTTCGCTCATTTTGGTGCGCACGTTCGTCACCGCCGGCTGGTATTTGAATTCATCGTGGATGAACCGCTTGAGGGCGATTACGGCGCCCCACGCATCAGTATATCCGGCGGTCACCTGAGTGGCGATAGCGGCGGCATCGGCATCGGTCGAAACGTAGGTGCTCGGCTGCAAGAAATCGTAGCAACTGGCCTGTTCAAGACAGGTGCTCATCGAGGCGAGGGGGACCAAAAGTCCTTCGGCCGGGTCCGAGGGGGGGCTTGTCACGACGACCGAACGAGCTTCGACCTCGAGCACGTTGTGCGGCGCAAGGATGTCGAAGCGATGGACGTGATTGTGATAAAAATCGAGCTGATGTCTCGGCTGGGTGAGCGGGGTGATCTTAAGCGCAAAGCTCTCCACCTTCTGGTCGCCGGTTTCGACGGGTTGAAGGCGCATCTCATTGAGGCTATCGCGTACGGGAGTCCGATACGCGTAGTGAGTGCGGTGCAGGACGTGCAGCTTCATCAGCGCGGGCAGGTTGCGGAGTCTTTTTGCTGTTGCTGCTGTTCTTCCTGCTGCCGGATTTCGTCTTCCTGCTGCGGGCTGAAGTGCTGGAAAATATACGTCTGAAACATTGCTTCGCCGATGGTGTTGAGCTTGGTCTGAATCTCGTCAATGTAAGCATGCAGGCCACGAGCAAGGATTTCATCGGCGGTGCTGAACTGCAATTCGGCCAACAGACGGCCGCAATGGCGCTCGGCGTCGTTTTTGAAGCTACCCTCGGCCACGCCGGAAATCCGGCGAAGCGCGGTATTCAATTGCTGGACACAGAAGCGGACTGACCGGGGGAAATCCTCGGAGAAGAGAAGAAATTCGGCGACCAGACGCGGTTCGACGTGACCGCCGTGAATGGCTTTATAGCCGTCCCACGCGCTGCAGGAGCTCAGCACGGCCGACCAGCCAAGGGCGTCGGTCGGCGTTGCCGTGTAATCCGCGCCGAGCGAGGCGTGGCGGACGTCGAGGATGCGCGACGTTTTGTCGGCCCGTTCGATGTAGCGTCCGACCTGGGTGAAGTACCAGCCCTCGTTGCGCATGACCGTCGCGGCGGTGAGTCCTTGTAGGAGCAGGGAGCTGGTTTTGATTTCCTGAAAGAATTCGAAAGGGCTCTGCCGCCACATGTCGCGGGCGCGGGGCGAATTGAGAAATAAGTACAATCGGTTGATCTCCTCCCAGAGTTCAGACGTGATCTGATCGCGGACGGTGCGGGCATTTTCGCGGGCCTGAGTGACCGAGGAGAGGATTGAGTTGGCGTTGTCGACGTGGAAAACGAGGAATTCCGTCGCCGTGCGTCCGGTGAGCTTGGGATAGAGCTTATTAAAAAGCTCCTCATCCCCGGTGCTGTCCAAGATCGGCGCCCAATAACCGGCGATCGCGCGGTCGTCGAGGTTGCTGGCGTCGAGCATGAGCTGCAGATTGACATCGACTAGGCGGGCGGTGTTTTCCGCGCGTTCGATGTAACGACTCATCCAATACAGACTGTTTACGACACGGCTGAGCATGATTTAAATTTGGAAGGATAGGTTAACCACGAAAGACCACGGGTGTCTAGCAAGGGGAGGCGTGCTGATGACGAGAGGCCTTGGCGGGCAGCATGGTCCGCGTCCCGATTCGCAATCTTGCCGGCCATTGGTTTTAGTTAGTGGTTATAGTTCGCTTATTTGTCGTCGTGCAGGACCCAGGAGTCTTTGCTGCCGCCGCCCTGGGAGGAATTGACCACGAGCGAACCGGCGCGCAGGGCCACGCGGGTGAGGCCGCCGGGGATGATGACGGGTTTTTCGCCATAGAGAATGAAAGGACGCAGATCGATATGGCGGCCGGCGAATTCGCCTTCGCTGTAGGTCGGATGGCGAGAAAGGCTCACCACCGGCTGAGCGATGTAGTTGCGTGGTTCGGCCAGCACCCGCTTGCGGAATTCATCGCGCTCGACTGCGCTAGCCTGTGGACCCATGAGCATGCCATAACCGCCGGCTTCGTTGGCGGCTTTCACCACGAGTTCGTCGATGTGTTCGACGATATATTTGCGGTCCGCTTCCTCGTTGGCGAGGTAGGTTGGCACGTTGGGGATGATCGGGTCCTCGCCCAGGTAGTATTTGATCATCTTCGGCACGAAGTAATAGATCACTTTGTCGTCGGCGACGCCGGTGCCGATGGAGTTGGCGAGAGAGACGTTGCCGGCGCGGTAGGCACCGACGAGTCCGGGCACGCCCAGCGCAGAATCTTTGCGGAAGACGGTCGGGTCGAGGAAATCGTCGTCGATGCGGCGGTAAATGACGTGAACCTGGCGCAGTCCCTTGGTTGTGCGCATGTATACCCGCTGGTCGCGCACGAGCAGGTCTCGGCCCTCGACGATCTCAATGCCCATCTGGCGTGCGAGGTAGGTGTGTTCAAAATACGCGGAGTTGTAAGCGCCAGGCGTGAGCAGCACGACGGTCGGCTCGGCGACCCCGGTGGGGGCGACGTATTCGAGGAGTTTGTGCAATTCCGTTGGGTAGTGTTCCACCGAACGCACGCCGATGGACTCGAACTGCTGGGTGAAGGTGCGTTTGAGGGCGCGGCGATTTTCCAGTACATAGCTCACGCCGGACGGGCAACGACCGTTGTCTTCAAGCACGAGGTACTGCCCCTTCGCATCGCGGATGATGTCGGTGCCGCAGATGTGGATGTAGATGTTTTTCGGTACCTCGAAATTCACAAACTCGCGCCGGAAATGTTTCGCCGAAAGAACGTAGTGGGCGGGGATCGTGCCGTCGTTGAGGATGTGCTGCTCGTGGTAGATGTCGTGCAGGAACATGTTCAACGCTGTGATGCGCTGGATCAGTCCTTTTTCGAGGTGAGCCCACTCGCTCGCCGGAATGATGCGCGGCATGAGGTCGAACGGGAAAACGCGTTCCGCCCCTTTCGCATCGCCATAAACGTTAAAGGTGACGCCCTGCCGGAGGAAAGCCATGTCGATGGCGTGGCGTTTCGCCTCGAACTCCTCGGCGCTCATCGCGCTAAAGTGTTTTAAGAAACGCTCGTAATGGGGGCGGACGCCGCCGCTGCTCGTGAGCATTTCGTCGAAATAGGACCCGCAGTCGTAGGGTTTAAAAATGCCGTGGGAGGGGTCGGGTTTAGTCACAGAGGGAGAAGGAGCTGTAGCGACCATAATGCAGAAAGGAAGGGTTTGGTATGAATATTATGCAGGACTCGTGCCTGATTCGCCGCCGCGTCCCTAGAAACGCTGGATCGGTGTCCCCAGATCGTCACGATTTGTCGTTTGCCATGCTGGGGGCGCTGGCTACAGCTTGGAGCTCTTTTTCATGATCTCTTTCCTGCTCAAAAGGTTTTCGGGCCGTCACTACAAGAAGTTTCTGGCGAAATGCCGCCCTATCATCGTGCGCATCAATGAGCTGGAGCAATCCTATCAATCGCTCACCGACGACGAGATTCGCGCCAAGACCGACGAGTTCCGGGCCCGGGCCAAGGCGGGCGAAACGCTCGATCAGATCCTGCCAGAGGCCTTTGCGGTGGTCAAAAACGCCGCGCGCCGCCTCGTCGGCCGCAAGTTTGTCGTCTGTGAGCATGAGATGGAATGGAACATGGTTCATTTCGACGTGCAGCTGATCGGCGGCATCGCTTTGCATGAAGGCCGCATCGCCGAAATGGCGACCGGCGAAGGTAAAACCCTCGTCGCTACACTGCCGCTCTATCTCAACGCCCTCAACGCCCGCAACGCCCAGCTGGTCACGGTCAACGACTATCTCGCCCGCCGCGACTCAGAGTGGATGGGGTTTCTCTACAATTTCCTCGGTCTCACCGTGGGCTGTATCCAGCAGCAGATGAGTTCGGAACTGCGGCGCGAGATGTACAACCGTGACATCACCTACGGCACGGCGAGCGAGTTCGGCTTCGATTACCTGCGCGACAACGGCATGGCCACGCGCAAAGAAGACCAAGTCCAGCGCGATCATTGGTACTGCATCGTCGACGAAATCGACTCCATCCTCGTCGACGAAGCCCGCACGCCTCTTATTATTTCCGGCCCTGCGCCCATCGAGCGCGAGCAGCCCTACACCCGGCTCAAACCGGGGGTCGACCGCCTCGTGGCCGACCAGACTCGTCTGTGCAACCGCCTCGTGACCGAAGCGAAGGAACTACTCGAAAAGGCCGATGCCACACCCGAGCAGAAGCGCGAAGCCGCCTTCAAAATGCTGCAGGTGAAAATGGGTCACCCGAAGAACAAGCAACTTCTCCGCCTCCAGGAAACGCCCGAGTGGCGCAAGCTCCTCGACAAGACCGAGACGGAAATGAACGGCGATTTCAACAAGGAGGAGATGTACCGGCTCAAGGAAGAGCTCCTTTTCGTCATCGATGAGCGTCAGCATCAGGCCGATCTGACCGAGCCAGGCCGAACCAAGCTTCATCCCGAAAATCCGGACGCATTTGTGCTGCCGGATCTTGCCACCGAATTTTCGTTGCTCGACAAGGACTCTACCGTCACGCCCGAACAGCGAGAAATCACTAAATCCGCCTCGCAAACCCGCTACGCCGAGATTTCCGAGGAGATTCACTCGCTCAGCCAGCTCCTTCGCGCCTATTCGCTCTACGAACGCGATGTCGAATATGTTGTGCAAGACGGCAAGGTCATGATCGTCGATGAGAATACGGGCCGCGTCATGCCCGGCCGCCGTTGGTCCGACGGCCTGCACCAGGCGATCGAGGCGAAGGAAGGCGTCGCGATCGAGCGCGAGACGCGCACTTACGCCACCATCACGATCCAGAACTATTTCCGCATGTACGAAAAGCTGGCCGGCATGACCGGCACAGCTGAGACGGAAGCGACCGAGTTCAACGAAATCTATCGCCTGACGGTGCAGGTTATCCCGACAAACTTCGCGGTAGCGACATTCCCATCCTGGCCCGGCTCATCGCTCTGGTTGATTC
>Ga0209583_10000351_pt1 | contig 14438 bp, 15 predicted proteins | sample Str014_FD_187201 | JGI IMG/M metagenome (GOLD analysis project Ga0209583, IMG submission 187201) | Freshwater sediment microbial communities in response to fracking from Pennsylvania, USA - Straight Creek_MetaG_SC_2014 (SPAdes) (version 2) | ecosystem: Environmental > Aquatic > Freshwater >... | reverse complement strand
GTCGTGGGGCTGCGCATGCCCGAGGATAAGGAAGACGCCGCGCCCCAGACCCGCGTCGAGCGTTTCAAGGGCAAGCTGGCGGATATCTGGTCCACGGTGGCCGGGGTTTGAGGGGTGTGGTTGGCAATGCAGCCGCTCCATCCGGCGCGGTCACCGGCGCATGCGGGCTGGCGGCCTGGGCTAGTGCGCCAATGCGACCTCCACCGATGACTGCTCACGCCGCGCATCGATGCGCAAGCTCATGACAACGGCAGCTCCGACGACGGCGCATCCGGCGAGCAGGAGAAGGCCGATCGTGAAGCTGCCTGTCAGATCCTTGAGATAGCCCATCGCAAAAGGACCGGCGAAGCCCGAGAGGTTACCGAGCGAGTTGATAGCCGCGATCCCCGCGGCGGCCGACGCTCCGGTCAGGAAGCTTGCCGGCAGCGGCCAGAACATCGCCGGCACGGAAGAGACGCCGATCTGCGCGAAGCAGAGCAACGCCATGACGATGACGGGATTCGAAACCAGCCCGGACAATCCGATCCCGATCGCCGCCATCAGCAGCGCCACGGCGACGTGGCCTTTTCGTTCCATCGTGCGATCCGAGTGTTGACCGAGCAGTACCATGCCGATGCCGCCGAAGATAAAGGGCAACGCAGCCAGCAATCCGGTCTGGGTGTCGCTCACCCCAAAGCCCTTGATGATGGTCGGCAAGAAGAAGGCAACGCCATAGCTCGCCGCATTCAAACAGAAGTACACCAGAGCGCACAGCAGGATGCGGATATCCGTGAGTGCCTGAAACAGGGAGAGATGCTCGACCTCCTCCTTGTTCCGCTTCTCGGTTGCCTGCACGTTCTCCAGCCACGCAATCTCATCCTTTTGCAGCCAATTGGCCTGGCGCGGAAAATCGGTGAGATAGAACAGCACGACGAACCCCACCAGAATCGATGGCAACGCCTCTAGAACGAACAGCCATTGCCAACCTTCCAGTCCCCAGCCGGTCAGGTTGAGCAACATTCCGGAGATCGGTGACCCGATAATGGATGAAATCGGGATCGCCAGCATGAAGAAGCTGATGACCCGCGCGCGATACACCGCCGGGAACCAAAGGGTTAGATAAAAGATGATGCCGGGGAAGAAACCGGCCTCGCAGGCGCCGAGCAACAAACGAAGGGTATAGAAAACCGTTTCATTCGAAGCTCCAGTCGCGCCGGCTATCGAAGGGATAAAGGCGAACGCGGCCGAGACGATCCCCCAGGAGATCATGATGCGGGCAATCCAGACCCGTGCGCCAACCCGCTCCAGAAAGATGTTCGAAGGCACCTCGAACAAAAAATAAGCAATGAAGAAAAGCCCGGCTCCCAGTCCGAAGGCCGCTTCGCTGAAACCAAGCGCCTGGTTCATATGCAGCTTGGCGAAACCGACATTGACGCGATCCAGATAGGCGACGAAATAGCACAGGATCAAAAACGGTATCAGCCGCCGTATCACCTTGCCGATTACACGTCTTTCGATGTCTTCCATGGCGTTTCCCTCCCGTTCTCGCATCGTTTGGCATTTCTCGCGAAATTTGCACGGGTTTGCAGCACTACTGTGGCGTGCCCTGGCGCAGGAGTCCAATGGGCTTTCTGTCCAGTGCGCTTGAGTTGAAGGCAGCCGGTCGGGCAGCCGATATCACGCCGGCGAGGGCGACCCGATCAGTACCTTGGCCCCGCCAAACGCCGTTACTCGTCCGCGCTGGAGCATCACGATCTGGGTGGCGAGCTGGCGCATTTCCGCGGCGTCGTGGCTGACATAGACCATCGGCACATTGGCCTCGTCGCGCAGGCGCATCAGATAGGGCAGGATTTCTTCCTTGCGGCCTTCGTCCAGCGAGCCCAGCGGCTCGTCCAGCAGCAGCAATTTCGGCTTCGACAGCAGCGCCCGGCCGAGCGCGACGCGCTGGCGCTCGCCGCCGGAGAGTTTTCCAGGCCGGCGATCGAGCAAATTGCCGATATCGAGAAGCTCGGTGACGCGCGTGCGCTGCGCGGGATCGTCGGCGAGACGGTTCATGCGCCGCCCGTAATCGAGATTCTGCCTGATATCGAGATGCGGAAACAGCCGCGCGTCCTGGAACACATAGCCGATGCGGCGGCGGTGCGGCGGGACATGGACGCCGGCCGCGGTGTCGTCGAGCGTCTCGCCGTCGAGGGCGATGATGCCGCGGTCGGGCTTCAGCAATCCCGCGATCAGGTTGATCAGCGAGGTCTTGCCGGCGCCGGATGCGCCGAACAGGCCGGTGACCCGGCCCTGGCTTTCAAACGAAGCTTCGAGCGAGAATTCGCCGAGCTGTTTTACGATGTCGACCCGCAGCATGGTCAATTCCCGTGCAGGCGCTGGGTAGCGCGCCGCGCGAACCATTCGGATGCGATCAGCGCGCCCATCGCGATCACGATAGAAACGACCACCAGTCGCGCCGCCGCGGGGTCGCCGTCTGGCGTCTGGATCAGCGAATAGATCGCCGATGAAATGGTCTGGGTTTCGCCGGGAATATTGGACACGAACGTAATGGTGGCGCCGAACTCGCCGATCGCCTTGGCAAAGCCGAGCACCATGCCCGCAAGCACACCCGGTAGCGCCAGCGGCAAGGTGACGGTGGCAAACACCCGCCACGGTGGGGCTCCCAGGGTGGCCGCCGCCTGTTCGAGCCGCCGGTCGACCGCCTCGATCGACAGGCGGATCGGACGAACCAGCAGCGGGAAGGACATTATCCCGCAGGCCAGCGCGGCGCCGGTCCAGCGAAACGCGAACACGATTCCGAGATGGTCGGCCAGCCAGCCGCCGACCGCGCCGCGGCGGCCAAACGTCAGCAACAGCAAATATCCCGTGACCACCGGCGGCAGCACCAGCGGCAGATGCACCAGCGCGTCGACGAGCGGCTTGCCCCGGAAATCCCGCCGCGCCAGCAGCCACGCCAGCGCGATCCCCAACGGCGTCGCCACCAGCGTCGCGATCACGGCAACCCGCAGCGACAGCAGGATTGCGGTCCATTCCGTCGGTGAAATATCGAACATCAGGTCGTCGGGCTGACCAGAAATTTGAAACCATACTTTTCAAGAATGATCTTGGCCGCGGTCGACCGCAGGAAGGCGAGATAATTCGACGTTTCCGGCTTCGCGGTTGTCGTCGCAGCCACGGGATAGATGATCGCCGGATGCGAGTCGGCCGGGAACGTGCCGACGATCTTGACGCCGGGCTCGACTTTGGCGTCGGTCGAATAGACGATGCCGAACGCGGCTTCCCCGCGCGCTACCAGCGCCAGGGCGGCACGGACATTTTCTGTCATCGCAAATTTTGGTTCCGCCGCCTGCCAGGAACCGAGCTTCTGCAGCGAGGCCATCGCATATTTGCCGACAGGCACCGATTTGACGTCGGCGGTGACGATTTTTCCGTCGGCGGCCAATTTGGCGAGGTCGAAGCCCGGTCCGATGTTCACGTGGTCGATCGTGGAATCCTTGGGTGCGATCAGCACCAGGCTGTTGCCAAGCAGATTGACTCGCGTCGGCTCATCGATGGTCTTTTTGCCGACCGCATAGTCCATCCAGTCGGTGTCGGCGGAAACGAATACATCCGCGGGCGCGCCTTGTTCGATCTGCTTGGCGAGGGCCGGGCTTGCGGCATAGCTTGTGACGATCCTGACGCCGGTTTTCGCTGTATAGGCTGCGTCGATGTCGTCGAGCGCATTCTTCATCGAGGCGGCGGCGAAGACCGTGATGGTCTTGTCCTGTGCGACCGCGGGCGAGCAGGTCGCTCCAAGCAGGATGACCAGGGCAGAAATAACTCCGGCGACACGATACATGATGGCGCTCCGTGCACGCTCGCTGGCGCGCCGTTGGCGGGCCACAAGCAGGACGTTGGTTGAATCGGGTTGCGACAGGCGGAAGCGCCGTTCCGGTCGTCCCGATGACTTACGGTCGGTCGGGATATCGCAAGGTGGATCATAGCAGGCTGACGGACCGGGTAAAGGTGACCGTTTGTCCGCCTATTCGGTCGGCAGGATTGCAATCGAGATCGAATCCTCCTTGGTTCCGCTGACCTGAAGCACGAAGGGACTCGCCAACAGTTCATATCTCATGGTCTTGCGGATGCCGTCGCAGTCGGTGGCGCCGCTGAACGCCTTGGGTTTGAGGAAGTGGCCGTCCTGCATCACATCGACCCAGCCGCCTGCGGAAAGGCTGATCGTGTAGAGGCCCGCCTTCGGCGCGCCCTTGATGTTGGCAAAGCCGGCAAAGCTGCCTTCCTTGGGTGCGCGTTCGGGCGGCGTCGGCAGCCTGGCGTCGGCCGGGGGGCGCAAGGCGAGCGTCATCCCGTTCGGCGGCAATGCGGCGAGTTCATCACCGGACGCCAGCCTGACTCGGTCCGGCGCGGTCAAGGCGGCGCGCTCACGCTCGATCGGCCAACTGAATTTGTCGCAACCGCTGGGCTCTTCCGCGGACCAGGCGGGCGCAGCGCCGAGCAACAGCAGCATAAGGAGGAGGGGCGCGCGCATATCAGTCCACCGCGATCATGACGTCGGAAGCCTTCACGATGACGGTGACTTTGCCGCCCGCCTTGATACCGAGTTCATCGATCGCTTCGTTGGTGATCGCGGAAGTGACGATCTGCCCGCTGCCAATATCGACGCGGACATGGGAGGTGGTCGCACCCTTCGTGACTTCGACGACGGTGCCCTTGATCTGGTTACGTGCACTGATGCGCATGCGGTCCTCACATCGCCAAGCGCGCCCGGGCGTGCCGCGCGCTGCTGGTTTTTGATCTATGAGAATTCGGGACCGTCGTCCCCGTTTTGCCGCGCGCTTACGGCGCTGCGACGCCTGATCCTAGCGCATCTGGCGGTGGCTGGGATAGGCCCCTCGATAAGCTATGGCTTGGCGTCCGGCGCGGCCAGCACCTGTTTGCAGGCGGCCGGCAATTGCGCCAGCGTCATTGGCGGCCGCGGTTTCGGCGGGATCGCTGGCGGTTTCGGGTGGATCACCGAATCCTTGAACCAGTAAGCGAGATCGTTGGTACCGCAGCCCTCGCTCTCCGATGGCTCCGGCTGGCTCTCGCAGGCGTCGCTGCCGGGCGGGCATTTGATGCGAATGTGGAAGTGATAGTCATGGCCGTACATCGGCCGTACCTTGGAGAGCCAGTCACGATCGCCCTTGGCCTCGCGGCACAACGCTTTCTTGATCGCGGCGTTGACGAAGATGCGCTGCACGCCCGGTTCCTGCGCGGCGGCGCGGATCACGCCGAGATGGCTCGGCGTCCAGCTATGCGGATCGATGTCGAGCCGGTCGGCCCTCACCATCATGACGGCCGACATTTCCTCACGCTCGTTGCGCGACAACGGCCGGTTCGGCATCGGCGTCAGCCAGATATCGGCATCCAGTCCCACCTGGTGGCTGGCATGGCCGGTAAACATCGGGCCGCCGCGCGGCTGCGACATGTCGCCGACCAGGATGCCCGGCCAGCCCGCGTCCTTGCGCGCTTTCGCCGCCAGCCGCTTGATCAGCGTCACCATGTCCGGATGGGCCCAATAGCGGTTGCGTGACAGCCGCATCACCTGCCAGGTGTCGCCGTTGATCGGCAGGCCCTCGGCGCCGGCGATGCAGCCCTTGGCGTAGAAGCCGACCGCCTGCGTCGGCATTGCTGCCGGCAACACCTTGCGGCCGAACAGTTCCTTGGCGCCGAGCTTGGGATCGTCGGGATTGGCGAGGGGCGGTAGCGGCCTTGGATCGGCGCTGCCCTTGTCCTGCGCCGACGCGGCGGTGGCGCCGAGCAGGATAGCTGACAGGAAAAGGCGGATCAGAATCGGGCGCGAGGTCATCGGGTCACTCTAATAGTTCAAACGTAGTATGGCATCAGCCGCGAGCACGCCCCTCGCAATTACAGCGCGGCTCCGCTCTTTACAACGCGCGCCTGCGAACGACATCATGCGGCTGACAAATCCGGGCGGTGGGCCATGAAATTCCCAATGGGCGGACAGCTGACGCTTGCAGCCTGCATGGCCCTGTCGACCCCGGCGATATCGCCGGCGCATGCCGACGTCGTGGTACATATCGACAAATCTTCTCAGCGCATGGCCGTGAGCATCGATGGCGCGCCTCGATACAACTGGCCGGTCTCCACCGGCCGCGGCGGCTACGGCACGCCGAGCGGCGTATTCCGTCCGCGGACCATGGCGCGGCACTGGTTCTCGCGGAAATATTACAACTCGCCGATGCCGCACTCGATCTTCTTTTACCACGGCTTCGCGATTCACGGCACCCACGATCTCCGGCGGCTCGGCGGCCCGGCGTCACACGGCTGCGTAAGATTGCACCCCTCCCATGCCGCTGCGCTGTTCGCGCTGGTCCGGCGCAACGGCCCGCGCAACACACGGATCGAGATTTACTGACAGTTCGGAAATTCGTTCAGATCTATGGCATCTGGATATTCGCCGACCTGATAACCTCGCGCCAGCAGTGACGGTTGCTTTTCTTGTCGACGCTCTCGCAACGCTTGCCGGATCGCCATCTCAACCGGAGAATACCAGATGCGACACGCCGGCCTGGCCGGCCGGCTCGAGAAATCTCGCCATGTCCAGATGCGATCCAATCCGTATGTGCGTGGGGGCATCGTCTTCCCCCACATCGGAGAACAGGAACAACACTAGTAGCGCGCGGCCCCGGGAGGATTCAACGCGCCGTCTTCCGCTTCTTCAGATGATAGGTCAGCGCCAGTGCCACGCAATGGCGCAGCGCCGCTTCCGGCAGCTTTTCAGCGGCATCGAGAACAATGCATCGGTTGCCGCCATAATTCAGCTTCGGATACAACTCTCGAAACGTCTCGACCAGATCGGTCTGGCAGTGGAAATAGACGGCGTATCGGTCGGTCGTCGGCTTCACCCGATCGATCCGGATCGTGCTGCCGCTTCGCGTCTCCGGGGTCAGATAGCTCGGCTGCCCCCACTTCAGCGCTTCCTCGATCGCGCCGACGCCTTCGGTGGCTTTTGCCGTGTCGAGGATCAGCCGGCGTAGCGCCAGCAATTTGGCCTTTAACGGTTTGGGATAGGTGTCGAACACTGCTTCAACGGCGGGATTTGAATCTCCGGCGCGGGACTTGTTCGCAGAACGCTTCCGCTCGCGCCCTTTCATCAGCGTGCCGTCGGCGCGGTCGTAAGATGATCGGCCAGGATCGCCTTGCCGGCATCCTCGTAATGGGTGTCGCGGGCCTGGATCTGCTGGCCGATGGCGTGCATGTCGCGAAACCGTCGTTCGAACTTGTTCGCCGCGAATACCGCGGTGGCGCCGGCCATGTGATAGGCGGTATCGACCACCGAGGCCGACTGATGGATGGTCCAGGTGGTGGCGATGCGCAGCGCAATGCGATGCGCTTCGGTGATGGGGTCGCCGCGCGCAAGGTCGCGCCAGACCTCCGCCGCGGTGGCATAGAGATAGGCGCGCGCGGCGCGCAGGCTGGCCTCGGTGCGCCCGACCAAGCCCTGCACGGAATTGTTCTCGCGCATGGCCTTGAGACCCTGCGGGGTCTTGCCGCGCGCGAGATCGACGGCGGAATCCAGCGTGGCGCGGGCGACGCCGAGCGAGGTCGCAGCAAAACCCATGCCGAACACCATGTTGGTGGAGAGCTGGTACAGCGGCCCGCGTTCGCGCAACGCGGAGGGGTCGTCGCGGAGTGCCGCGAATTTTTCGGGAATGAAGAGGTTGTCGACCGAATAGGAATCGGTGCCGGTGCCCCTGAGGCCGATCACGTCCCAGACGTCGTACAGGGTGGCATCCGTCACCGGAAACAGGATGGTGCGTATCTCCGGCGAGCCGTCCTTCTTGCACCTCGGCGTGCCGTCGGGCTCGGCGACCCGGACATGGGCGCCGAGCCAGCTTGCCTGCCGGGAGCCCGAGGCAAATTCCCAGCGCGCATTGGCCTGGTAGCCGCCCGGCACCGCCCGCACCTCATGCGCGATCGCACCCCAGGCGAGAATACCGGGCGCGACGTTGAAGATCTCGTTCGCAGCATCGGGATCGAGATAGGCCGCGGTCATGGCACAGACGCTGCACTGGCCGAGGCACCATGCGGTGGACGCATCGGCCTTGGCGATCTCCTCCTGCATCCGCATGAAGACTTCCAGCGGCGCCTCGATGCCGCCGAGGCTTTTCGGCAGCAGCGAACGATAAAGCCCGTTCTCGATCAGCGCCGATGTCACCGCCGGCGTCAGCCGCCGCGTCCGCTCGATCTCGTCGGCTTCGCGCGCGATCAGGGGCTGCAGCGAACGCGCGCGATCGACGAGGTCGATGCCGGAATGCTTGTTCATTGCGCTGCCTCGTATTCTTCGAAATGTGCCTGGCGCGCGGCAATGGTGGCCCATCCCCCGCCGGCGATCAAGCGGGGGAAGCGATCGGCATTCACCTCATGCCGCCGCCCGCCCGAGATCGAGCGACGGTCGCGGCGGCCTTCTGACCGATGGGAAGCTGAGCGCAATGGCGACGGCGGCGATCCCGATGCCGAAGGAACCGGCATACAGCCAGCCATAGCCGCGGAAGGTGTCGAACACCCAGCCGCCGGCCAATGGCCCCAACGCCATGCCGAGGCTGGCGAAGGCGGACACCGCGCCGAACACGGTGGCCATGATGCGTGCGCCGAAATATTCCCGCACCAGCACCGCGTAGAGCGGCATCACGCCGCCATAGGCGAGGCCGAACACCACCGACAAGGCATAGAACTCGCCGAGCTGGCCGACCGCGAGATAGGTCGCAACCGCCATCGCCTGCACCAACAGGCCGCCGACCAGTACCGGCTTGGCGCCGATGCGGTCCGCCATCGCGCCGAGCAGCAGACGGCCGCCAAGTCCGGAGAAGCCGGCGAGGCTGTAGACGGTGACCGCGGTCAACGGCGCGATGCCGCAGATCATCGCATAGGACACCATGTGGAAGATCGGTCCCGAATGCGCCGCGCAGCAGGCGAAATGCGCGAGCGCCAGCGTGATGAATTGCGGCGTGCGGAACGCTTGCGCGGCGGTCCATTGCACGTCGGGTACGCCGGACCCGGCGCGCGTCGCAGCTGGTGCGGCCTGCGGCGCCGGCCGCACCAGCAGCGCCGCTGGAATCAACAGCGCCCATGCCGCGATCCCGATCGCCAGCATCGCCGTGCGCCAGTCATAGGTGGTGATCAAATAGCTCGCGGATGGCGCGATCGTCAGCGGCGCCACGCCCATGCCGGCCGACACCAGTGCGACGGCAAGGCTGCGATGCTGCTCGATCCAGGCGCTCGCGACCGCCACCATCGGCGCATAGAAGCTGCCGGCCGCAATCCCGATCAGCACGCCGAACGAAAGCTGGAACTGCCACAGGCTGGTCGCCTGGCTCGCGACCACCAGGCCGGTGCCGAGCAAGACGCTGCCGATCAGGACCACGATGCGGGTGCCGAACCGGTCGGACAGCGCGCCCCAGAAAAAGGCGGCGAAACCCATGCACAGGAAATCGATCGTCGCGGCCGCCGAGACCCCGCTGCGCGACCAGCCCATCGCTTCCGAAATCGGCTGCAGGAACACCGCGAGCGACAGCATCGCGCCAAAGCCGACGCACGTCATCATCGCGCCCGCGCCGACCACGACCCAGCCGTAGGAGAATCCGAGGGACTTGCGCATGCGTTTCCTCGCATTTTTGCGTTTATGGGTCTGAGCGGGGGCGATGGTGGCCCATCTGCGGGCGTTGAGCAAGGTGAGGAAAGTCCGTCATTCCGGGGCTCGCGTTAGCGCGAACCCGGAATCTCGCGCCACTCTCATGGCTTTCGCCTCGCGTTCTGTTTCAATGGATTCTGGTCTGGACCTCACGGTACGGGATGACGACGCAAATCGGCCTCCGCCATCCACCCTCGGTGCCTGCGAACCGCTAGCGTTTTATTTGCCGCGCCAGACCGAGTACCAGAAGGAGCGCACTGTCGAGCTGTTCCAATGCGTCGCCGGTGAGCGTTCCGAGTATTTGTCGGACCCGGTCTCGCGGCAACGCGTTGATCTTGTCCGTCATGATTTGCGAGCGAAGCCGCAAGCCGTTGCGTACCGAGGGTTCAACGACCGGCCGTGTGCGATGAAATTCGGTGACATCGGACGTCATCGGGCAAATAAGGACAGAAGTGGTCTTGTCGCCGAGCTCATCGGCCTGAACAATGACCCCCGGACGTGGCTTGCCCATTTCGCCCTGCGCGACCAAAAGCACCACGTCCCCGCGTTTCACAACCAATCGTCCGGATCGCGGATCGTATCGAGCCAATCATCGATCGCAGCATTCTCGGGGTGCTGCGACATCATCGCGCCCTCGCGCCGGATTTCCGCCAGAATGCGAGGGTCGCGCAAATCCGGTACCCAGTGCTGCACCGGCCGCAGCCCCTGCGCGCGCAGGCGTTCGCGACGCGACGCCATTCGCTGCTTCGGCGTGCGGGGTTTTGTTTTTTTCTTTGGGGTGGTGGCCATCAACACAGCGTAACATGTTACGCAAATAAATTCAATATACCCGCGCCGAAGCGAATCTTTGATGTTTCCGGCCTCGCGAACAGGGGACAACCGCAGGAGCCAGGTACGGCAAGAACAAAGACCAAACAGCGAGAGCCTCTTTGTCCAATTGCAATAAAGTTATTCAACTATCCACCTTCAGTGCCGCGATGAACGCTTCCTGCGGGATGTCGACCTTGCCGAACTGCCGCATCTTCTTCTTGCCTTCCTTCTGCTTCTCCAGAAGTTTGCGCTTTCGCGTGATGTCGCCGCCGTAGCATTTTGCGGTCACGTCCTTGCGCAGCGCGCGGACGGTTTCGCGCGCGATGATCTTGCCGCCGATCGCCGCCTGAATCGGGATCTGGAACATGTGCGGTGGGATCAGTTCCTTCATCTTCTCGACCATGGCGCGGCCGCGACCCTCGGCGCGGGTGCGATGCACCAGCATCGAGAGTGCGTCGACCGGCTCGTTGTTGACGAGGATCTGCATCTTCACCAGATCCGCCGGCTTGTAGTCGGTCAGATGATAGTCGAACGAGGCGTAGCCCTTCGAGACCGATTTCAGCCGATCATAGAAATCGAACACAACTTCGTTGAGCGGCAAATCATACTTCACCATCGCGCGTGAGCCGATGTACGTCAGCTCTTTCTGCGAACCGCGCCGGTCCTGGCACAGCTTCAACACACTGCCGAGATAGTCGTCGGGGGTCAGGATGGTGGCTTCGATCCACGGCTCATGGATTTCCGATATCTTGACCACGTCGGGCATGTCGACGGGATTGTGGATCTCGATCTCCTGACCGTCGGTCAGGTGCATCCTGTAGATCACGCTCGGGGCGGTCGCGATCAGGTTGAGATCGAACTCGCGCGACAGCCGTTCCTGGATGATTTCGAGATGCAGCAGCCCGAGAAAGCCGCAGCGGAAGCCGAAGCCGAGCGCGGCGGAGGTTTCCATCTCGAACGAAAAACTGGCGTCGTTGAGGCGTAATTTGCCCATCGCCGCGCGCAGCGTCTCGAAGTCGTCGGCGTCGACCGGGAACAGGCCGCAGAACACCACCGGAATGGCCGGCTTGAAGCCCGGCAGCATTTCGGTGACCGGCCTGCGGTCGTCGGTGATGGTGTCGCCGACCCGGGTGTCCGCGACTTCCTTGATCGCGGCGGTGATGAAGCCGATCTCGCCGGGACCGAGCTCGTCGACCTGGGTCATCTTCGGGGTGAAGAAGCCCACCCGCTCGATGTCATAGGCGGCATGGGTGCCCATCATGCGGATGCGCGCGCCTTTCTTCATCACGCCATCGACGACGCGGATGAGGACGACGACGCCGAGATAGACGTCGTACCAGCTGTCGACCAGCAGCGCCTTCAGCGTCGCGTCGCGGTCCCCTTTCGGCGGCGGCAGTCGCGTGACGATGGCTTCCAGCACGTCGGCGACGCCGAGCCCTGTTTTTGCCGAGATCATCACGGCATCTGACGCGTCGATACCGATCACGTCCTCGATTTGCTGCCTGATCTTTTCGGGTTCGGCTGCGGGCAGGTCGATCTTGTTGAGCACCGGCACGATCTCGTGGCCGGCGTCGAGCGCGTGGTAGACATTGGCGAGCGTCTGGGCCTCGACGCCCTGGCTGGCGTCGACCACCAGCAGGGAACCTTCGCAGGCCGCCAGCGAGCGCGAGACCTCGTAGGCGAAGTCGACATGGCCCGGGGTGTCCATCAGGTTGAAGATGTAATCCTTGCCGTCCTTGCCATGATAGTTCAGCCGGACGGTTTGCGCCTTGATGGTGATGCCGCGCTCGCGCTCGATATCCATGGAATCGAGCACCTGTTCCTTGCCCGCCATTTCGCGATCGGTGAGTCCGCCCGTCATCTGGATCAGGCGGTCGGCCAGCGTCGATTTGCCATGGTCGATATGGGCGACGATGGAGAAGTTGCGGATGTTGGAAATGGGGCCTGATGTCATGGGGCGCGGGATAGCATTCGCGGTCCCGAGCGGCAACCATATTGCATGATTTTAAAGGGGTTGCTTCACGCCAAGCCGATTCCACTGCTGCGAAAAACGCGCTACGCAAATGGTCATGTCGACTGCATCGATTTTACCTTCGGCCTTGCGCACAAAGTCCCGGCTGTCGCTTCGCCGCGCGGCGGCGTGGCTCGCCGCGCGCACCGGCGATCCCAAGACAGCTCTGTGGCTCGTGGTCGGCTTCGTCGCCGCGCACGTGGTGCTGTGGACCCTGATCCTGATCAATCTGAAGGCGGCGCAGGACATCCACATGGACGTGGCGGAGGCCTTCGCCTGGGGGCAAAAATTCCTGATGGGCTATGGCAAGCATCCACCGCTGTCAGGGTGGGTCGCGGGCCTCTGGTTCACCGTCTTCCCGGTGACCGACTGGGCGACCTATGCGCTGGCGATGACGACGCTCGGCGGCGGTCTGGTGATCTGCTGGCTGATTGCCGTGCGGGTGGTCGACCGCCGCCGTGCGTTCTTCGTGGTGGTGATGCTCGCGCTCTACCCGATCTTCAATTTCAAGGGCTTCAAGTACAATCCGGATCTGTTGCAACTGGTCACGTTGCCGCTGTTGGTGCTGACCTATCTGCGCGCATTCGAGGAACGCAGCGCGCGGTCGGGATTGTGGCTCGGTCTCGCCGGCGCGCTGGCGCTGATGACCAAATACTGGGTGCTGACGATGATCGGCGCCATCGGCCTTGCCGCGCTGATCCACCCCGAGCGCCTTGCGTTCTTGCGTTCGCCGGCGCCTTGGGTTGCGATCGTCACGCTCGCCATTGCGATGGTGCCGCACATCATCTGGCTGGAGCAGGTGAATTTCATCCCGTTCACCTATGCCGGCGAGTCCTATTCGATCTCCAGCCGCGCCCTGACCGCCGATCTGGCACTGGGCTACGTCGGTCACAATCTCGCATTGCTGGCGCTGCCGGTGGCGCTGGCAGCCGCGGCCCTGGCTTGGCCGTCGCGGTGGCGGAAACACTTCCGTTTCTGGTCGCGCGGGCCCAACCCGGGCGTGAGGACGTCGCAGGCGCTTCAGATCTGGATCATCCAGATCGTGGTCGCGCTCGGTCCGCCGATCGGCGCGTTGATCTTCGAAATCTACATCAAGACCGACTGGGGCATTCCGCTGTTCTTTCTGGTGCCGCTGGCGCTGATCGCCATGCCGTCGCTTCGTCTGCGTTGGATCGCGCTGTTTCGCCTGACGGCGGCCTGGCTCGCCTTGACGCTGGCGGTGCTCGCCGCCTCACCCGGGATCGTGGCCTATGACGTCAGCCAGAAACGCGACGAAGGCGCCACCTACCGTCCGCGCTCCGAACTCGCCCGAGAACTGACCGATCTCTGGCATACGCGGTTTCATTCGCGCTGGCCGGTGGTGGCGGCCTATACCGATCTCGGCGAGCCCGTCACCTTCTACAGCCCCGATCATCCGGCGCCACTGACGCCGGACGAACCATGGTCGTCGGGCCTGACCTCGCTCGAGGCAGCGAAACGGTCAGGCTTCATCGGGATCTGCGAAACCGGCGACTGGAAGCTGGAAAAATGCGAAGCATGGATGAAGGCGAATGCCGAAAGCGGCGAGCGCATGGTGATCACGACCCGCCGGTTTTTCCGCGGCACCGCTGGCGCCGCCACGGCCTGGAATGTGGTGATCGTGCCGCCGGCGAAATAGGCTTTGGCTGGAGCACCAGCCGGTAACTCGAGGGGATCAACCGATGAATCTCGACCTGACGGGAAAGACCGCGCTGGTCACCGGCTCGACCCGGGGCATCGGGCTTGCCTCCGCGATCGCGCTTGCGCGGATGGGTGCCGGGGTCATCATCAACGGGCGGGAAAATGCTTCGCTCGCGGATGCGATGGCGAAGGTCACGCAATCCGTGCCGGCCGCCAGCGTGCAGATGGCAGCATTCGATCTCGGCAGCGCCGAGGGATGCGCCGGGCTCATCGCCCAATTCC
>Ga0209583_10000350_pt1 | contig 14443 bp, 14 predicted proteins | sample Str014_FD_187201 | JGI IMG/M metagenome (GOLD analysis project Ga0209583, IMG submission 187201) | Freshwater sediment microbial communities in response to fracking from Pennsylvania, USA - Straight Creek_MetaG_SC_2014 (SPAdes) (version 2) | ecosystem: Environmental > Aquatic > Freshwater >... | reverse complement strand
ATCCTCGCCATAGCCCGAGCTATGGCTCCGGTTTGCGCCTCGACCAGACGCCTTTGGGCGCGCTGCTCGGGCACGCCCGATTCATTCACAGGTTCTGAGCGCCGGCTCGTCCGCGCGTGCTCGAAGGCAGGTTCAAACCCATCGAGCTCCCCTGCTGACCGATTCGCGGCCTTTGTGCGGGAACGGGTTCAGGTCGAACGCGGGTGCCAGCTCCCGCGGTCCGTTGCCCGCGTGCAGGAATCCGCGGCCGTGCAGGTGGTCTTCGAGGTTGGTGCGCCGTCGACCATCACGATCCGGCTCACCGCCGCATGGATTTCCGCGGCGGCCGGGTGGCGACCATCAGAGCGCCCCGCTGTGCCGGGTGGACTTGCCCGGTGCCGAGGGCTTGTCCGCTGGCCCGACTTCTCGGCGTTCGTTGCCCAGACGCCCGACGACGCCGCTTGTCCGTTCGGGGCGCTACCTACAATCCCCGGACACCGAACGACCGAACCAAGGACACCCCCGATGACCGCCGCGCTGCTGACCACATCCATCACGTCTCTTCCGCTGCTCGCGCGCGGCAAGGTGCGCGACAACTACGCCGTCGGCGAAGACCGGATGTTGATGGTCGCGACCGATCGCCTGAGCGCGTTCGACGTGGTGATGGGCGAGGGCATTCCCGGCAAGGGCGAACTGCTGACGCAGATGGCGATGTTCTGGTTCGCGCACCTCGGGCACATCGTGCCGAACCACCTGACCGGCGATGACCCCGAAAGCGTGGTCACGCCCGAAGAGCGCGCCCAGGTGCGGGGCCGCTCGATGCTCGTGAAACGGCTGCGGCCCTTGCCGATCGAAGCCGTGGTGCGCGGGTATCTCGCCGGCAGCGGCTGGGTCGAGTACCAACAGAGCCGATCGGTGTGCGGCGTGGCCTTGCCCGAAGGCCTCAAGAACGCGAGCAAGCTGCCCGAGCCGATCTTCACGCCGGCCACCAAGGCCGCGGCCGGTGACCATGACGAGAACATCGACTTCGCGCAGGCCAGCGAGATCGTCGGTGCCGAGCTGGCGGCCAAGGTGCGCGAGGTATCCATCGACTTGTACACGTTCGCCGCCGAACTGGCGCTTAAAAAAGGTCTGATCATTGCCGATACCAAGTTCGAGTTCGGTCTCGACGAAGCCGGCACCCTGACGCTGATGGACGAGGTTCTGACGCCCGACTCTTCGCGCTACTGGCCGCTCGAGGGCTACGCCGAAGGCACCGCGCCGGCGAGCTACGACAAGCAGTTCGTGCGGGATTGGCTGGAGCGCGCCACGGTCGACGGCCGCCCCTGGAACAAGCGCGCCCCGGCACCGGCGCTGCCGCCGGACGTGATCGTCAACACATCGAACAAGTACAGGGAAGCGATGAGATGCCTGATGCAGTGAACGTGTCGAGGATGGAGAAGCGGCTCGACGAACAGATCGCCAGAGCCGCGACGCCCCACGCCGCCAACTGCCTGCGCGCCGACCTGGCCGCCCACCTCGCGCGTTTGGGCCGGTTCGACGAAGCCCGCCAGCTCCTGGAGCCGCTTCGGCGCGGCAACGAGAAGAAGCCGAAGGCCGAGCTGAGCATCCGCCTCCATTTTGCCGAAGGGCTTCTGGCCTATTTCAGCAGCGGCGGCATCATCAGCGCCGACGGCGTTCAGCGCGCCCATGCGCTCAGCGTCGCGACCGGCCTGAAACACCTGCAGGCGCTGTGCGCGGCATGGCTCGCCAATTGGGCCTATGCGCGAGACGACACCACGGTGCTTTGCCGGTACGTGGTGGAGTCGCTCCAGCTGGCGGCGCCCGACGATCACGCGAGCCGCGCGCGTGCCAACCTCGTCGTCGCGCAAGTCCTGCACCTCGCCGGTCGGCTCGATCTCGCGAAACCTTGGTACCTGCGCGCCAAGGAACACGCTACCGCGGGGTTCGACGACGCGACGATCGGCGCGCTGTTGCACAACATGTCGTGGCATCGGATGCTGGTGCTGCGCCAGGCCGCGTTGACGAATGCCGATGAAGCCGACGCTGGCCGGCACGCGATGATGAACGCGGAGTCGACCGAACACTTCGACCAGATCACCGGCAACGACCGGTGGCCGGCGCTGAAGCCGATCCTGCGGGCGCAAATCCTCTCGCTGCAGGGGGAGCCCGGACAGGCGCTGGCGCTCTACGAGGCGCATCTCTCCGATCAAGACATCCCGGCGCGCTGGCAGGCCAACCTGGTGGCCGACAAGGCGCGCTGCCATGCGGTGCTGGGGCAGGTCGATCAGGCGCGGCAATGCGTGGAACTCGCGCTGGCGAACCTGGCCAACGAGATCCAGACCGATGACCGCGCAGCCACGCACAGCCTGCTGGCGCAGGTGTTCGCGCACACCGGGCAGGCTGCCGAAGCCGCCCGCCACCGCGCGCTCGCCGAAGGCCTGTGGGCGCAGGTCAACGCGCTTCTCTGCGACGCGGTCGAGCGCCTCAGCGCCTTCGACGAGAACGGGCGGCCGCTGATGAGCGCCGAGGCGGCCGGCGCACCGTAGCACCCCGCCTACAATCCGGGTTCATCAGCCCCCTGGAGCGAGCCTTGAGCAGCGCCCCCGTGGTGGTCGGCGTGGTCATGGGTTCCAGCAGCGATTGGGAGACCCTGCGCGCCGCCACCGAAATCCTCAGCGAATTCGGCATTCCTTATGAAGCGCGCGTGGTGTCGGCGCACCGCATGCCCGACGACATGTTCGCGTATGCCTCGGATGCCGCCGCGCGCGGGCTGAAGGCGATCATCGCCGGTGCCGGCGGTGCCGCGCACCTGCCCGGCATGCTCGCCGCGAAAACCACCGTGCCGGTGCTCGGCGTGCCGGTGGCGAGCCGCCATTTGCAGGGCGTGGATTCGCTGCATTCGATCGTGCAGATGCCCAAGGGCATCCCGGTCGCGACCTTCGCGATCGGCGTTGCCGGCGCGGCGAACGCAGCGCTGTTCGCGGTCGCGATGCTGGCCAACGAAGACCCGGCCTTGCGTGCCAGGCTCGATGCCTACCGCGCCCGCCAGACGGAAGCGGCGCGGGCGACGACTGCCGACCTGAAATGACGACGCCGTTCATCGCGCCCGGCGCTACCCTGGGTGTCATGGGCGGCGGCCAGCTCGCCCGCATGTTCGCGCACGCCGCGCAGCAGATGGGTTACGCCACCGCCGTGCTCGATGCCGATGCGGCGAGCCCGGCCGGGTTGGTTTCGCACCACCACATCCGCGCCGATTACCTCGATGCCGACGGCCTCGCACGACTCGCCGATGTCAGCGCGGCCATCACCACCGAATTCGAGAACGTGCCCGCGCGCGCGCTCGAACAGCTCGCAGAGCGCCGCCCGGTCGCGCCCGGGGCGGCGGCGGTGGCGATCTGCCAGGACCGCGCTGCCGAGAAGGCCCACTTCGCACGCAGCGGTGTCGCCTGCGCGCCGCACGCGGTGATCGAGTCGGCAGGCCAACTGCTCGCGGTGCGCGCCGACCTGCTGCCCGGCATCCTGAAGACCGCACGCCTGGGCTACGACGGCAAGGGCCAGGTGCGCGTCGAGACGCGCGCCGAGCTGGCCTCGGGCTGGGCCGCGCTCGGCAGCGTCACCTGCGTGCTCGAGAAGATGTTGCCGCTCGCGCACGAGATCAGCGTGATCGTCGCCCGCGGCGCCGATGGTGCCGTGGTCGAGCTGCCGGTGCAGCAGAACCTGCACCGCGACGGCATCCTCGCGGTCACGCAGGTGCCGGCGCCCGACGTGCCGGCCGAACTGCAGCAGCGCGCGGTCGCGAGCGCGCGGCAGATCGCCGGCGAGCTCGGCTACGTGGGCGTGCTGTGCGTCGAATTCTTCGTGCTGCGCGACGGCTCGCTGGTCGCCAACGAGATGGCGCCGCGCCCGCACAACTCCGGCCACTACAGCATCGATGCCTGCGACCTGTCGCAGTTCGATCTGCAGGTGCGCACCCTGACCGGCGCGCCGCTGGTCGCCCCGCGCCTGCATTCGCCCTGCGTGATGCTCAACCTGCTCGGCGACCTGTGGTTCGACGCGCGCGGCGAAGCGCGCGAGGGTGGCCCGGATTGGGCCGCGCTGCTCGCGCTGCCCGGTTCCCACCTGCACCTGTACGGCAAGGCGCAGCCGCGTGCCGGCCGCAAGATGGGGCACCTCACGATCACCGCCGAGAGCCGCGCGCAGGCGCGCGCTGTCGCGCTCGAAGCTGCTGCGCTGCTGGGCCTCGAAGGCTGGTGACGATGCGACTCGACGGGTCCGATGCGATGGCCGTGGCGCGCGCAGCCGAGAGGCTCGCCGCCGGCGAGCTGGTCGCTTTCCCCACCGAGACCGTGTACGGCCTGGGCGCCCGCGCCGACGAGGCCGCCGCCGTCGCGAAAATCTTTCTCGCCAAGGGCCGGCCCGCGAACCACCCGCTGATCGTGCATGTGGCCGAGCCTTCACTGCTCGCGCCGTTCGCGGCCGAGGTGCCGGCGCTGGCGCAGCGCTTGATCGATGCGTTCTGGCCCGGCCCACTGACGTTGATCCTGCCGCGCATGCCCGGGGTGGCCGAGGCCGCGGCCGGCGGGCAGGGCAGCATCGGCCTGCGCTGCCCCTCGCACCCGGTCGCGCGGGCCCTGCTGGCGGCCGCGCACGCGCGTGGCGTGCCCGGTGTGGCGGCGCCCAGCGCGAACCGCTTCGGCCGCATCAGCCCGACGCGCGCGGCGCACGTCGTCGATGAGTTCGGCGACGCGTTCGGCGACACGATGGCGGTGCTGGACGGTGGCGATGCCGAACTCGGCATCGAATCGAGCATCGTCGACTGTTCTCGCGGCCACCCGGTGCTGCTGCGCCCCGGCGTGCTGACGCGTGCACGCATCGAGGCTGCGGCCGGCGAGCGGCTGCTCGCGCCCGATGCGCAGGCACCGCGCGCGCCCGGCACGCTGGCCGCGCACTACGCCCCCAACGCGAAGCTGCGCCTGATGACCGCGGCGGCGCTTCACACGGCTTTGCAGGTGCTGGGCGATCGGCCGCCGAAGCTGGCGGTATATTCGCGCAGCCCGGCACCCGCCGCCGCGCGCGGCGTTCGGCACCGACGCATGCCCGCGCTGCCCGAGCAGGCCGCGCACGAGTTGTTCGCGGTGCTGCGCGAGTTCGACGCCGAGGGCGTGGAACTCATCTGGGTCGAGTCGCCTCCACCGCAGCCCGATTGGGACGGTGTGCGCGACCGCCTGATGCGCGCCGCGGCCGCCTGACCCGGCGCCCGGCGCGAAGCGCTGCGACCTGCCGGATCGAACACCGAACCACCCGCCGAATTTTTGGAGCCCTGAATGACCTGGAACGTGAATCGAAAGGCCCGCGCCGCGCTATGCGCCGGCATGCTGGCCACTGCGGCGCTGCTCGCCTCCTGCGGCGGCGGCTCGCAGGTGCAGGCCTTCGCCGCGAACCGCGTGATCGCGTTCGGCGACGAGTACAGCGTGATCAACTCCGACGGCAGCAAGTACACCGTCAACGCCCTCGTCGCAGGCACCGCCAACCAGCTCGACTGCACCGGCAACCCGCTGTGGATCCAGTCCGTCGCGGCCACCTACGGCCTCGTGTTCCCGCAGTGCCCCGGCACCGCCTCCGACACCTCCAGCCTCATCTACGCGGCGAACGGCGCGCTCGTCGGCGATGTCTCGGCCCAGATCGACCAGCACCTGACCAGCGGAGGCGGCTTCACCGCCAAAGACCTGGTCACCGTGCTGGCCGGGGCGAACGACGTGATCGCGCAGTTCCAGCAATACCCCGCGATCGGCGAAGACCAGTTGACGGCCAACCTCACCGTCGCCGGCGCGGCGCTCGCCGCCCAGGTCAACCGGCTTGCCGGGTACGGCGCCAGGGTGCTGATCGTGACCATCCCCGACATGGGCCTGACGCCCGCCGCCGGTGACCGATCGGTCGGTTCGACCGACGGCAACCCGGCGCTGCTGTCGCGCCTGTCGACCAAGTTCAACGATGCCCTGCTCTCCAACCTGCTCAACGACGGCCACAAGATCGGCCTGGTGCAACTCGACGAATACCTGAAGGCGGTGGACACCGCCACGGTCAACGGCACCAGCAACGCGACCTTCAGCAACACCACGCTGCCGGCGTGCGCGATCGCGCTGCCGCGATGCACCACCAACACCCTGGTGCCGGATGCGGTGAACGCGACCTGGCTGTGGGCAGACGGCCGCCATCTCGGTGCCAGCGGGCAGGCGAGCCTGGGCTCGCTCGCGGTGTCCCGCGCACGGAACAACCCGTTCTGATCGCCGCGGCGCCCGAGGCGCCGCTCGCACAAATTCACACGGTTCACAAGCCTTTACCGGCACCCCGGGGTTTGCCCCTGCGTGTCGGGTTTTGGTGCGCCGCTACAGTCGCGGCTCGAAAAACGAACGACCGTTCGTTTTGCGGCTCACGAGGCCGCGTGAACCCATTCAAAGGCATGGCATGAGAGCGATTCGATTCTGGAAACCGGCTGCATCCGCAGCGGCGATTTCACTGCTGCTCGCGGGTTGCGGCGGTGGCGGCAGCGACACCACGCCGGCTGCCACGATCACCTCGGTCAAGGTGATGGGCGACAGCCTCGCCGACAGCGGCACCTTCGGCTTCAAGTTCACCGTCAACGGTGCCAACTCCAAGGTCTACCCCGAGCGCATCGCGGCCAGCTACGGCCTGACGCTGTGCAATGTCTACACCGCGACCAGCGCGACCACCTTCGTCGCCAACCCGACGCAGACCGGATGCACCAACTCCGCGATCGGTGGTGGTCGCATCAACAACTTCACCGCGCCGACCTCGCCGGTATCGATCGTGCAGCAGCTGAAGAACGCGTCGGCCGGCGGCAACTACGCCGCCGGCGACCTGCTCGTCATCGACGGTGGCGCGAACGACGCGGCCGACCTCGTCGGCGCCTTCCTGAAGGCATCGACCGATGGCGGCGCGTCGTACGTGGCGCTGCTCGGCACGGTGCTGCCCCCCGCGACGATCAATGCCGCTGTCGGGCAAGGTCAGGGCGGGCTGGAGGCCGTGGGCGCCACCTACCTGAGCGCACTCGCCGACACCTTCTACGCCACGATCAAGTCGACCGCGCTAGACAAGGGCGCCCAACGCGTCGCACTGCTCAACATCCCTGGCATCACCGACACGCCGCGCTTCCAGATGGTGCTCGACAGCATCGCGGCCGCGTACGGCGGCGGTGCGGCCGGCGCGGCAGCGCGTGCACACTCCGAGAGCGTTTTCAACGGCTGGATCGTCGCGTTCAACACCGAGATCGCGTCCAAGTTCGCCGGCAATGCGAACGTCGTCGTCGTCGATTTCTACGCCTCGTTCAAGGACGAGGTCGCGAACCCGTCGAACTACTCGCTGCAGAACGTCAAGACCCCGGCCTGCCCGATCACCGGCACGGGCAGCGATGGCCTGCCGACCTACACCTTCCCGACCTGCACCGACGCGGCGCTCTCCGCGCAGACGCCACCCTCCGGTGCGACCGGCGGCGCCGACTGGTGGAAGAGCTACGGCTTCGCCGACAGCTTCCACCCGACGCCCTACGGCCACGACCTGCTCGCGCGCTATATCTCGCGCGCGCTCGCCACCGCCGGCTGGCTCTGATGCGTTGCCCCACCAGGAGTATTCACATGACGCAACGCTTCCACTTCCAGACCATCGTCTTTGCCGCGCTGTTCACCGCCGCGGCTGCGCAAGCCCAGACCGCCGGCACGCTGCTGCTGCGCGCCGGCGCGACGCAGATCAAGCCGAAGGTCGAGAGCGGCGACCTGACCGCGCCCTCTCTGCCCGGCACCAAGGCCGACATCAAGTCCAGCACGCGCCTGTCGGGCGGCCTGACCTACATGCTCACCGACCAGATCGCGATCGACGTGCCGCTCGCGTTGCCTTTCGAGCACGAGATCGACGGCGACGGTTCGATCAAGGGAGTCGGCAAGATCGGCGAGGTCAAGTCGCTGCCGATCACGGTGATGGGCCAATACCGGTTCCTCGACGCGAAGTCGGCGCTGCGCCCCTATGTGGGCGCCGGCCTGACCTACGCCAAGTTCTACAAGGCCAAGGGCACGGCGGCGCTCAGTGCGCTCACCGGCGGCACGCCGGCGAACCCGACGACGCTGTCGGTCGAGTCCAAGCTCGCGGCCACGCTGCAGGTCGGCGCGAGCTATGCGTTCAACGAACACTGGTTCGTCGACGCGACCGTGCTTCACACCTTTTTGAAGACGCGCACCACGCTGTCGACCGGGCAGACGCTGGACACGAAGGTCAACCCGACGACGCTCGCGTTGTCGGTCGGCTACGCGTTCTGAGTCAGTTCTGCGGCTCTTGCGAGGTGGCCGACGTGACGGCCGCATCGCCTGCGGCCCATTGCACCAGCGCATCGAACGCGGGCCGCGCCGCATTGGCGTTGGCGTGGTTCGCGATCGCGACGACCACGTAGCGCCGGCCCGAGTTCGCGAGCACGTAGCCGGCGATGCCGGCCACGTCGCGCAACGAGCCGGTCTTCAGGTGCGCGCGGCCCAGCGTCGCGCGTGAGCGTTTCAGGGTGCCGTCGACGCCCGCGACGGGCAGCGAGGCCATCAGCTCGGGCATCACCGGGCTCGTCCACGCGGCCAGCAGCAGGCGCGTCAGCAACTGCGCGCTGACGCGTGATTCGCGCGACAGGCCCGAGCCGTTGTCGACCACGAGCGCGGCGCTGCTCGCGCCCAGGCGCTCCTGGCTCCACTGGCGAATCACCTCGCGCGCCGCGTCGGGCGTGCCGGCGCCGCGCTGCGTGAGGCCGAGCGTCAGGAACAGCTGCTGCGCCATCACGTTGTTGCTGTACTTGTTGATGTCGCGGACGACTTCGGCGAGCGCCGGCGAGGTCGCCTCGAAAGTCGGCGGCGTGGCCGGTGCCGCGCCGTCGCGCACCGTGCCGCCGAGGCGGCCGCCCATCTCCTTCCACATGCCGAGCAATGCCCTCGCGTTGTAGCGGTCGGGGTCGGCATACGCGACCGCCCACACCTTCTCGGCGCAGACCGCCGCGTAGCCGCCGACGAAGCGCACGCGCATCGGGTCGGCGAAGTCGGCTCGCAGTGCGCCGCGCCAGTCGTCGCACGCACCGGCCGTCAGCGGCACGCTCGCATCGATGCGCACGCCGGCGAGCGGCGGGTCGCTCGCGATCGTCGCGATGCCACGCACCGGGTCGGGCGTGAACGTGAACACCACGGCCTTGTAGTTGAGCATCAGCGCGTCGGCGCGCACGTTGTACGGCCGCAGTGCTTCGCCGTCGAAATCGGCCGGGCTCTGCTCGGGAACGACGAAGGCGCCGCGGTCGAGCACGATGTCGCCGCGGATCTCGCGCACGCCGAGCTGCTGCACACGGCGCAGCAGCAGCCACATGCGTTCGAGCACGAGCTTGGGGTCGCCGCTGCCCTTGATCACGAGGTTGCCGTCGAGCACGCCTTCGCGCACGCCGCCCTGCAGCCAGACCGGCGTGGACCAGGTCCACGCCGGGCCGAGCAGTTCGAGCGCCGAGTAGGTCGTCAGCAGCTTCATCAGCGAGGCCGGGTTCGCCGGTTGATCGGCCTGCCAGGTCAGCCGTGGCTTCGCGCTGCCCACTTCCTGCACCATCGCGACCACGGCTTCACGCGGCACCTTGGCGCGGTCGAGCGCGGCCGTGACGGCGGCAGGCAGGGCATCGCTCGCCGCGCGCGTCGGCATCGACGGTGACAGCACCAGAAGGGCGCAAAGCACGGGGCGCAGGAGCATGGGTCGATGATCGCACGCAGGCACGGCGGCTAAACTCGTTCGATGACCCGCGCGCTGCTTGCCTTCGACACCGCCACCGAGCACCTGAGCATCGCGCTCGCGGTGCGCGGCGAGGTGTTCGCGCACGAGGCCGCGGGCGGCGCGCAAGCCTCGGCGACGCTGATCCCTTCGATCATCGCGCTGCTCGCGAAGGCCGGCGTCACCTTGCGCGAACTCGATGCGATCGCGTTCGGCCGCGGGCCGGGCGCGTTCACGGGTTTGCGCACCGCTTGCTCGGTCGCGCAAGGCCTCGCGCTGGGTGCCGACAAGCCGGTGCTTCCGATCGACACGCTGCTCGCGGTGGCCGAAGACGCGCGCGGCGGCGAACGCGGCGCGCGGCGCGTCTGGGTTGCGATGGATGCGCGCATGAACGAAATCTACGCGGCGCAATACGCGTTCGCCGACGGCCACTGGAGCGTACTCGACGCACCGATGCTGACCACGCCCGAAGCGCTCGGCACGCGCTGGCAGGCCGAGTCGCCAGAGCTGATCGCCGGCAGCGCGCTCGCCGCGTTCGGCGAGCGGCTCGCGACGCACGGCGCGCACCTCGCCCCCGACGCCCTGCCGCGTGCCCGCGCGATGCTGCCGCTGGCCCGTGCCTTGTGGGATGCCGGCGGCGCGGTCGACGCCGCGCTCGCGCTGCCGCTCTACGTGCGCGACAAGGTCGCGCAGACCACGGTCGAGCGCGACGCGGCGCGTGCCGCGAAGCTGGAGGCGGGCCGATGAGCGCCCAGTGGAAGGACGCTGCGCCCACGCTGCAGCCGATGACGGTTTCGCAGGTCGATGCGGTGATGGCGATCGAGAGCGCCGCCTACCCCTTCCCGTGGAGCCGCGGCAACTTCATCGATTCGCTCGCGGCCGGCTACCCGGCGCGCGTGCTGCAGGGCGCGCACGGCGAGCCGCTGGGCTACTTCGTCGCGATGGGCGGGGTCGACGAGATGCACCTGCTCAACATCACGGTCGCACCGAAGGTGCAGGGCCAAGGCCACGCGCGCACCTTGATCGACGCGCTGGTCGCGCTGTGCCACGAACAGCGTGCACGCGAACTCTGGCTCGAGGTGCGCGCCAGCAACGTGAAGGCACGCGCGATGTACGAGCACTGGGGCTTCGTGCAGGTCGGCCTGCGCAAGGGCTACTACCCGGCGCCGCACGCGCGCCGCGAGGATGCGGTGGTGATGAGCCTCCAGCTCGGAGCGAACGATGCGCTGGGATGAGCGCCAGCTCGCGATGCTGCGAGAGATGGGGATCAGGTTGTGGCTCCCACAATCCGACCCCGACCCCGTGCCGGAGTCCGTGGGCTCCCCCTTGCCCCCCGCCGAGCGGGGAGTGGGCGAGGCTGTCGCCTCGCAGGACCGCCTCGCGGTGGCGGAACCGACTGCGCGCGCCGTGTCTGCGGTCTCGACGCTCGACTGGCCAGCGCTGCGCGAGGCGGTCGCTGCCTGCACCGCCTGCAAGCTCTGCGAGGCGCGGCGCCAGACCGTGTTCGGCGTCGGCAACGAGCGTGCGCACTGGATGATCGTCGGCGAAGCGCCCGGCGAGCAGGAAGACCGGCAGGGCGAGCCCTTCGTCGGCAAATCGGGCCAGTTGCTCGACAACATGCTGCGCGCGGTGCAACTCACGCGTGGCGAAGCCGAGCCGGCCAGGCAGGTCTACATCGCCAACACGATCAAGTGCCGACCGCCAGGCAACCGCAATCCCGAGCCCGAAGAGCTGGCGAAATGCGAGCCCTTCCTGGTGCGCCAGGTGCAACTGGTGCAGCCGAAGATCATCGTCGCGATGGGGCGCTTCGCGGTGCACAGCCTGTTGCGCAGCAGCGAGCCGATCGGCCGCTTGCGGGGTCGCGTGCACCGTTTTGAGGGCGTGCCGCTGATCGTGACCTACCACCCCGCCTACCTGCTGCGCAACCCGGAAGACAAGGCCAAGGCCTGGGACGATCTTTGCCTCGCCGCCGAGACGGCCGCTACGCCTTCCTTTTGACCGGGCGCTTCCAGCCGGCGAGCGACATCTGCTTGGCACGCGAGACCGTCAGCTGGTCGGCCGGTACGTCTTTCGTGATGGTGGAGCCGCCGCCGATGGTGGCGCCGTCGCCGAGCGTGATCGGTGCGATCAGCACGCAGTTGCTGCCCACGTGCACGTCGTTGCCGATGACGGTGCGGTGCTTGTTGGCGCCGTCGTAGTTCGCGGTGATGCTGCCGGCGCCGTAGTTCACGCGCTCGCCGACGGTCGCGTCGCCGAGGTAGGCGAGGTGGTTCGCCTTCGCGCCCTTCGCGAGGGTCGAATTCTTCACCTCGACGAAGTTGCCGATGTGAACCTCTTCGGCGAGCACCGCGCCGGGCCGCAGCCGCGCGAACGGGCCGATCAGCGAGCCGGCGCCGACGCGCACGCCGAGCGCTTCGCCGTCGATGTGCGTGAACGGGTGGATCACCGCGCCGGCCGCGATGACGGCGTTGCGGATCACGCAGTTGGCACCGATGCGCACACCGTCGCCGAGGCTCACCTCGCCCTCGAAGACACAGTTGACGTCGATCTCCACATCGCTGCCGCATCGCAGCTCGCCACGCAGATCGAAGCGCGCCGGGTCGGCCAGATGCACGCCGGCCTCCAGCAGAACCGCGGCCTGCTGGCGCTGCAGGCGGCGCTCGAGATCGGCGAGCTGCGTGGGGCTGTTCACGCCCAGCACCTCGGTCTCGCTCGTCGCTTTCTCGGTCACCACCGGCACGCCCTCGGCCACGGCCATCTCGACCACGTCGGTCAGGTAGAACTCGCGCTGGCTGTTGTCGTTCTTCAAGGCTGCGAGCCAGCGCTTCAGGCTCGCGGTGGGGGCGGCCATCATGCCGGTATAGACCTCGTTGATCAGCTTCTCGGCCGGGCTCGCGTCCTTGTGCTCGCGGATGCCGTGCACGCGCCCGCCTTCGTTCGCCGCGCGGCCGGCCGGGTCGCCGCGCACGATGCGGCCGTAGCCGCCCGGGTCGGCGAGATCGACCGTCAACAGCGCGAGCCGCGCGCCGCCGCAGGCTTCGATGAGGGCGCGCGCGGTGGCGGCCCGGATCAGCGGCGTGTCGCCGTTCAGGATCAGCGTCGTGCCCTCGTCGTGCAGCAGCGGAACGGCCTGCTGCACCGCGTGGCCGGTGCCGAGCTGCGGCATCTGGCGGGCGAATCGCAGATGCGGCGCGCTCACCGTGGCCTCGACCGCTTCGGCCTCGTGGCCGGTGACCACGACGATGCCGTCCGCCCCCAGATCGGCAACGGTTTGCAGAACATGCTGCAATAGGCTTCGCCCGGCCAGCTTGTGCAAGACCTTCGGCCGGGCAGATTTCATGCGGGTGCCTTTGCCCGCGGCCATGATCACGATGTCGAGCGCCATGCTGTCTGTCTTTCGAACGTTCGGGTTCAGGTCGCTGATTATCGGGGCGCTCGTCGCTGTACTGGGCGGCTGCAGCGCGCTGCGCATCGGCTACGGCACCGCGCCCGATCTCGCGTACTGGTGGCTCGATCGCTACGTCGACTTCAACGATTCGCAGACTCCGCGCGTGCGCGAAGCGATCCGGCAATGGTTCAACTGGAACCGCCGCACTCAGCTGCCCGACTACGCGGGCCTGCTCGCCCGCGCGCAGGTCGAGGTGCTGGCCGACACCACGCCGGCGCGCGTGTGCGAGTGGCAGGCCGATGCCCTCAAGCGCGCGCACGCCGCGTTCGACCGCATCGCCCCCGCGGCGGCCGAGGTGATGTTGACGATCACGCCGGAGCAGATCAAGTACCTCGATCAGCGCTACGCCAAGTTCAACGACGAGTTCCGCGACGACTTTCTGCAACCCGACCCACGCAAGCGCGCGGACGAGGCCTTCAAACGCACCGTGGACCGCGCCGAAACCCTCTACGGCAGGCTCGAGGATCCCCAGCGCGCCCGCATCGCCGAAGGCCTCGCGCGCTCGCCGTTCGATGCCGAGGTCTGGTTCGCCGAGCGCCGCCAACGCCAGCTCGACATGCTGCAGTTGCTGCGCAAGCTGGCCGCCGAGAAACCCACCCGCGAGCAGGCCCTGGCCGCGTTGAACGGCTACGTCGACCGGCTGGAGCACTCGCCGCGCGAGGCCTATCGGCGCTACAACGAGCGACTGAACGAATTCAACTGCGCGTTCGGTGCCGGCCTGCAGAACGTGACGACAGCCGCGCAACGCCGCACCGCCGCCGACAGGCTCAAGGGTTGGGAGGGCGATCTGCGCGCGATCGCCGCGGCGCCCGTGAAAGAGGGCGACTGAGCGGCGCGGGTCAGTTCTTCGAGATCTGCGTGACCACGCTGCGCGGGTTCGGCCCGGCGTTCGGGAAGTTCTTCAACGCCGCCTCGAACATCGCCGGCATCAAATAGTCGATCGAGGCCGACGGCCCGCTGTTGCTGGCGCGCGCTTCGTACAGCAGTTGGCCGGTCTTGCGGTCGCGAATCAGCAGCGCCACCTCGCGATCGAAGGTCGGCGAGTACGCGTAGTCGAAGCCACCGTGGAAGCCCACCGGTCGCCCGATCTGCCGTCCGGCCTCGTCCCCGCCGCGGCCCCGGGGAGCACCTGGTGGGCGCCGGCGGCCGTCGATGCGCTGGTCGGCGTGTCGGACCGCGTGGTGGTGGGTGACTGCGGAGACGGATCGCTGGTGGAGGCCCTCAACG
>Ga0209583_10000349_pt1 | contig 14497 bp, 10 predicted proteins | sample Str014_FD_187201 | JGI IMG/M metagenome (GOLD analysis project Ga0209583, IMG submission 187201) | Freshwater sediment microbial communities in response to fracking from Pennsylvania, USA - Straight Creek_MetaG_SC_2014 (SPAdes) (version 2) | ecosystem: Environmental > Aquatic > Freshwater >... | reverse complement strand
CCAACGCCTGGATTTACGTTGACGTGCAGGACTCGGACATTGGCGGCTACGTGAATCGTGCGCAAAAAGCGGTCAATAGCGCGCTCAGTTCCGGTGAGCTTCAGGTGCCATCCGGCTACAGCATTATTTGGAGCGGCCAATTCGAATACATGCAACGCGCCCAGCAGCGCCTGTTGATCGTCATCCCTCTCACCCTGCTCATCATTATTTTTATCATCTATCTCAACACAAAATCCTGGATCAAGACCGCGATCGTGCTTCTCGCTGTGCCCTTCTCGCTGGTCGGTGCATTTTGGATGATCTACCTCTTCGGCTACAATATGAGCATCGCGGTCTGGGTCGGCATCATCGCCCTCGCCGGACTCGACGCGGAAACCGGCGTCGTGATGCTTTTGTATCTGGATCTCGCCTACGATGACGCCAAGAAAAAAGGCCTGCTCCATACCGCGGTCGACCTGCGCGACGCGATTTATCACGGTGCCGTAAAACGTGTGCGTCCGAAGGCCATGACCGCAGCCGTGATCATCGCAGGACTACTGCCCATTCTGTGGAGTCATGGCGCGGGCGCCGACGTCATGAAACGGATTGCTACGCCGATGATCGGGGGCGTCGTTACTTCGACGATCATGGAGCTCATTGTCTATCCGGCGATTTTCTTCCTTTGGCGCCGACGGAGCCTCTTAACGCTCCCAAACCCGCCCGAAGAGCCGACTGTCCCCCTTGAACCTGCCGCCTGATCGCTCCGAAACCGCAGGCCGATTTTGACCATCGGCCCTTCGGCGGCGGAGCGTCAAAAGCCGTTTTCGCAACTATGCTTTGGGTCGGCACCAAGGCGATGACTGGGCGCATCCGGCCTAAACCCTTTGCTGCGGGTCAACCATCCCGGTGAGAAAAAGACCGGCACGCGCCACTGCTAATGGCTGGCAGTCAGGTTACGGTTTTGTGCCCCGCTTCACCGCTCCAACTTAAGTCGCGAACGCCTAATCCGCATCTCCTCCGGTAAAGAGTAATTGTAAACTTACTCCATTAGCCCTACTATCTAATACGATACTTTCTTGCAGCTACTGGGGCGATGTGTCCTACTGCTGCCGGGCGATTCTGTAAAGTTTCTCCATTAAGTTCATTTATTGCGTTATTCTGTGCAAGAAATGCGCAGCGGGAAGCCAACTTTTCTGGCATTATCAAAGTTGACCTAAGCCATAAGCGCAGCTTGCCGAAGTCTATCCCTAACTTCCCATGACCAAGAACCCGTGTAGTTGGCCTAAGAATACGTTTATTTTCGGAGGCGTCGCCTTGTGGGCCGTGCTTCTTATCTCCTGCACGATGGTCGATCGCACGGTCGTCGCGCCGCCGCAAGTCGCCGGGGCCACGTTTGTGGGCTCGAAGGAATGCGCCCAATGCCACGAAGAAACAGTAAAAGGTTTCGACACCGCGTCTCACGCGAAGCTGATCGTCCAGGGCGAAAACACCAAAGGTCTCGGTTGCGAGAGTTGCCACGGTCCCGGCAGCAAGCACGTCCAAACCGGCGGAGCCAAGGGCACAATCGTCAACCCCGGCAAATCGCCCGAAGCCTGCTTCCAGTGTCATCTCGATAAGCGCGGCGAATTCAGTCTCCCACACAGCCATCCGGTCATGGCAGGCCACATGAGTTGCACCGATTGCCATGACCCGCACAAGGGCAATGCCATCAAAGGCGGCGCGAGCAGCCTCAAGACTGAAAATGAAACCTGCACCGAGTGCCATACCGTCCAAAAGGGGCCGTTTGTTTTCGAGCATAATGCTATGCGTGAGGGTTGCACGACCTGCCACAACCCGCACGGTTCGGTGAACCAAAAGATGCTCGTCCAGCGCGACGCGAATCTCTGCCTGAAATGCCATATGGAACACCCGGCAGTAGCGGGTAACGGCACGATTATGGCGGGCGGTGAAGACCACCGGACCCGCCTCCAGAACGGCACGTGTTGGGTCTCGGGATGCCACGAAGCCGTGCACGGCTCGAACATCAACAATCACCTCCGCCTTTAAACCTGCGATCCGGTTATGAAAACACACCTTTACCCCATCCGTCGGATCGCCGGTTCCTTGGCCTGCGCAACGCTCGCTTTAACCACCGCTCAGGCCGACGATGCAACCAAACCCGCCGCAACAGACAAAGATGCCCTGCCGATTTTCGACAACTACATTACCGTGGCAGGTCAGGGCAACTGGGTGAAGGGCGACAAAGCGGCTTTTCAAGCGGAAGATTGGACCTCAAAACAAGGCTTCGGCGGCATTGAAGATTTCCAGTTATCAAAGGACCTAAAGAACGACTACGTCCTCAAGTCCGATGGGCATGCTTTGTTCGGTTCAGGAGATTTTCTGAGCCATGTCAATTTCTCGAAGAACGAACTCGGCTCAGTGGATGTTGGCTATAAACGCTTCCGCACCTACTACGACGGCATCGGCGGTTTCTTTCCAAACGACAAAGCCTGGTTCCCGCTTCCCGATGAAGACTTACATGTCGACCGCGCCAAATTCTGGGCCGAGGCCAACATCACATTGCCCAACGCACCCGTATTGACGCTCCGCTATACGAACGAACTCCGCAGCGGAACCAAAGATAGCACAATCTGGGGCGACAACGACAGTACAGGGATCCCCAAGTGGACCGCTACCCCCACAAATCCGATCGCTTCGGACCGCAAAATCACTCCCAGTTTTCTGCAGCTGGACGAACGCCGCCAGACTTTGGAAGGCGCGATCAAGCACACGATGGGCAATACAACGTTCGAAGGCCAGGTGCTGGGCGAGCGCATCGAAAATCTCGATACCCGTACACTGAGCCGTTATCCGGGCGCTGCCGTCCCGCCGGGCTTCACGAGCACCGCCGCCAACCCAAGTCCGGTGAACAAAGCTTCGAACGGAGTCTCCGGATATGATCAGCAGGGCGTGAAAACCAACGCACTGACCTTTTCGGGGCGCGTCGAAACGGTCTTCTCCGAAAAGATCACCGCTTTTGCTGGAGTGAGTTACCAACACTCCACGTCTGATCTTGCCGGCTATCGCCCCCTCTTCGTCAATATCGCGACCGGCACGACCGCAAATTATACGGTCAACAGTGTGCTCGGCGGAGTGGCCTATAACACTTTCCCGGTCCCGGCCGTCGTGTCGACCTCGACGGCCCGGCCTCCCGGCGCCTATCAAGATTTCACCGGAGATTCCCATTCGGATATCCTCACGGCTAACTTGGGCGCCAACATGAAACTGTTGCCCGACCTCTTTCTCGACACCGTGGTCAAAGCGGAAGACCGCTATACCCAAAGCGACGACTCCTTCACCTATGTTCGCAATCTGGTTCGCCAAAGCACGGGCGTCGTCACTGATCGCTCTTTGCCTTATGCCAATGCCGGGAAAATCAACGAACGTGCTTGGATACCTGAGGTCAGTTTGCGCTATACGGGAATCAAAACGGTGTCTCTCTATACAACCGCCGACTACCGCTATTCGCCGGGCACCGAGGACACTAAATACCAGACCGACACCCTCTTTCTGAGCAATACCGGCACGAAAGAGAATCACGGCAACTACACTCTCGGGGCAAATTGGGTGCCTAACAATTTTATCACCCTGCGCGGTGAGACTTTCTATAAAAACCACCAAAACAATTTTAACGGCGTGTACTCGACGGCATTGTCGGATCAGACTCAATATGAGCTAGGTTCGGATTACTATGGCGCGAAACTCACCGCCACCTTCAAGCCGCTCCCCACGCTCGCTCTGACCACTCGCTACATCCTGCGAATCGGCCAAATGGATCTCGTCACGGTGGGCAATCCGGTGGTCGGTGCCGATCCCACGACGGCGACACTCACCCGCTTTGCGCAATATAATACGATGAACGCTCGCAGCCATGATATTGGCGAGACGATTGATTGGACCCCGATTCAGCAGTTCTACATGCAAGCCACGGTGAATGTAGTTTTCGATACCACAGAAACCGCTTATCCCCGGGCAGGGGGCACGGCCAATGACGTGCTGCGCAATGCCGATAACAACCATTGGAACACCAGTGTGATTGCTGGCTTCGTGGTTGATAAAGTCACCAACGCCGAATTGCAGTACATGTATTATACAGCAAGCAACTTTCAGCCTGAGCTCACGGCAACCCAGCCCTATGGAGCCAGTGCCAAAGACTACTCGGTCACCGTCGGCGTCAAACGCAAACTCACAGACCGGCTTATCGCCTCAGCAAAGGTTGGCTACATAAGCAGCAAAAACGACACGACTGGCGGAAACACCAATTATAATGCCCGCGTCGCGTACGTCTCGCTGCAACAGGCCTTCTGAGCGCCCTGGTTAAACGTTCCCCTTCTCTCCTCCCGGCAGCGGCCGCCATCGTATGAAAAAACTTATTACGACCACCCTCGCAGTCGCCGGCTTCCTTACGGCAGCATCCCTCTTCGCCGCCGAAGCCAAGGAAAACTGGGACCAGCTCTGCGCCAAATGCCATGGGGTCGACGGTGCCGGCAATACCAAGATGGGAAAGAAATTCAAGGTGAAGGACTATACCGACGCCAAAGTACAGGCCGAATTCACAGACGAACAAATCGCAAAGGTCACCGCGGAGGGCTCCACCAAAGACGGCAAAGAACTCATGAAAGGATTTAAGGACGATCTTTCACCCGTGGAAATCACCGCCCTTGTCGGTTACATCCGCCAGATGAAAAAATGACCTCGTCGCGCCGCAAGCAGGCCGATTCCCGTCTGTACAAAAGTTCAAATCACCCCATCTTTTCGGCAACCTCGTCCCGCGCTTGTTCTTTCGAATGACGCGGGATTTTACAGCCCCGGAAACCACTCGCCTTATACGCTCGATAACCGGTCCTTTTGCTCCATGAAAAAAAAATCGCTCGCCCTCATATCGCTACTGTTGACCCTCGGCGCCAGTTTCACGCTCGCGGCGCCTGCTTCGGAGATCTGGACCAATCAATGTGCCAAGTGCCACGGTGCCGACGGCGCTGGCAAAACCGTCATCGGAAAGAAGCTTAAGCTCAAAGACTATTCCGACGCCAAAGTTCAGGCCGAGCTTAAGGACGAAGAGATCGCTAAGGCGATTAAAACAGGCATTACCGAGAACGGAAAAGAACGCATGAAAGCTTTCTCGGACATTTCCGACGCCGACGTCGCCGCGCTCGTTTCCTACCTCCGAACCTTCAAGAAATAGTCGCGCTCAAGCTCGCCCACCATGGCCGATCCTCAACCCGCCCCGATTCCATCCAAGCGTTCCATCTGGAAAAATTGGATCAGTCTGGCGGGTACGGTCATTGCCATCGGCAGTTTCTTTGCCTTCCTGCTGCTGTTCGCCTTTGATCTATTCGCCGGCGAACATAGCAATCCCTACGTCGGCATCTTGTCGTACGTGGTGGCGCCGGGGTTCCTTTTACTCGGCTTAAGCCTACTATTCTTCGGTGCCTGGCTCAGCCGTCGTCAGCAAAAACGCGACCCCGACGCCCCCACACCACAGCTCTCCATCGACCTGGAAAACCCGCGCGATCGAAAACGGCTGATCTGGTTCGCGCTCGGCACGATGACGTTTCTGCTCTTCACCGCGCTCGGCAGCTTCCAAACCTACCACATCACCGAAACAGTGGAGTTCTGTGGCAAAGTCTGCCACGAGCCGATGAAACCCGAGTTCACCGCCTACCAAAACGGTACTCACGCCCACGTCACCTGCGTCGAGTGTCACGTGGGCAGCGGCGCCGCTTTTTATCTCAAATCAAAAATCAACGGAGCCCATCAGCTCTGGGGTGTGATCAGCGGTCATTACCAGCACCCTATCCCCACGCCCGTCTCCAATCTTCGTCCGGCACAAGACACCTGCGAGAAATGCCACTGGCCCCAACGTTTCTCCGGCAACCTCGAACGGATCTACAACCACACCCTCGCGGGCCAAGAAGGGAAAACGTTCACCGTACGCCTGCTCCTTCATGTCGGCGGCGGCGATTCGCAACACGGTCTCGTCGGCGGAATTCACTGGCACACCAGCAAAGAACATCGCGTCGAATATTATGCCGAGGATGAACAACGCCTGAAAATTCCGTGGGTTCGCGTCAGCAATCCGGACGGAACCGCGACCGTTTACAAAAACCCGGACTTCAAGGGCGAACCCGATCCGTCGAAGCTCCGCACGATGGACTGCCTCGATTGCCACAACCGTCCCGCCCATCGCTATAAATCCCCCAACGAAGCGGTCGACCAGGCCTTTTATCTCGGGAGAATCGACCCTAAACTACCCGCAGCGAAGCGAACCATTGTCGACCTCCTAACCAAAGCCTATGCCACCGAAGCCGAGGCCACGACCGCAATCGAAGCGGGTCTGCGCAGCCAGTACGGCAACCAGCCCGCAGCCACCCAGGCCATCGCTGCGGTGACGACGATTTACAAAGAGAACTTCTTCCCGTTTATGAAGGCCGACTGGAGCAAGTACCCCGAGCACATCGGCCATAAAGACTGGCCAGGCTGTTTCCGTTGCCACGACAACCAACACGAAGCCATCGGTAAACCGGAAAAGAAAATGGCGGCGAGCGATTGCAACACCTGCCACACCATTCTCGCGCAGGGCAGCGGCGCCGAGCTGACCAAGCTCGCTCCCGAGGGCATGGAGTTCAAGCACCCCGACGCGATGCCCGACGGGCTCACCTGCAGCGACTGCCACAACGGGAAGAACCAAAGCCCGTAAACACGGGGATTTAGCTGGGGAGTTTGCGTTAGGCAGGCCGCACTCCTGGTTGCACCGTCCCGTCGACTAGCCCAGGCTTCACGGTTGATCATGCATTCGCATCCGTCCGAAGCTTCAGAAAACGAAATCGCGCCCAGGTCCGACGCCCCCGTCTACATGGGCCTGCCCCACGAGCGCGTGTTGCGTCCACGGCTCTGGGCGGGGCTCGCATTGAGCCTGCCGGTGGTGGCGCTTGCCATGGGCGAAATGGTTCCCGGGGTCCGAGACCGACTGCCAACACCGCTCGTATCTGGCTGGCTTCAATTCGCTTTGACCACGCCGGTTTTTTTCTGGTGCGGACAGTTTTTTCTCCGCCGTTGGTGGAAATCCATTCGTGAACGCGACACCAACATGTTTACGCTCACCGTGACCGGCACGGGCGCAGCCTACTTTTATAGCACAGCTGCGATCTTATTTCCGCATCGCCTCGGGTCGGCCAGCCACGGCGCACATGGACTATCGCTCTATTTTGAAGCCACTGCCGTCATTACCGTCATCGTGTTGTTCGGTCAGATTCTCGAACAACGCGCCCATGCGCGCACCGATGCCGCGATCCGGGCACTCATGGCCCTCGCGCCACCGAACGCTCACCGGGTTATCGACGGTCGCGAGGAAGACGTGCCGCTCGCCGATGTGCACCCCGGCGACGTCCTTCGGGTGCGCCCGGGCGAACGCATCCCGGTCGACGGTCACCTCGAGGAAGGATCGAGCGCCGTCGATGAGGCCATGCTCACGGGCGAGCCCATGCCCGTCACCAAAAACGCCAAGGATACGCTCTCCGGCGGCACCCTCAATACCACAGGGACATTTTTGATGCGCGCTGATCGTGTCGGCCGAGACACTCTGCTTGCCCAGATCATCCGGCTGGTCGAAGAAGCGCAAGAAAGTGAAGCCCCTATTCAGCATCTCGCCGATCGTGTATCTATCTGGTTCATCCCAACTGTCGCCGGCGTCGCCGCCCTCACCTTTGGTCTTTGGCTGTGGCTTGGCCCCAGCCCGGCGCTTATCCCCGCGCTCGTCAACGCAGTTGCCGTGTTGATCATCGCCTGCCCCTGTGCGCTCGGCCTCGCCACGCCTGTCTCGCTCGTCACCGGCATCGGCCGCGGCGCCCAAGCCGGCGTATTGGTTCGCAACGCCGAGGCCCTCGAACGCCTCGCCAAAGCCGATTCACTCCTAATCGACAAGACAGGCACGCTGACCGAAGGGAAACCTCGCCTGACCGACCTCTTGCCAGCCGAAGGCACTACGGCTGAGGATTTGCTTATGCTCGCCGCCGCTGCCGAGAGCCCGAGCGAACACCCATTGGCCCGAGCCATCGTGGCTGAGGCACAGGCACGAAACCTCGTCTTGTCGCCCGTAACCGACTTTCTCGCCAAACCAGGACTGGGCGTAAGCGCCCGCTTGAGTGGAAAGCAGATCGAGATCGGGCGGGCGCCGGAGAATATTCAAACTTCGGATACGCAAGCGACCATCGTCGGCGTAAGGGTCGACGGCCGATTTGCCGGCACGATCTCGCTTTCCGATCCGCTAAAAGATTCTACGCCCGAAACGATCAACGAACTGCATCGCCTCGGTTTCAAGATCATCATGGTCACGGGTGACCGTGAAGCCGTCGCGTCAAAAATGGCAGCCGACCTGCGCCTCGACGGTTACCACGCCGGCGTCACACCCGCGCAAAAGCAGGACCTGGTGAAAGAGCTCCGTACCGGCGGACGTCGCGTGGTCTTCGCTGGCGACGGCATCAACGACGCCCCGGCGCTAGCCGCGGCCGAGGTCGGCATCGCGATGGGCACCGGCACCGACGTCGCCATCGCCAGCGCCGGACTCGTGCTGGTGAAAGGCGATCTGCGCGGCATCGTCAAAGCCGTGCATCTTAGCCGAGCCACGCTCGCCAACATCAAACAAAACCTCTTTCTAGCGTTCGTCTATAACTCGCTCGGCATCCCGATTGCCGCCGGCGCGCTCTATCCCGCATTCGGCCTTCAGCTCAACCCGATGATCGCCGGCGTCGCCATGAGCCTTAGTTCGATCAGCGTCGTCTCAAACGCGCTGCGACTCAGGAAACTGAAACTCTAGGCGAATCGGTTTTGCCACCGAGAGCCGAACGTCTACCTTCACGGGATTACGAAACCCGTTTGCCCTTCGGCGGTCTCATCTCTTCATGAAATCTTCCCTGTTTCTTCTTGTCGTTTGCGTCGCCGCATTGCTGGCCGGTTGCAGCACGGTCGTCAGCCGCAGTCAGGAAAAAGCAGCGGTCTTTAGCACGCTCGACCCAGAAACGCAGACCCGACTGGAGCAAAAGGTCGTTCGGGTCGGCGACTCGCCTGATATGGTTTACATCGCACTCGGCCACCCCGACCGCGTTCGTGAAACAACCACCCCAACGGCGCGCGTGCAAACGTGGATCTATACCGCAACTTGGCACGAATACGAGGGCCCGGTATTCCCTGGCTACCTACATCCTCTTTACCGAGGCGGCTATGCACGGCGCATGTGTCCAGAGCCGTTCGAACCGGATTTGTACAGCGACCACGAGGAAGAATATCTCCGTATCGCGTTTCAAGATGGCAAAGTCACCGCGATCGAGCAGGCGAAACGTTGATTGCGCCACCGCGCGCTAACCCATCCTTATTCAGGCGACTAGCAGGCCAGCTCAGCCTTTAGTTGGAAGAATTTTGTCGCTGTCGAGCTGGTAGATCGCGGTCAGGAATCCGTTTTCATAGAGCTCCTTGACATGGAGCTGGCCACCGAACGACACCGGCACGTCCATGAGCTGATGCACACCTTGGGGCATATGAACGAGCACCCACTCGTTCACCTGCGGCATCACGCCGTAGCAGCACATCATTTGGCTGCGCATGAGCAGAAATTCAGTAACCAGTCCACCCTCCATCTTGATCGGCAGCATAAATCCGGTAACGACAGCTTTGCGGCCGTCGAGACGGCGAATCGCGTCTGGGATCTGGCTACCGAGCGACGGTCCCGCCGAACCGGGCTTCGCCTGGGGGTCGAACGGCGGCGGTGTGATTTTGAAAGTTGAAAGCTGCTCGAAGCCTGCCGCCACGTACCCGTCTACGCCCTCGAACGCCTGCGTTGAAGGATCGCCGCCGGCCGACGCCAGACCGCCCCATGCGTCGTTCGAGAGGGACGCGAGCGCTAGAGCAGCAAAAAGAAAACGGCAAAAACGATCCATAATCTGTACCTCACAAAATGCGCTCGGAAGGACTCCAGTCAAAACATTGGCAGCAGATGTAGCAGATATAAAAGATTCGAATCCATCCTCGCCGCCAGGACCGGTCTTTGGGGAGGCCGCAAATACGTGCGCCCTCGTCAACCCAATGATAGCCGATGAGTTATTTCTTCTCGGGCCCGACTTCGCCTCGTCCATTGTCGTTGACGACTCGATCCACGCTTTGTCATACTCCTGAAGATAGTTTCTGCGCCGACCGGTACCCCAAAAGATCTGCTTCATTGGCGAAAAGATTTTGGCATTTGATAAACGTGGCCACCCCATCGTCATTACGGAAAGCCTCCCATAAACCCATGGCAATCCGCCAGGCACCCAACCGGACGAACCCTACGCCCCCGTCAAAATCAATAGGTTGGGCGCTCGAGCGAAGTCGGTCGCCCGGTGGCTAAACACGGCAGCAGCACATGAAGCCAGCCCACAAACTGCGTGATCGCGTTGGAAAGTTGCTCGCGGCAGTTTTGATGGGGTTTGGCGTGGCCATTGTTGCATTCGGAATTTGCTATCATAACGCTCAAAAAAGTAAGCTCGAACAGGCGGCACGCGACACCCTCAACGCCGTAGCCGACCTAAAGGTAGCCCAGGTCCGCGAATGGCGGGACGAGACGCTGGGCGACGCGAACTGGGTTTTTCATGGCTCCACCCTCGGCAACGATCTGAGCAAACTTACCGCCGGTCGGATCGACGACGCGGCCATGTACCGTCGGACCGTGTGGCTCACCATGTGGCAGCGGTACCAGCAATTCAGCCGGGTTTTGCTCGTGAGCCCAACGGGAGACGTCTTGCTCGCAGCGCCAACGGATAGAGGTGGCCTGGAGCCGCAGGCACAGGAATTCATCGCGCGAACCTTGGCGGAAAAAACCGTACTCGTCTGGGATCTGCATCAGAGCGTTTCCTCGCCCGGCGCAGTGAAAATGGATATTTTTGTACCCTTGATCGATCGGCCGGACGTGAGCGCCACCGGCCAAATCGTCGGCGTCCTAATGCTCGAGACCGATCCAAACGCGTTTCTTTATCCACTGATCGATAAATGGCCGACGCCCAGCCAAACGTCCGAAACCCTTTTGGTTCGGCGAGACGGCGACGAGGTCTTGTACCTCAACGAACTGCGACACCGCAAAGACACAGCATTGAAACTGAAACTCCCGATAACTAATCGCCAGGTTCCAGCGGTGCGAGCGGTCTTGGGCGAAGAGGGCATCGTGGAGGGGCCGGACTACCGTGGAAAACCGGTGCTGGCGGCCCTGCGAAAGATCCCTGATTCGCCGTGGTTCATCGTCGCCAAACAGGATCGTGCAGAAATTTTAGCCCCCCTGCGCCAACAAGCATGGACCACGGGAGTAGCCGTCGGCGGGTTAATCCTTTCCGTAATGCTCAGCCTTGCGCTGCTCTGGCGGAGACGCGAACGACTTTTTGCAGCCCAGGCGTCGCTCGAGCGTAGAGAAGTGGAAATAGCATTACGCGAGAGCGAAGCTCATTACCGATCGCTTTTCGAAAGCATGATGAATGGATTCGCTTACTGCCGAATGGAGTTTGAGGGAGACCAGCCGCGGGATTTCACCTATCTCAAAGTCAACGCCGCCTTTGAAAAGCAGACCGGACTAAAGAACGTTTCCGGGAAAAAGATTAGCGAAGTCATCCCAGGGATTCGTGACATCGATCCAGGCCTATTCGAGCGCTATGGTCGCGTGGCAAAGACAGGTGTGCCCGAGCGCTTTGAGATCTATGTCCAGGCGCTACAGATGTGGTTCGCCATCTCGGTCTATTGTCCCGCCAAAGGCGATTTCGTATCCATCTTCGATGTCATCACCGAGCGCAAACAAGCCGAAACCGAACTACGGGAGAGCAAAGCCAAGCTCGACGCGGCCCTGGCCAGCATGACCGACGCCGTGTTCATTTCCGATGCCGCTGGCCATTTCGTCGAGTTCAACGACGCATTTGCGACCTTTCACCGGTTCAAAAGCAAAGCCGAGTGCGCTAAAACGTTCTCCGCCTATCCTGACCTGCTCGACGTCTTTCTGCCCAACGGAGAGCTGGCGCCGGTTGAAAACTGGGCCGTGCCGCGAGCGCTCCGAGGTGAAGTGGCCACCAATGCGGAGTACACCCTCCGACGCAAAGACACCGGCGAAACGTGGGTCGGCAGCTACAGCTTCAGCCCCATTCGCGATCAAACGGGCGCAATCGTGGGATCGGTCGTAGCCGGACGAGATATCACCGAGCGCAAACGCGCAGAGGAAGCGCTGCGGGGAAGCGAGGACCGCTTGCGCCGAGCAATTGCGAATTCGCCCTTCCCGATCATGCTCCACGCCGAGGACGGCGCGGTTCTCCAAATCAGCAACGCGTGGTGCGAGATTACCGGATACACCCGAGAAGAACTCGCAACGATGTCCGACTGGGCCGATCACGCCTATGGCGAAAAGAAGGTACTCGTACAAGCGGACATCGAACGGCTTTACGGCCTGGATCATCGCAAGGCCGAGGGCGACTATGCTATCCGCACCAAAGGGGGGAATACACGGATCTGGGAGTTCAGTTCCGCCCCATTAGGTCGACTTGCCGATGGTCGGCGGTTAGTGATCAGTATGGCAATGGACGTCACCGAACGGCGGTCCGTCGAGACCGAAGTGCGCCGACTCAATGACGAACTTGAGCAAAGGGTCGCGGCCCGCACGGCCGAACTGGAGGCCTCCAACAAGGAGCTGGAAGCCTTCGCCTACTCGGTTTCTCACGATTTGCGTGCCCCGCTGCGGGCAATCGATGGTTTCGCCCATATCCTAGATTCCGATTATATGGCCCGCCTTGATTTGGAAGGGCAGCGCATTCTCAAGATTGTTCGTAGCGAGGCTCGACGCATGGGCCAGTTGATCGACGACCTTCTGGCGTTCTCCCGATTGAGCCGTCAGCCGATGCAATCGGGAGCGATCGACATGACCGTTTTGGCAAAGACGATTTTTGACGAGTGTGCAGCCCAGTCCCCCGGCCGCCAGCTCCAGCTCGACCTACGACCGTTGCCGGCGACCCAGGGCGATCCCTCCATGGTCCGCCAGGCGCTGGTGAACTTGATTTCCAATGCCATCAAATACACCCGGCCAAAAAACCCCGCCAAAATCGAGATTGGCTGTCAGCAAGAAGAAGACGAAAATATCTATTACGTGAAAGACAACGGCGTGGGTTTCGATCCCAAGTATGCGGGCAAACTATTTGGCGTTTTCCAGCGGCTCCACACGGACGATGAGTTCGAAGGCACCGGCGTGGGACTGGCACTCGTCCAGCGCATCGTCCACCGCCACGGTGGCCGCGTTTGGGCGGAGGCGGAAGTCAATAAGGGAGCTACGATTTACTTCAGTCTACCCAAGAAATCGAACCCATGAATACATCCAACGAAGCCGAAATCCTCCTAATCGAGGACAATCCGCGCGATGCCGAGCTGACCCAGCGGACATTGAGGCAGCGTAACCTCACCAACGCACTGTTCTGGGTAAAAGATGGCGTCGCGGCGCTCGACTATCTTTTCGGCCGCGATCACGCGGAGGGCGGTCCGCTCATCCGCCGCCCCAAAGTCATTCTGCTGGATTTGAAGTTGCCCAAGGTAGACGGCCTTGAAGTTTTACGCCACATCAAGGCCAACGCCACGGCCAAAACGATTCCCGTCGTTGTCCTGACCTCATCCCGCGAGGAGCAGGATATCGTGCGCAGTTATGCACTCGGTGTGAACAGCTATATCGTCAAACCAGTAAATTTCGACAATTTCTCGGAAGCGGTCGCTCAACTCGGGCTTTATTGGCTCTTGATCAACCAACCGCCCTCGCATCCCATTGTAACAGGGCAGTGAATACGTTAACCATGACCGAACCCATTGCCATCCTTATCCTCGAGGACCGCAGCGCAGATGCCGAGTTGATGCTGCACGAGCTGCAGCGGGAAGGCCTCACGTTTACCGCCAAACGCGTGTGGACAGAAACTGACTTCCTCGAGGAACTGCGCAGTCGGACGCCCGACCTGATCCTCGCCGACTACTCACTGCCCGCTTACGACGGGCTGTCCGCCCTAAAACTCGCGGCGAAGGAGCGCCCGGGAATTCCCTTCGTCCTTGTTTCCGGTGGCTTGGGTGAAGAAATCGCGATCGAAGCGCTGCACCACGGCGCCACCGACTACGTGCTGAAGCAGCGCCTCGCTCGTCTTGGTCCGGCGGTCCGTCGCGCCATGCGCGAAGTAGAACTGACGAACGAGCGCAAACAGGCGGATGAAGAATTGAGGAAGCTTTTGTTCGCCGTCGAACAAAGCCCCGTCTCCATCATCATCACCGATGCGGAAGGCACGATTGAGTACGTCAATCCCAGGTTCACCGAACTCACGGGCTACCGCCGGCAGGATGCGATCGGGCAAAACCCACGACTGCTCAAATCTGGCAAACTTCCCCGGGAATTCTACGCGCACCTTTGGCAAACGATCAAAGCTGGGAAAGTCTGGCGCGGCGTCCTCCAGAATAGAAA
>Ga0209583_10000348_pt1 | contig 14511 bp, 13 predicted proteins | sample Str014_FD_187201 | JGI IMG/M metagenome (GOLD analysis project Ga0209583, IMG submission 187201) | Freshwater sediment microbial communities in response to fracking from Pennsylvania, USA - Straight Creek_MetaG_SC_2014 (SPAdes) (version 2) | ecosystem: Environmental > Aquatic > Freshwater >... | reverse complement strand
GAAGGGCTGGCGCGGGCCGGCGTCGACACACTGGAACTCGCGACCGACGACGACCTGATGAATTCGATCCTGCGCTTCGCCGACCTGCGCAAGCAGCGCAGCCGGCTCGCGAACTGGAGTGGCAAGCCGGGGCGCGCGAGCGTCGGCGCGCATCTCTCAAGCTGGGCGGGAGCGGCCGCATGAACGATCTCCCGAAGTTGCCTGTGACCTTCTTCTGGCCGGAAATGCTGTGGGGCCTGCTGGCCGTGCCGCTGCTGATCCTGCTCTACGTCTGGCTGCTGCGCCGGCGCAAGAAATCGGCGTTGCGCTACGCGAGCCTCGCCCTGGTCAAGGAGGCGATGGGCAAGCGCGTCGCGTGGCGGCGCCACCTGCCGCCCGTGCTGCTGCTGACCGCGATCACCGCGCTGCTGATCGCCGGCGGCCGGCCGGCGGCCGTGATCACACTGCCGTCGGCCGAGAAGACGATCGTGCTGGCGATCGACGTCTCGGGCAGCATGCGCGCGACCGACGTGGCGCCCGACCGCATCACCGCCGCGAAAGAGGCCGCGAAGGCCTTTGTCGCCGAGCTGCCGCGCACGGTGCGCATCGCCGTCGTGCAGTTCGCGGGCACGGCGGCTGTCGTGCAGGCGCCCACGCTGAGCCGCGAGGACGTGGTCGCGGCGATCGAGCGCTTCCAGTTGCAGCGCGGCACGGCGATCGGCAGCGGCATCGTGCTTTCGCTGGCGACGATCTTTCCGGACGACGGCATCGACCTCTCGCAAATCACCGGCCAGCGCGAAATGCCGCCCGCGCCGGGCGACAAGCCCAAGCCGGTGTTCACGCCGGTGCCGCCCGGCTCGTACGGCTCGGCCGCGATCATCCTGCTGACCGATGGGCAGCGCACCACCGGCCCCGACCCGGTCGAGGCCGCGAAGATGGCCGCCGACCACGGCGTGCGCGTCTACACCGTCGGCGTCGGCACCAAGGAGGGCGAGACGATCGGCTTCGAGGGCTGGTCGATGCGCGTTCGCCTCGACGAAGACACGCTGAAAAATATCGCCAACATGACCCGCGCCGACTACTTCTACGCCGGCACCGCGGCCGACCTGAAGCAGGTCTACCAGAACCTCTCGACGCGGCTGATCGTCGAGAAGAAGGAAACCGAGATCAGCGCGCTGTTCGCCGCTGCCGGGGCCTTGCTGGTGGTGCTGGCGGCGGGCTTGTCGGTGTGGTGGTTCGGGCGGGTGGCCTGAGGTTCGTTCGACCTCATCCAAAGCGACCCTGCAAGAACCAGTTGAGGGTCGCCCCAGCATTCGGCACGCGCTCGCGGAAGATCCAGACCAGCGCCCCGCCCGGCAACTGCGCGATGTAGTAATCGCGTTCGATCGCGTCGAAATCCCACCAGCCGGATTCGATGCGCTCTGGGCCGCTGAGCAGAAGCAGCGGCTGGCCATCGCACCACGGGCCACGTTCGCCGGCGGCTTCGCGCTCGGTCAAGAGTTCGGGCTGCTGGAACAGCCAGACGGGCCGCACCAGCCGCGCCGCGCTCAATGCGTCGTTCGCGCCCCCCGCCGGGTTGCGCGCGCGCCCGGGGCGCATCTGTGCATCGGCCGTGCGCCATGCGGTCGCGCGCTCGGGCCGGTGGTCTTGCACCGGCGCCAGGCGCTGCACCTGCTCGCGGCCGAGACGGGCCTGCAGGCGCTCGATCAGTCGCGTGAGGCCTTCGTGTTCTGTCGCGGGCGTGGGGAAGAGTTCGGTGTTCGGCGGCGCGCGGCGGGCGATGTCTTCGGCGCGGAGCGCCAAGTCGAGCGTGGGCGCGGGAAGTTGCAGCTGAGCCAGGCGCTCGCGCAGCAGCACCAGCAGGTGGGCGCTGTCGCGCGAAGGCTCGGCCAGCGCCACCTCGAGGCTCGTGATGCCGCTGCCGGGTGCATCAAAGCGCGAACGCTTCTCGTGCTCCATCACCAGCGTGAAGCGGCGCGCGAAGGCATGCTGCGCCGAGAGCCAGGCCACCAGGCGCGCGAGCAGCACGGCTGCGCCGTGCATCAGCTGCTCGGTGGTGTCGGCGCGGGCGAAGAGTTCGAGCCGGCTGTCGAACGTGGGCGGCAACACGAGGGGCTCGCGCGGGTCGGGGCGGCGACCCATCGCGCGGTCGAGTTCGTCGAGCACGACCGGGCCGAAGCGGCGTGCGAGGCCATCGCGCGGCACGCGGCTCAGGTCGTCGATCGTGTGCAGGCCCATGCCCTGCAACGCCTCCCAGTGGGCGCGGCCGGGGCCGAGCAGCCAGACCGGTGCGCGGGCCAACGCGCGGGCGGTGGCCGCAAGATCGGCGCAATCGAGCCGAGGCTGCACGCGCGCGAGCAGCGCGGCGCCGAGCGGCGTGCTGGCGCTGACGATGTGCAGGCGGTGGCCGAGCGGCGTGAGCGCCTCCTTCAAGCGCCGCTGCAGCGCCGGCAGGCCACCGAAGTAGCGCAGGCTGGCCTGGACTTCGAGCAGCACGGTATGAGGCGCGTCTTCGGCGTTCGCGTGGCTCGGCGGCTGGATCACGACCGTCGGCGTGAACGCCAGCGCCGCATGCGCGACTGCGGTCAGCGCCTGCGCATCACGGGCCGGGTCGGCCAGGCCCAGCGTGAGCTGCGGCGCAAGCGCGAGCGCGGTCGCCCGCTTGAAGCCGGGCTGCACGCCGAGCGCACGCGCCGGCGCGTTGACAGCGAGGATGCTGTGCGCATCCATCAGCGCCAATGGCGGCTCGCCCGCTTCGTGCGGCAAGGTGGCCGCGAACGATTCGAGCGAGAGCAACGGCAGGTGCAGGGCGATCCAGAGCACGGGACAGGTTCGGGCAGGGCACGACGGAGGTCATGTGTTGCGTCATGCAGCGCTCAGCCCGCAGCGAGGTTGACGAAGGTGGCGGCGTGCAGGCTGCCTGGCTTCGTCGACGCGTTCGCCTTGGCATCCGCCGGCATCACGCCCGCCCTCGCCCGCTGCTGCGCCACCTCCGACAACACCGGCGGCAACGTGATCTGCAACGGCGCCTCGAGCAAGGGCCCGCGGCGTTTCAGCACGCGCACCGCGAGCGCATCGGCGCCGTTCGCCCGCAATGCCAGGCGCAACGGGGCGGCGGTGGGGCGCTGCGCCGCACTCATGTCGCACAGCACGAAGGCGGGCCCGTCGTGCGCGTGCGCGGCCAGTTGCAACCGGCGCAGGCGCTCGGCGCGCAAGCGCGGCGGCAACCACGCCAGCACCGCACCGACATGGCCGCTCTTGAGCGCCTGCTCGAGCGCCCAGAGGCTGTCGGTGCCGGGAGTCACGCGGGTGCGGGCTCGATTGTGTGAGTTGATGACCAGCAGTTCTTCGACCGCGAAGCCGAGTTGGGCGAGCGCGCCGGCCGACAAGCTGGCCGGCGGGTCGAACAGCATCACCAGCCGGCCCGCCCGCTGGGTGGCGGCCAGGCTCGGTGCGAGCAGCCGGATTTCGCCGACACCCGGGTGCGGCAGCAACAATTCAGTGAGCGCGCGGCGCGGCCAGCCGGCACCGGGCAACTGGGCATCGAGTGCTTCGAAACCGGTGGCGACGGCGGCATCGGCATGACGGGCCAACTGGTGGCCGAGCCACAGCGTGGGGTGCAGGCTCTCGGGGCGGATCGGCGGCGGGCGCTGCCGCTCCGCCACAACTGCCATCGCAGGCATCGCCGGACACGGCCATGGCGGCAGCAAAAGCGGCAATTGCGCGGCGGTGGCGGGTAGCGGGTCCATTCGAACAACTGTACGTTTATACAGTTATCTACGCAAGCCCCAGGGTTTCCAATTAATTGCTTTTGGCAACTATTCGGGAAAGAATCGTTCCCATGCCCGACACGCACATCGAAACCGTCCGCGGCTTCAACCGTTTCTACACGCGCCGCATCGGTGTGCTGCATGAAGGTTTGCTCGACTCCAAGTTCACGCTGACCGAATCGCGCCTGCTCTGGGAACTGGCGCACGCCGAGCACCGCACCGCCACCGAGTTGGCGCGCATGCTCGAACTCGACCCCGGCTACCTGAGCCGCCTGCTGACCGGCCTGAAGGAACGCGGGCTGATCAAAAGCACGCGCTCGGCCGAAGATGCCCGCCAGCAGCACCTGGCCCTCACCGCCGCCGGCAAGCGCGCGTTCGCGCCGCTCGACACGCGTTCGCGCGCCGAAGTGAGCGCGCTGCTCGCCACACTCGGCGAGCCGCAGCAACGACAGTTGCTCGCCGCGATGCGCACGATCGAACACCTGCTGGGCGAGCCGGCGCAGCGCGACGAGCCGCCCTGTACGTTGCGACCGCACCGCGCCGGCGACATCGGCTGGGTGGTCTCGCGCCACGGCGCGCTCTACACCGCCGAATACGGCTGGGACCTGCGCTTCGAGGCGCTGGTCGCGCGCATCGCTGCAGATTTCATCGAGCGCTTCGATGCGCAGCGCGAGGCCTGCTGGATCGCCGAGCGCGAGGGGCAACCGCTCGGCAGCATCTTTCTCGTGCAGGCGCGCATCGAGGCCACGCAGGCACCGATCGCCGGCACCGCGCAACTGCGCATGCTGCTGATCGAGCACTCGGCGCGCGGGCTCGGGCTGGGCAAGCGGCTGGTCGACGAATGCACCCGCTTCGCACGCCAGGCCGGCTACCGGAAGATCATGCTCTGGACCAACGCCAACCTGTTCGCCGCGCGCGGCATCTACGCGAAGGCCGGCTATGTGCTGACGCACACCGAGCCGCACCACAGCTTCGGCCACGACCTGGTCGGCGAGATCTGGGAACTCACGCTGTGACCTGCCCGTGCCGCGGCAGCGCCGATGCCCTGCCCTACGCCTCCTGCTGCGGCCGCTACCACGCCGGCCCGCTGCACCTGCGGGCACCCAACGCCGAAGCACTCATGCGTTCGCGCTACAGCGCCTTCGCGCGCGACGAGCTCGAATACCTGCTCGCCACCTGGCACGCGAGCACGCGGCCCGGATCGCTGGCGCCGAATCCGCCGGGGTCGAAATGGCTGGGGCTGGAAGTGCGTCGTCACACGGTGATCGATGCAGAGCACGCGACGGTCGAATTCGTGGCTCGCCACAAGCTCGGCGGCCGGGCCGAGCGGCTGCACGAACTCAGCCGTTTCGTGCGCGAGGACGACCGCTGGTTCTACGTCGACGGCGGCGCCGGCTGACGCCAGCCGATCAGGCGAACTCTTGCCGCACCGTCGCCGACATCAGCCGGCGGATGATCCAGCCGAGGAACGCGCAACCCACCAGCGTCATCAGCACGGCCATCACGCGCGCGGCGGTGACGAAGCCGCCGAACACACCCAGCGCGTGCTGCGGGATCGCCACGCCGCTGAGCGTGCTGCTGACCACCGACTGCACCAGTTCCTGCTGCAGCCACAGGCCGAGCAGGTTCGCGAAGATCGCCACCACGAGCAACCCGATGAAGCTGCGGCGTGCCCAGTCGAGCCGCATCAGCAGGCCGATCGCCGAAGCGAGCGTGGCCAGCGACATCACCACGCCCGTACCGACGACCCACGGCAGGTAGCCGATCAGCAGGCCGGTGAGCAAGGGCAGCCGTTCGGTCGCGACCTGCATGCCGGGCATCAGCGACGCGACCGCAGCGTTCTGCACCAGCGCCGACATGCTCGTCAGTGCCGCCAGCACGATGAATACCCAGGCGGTGGCGGTGACGAACAGCGAACGGGCTCCGACGTTGTAGGTTTGCGGCATGGCAGATCCTTGGCGACGCTTGCAGGCACGATGCCTGTCGGGTCGAACAGCGGAGTCCGCGAAAACGGGCTCGACGCATGCCGCAATTTTCGATCGCGATACGTGACAGGACATCCCTCGCATGGGTGGCGCCCCCACGTTTTTGGGACCTGTTGTGCGCTTCACACCACAGTGGCGTGAGCGAATTCGTGTCAACCGAAGCGCAGCGCGTAAACCGGGGGCAGATGCGCCTGCACCATCGCCCAACGATCACCGCCATCGTCGCTCGCCCACAGGTTGCCGGTGGTGCTGGCCGTCAGCAAGCCCTCGCCGCTGTCGTCGACCGCCAACCCGTGGCGGTAGACGAGGTCGTAGCAATCCTGCTGCGGCAAGCCGGCGCGCAAGGTCTCGAAGCTGCGCCCACCGTCGCGCGTGCGGTTCACGACGAGTGCGCCGCCGACCGGCACGCGCTGCTGGTCGGCCACGCCCGGCACGAACCAGGCCGTGTCGGCGTGATCGGGATGCACCGCGACGCCGAAGCCGAAGTTCGCGAGCGGCGCGTTGGTGATTTCATGCCACGACTTGGCGTTGTCGCTCGAGCGCCAGATGCCGTTGTGGTGCTGGCACCAGAGCACGTCGGGCTGCGCGGCACAACGCACGATGCGGTGCGGGTCCTGCGTGTTCGGGCTCTCGGCCTGCTCGGGCGGCATGTAGGCGGCGTGCATGCCGTCGGCCTGCAGGGCCCAGCTCGCGCCGGCATCGAGGCTGACCCACGCACCCCCGCAGCTGATGCCGACCAGGAGTTCTCCCGGCCGCACCGGGTGCGGGCAGATCGAGTGGATGCCGGGCACGTCGTAGCCGCCGCCGAACCATTCGGCGCGGCCCGGCTGGTTCCAAAGGGACTCGACCAGTCGCCACGACTCGCCCGCGTCCGTCGAACGGAACAGACCGCCGGGCAGCGTGCCGGCCCAGAGTGTGTCGCCGGCCGCTTCCATCGCCCAGATCTGATGCAGCTTCCAGGCGATGCCCGCCACGGGCTCGCCCGGCGGCTGCGGCGGATACATGGGCGCAGGCAACTCGTGCCAGTTCACGCCGGCATCGTCCGAGGCATGCACCTTCACGCCGAAATGGCCGAGGTTGAGCGCCGCGAACATCCGCCCGGACGCCTGCGGCGGCAGCAGCATCGAGACCGGCTCGCCGAGAAAGCTCACGCGCTCGATCCGCCACGCGCCGCCACGCCGGCGCAGCTCGAACAGGCCCTTTCGGGTCGCGACCCAGGCGCGCTTTTCCATGGTTCTTCCTTCTATCCGCCGGACAAGGCCTGCATCACGTGCACGCGGCTGTCGGGCCGCAACGCGTCGTCGAGCCTGACTCTCTCGGTGCAGCGCCGACCATCGATGAAAGCGACGACGTTGCCGCGCAGATGGCCCTGGTCGTCGAGCACGTAGCTGCGCAGCCGCGGGTTCGCTGCGAAGGCCGCATCGAGCGCGGCACGCAGGGTCGGAGCCGGCGCATCGACCTCCGGCGTCTCGGTGAAACGGCGCAGCTGCTGGGTGAAAACGATGCGTGCCACCGGGCCATGATGCCGCGCCGCTGCGTCACAATCAATCGTGAAAGCCTTATCAAATACCTGACGGAGACCACATGAACGGTTTGATGATGACCCAGCCTTTGCTGATCTCGTCGCTACTGGTGCACGCAGAGCGCCACCACGGCGACCAGGAAGTGGTCTCTCGCCGCACCGAAGGCGACATCCACCGCTGCACTTACCGCGACGTCGCCGCGCGCTCGCGGCGCATGGCGAACGCGCTCGCCAAGCTCGGTGTCAAAAGCGGCGACCGCGTCGCCACGCTGGCCTGGAACGGCTACCGCCACATGGAGCTGTACTACGCGGTGTCGGGCTCGGGCGCGGTGCTGCACACGCTGAACCCGCGGCTGCACCCCGATCACGTCGTCTATATCGCCGACCATGCCGAGGACCAGGCGCTGTTCTTCGACATCAGCTTCCTGCCGCTGGTCGAGGCGGTCGCCGGGCGTGTCAAGACGATCAAGACCTTCGTCGCGATGACCGACAAGGCGCACATGCCCGCCAGCAGCAAGATCCCGAACCTGATCTGCTTCGAAGACCTGGTCGACGCGAACGACGACACCTTCGACTGGCCCGTCTTCGACGAGAACCTCGCCTCATCGCTGTGCTACACCAGTGGGACGACCGGCAACCCGAAAGGCGTGCTGTACAGCCACCGCTCGACCGTGCTGCACACCTTCGCGATCGCGCTGCCCGATGCGCTGAACGTGTCGGCACGCGACACGATCCTGCCGGTCGTGCCGATGTTTCACGTCAACGCCTGGGGCCTGCCGTATGCGGCCTGCATGATGGGTTCGAAGCTCGTCTTCCCGGGTGCCGGGCTGGACGGCAAATCGCTCTACGAACTGTTCGAGACCGAACGCGTCACGCTCTCGGCCGGCGTGCCGACCGTGTGGCAGGGGCTGCTCACCTACATGGAAGCGAACCGCCTGAAGTTCTCGACCATGCGCCGCACCGTGATCGGTGGCTCGGCCTGCCCGCCGGCGATGATGAAGGCGTTCGAACAAGGCTACGACGTGGGCGTGCTGCACGCCTGGGGCATGACCGAGATGAGCCCGGTCGGCACCGCCGCGGTGATCAAGAGCAAGCACCTCGCGATGTCGCCAGACGAGCGCCTGGCGGTGCAGAGCACGCAGGGCCGCGCGGTTTACGGGGTCGACATGAAGATCGTCGGCGAGAGCGGCGAGGCGCTGCCCTGGGATGGCAAGCAATCCGGCGAGCTGCTCGTGCGCGGGCCGTGGATCATCGGCGAGTATTTCAAGGGCGAAGGTGGCAACCCGCTGGTGGTCGACTCACAAGGCCACGGCTGGTTCCCGACCGGCGATGTCGCGACCATCGATGCCGATGGCTACATGCACATCACAGACCGCAGCAAGGACGTGATCAAGTCCGGCGGCGAGTGGATCGGCTCGATCGACCTCGAGAACATCGCGATGGCGAACCCGAAAGTCGCGATGGCCGCCTGCATCGCCGCCAAGCACGCGAAGTGGGACGAGCGGCCGCTGCTGATCGTCGTGAAGAAGCCCGACGCGGAGCTGACGCGCGACGACCTGCTCGCCTTCTTCGAGGGCCGCATCGCCAAGTGGTGGACGCCGGACGACGTGGTCTTCGTCGACGCGATCCCACTCGGCGCGACCGGCAAGATGCTGAAGAACCGGCTGCGCGAGCAGTACGGCGATCAGCTGTTGAAGGGCTGACAGCAGCTTGCACCTCGGCGCCCTCAGCGCGGCCCTCGCCTTCGTCTGGTGGGGGCTGTTCCCGCTCTACTTCCGGATCGTCCCGGGCATTCCCGCGGGCCAGGTGCTGGCGCACCGAATCGTCTGGTGCCTGCTGTTCCTCGCCGGCGTGCTGAGCGTGCGCCGGCAGTGGGCCTGGCTGCCGCAGGTGCTGCGTCGGCCGAAAGTGTTGGCGGCCTTCACGGCGAGCGCGCTGCTGATCGCAGCGAACTGGCTGACCTACATCTGGTCCGTCGGCAACGACCACGTGATCGACGCGAGTCTGGGCTACTTCATCACGCCGCTGATCAACGTGCTGCTGGGCTACACGCTGCTGCGCGAGCGACCGCGCCGCGTGCAATGGGTGGCGCTCGCGATCGCCGCGGCCGGCGTGGTTTGGCTCACGCTGCAGACCGGCAAGCTGCCGTGGATCGCACTGGTGCTCGGGATCACCTTCGCGTGCTACGGGCTGCTGCGCAAGATCGCGGCGCTCGGCCCGCTCGAAGGGTTGATGCTGGAGACGCTCGTGCTGGGCCCGCTCGCACTGGCCGCGCTGGTCTTCTGGGCGCGCGCGGGAACCGGCGTGTTCCCGTCGACCGATGCGGCGGCCAACATCTGGCTGATCGCGCTCGGCCCGATCACCGCGGTGCCTTTGCTGATGTTCGCCGCCGGGGCACGCAGCCTGTCGATGACGACGCTGGGGCTGCTGCAATACATCGGCCCGACGATCCAGCTGGCCGTCGGCGTGTGGGTCTTCAACGAGCCCTTCACACCGGCGCGCCTGATCGGCTTCGCCGCGATCTGGCTCGCCTTGGTGATCTACACCGCCGACGGCTGGCGGGCCATCCGGCTTGCGCCGGCGCCGGCCTGATCGATCAGGCCGGCACGGATTCGGGCACCGAACTGCGGATCAGGTGATCGAACGCGCCGAGCGCCGCCTTCGCGCCGTCGCCGGTCGCGATGATGATCTGCTTGAACGGCACGGTGGTCACGTCGCCTGCCGCGAATACGCCGGGCAGCGAGGTCTGGCCGCGGTTGTCGACGACGATCTCCCCAAAGCGCGACAGCTCCAGCGTGCCCTTCAGCCATTCCGAGTTCGGCACCAGGCCGATCTGCACGAACACGCCTTCGAGCTCGACTCGCTTCGATTCGCCGTTCGCACGGTCGGTGTAGTTCAGGCCGTTGACCTTGCCCTCCACGCCGGTGATCTCGGTGGTCTGCGCCTGGGTGTGGATCACGACGTTCTTCAGGCTTTTCAGCTTGGCGACGAGCACCGCATCGGCACGCAGCTGGTCACCGAATTCGAGCAAGGTCACGTGGCCGACGATGCCGGCGAGGTCGATCGCCGCCTCGACACCCGAGTTGCCACCGCCGATCACCGCGACGCGCTTGCCCTTGAACAGCGGGCCGTCGCAGTGCGGGCAGTAGGCCACGCCCTTGTTGCGGTACTCCTGTTCGCCGGGCACGTTGACTTCGCGCCAGCGCGCACCGGTCGACAGGATCACGGTCCTGCTCTTCAACGTCGCGCCGTTCGCCAGCTGCACGCCGACCAGGCCGCCGGCCTCCGCCGCCGGGATCAGCTTCTCGGCGCGCTGCAGGTTGAGGATCTCGACCTCGTACTGCTTCGCGTGCTGCTCCAGCGCGGCGGCGAACTTCGGCCCGTCGGTCTCGAGCACCGAGATGAAGTTCTCGATGCTCATCGTGTCCATCGTCTGCCCGCCCATGCGCTCGGCGAGCATGCCGGTGCGGATGCCCTTGCGCGCGGCGTACACGGCCGCAGCCGCGCCCGCGGGGCCACCGCCGACGATCAGCACGTCGTAGGCTTCCTTCGCGTTCAGCTTGGCGGCGTCGCGTGCACCGGCACCGGTGTCGAGCTTCTTGACGATCTCTTCCACATCCATGCGGCCCTGGCCGAAATGTTCGCCGTTCAGGAACACCATCGGCACCGCGAGGATCTGCCGGTCTTCGACTTCCTTCTGATACAGCCCGCCGTCGATCACGACGCTTTGAATGCGCGGGTTCAGCACCGCCATCAGGTTCAACGCCTGAACCACGTCGGGGCAGTTGTGGCAGGTCAGCGACATGTAGGTCTCGAAGCGGAAGTCGGCGTCGAGGTTCTTGATCTGCTCGATCAGCTCGGCCTCGATCTTCGGCGGGTGGCCACCGGTCTGCAGCAGTGCCAGCACGAGCGAGGTGAACTCGTGGCCCATCGGGATCGCCGCGAACGTGATGCGCGGCGCCTCGCCGATGCGATTGAGCGCGAACGACGGCTTGCGGGCATCCGCGCCGTCGGTCTTCAGCGTGATCTTGTCGGTCAGCGAGACGATGTCCTGCAGCAGGCCATGCATCTCACGGGCCGCGTCGCTGTCGTCCAGCGACGCGGTGATCTCGAAAGGCAGCTTCACGCGTTCGAGGTAAGCCCCCAGCTGCGCTTTCAGGTTTGAATCCAACATCGCGAAGCTCCTTGCTTGATCGAAGATGGCTCGGGCCAGCGCCGGGCCGCCCCAAGCGGCCCGAGCACCCGCCCGGCGGGTGGTGGCGTATTCGCCACCGGGTGCTGCGTTAGATCTTGCCGACGAGGTCCAGAGACGGCGTGATCGTCTTCGACCCGTCGTTCCACTTGGCCGGGCAGACTTCGCCCGGGTGCGCGGCTGTGTACTGGGCGGCCTTCAGCTTGCGCAGCGTTTCCTTCACGTCGCGGGCGATCTCGTTCGAGTGCACCTCGGCGGTCTTGATGACGCCGTCCGGGTTGATCACGAAGGTGCCGCGCAGCGCCATGCCGTCTTCGGCGATGTGCACGTCGAACATGTTGGTCAGCACGTGGGTCGGGTCGCCGATCAGCGGGAACTTCGCCTTGCCGACGGCCGGCGAGGTTTCGTGCCACACCTTGTGGGCGAAATGCGAGTCGGTGGTGACGATGTAGACCTCGGCGCCGAGCTTCTGGAACTCGGCGTAGTTGTCGGCCGCGTCTTCGACTTCGGTCGGGCAATTGAACGTGAACGCGGCCGGCATGAAGATCAGAACCGACCACTTGCCCTTCAGGCTCTGATCGGTGACTTCGATGAACTTGCCGGTCTTGAAGGCCTGGACCTTGAACGGTTGAACGGTGGTGTTGATGACGGACATGACTGATTCCTCGAGAGTGGGTGAACGCGGACGATAAAGCGAGAACGATCGAATATTAAGCTATCGATTCGTATTTTTCGATTGATTTTGACTAATCGTCGCATAGGCCAGGCGTGCGCCGCTCAGGCGCTGCTTTGCCCGGGTTGCAGCGTGTTCCAATCTCTCGCCGCCCCAACGCCCGATTCATCTTGAAGCACTCTCACGCGCTGCCGACCCTGACGATCGCCATCGGCTTGCTGGCCACTTGCGCGGCCAGCGCGCAGACCGATGCCGTGCCCGCGCCGACGGGCACCGCGATGCCCGAATCGCTGCCGACCTCGGGCATGCTGAGCTACGAGCGCATCCGCCTGCCGCAAGGCGAAGGCGTCGGGCTCGTCGGCGGTTCGCTGCTGTTCGATGTCGGCAGTGACTGGGGCCTCGGCCCGGCGGTCTACGGCGCGGCTCGCGGCGAGCGCGGCGGCCTGTTCGTCGGCGGGGTCGAGTTGCAACGACGCTGGGGGCTGGCACACGGCCTGTCGCTCGCGACCGGATTGTTCGTGGGTGGCGGCGGCGGCAGTGGCGCACCTGTCGGCAGCGGCCTGATGCTGAGGCCGGCACTCACCGTTTTGAAAGACCTGGGGCCATCGCTGCAACTGGGCCTGTCGTGGTCGTCGGTGCGCTTCCCCAATGGGCAGATCGCCAGCAACCAGTTCGGCCTGGTGCTGGCCTGGCGCAACGAGTTCATCCACCTGAAAGGCGCGAGCGGCGACACCGTGCCGCCGCTGCCCACCGCGACCGGCCTGGGCTTCGATCGCATGGAGGCGACCGTTTCGCGCTATCGGCTCAGCGGTGCCGACGACCGTCGCCTCGGCCTCGCCGGTGCGCGCGCCGAGCGCCGCACCAGCGTCGACGGCGTCACCTGGGGGCTGGAGGCTGCGGCCGCCGCACAAGGCGGCTCGGCGGGCTACATGGAGATCCTGGGCACTGCCGCCTACAGCATCGCGCCGCTGCCGACGGCCTGGCCGTCGTGGCGTGTGGGGGCGCGCGTGGCCGCCGGGCTCGGAGGCGGCGGCACGATGCCGACCGGCGGCGGTCTGATCGGCAAAGCGCTCGGCACCACCGAATGGCGCATCGCGCCGGGCTGGACGCTCGGCGGCGAGTACGGCGGCCTGCGCAGTGTGAACGGCGGGCTGCACGCGCGCGAAATTCGAGTGTGGGTGGGCATCGACCTCGAGCCCGGCATCGACGGCCGACTCGACGCACCGCGCCATCTGGTGCGCACCGAATGGGTCGGCGCGATCCAAAGGCATGTGCGCGTCGAACGGCGAGACGGCACGCGCGAGTCGCTCGACACGATCGGCCTGAAGCTCAACCGCTTCGTCGGCGACAACTTCTATTTCAGCGGCCAGGCGCACAGCGCCTTCTCCGGCGGCGCCGGTGCCTATTCGGTCGGCCTGGTCGGCCTGGGCCTGGCGACGAATCCTGCAGCGCCGTGGCGAGCGGGCGCCGAGGCACTCGTGGGTGCAGCCGGCGGCGGCGGCGTCGTCACTGCCGGCGGCGCGATCGCGCAAGGGCTGCTTTGGGCCAGCTGGAACCCGCCGGTCGGCGGCGAGTGGCGAGCGGGAGTCGGTGCCACGAGGGTGCTGCGCGGCGGCACGACAGCGCCGGTCTTCGAACTGTCGTGGAGCCGATCATTCGGCATGGCAGGACGCTGACAAACCGCCACTGCGCGGACAGCCGTGACAGGAGTCGAGCCGTTGAAGTCCGACGGCGGAGTTTGCTAAACTGTTTCTCGATGTGGGGGGGTAGCTCAGCTGGGAGAGCGTCGCGTTCGCAATGCGAAGGTCGGGAGTTCGATCCTCCTCCTCTCCACCATCCACATGTCCCAAGACGTGTGCCTAGACCCATAACCGTACCGGTTTGGAACTCATATGCTTCCAAAGCGAGAGTGCACGGTTATGCTTCCATGACCCGCTGATCGAGTCAGATACGTGCGGGCGCGGGGGCTGTGGGCGACACGGCGCCAGACTCGGATTCCGGAGGACCGGGCGGACAAGGCGTCGCCTGGGATGCGCGTACGTAGGCGCGGTGCGTCTGCTTCCGGGATCGCCAAAGCGCAGCGCGACGTGCGCCAAAAGCCCTGCGCTCCCTCGGGCGTCAGGTAGCTCGCGCTAAGGAGTCTCCCGCGGAGACCATCCCGCAACCCGTTGTCGGCCAAGTTGCAGCCTCTTGCCAAGGGCAGCTTACCGGCATCGCACCGAGTCGTTTCGGCCCTACAGCGCGTTGCAATCCCGCCGGGCTACCGAGCCCTACCCGTCGCCCGTCAGCGCACTAGTACATTGACACGCAAGTAACGGAACATGAATACACTCTCTCCATCGCCACTCGATGCAAGGAGGTGTTGTCATGCGCCAGACGGAATTGCACCT
>Ga0209583_10000347_pt1 | contig 14540 bp, 14 predicted proteins | sample Str014_FD_187201 | JGI IMG/M metagenome (GOLD analysis project Ga0209583, IMG submission 187201) | Freshwater sediment microbial communities in response to fracking from Pennsylvania, USA - Straight Creek_MetaG_SC_2014 (SPAdes) (version 2) | ecosystem: Environmental > Aquatic > Freshwater >... | reverse complement strand
CTATCGTCCCTTCCGCGCGGCCAACTGTTGAAGGCCGCTTAACTAAACGTTAGGCGTCTACAAGCAGAGAAATCGGAGGCCATGTGAAGTTTCGTGGAATAGCTGGGAGATTAATCGCGGCGCTTCTCGTCGTACTGCCGATGCTGCCCGCCCTAGCAGACCCCTCCGCTCGACTACCAGTTGATCCGAGCGGTGCCTTCGCCAAGCTCACAGGCTTGATCACGCAGATCGTTCCATCCGATGGAGGCAGCGGAAACGGGTTCATTGTTGGCGTGGAAGGATGCCATGTACTTACGAACTTTCACGTAGCGTTTGGCATAGGCAAGGACCGCCAGACTGGGGAAGTTCAAATAGTCGACGATCCCCGCGTCGGGCACGCTGTCAACTTCTCCTTCGATCTTGACCAGAAGACAGGTCGATTCAAAAAGCAAACTCGAGCCACCGTCATTGAGTTTGGCAACTACGAGTCAGGCACTTCGCCTGGATTTCTTGGCGACCTAGCTTTGCTACGCCTAGACAAGTGCCCAGGAACCGAACTTGGCACATTGGAAATGGACCAACCAGTGGCATCAAAGCGAGTGCCAAGTGGAAAGCTAATGACCGTTAGTTGTTCGCGCCGATCGAGATCTGAGCCACCCTGCCGATCGAATAGTGAGCCAGGGCGGAAGCTGACTTTTCTTCAATAGTCAGCTGTGGATAAGTGTATGTCGTTGCGCTGTTCTTCGATCTCCTGGCTGCAGTGTTGAGGGCGCGTGGGAAGACGCGCAGGGCGTAGCCCGTAGCGGCTTTCCACGCGCGGCGTTTTCGGTCAGGCCGTGTCCGGCGGTGTCTGCGGCGGCACCTCGGGCTTGATGCCCTTGCGGTCCTGCTCAGTAAGCGGCTGGCCATTCCACCCTTGACGATGCGCTGAGCAGCGATGAAGGCGATCAGTGCGCTGGCCTCCAGCTGTGGGGCAGCAGTTCGTCGATGCGGCTGTTCAGCTGGTTGGGCAGCCGAGCGAGCACGTCGCTGAGGTAAGCCCATGGCTCATGACCATGGAGCTTGGCCGACTGCACCAAGCTCATCACGACGGCGGCGCGCTTGCCGGCCAACTCGCTGCCGGCGAACAACCAGGCCTTGCGTCCCATGGCCCATGGGCGCACGAGGTTCTCGAGGTGGTTGTTGTCCACCGGCACGTTGCCGTCGAGCAGGTTGCGCGTCAGCGCAGTCCAGTGCCGCAAGCTGTAGTCGATCGCCTTGGCCGTCGCACTGCCGTCGGGCACACGCCTTCTCTCGAGCGCCAGCCAGGTTTGCAGTTCCTCCCACAGCGGCCGGGTCGCGCTACCGCGCAGCGCCAGGCGCTCCTCGGGCGTGCGTTGCGCGAGTTCGCGCTCGACGCGGTAGATCGCAGCGATGCGCTTGAGCGCCTCGGGCGCGACCGCGCTCAATGCCCCATCGAGCAGCAACTCGTCGAACTTGCGCCGTGCATGCGCCAGGCACCCCGCAGCGACGCGATCAGGCACGGCGTCGATGACGCTGTCGTAGGCTTTGTACTCGTCGCGCACGAGCGTGCCACGCCAACTTCGCTCCCGCGCATCGTCGTCGCCGCCATCACCCAGGAAGGACCGAGGGAACTGTGCGCCGCGCCCGACGCAGAAGTCGTAGATCACTCCGGGCACCGCATCGAAGGCCCCGCGCGCGTAGCCCCAGACGTAGGCTCGCTTGGTCTTGCCCGCACCCGGGTCCAGCATCGCAACCGGCGTCTCGTCGGCGTGCAGCACCGCGGCGGCCAGCACGAAGCGCTTGTGCGCCTCGTACAGCGGCTCCAGCGCCGCGCCGGCGCGCCCGGACCACGCCGCCAGCGTCGAGCGCGGCGTGTGCACGCCCGAGCGCGCGTTGATCGTCTCCTGCCGGTAATACGGCAGGTGGTCAACGAAGCGGCTGATCAGCGTGTGCGCGAGCAGCCCCGAGGCGGGCATGCCGCCGTCGATGATCTGCGGCTCGGCAGCTTCTTGCACCAGACGCTCGCAGCAGCGGCACGCCCACTTGCCGTAGATGTGGCGGTGCACGAAGAACTCGGCCGGGACGATGTCCAGTCGCTCGCTGATGTCCTCACCGACGCGCTGCATCGGGCGGCCACAGTCGGGCGTCGGGCACGTGGTGTCTTCGGGCTCGTGGTGGTGTTCAACGCGACGCAGGTGATCGGGCAACGGTTGGCGCCGTGGCTTGCGCTTGGCCTGACCTTCTGGAGGTCCGGCGGCCTCGCCGCGGGCCTGCTGCAGCTGCGCCAGCAGGCTGGCCTCGTCCTCGGTCAGCGTCTCCTCAAACAGCGCACGCTGCTCGGAGCTCATCGCCTCGGTCTTGGCACCGAAGCGCCACGCCTTGTGGCGTGCCAGCTCGAATGTGAGCTTCTCGATGCGCTGTTGCTTGAACTGGTTGTCGCGGGTCAGGTGTTCGATGCGTTCTTCGCGCTGCTCGATGTGCTGGTCCTGTTCGCGCAAGCGCGCGAGCATCTGAGTTGCGAGCGCGGCGACGACCTCGGGCCCCAGACCTTGCAGGTCTTCAGCCTTGAGATCGTGCAACTCGCGCATGCCGCTATCTTGCCGATGCACGGAGGCGGTGTCACCCGGACTTGTTCTGTCAACGGCGGCGTCGTGTCTACCGCGGCGCAATCTACAGCCGTGTGATGACGCTCATGTCGGGCAGGCGCTGCCAAGGCAGGCCGACCACCAATGCATCGAACTGCGCTTGGTTCAGCGCCAGCGGCGCAGTGCTCGCCGCATCGCGCGGCCAGACGAAGCGGCCGGTGTTCAAGCGGCGCGCGGCGCACCACACGCCGAAGCCGTCGTGCACGAGCAGCTTGATGCGCGTGGCGCGCGCGTTGGCGAACAGGTAGCCATGGTGCGCCCGCGCGCTGCCGAGTGCGTGCACGACGTGCGCCATCAGCCGCTCGGCGCCGGCACGCATGTCCAGTGGTTGCGTGCACAGCCACAAGGCATCGATCCGGATCACCGCAGCAGCTCGCGCAGCCAGGCGGCGCAGTCGCCGGCCGCCGACAGCGGCCACAGCACGTTGACGCCGAGCGAGCCGCGCTTGAGTTCGACGCGGATGCTCTCGCTCGGCGCGGCAACCTTGGCCTGTGGCGGTGTCGGTGCCGGCAGCGACAGCTCGACGAACTCCGGCGCCTTGCGCGCAAGCGGTGCGGTCAGCTTCGCCGTGCCAACACCGCGCCCGCGCCGCCACTGGTGCACCAGGTTGTCGTTCAACTCGAACAAGCGTGCCACGGCCGCCACCGATGCGCCGGGCTCGGCGCACGCTGCCAGAACCCGCTCCTTGAACTCCAGACTGTGACGCCGCCGTGGCGCTTCCTTGCTATGCATTGATGTCCATCTACGGTTAGATGGACAGCATCGTCACCGCCGCAACCTCAGCGTTCAAGGTGGGATGACTGGCCGCTTACCCTGCTCACGCGCCTTGATGCGCTTCTTCGCCACCGCCGTGCTGTGCAGGAACCGGTAGCTCTCGTTGCCCGTCTCCACGATGTGGCAGTGGTGCGTGAGCCGGTCCAGCAAGGCAGTCGTCATCTTCGCGTCGCCGAACACCGTCGACCATTCGGCGAAGTCCAGGTTGGTCGTGATCATCACGCTGGTGTGCTCGTACAGCCTGCTCAACAGGTGGAAGAGCAAGGCCCCGCCGGCCTGGCTGAAGGGCAGGTAGCCCAGCTCGTCGAGGATGACCAGGTCCATGCGCAGCAAGCTCAGCGCGATGCGTCCAGCCTTGCCCTGTGCCTTCTCCTGCTCCAGCGCATTCACCAGATCGACCGTCGAGTAGAAGCGCACGCGCTTGCCATGCCGGGTGATGCCCGACACGCCGATGGCGGTCGCCAAGTGCGTCTTGCCGGTGCCGGGTCCGCCGACCAGCACGGCGTTCTGCCCGGCTTCGGTGAAGGTCAATTCGGCGAGCTGATGGATCAGCTTGCGATCCACCGGCGAGCCGTCGAAGTCGAAGCCAGCGAGGTCGCGATGCACCGGGAACTTGGCCGCGTTCATCTGGTGGCTCACCGAGCGTATCGAACGGTCCGTGGTCTCGGCCTGCAACAGGTGTTCGACCAACCACCGCGGGGTGTCCAGGGCGTTGTTGCCGCTTTGCTCGACCAGATCGACCCACGCGCCGGCCATGCCGTGCAGACGCAGGCTTTTGAGTTCGACCGTCACGTCACGCATGGTCGGTCTCCTCGGTGTCGTTCACCGCGCCGGCCGGCACACGCAGGCTGTCGTAGCGCGCCGTGTTCGCCAGCGGTGGTGTTGTCACCTGCAGGCTCGTCGCTGCGCTCTGCGGTGTCGGCGCCGCGTTCAGCCGCCCCAGCACGTTGACCACATGTTCGACGCTGACCTTGCCAGGCGGCCCGGTCTCCAGTGCGAGTTCGACGGCCACAAGCACCGCATCCAACCCGGCCGTCGGCACGATGGCCAGCACCTGCGCCATTACGCGGTCGCCCCCAGGCCTTCTGAGCAGCGCCCGGCGCAATTGCTGCAAGGGCTCGGGCATGTCCACGAACGGCGCGCCGTTACCTGGGCCACGAAGAGGCCCCTGCGTGGCCCTTGGCCCCCGGCTTCATCTGCACCAGCGGGATGTAGTGCTGCCAGTCGTAGCGGGTCTGGCCTTCGCCGGCCAGCCGTTCGTGCCGGGCGACCACCTGGTCGTCCGCGACCACGGCCACGCTGCCCGGATAGAGCCGCGTGCTGACCCGCTGGCCGACCCACTCGCACGGTACCGAGTAGCGGTTCCTCGCGATCGACACGAGGCACGTGCTCGACACCCGCGCCGGCTTCTCGACGTAGCCGTCGAACGGCGCGGGCATCGACATCAACTCCGCCCGTTCGTGCTCGAGCATCTCGGCCACGCTGAACTGCTTGTGCTCGGGGTGGCGAACCTCGACCCACAGCGCCCGGCATCTGTCGGCCAGCCACGCGTTGAGCTCAACGAACGAGCCGAAGCGCAGCTTGGCCGCGTCGATCCAGATGCGCCGGCGGCTGTCCTGCACGTTCTTCTCGACCACGCCCTTCTCCCAACCCGAGGCGACGTTGCAGAAGTCGGCATCGAACAGGTAGTGCGCGCACATCACGGCGAAGCGCTTGTTGACGGTGCGACCCTTGCCCTTCTTGACCTTGTCGACGGCCGTCTTCATGTTGTCGTAAATGCCCCGGCGCGGCACGCCGCCAAGCGAGGCGAAGCTGCGCGTGTGGGCGTCGAACAGCATCTCGTGACCTTGACTCGGGTAGGCCACGAGCCAGAAGGCGCGGCTCGCGCACAGCTTCATGTGCGAGACCTGCAGCCGGTAGTAGATGCCGCCCACGAACAATCCCTCTTCGCTCCAATCGAATTGGAACGCCTCGCCGAACTCGAAGGTCAGCGGCACGAAGGCGTTGACCGAGATCGCTTGGCCTTTGCCCTCACGCCACGCCCTGATGAAGTCGGTGACGCGGCTGTAGCCGCCCGAGTAGCCGGCCGCTCGGATCTCGGCGTGCAGGGCACGCGCTGTGCGCCGTTCGTGCCGGGGTCGATGGGCATCGGCCTTGAGCGCCAGCTCGATCGCCTCGTGGAACGCGGTGAGCTTGCCTGGCTGCTTCTCGCGTCGGTACTTCGGCGCACCCTCGAGCGGCCCCTCCAGCCACTTGGCCACCGTGTTGCGCGACAGCCCCGTCATGCGCGCGATCTCGCGCTCCGATTTCTTGCCCCGACTTCGCAGTCGTCGAATCTTGCCAATCATGTCCATGGTGATCATCCCTCGTCCCCCTGCCTGTGGATAAGCCACCGCAGGGTAGGTTGAACACCTGGCTCACTTTTAGATCGGCACAGCCCTCATAAGTGGCTCAGTTTTCGGTCGGCGCCAACAGGGTTGGCCGTCCTCATTACGAAACGACTCCACGAGTTGCGCGTAGTGGCGGCCGCCTGACTTCGTGAGCTTGAGGAACATGACCACAGTGTAGCCGGCTCACGGCCAAAATGGGACTACATTGCACTGCAGACGTGCCACTACACAAAATCTTCAGGGCGCAAGTGATCCAGAGCCCAAGTCCGCGTCAGGTATGAACTTCTTGCCGCTCAATGGCACGCAAATCGGCGGCGCCATGTCGAACTTGCGTGGCCAGCCAGCGCAAGTGCGCGCCCGTCCAACTGCTCTTGCCAGCATAGGGGATGCCGTTGCGCAGCAGCAGGGCCTTCAGCCGATGATGGGCGTTGCGGCACTCGCGCACGCTGTCCTCGAGCGCACGCACCAGGTCGCGCACGGCCTCGTCGGCCGGCCCCGGTACGCGCACCGCGGTGAGATCGCCAGATCGATCCAGTCGCGCCAGCAGCATGGCGTCGCGCGGTCTGTCTTGATGCGATCTCCCCAGCGCCTGGGGATCGACGACGGGGCGACCACGTCGCACGACTGACCGAGCGCCGTGAGGGTCCAGCGAGGACAGATCCCCGCCGATACTGCCCACGTGGCGCACTTCGCCGTCACGCCCGATGTCAGCGGTGGCGATGTCGATACTGTCTTTGTGCACGTCGAGGCCGACGTGCAAAGTGATAGATTTCTCCATGGCTCGACTCCTTGCAAATTCGCAACGACCCGACCGACCATCGGTCCGGTGCATTGGTGTAGCTCGGCACGCCTGCGGCGTGCAACCTACGTTATTGCAGGGGTCCAGCCGCCCGAATTCACGAAGCCATCTTGTCTAGGCAGCACGGAGAACCAAGCCTCATGCAGTCGCCAATGGCTTCACCATGACCAACCGCGCACCCGCTAACAGGCACCTCACGAATGTGTTCGGGCAGATCCAGCTGTGGGGAATCGTCGCCTGCCTCGGCGCGATGGTCCGGTTGAACCGTATGTTGAAGGCGTTGTTTGCGCTGCCGATGGCACTCGCCCATGGCTACTTCTGGATGACCGCTGCGCAGCGCGTCGCGGTTGCACTTGAAGCGATCCTGCCGACCCCCGCCTGAGCTTGCACGATGCCCTACCGCACCACGATCGCCTCGCAGGTCTTCGCGTTCGACGACCTGAGGCAGCTCATGGCCTGCGCGAGCCCGGCGCGTTCGGGCGACGAACTCGCCGGCATCGGCGCCACGAGCGCGCAGCAACGCATGGCCGCGCGCCATGTGCTCGCCGATCTGCCGATGACCGTGTTCCTCAACGAAGCGCTGATCCCGTACGAGGCCGACGACATCACCCGCCTGATCATCGACAGCCACGACGCGCTCGCGTTCGCGCCAGTCGCGCACCTGACGGTCGGCGACTTTCGCAACTGGCTGCTCTCGGCGAATGCGACGACTGCCGCATTGACCGCACTCGCGCCGGGCCTCACGCCCGAGATGGTCGCCGCAGTCTCCAAGTTGATGCGCAATCAGGATCTGATCGCGGTCGCGAAGAAGTGCGTCGTCGTCACGCGTTTTCGCGACACGATCGGCCTGCCGGGTCACCTCGCCGTGCGCCTGCAACCGAACCACCCCACCGACGACGCGCGCGGCGTCGCGGCCTCGATGCTCGACGGCCTGCTCTACGGCGCCGGTGACGCGGTGATCGGCCTGAACCCCGCCTCCGACAGCATGCCGGTGCTGGCGAACCTGTTGCATCTGCTCGACGAGGTGATCCAGCGCTTCGCGATCCCGACGCAGGGCTGCGTGCTGACCCATGTCACCAACACGATCAAGCTCGTCGAGGCGGGCGCGCCGGTCGATCTGGTGTTCCAGTCGATCGCCGGCACCGAGAAGGCGAACCGCTCATTCGGCGTCACGCCCGCGCTCCTCGACGAAGCGCATGCCGCAGCGCTCTCGCTCAAGCGCGGCACGCTCGGCGACAACGTCATGTACTTCGAGACCGGCCAGGGCAGCGCCCTCTCGGCGAACGCGAACTTCGGTGTCGACCAGCAGACCTGCGAGGTGCGCGCCTATGCGCTCGCGCGGCGCTACCGGCCGTTGCTGGTGAACACGGTGGTCGGCTTCATCGGACCGGAGTATTTGTTCGACGGCAAACAGATCATCCGCGCCGGGCTCGAAGACCACTTCTGCGGCAAGCTGCTCGGGCTGCCGATGGGCTGCGATGTTTGCTACACCAACCATGCCGAGGCCGACCAGGACGACATGGATTCGCTGATGGTGCTGCTCGCGAATGCGGGCCTGAACTTCCTGATCGGCGTGCCGGGCGCCGACGACGTGATGCTGAACTACCAGAGCAGCTCGTTCCACGATGCGCTGTTCCTGCGCGAAACCCTGGGCCTGAAGCGCGCACCGGAGTTCGAGGAGTGGTTGCAGCGCATGCATTTGACCGATGGCGCCGGCGCGCTGCTGCCGGCGGCGCGCAGCCGGCTGCTGAGCGACATGAACCAGCTCAAGGCTTTGGCATGACCGATCTGGTGACGCTCGATCCCTGGCGCGAGTGGCGCGCTGCCACGCCCGCGCGCATCGCGCTCGGCCGCGCCGGCGCGGGCCTGCCGACGGATGAATCGCTGCGCTTCGGCCTGGCGCACGCGATGGCGCGCGATGCGGTGCACGCGGCGCTCGATGTCGATGCACTCGAAGCCTCGCTGGCGGCGCAGGGCTGGTCCACCGAGCGCGTTCACAGCCGTGCTCCCGATCGCGCTACCTACCTGCGTCGGCCCGATCTCGGCCGCCAGCTCGACATCGCCGATGCGCAGCGACTGCGGCTTACCACCATCGAGCATCGACACGAGACGAGCGCCGACGTCTGCATCGTCATCGGCGACGGCCTCTCGGCGCTCGCGGTCGAACGGCATGCCGCACCGCTGCTCGCCGCGCTGCGCCCGCACCTGCCGGAAGCGACCCGCTGCACGCCGGTCGTGATCGCCTCGCAGGCTCGCGTGGCGCTTGCCGACGAAGCCGGTGAGGCCTTCGGCGCCAAGCTCGCGGTGATGCTGATCGGCGAGCGGCCGGGCCTCAGCTCGCCCGACAGCCTCGGCATCTACCTCACGCACACGCCGCGCCACGGCCGCTCCGACGCCGAGCGCAACTGCATCTCGAACGTGCGGCGTGAAGGCCTGTCTTACGAGGCCGCCGCGTTCAAGCTGGCGTGGCTGATGCGCGCGGCAGAGCGGCTCGGCCAGACCGGCATCGCGCTGAAGGACGAGAGCGACCTGGACATCCTGCCGGCCGCCTGAGCGCAAGGCGAAGCCGCTGCTACCGCGCGCCCGCCGGTATCTGCATGCGCATCAGCAAGCCGCCACCCTCGCGCAGCGAGGCTTCGATGCGCCCGCCCTGCGAGACGATCGCGCGCCGCGCGATGGCCAGGCCGAGCCCGGTGCCGCGCACGGCCGCGTTGCCGCCGAGGCGCACGAAGGGTTCGAATATCGCCTCGAGCTTGTCGCGCGGCACGCCGGGGCCGCGGTCGCGCACCTCGACCTGCAGCGTCGCGTCGGCGAGTTTCGCGGCCTGCACTTCGACCACGGTACCGGCCGCGCTGTAGCGCACCGCGTTGCGGATCACGTTCTCGAACGCGCGATACACCAGCTCGCCGTTGACGCGCGCGATGAACGGGCCGTCGCTCGTCAGCACCACGCTGCCGCCGCTCGCGCTCGACTCGAACGATGCATCGTCGGTGATCGCGGCCAGCAGCTCGACCAGGTCGACGCTCGCCTTGGGCGACGCGTTCGCGCCGGCGTCGCCAGCTGCCGCGTCGGTCGATTCGAGCCGGTGCAGCGTGAGCAGTTCTTCGACCAGCGCGTCGAGGTGCTCGATCTCCTGGTCGATGCGCTCGGCCAGGCGCGCCGCGTCGTCGGCATTCTGGCGGCCGAGACCGACAGCCACCTGCATGCGCGCCAGCGGCGAGCGCAGCTCGTGCGAGAGGTCGTGCAGCAGCGTGCGGCGCGTGCGCGTGAGCTGCTCCAGACTCGCCGCCATGCGGTCGAACTCGATCGCCAGATCGGCGATCTCGTCGCGCCGCCCGCCCATCAGCGGCGCGACACGCGCATCGAAATGCTCGGCCGCGGCGCGGCGCAGGCCCCAGCGCAGATGTTGCAGCGGCCGCGACAGGTACCAGGCCATGAAGGCGCTGAAAAACAGGCTCACGAACGCAGCCGAGACGAACGGCACCGCGCGCAGGTTGGCCTCACCCGGCTGCTGATGCGGCGGCTCGAAGCCGGCCAGATGAAAGTAGGTCACGGCACCGCCGAAGGCGACGATCATCGCGAGCCACAGCGCCGCGAAGAGCTTCCAGAACAGGCGGCCGAAGTGCGGTTTCATGGGCGGTGTCCGGCGGTTCAATCGGTCAGCAGCTGATAGCCCATGCCGCGCACGCTCTGGATCCACGATTGCCCGTCGGGCCGCAGGCCGAGCTTCTGGCGGATGCTGCTGATGTGCACGTCGATGCGCCGGTCGAAGCGTTCGAGGGGCCGGCCGAACGCGCGCTTGGAAATGTCCTGCCGGCTGATCAGCTGGCCGGCCTGGCGCGCCAGCACTTCGAGCAGGCTGAATTCGGTGCCGGTGAGCTCCAGCGGCCGGCCCTGCCAGGTGGCCGTGCGGCTGCCGGGCATCAGCTCGAGCCCGCCGAGCCTGAGCCGCTTGGCTGCAGCGGGCTCGCTGCCGCCAGGTGCCGTGCGGCGCAGCACGGCGCGCAGGCGCGCCACCAGTTCGCCGGGCATGCAGGGCTTGGGCATGTAGTCGTCGGCGCCCATGTCGAGGCCGACGATGCGGTCGATGTTGTCACCGCGCGCGGTGAGCATCAGCACCGGCATGCGGCTCTCGGCGCGGATGCGGCGCAGCACGTCCATGCCCGACATGCCGGGCATCATCACGTCGAGCACCGCGATCTCGTAGCGGCCCGAGGCCGCCGCGAGCAGGCCCGACTCGCCGTCGTGCACGGCGTGCGCCTCGAAGCCTTCGCGCTTCAGGTATTGCGCGAGCATCGTGGTCAGCTCGACGTCGTCGTCGACCAGGAGCACCGGGATCATCGCCATGCCGAACGCATCCTTTTACTTGAGTGCGTATGAAACCACGCAGCGCCCGCCCAGGCAGCGGGTTTTACCCAACTTGACCCACGCCAACGCCGTTGAACCGATGCCGATCCTACGATGGCCGCACGCCACTCGAACCCACGCCCGTGCATCGCTTTCGCCTCATCTTCACCGCAACCCTTTCTCTGCTCGGCAGCGCGTGCGCGGTCGGCCCGAACTACCAGGCGCCGCTGCCGACGCTGCCCGTGGCCTGGCAGGCCGCCGTGCCGAACGACCCCAGCGCACCAGCCACCGCGGCCGACTGGTGGGCGCGTTTCGACGACCCCGCCGTCGCCACGCTCGTGCGCTGGGCCGAGGCCGACAGCCCGACGCTGGACAAGGCCGCCGCCGCCATCGCCAGCGCCCGCGCCACGCTCACATCGAGCGGCGCCGCAGCCTTGCCCACGGTCAGCGGCAGCGGCTCGGTGACGCGCGCCCGTCAGGCAACGATCGGCATCGCGCCGGTCGTCGCGACGACCCGCAGCGCGAGCCTCGATGCGAGCTGGGAGCTCGACCTGTTCGGCAAGCTCAAGCGTGGCCGCGAGGCCGCAGCAGCGCGGGTCGAAGCCCGCAACGACGACTGGGCCTCGGCCCGCGTCAGCCTCGCCGCGGAGGTTGCCGACGACTACGTGCAGTACCGCGCGTGTCGCATGATCGAAGCAACCTACGCAGACCAGTTCAAGTCGCAGCAGGAGACCGCGCGCATCACGGCGATCGCGATCCGCGCGGGGCTCAGCGCCCCGGCTGACGACGACCTGGCGCAGGCCGGCGCGTCTAGCGCCAACTCGACGCGCATCGAACAGCAGACCGCCTGCGAGCTGCTCGTGAAAGCGCTCGTGACCTTGACCGGCGTGCCCGAAGCCACGCTGCGCAGCACGATCGACGCGGCACGAAAGCCCCTGCCCTCACCGGCCGTTTTCGACGTGGCCCGGGTGCCGACCGCCCTGCTGCGCCAGCGGCCCGACATCGCCGCCGCCGAGCGCACACTCGCCGCCGCCAGTGCCGACATCGGCCAGGCCGAGGCGAACCGCTACCCCAGCTTGTCGCTGGCCGGTTCGATCGGCCTCGCGGCCACGAGCGGCACGAGCGCGCTGACGAGCTGGTCGTTCGGCCCGAGCCTCGCGCTGCCGATCTTCGACGGCGGCACACGCCGCGCGGCGGTCGCATCCGCGCAGGCGGCCTACGACTCGGCCTATGCCGACTACCGCAGCAGCGTGCGCAGCGCCGTGCAGGAGGTGGAAGAAGCGCTGGTCCAGCTTTACGGCGCCTCGCGCCGCAGCGAAGACGCGGCCCAGGCGGCCGAACGCTACCGGCGCTACTTCAACGCCACCGAGATCAACTGGCGTGCCGGCGGCGCCAGCCTGCTGACGCTGGAGGAAGCGCGCCGCTCGAGCCTGACCGCCGAGACCTCGCTGCTGGCCTTGAAGCGCGACCAACTGCGCCAGTACATCGCGCTCTACAAGGCGCTGGGCGGCGGCTGGGAGGCCGACACCAGCATCTCTTTGAACATCCCTTCGAACATCACCACATCCGGAAGCACTCGATGAAATTCAACCTCAAGTGGATCGCACCGGCCACGCTGGTGCTCGCCGCCGCGGCGACCGCAGTGGTCTGGCAAGGCTCGGCCTCGCAGCCCGCCGTCGCGGCCGAAACCATCGTCCCATCGACCACCGGCGCCGCGCTCGCCGTCAGCACGACCACGCCGGCGCGCCAGACCTGGCCGACCCAGTTGCTCGCCAGTGGCAACCTCGCCGCGTGGCAAGAAGCGATCGTCGGCGCGCAAACGGGCAGCCTGCGCATCGCCGAGCTGTACGTCGACGTAGGGCAGCAAGTCAAGCGCGGTCAGTTGCTCGCGCGGCTGGCCGACGACAGCCTGAAGGCGAGCCTCGACAAACAGAACGCGGCCGTCGCCACCGCCCGCGCCAACCTCGACCAGGCGCATGCCAACGTGCTGCGCGCCCGCGCCGTGAGCGGCAGCGGCGCGATCTCGGGCAAGAGCATCGACGACTACGTGATCGCCGAGGCCACCAGCCAGGCCGCGCTGGCCTCGGCCCAGGCCGATCTGCTGAGCACGCAGATCCAGCTCGAGCAGACGCGCATCGTCGCGGTCGACGACGGCTACGTGTCGTCGCGCAGCGCCCTGCTCGGCAACGTCGTTTCCGCCGGCACCGAGCTGTTCCGGCTGGTGCGCCAGAGCCGCATCGAGTGGCGCGCCGAGGTCGATGCGCAGCGCGTGAGCCAGGTGAAGGTCGGCCAGGTCGTGCGCATCGGGTTGCCCGACGGCTCGATCACCGAAGGCAAGGTGCGCCTCATCGCGCCGACGCTCTCGACCAGCACCAACCGCGCGACCGTCTACGTCGCGCTGCCCACCGGCAGCGGCGCGGCACCGGGCATGTTCGCGAGCGGCACGATCGAAGGCGAGGCAACGCTGGCGCTGACGCTGCCGCAATCGGCCGTGGTGCTGCGCGACGGCCGCAGCGACGTCTACCTGCTGAAAGACGACTCGACCGTGACGCGCCGCACCGTCGTCACCGGCCGGCGCCAGGGCGATCGCATCGAGGTGCTGTCGGGCCTGAATGCCGATGCGCGCGTGGTCGCGAGCGGCGGTGCCTTTCTGGCCGAAGGCGTGAAGGTCGAACGCATCGAGCGGCTCGCGACAGCGGGCACGAGCGGGAGCGTGCGATGAACATCTCGGCCTGGTCGATTCGCAACCCGGTGCCGGGCATCCTCGTCTTCGCGATGCTGACCGTGCTCGGCCTGATCGGCTTCCAGCGCCTGCAGATCCAGGACTTCCCCGACATGGACGTGCCGACCATCCTGGTCTCGGCGACGCTCGAAGGCGCGGCACCCTCGCAGCTCGAGACCGAGGTCGCGCGCAAGATCGAAGACAAGCTGACCTCGCTGACGAAGCTGGATCACGTCACGACCACGATCACCGACGGCGCGGTCTCGATCAACGTGAGCTTTCAGCTCGAGAAGGACACCGAGGCCGCGCTCAGCGAAGTGCGCAACGCGGTCGACAGCGCACGCGCCGACCTGCCCGCCAGCATGGCGGCGCCGGTAGTCTCGAAGATCACTGCGGCGCGGTCTGCGCTGCTGACCTTCACCGCTGCGTCGACATTGCTCGACGAGCAGGACCTGTCCTGGTTCGTCGACAACGACCTCTCGAAAGCCTTGCTCGCGGTCAACGGCGTTGCCGCCGTGAAACGCGTGGGCGGCATCGACCGCGAGGTGCACATCGACCTGATCCCGGCGCTGATGGCGAGCCTGGGCGTGGCACCTGCCACCGTCTCGGCGCAACTCAAGGCGGCCCAGCTCGACAGCTCCGGCGGCCAGGGCGACATCGCCGGCCAGCGCCAGTCGGCCCGCACGCTGGGCGGCGTGAAGAACGCGGAGCAGATCGCCGCAATGACGATCGCCCTCGGCGACGGCCGCTTCGTGCGGCTCGACCAGATCGCGCGCATCAGTGACTCGCATGCCGAGCGCACGTCGCTCGCGTTCCGCGACGGCAAGGCGATCCTCGGCGTGCAGGTCACGCGCTCGCTCGGCTACTCCGACGTGAGCGTG
>Ga0209583_10000346_pt1 | contig 14609 bp, 9 predicted proteins | sample Str014_FD_187201 | JGI IMG/M metagenome (GOLD analysis project Ga0209583, IMG submission 187201) | Freshwater sediment microbial communities in response to fracking from Pennsylvania, USA - Straight Creek_MetaG_SC_2014 (SPAdes) (version 2) | ecosystem: Environmental > Aquatic > Freshwater >... | reverse complement strand
GGTTTAGCTCAACCTCGCAAACGGAAACCGATAGATCCGCTCGCCGCCCAGCAGCCAAGCCTGCGTCTTCTCCCGCGCGAACAGGCGCTCATAGGGCGGGGCGAAAACCGATAACGCGCCGGTATAAGCCCCAAAGGCTGGCATGATCAGGCGTCGCTCATCGGCGATGAAACACTTGCCGGAGACCCGCCGCCCACGCTGGGTGATGGCACAGCCGGGATGCAGATGCCCGCAGATTTCAAATTCACCACTGCGTAATTTTAGGGGCTCATGACGCAGCGTCAGCGGGCCCAACAGAATATGATCCGCCGCATGGCCCGCCAGCAGTTCGGGCGGCGATGGATCATGATTGCCGCAGACCCAGAAAACCTCATGCGCCGCTGCGATGGCGTGAAGCCGCTGCATTAACGCTGCTTCCACGCGCGTCTCGCCATCATCATCGTGAAAACTGTCACCCAGAAACACCAATCGCTGCGGCGTGAACCGGGCAATCACCGCCTCCAGCATCGCAATCGTCATGGCCGTGTCAAAAGGCGGTACGCGTATGCCGCGCCGCGCCAGCGAAGTGCCTTGCTCCAAATGCAAATCGGAGATGATCAGCGTGGCAAGTTCCGGCACATGCAGCGCGCCCGTTAGATCAGGCCGCAGCTCCAGCCCCCCAAGCATGATCTTGTGGCGCTCAGGCAAGTCGGCTTGCCTCGCGTTCAAGATCGGCCTCGGCTTCGGCGAGAAGGGCATCATGGGCTGATCCTTGAATCGATTCGCGCCCAATCTCAAGCAGAACGGGAAAGGCCAGTGGCGAAACCCGTTCCAGCGCGCGGTGCAAGATGTGGCCCTTGATGCGCTTGAGCATGGCCCCCAGACGTTCCACATTGATCAGGCCGTCAGAAGCATCTTCCCATGCGGCGCGCAGTAGAATGTGATCGGGCTGATGTGTGCGAAGCGCGTCGAAAATCAAATCGGTGTTCACCGTCACCTGCCGCGCGGTTTTTTCTTTGCCGGGGAAATTTCGTTCCACCAAGCCTGCAATAATCGCGCAATTGCGGAAAGCTGATTTCATCATGTTGCTTTCAGCCAACCACGCCTCAAGATCATCGCCCAGCATGTCTTCATCAAATAGTTTGGCCAGTGAAATGCGTCCACGCTCAATCAGCAACGAAAGATCACTCACGCACCAAATGACCAAAGCATATTCAGAGGCAACAAACCCCAACGGCTTGGCCCCCCAGCGTTCAAGGCGGCGGGTGAGCAACATGCCAAGTGTCTGCTGCGCCAAGCGCCCTTCAAAGGGATAGCAAACGAGATAATGCTTCTCGGCACGCGGAAAAGTTTCAACCAACATCTGGTCAGCGCGCGGAATGCTGGAGGCCCAAGATTGCAGCGACAACCAATCACGCACCTGTGGCGGCAGATGCTGCCACTGGGCCTTGTCAGCAATAATCCCGCGCACCCGTTCGGCCAAATAGGTGGAAAGCGGAAATCTGCCACCAGCGTAAGATGGAATTTTAGGTTCCTTGCCGGGCGCCCGCGTGGCCAAAGCCCCAAACTCATCCATGCCTTCAAAACGCAGCACCTCGCCGCCAAACAAAAACGTATCACCCACGGCAAGCTGTGACAGGAAATATTCTTCCAGTTCACCAATCACCCGCCCGCCCATCACCATGCGCTTGCCCTGACGCGCACGCACGGAAGCCAGACGAACCTTCATCATTTCATTGGCAACAATGGTGCCCATGTTGAGTTTGTAACGCATAACCAATTGCGGATGGGCCAAGCGCCATTGGCCGTCTTTCTCCTGCCGCAGCTTGGCATAGCGCTCATAGGATTTCAGTGCGTAGCCGCCCGTGGCTACATAGTCCAAGGCCTGATCAAATCGCTCGCGCTTCAGGCTGCGATAAGTGAAGGCGGATTTGATCTCGGCAAACAGCGCGTCGGCGTGAAACGGCCCGGCACAGGCGCAAGCCACGATGTGCTGGGCAAGAACATCCAGCTTGCGCACCATGGGATATTCTGAATCCTGAGCGCCTTCTTCGGCGGCATGGCGCGCTGCCACACATTCCAGAACTTCAAAGCGGTTGGATGGCACTAAAAGCGCATTGCTAGATTCATCTAACCGATGATTGGCCCGACCAATGCGCTGCAACAGGCGCGATGAACCCTTGGGCGCACCCACTTGCACAACAAGATCAACATCGCCCCAATCAATGCCAAGATCGAGTGTTGAGGTGCATACCACCGCTTTCAGTTTATTGGCCGCCATCGCCGCCTCAACTTTGCGACGCTGCATCACATCAAGCGAGCCATGGTGAAGCGCAATGGGCAGCAGATCCTCATTGGCGTTCCACAATTCTTGAAATAGAATTTCCGCCTGGCTGCGGGTGTTCACAAACAGCAATGACATCTTGGCGCGTTTGATGTCTTCATAAACTTCAGGAATGGCATAACGAGCCGAGTGTCCAGACCACGGCACATGCTCCACCGAATCCAGAATGCGAATCTTGGGTGCAGCGCCAGCCTTGCCCAAAATCAACGGAACGGGTGCTGAACCCACGGGTGCCAGCCAGGCCCGCAAGGCATCAGGGTCTGCCACTGTGGCAGACAGTCCTGTGAAACGGGCCGAAGGGGCATGTGCCCGCAACCGTGACAGTGCGAGCGACAACAACACACCGCGCTTTTGCGAAACGATCGAATGTAGTTCATCAATGATCACGCATTTTAAATTGCGCAGCAGATGAGCTGCGGCTGGGTCAGCAATCAGAAGTGTGACTTGTTCGGGTGTGGTGATCAAAATATCTGGTGGCTTCTGGCGCTGACGCACCCGCTTGGCATGAGAGGTGTCACCCGTGCGGGTTTCCACGCTGATGGGCAATTTCATTTCGGCAATAGGCGCATCAAGGTTGCGCGCGATATCCACAGCCAAGGCTTTCAGTGGCGAAATATAGAGCGTGTGAATACCGTCTGTTTCATGAGGCTCACGCAGGCTCACCAGCGTGGGCAAGAATCCTGCCAAGGTTTTACCGCCGCCAGTAGGGGAGATGAGTAGGGCGCTTTGGTCATTGAGGCCAAGCGTTAACATCTCCAACTGGTGGGAGCGCGGCAACCAGTTTTTCGAGGCGAACCAGTCGGAGAAAAGTGCGGGGAGCATCGACTAATGTCCTCGCCCGCTTGCGGGAGAGGAAAGGGGCCCGCGCAGCGCAGCGAAGTGGGATAGGTGAGGGGTAATCTCGCTCCATCCCCATTCGCCCTCACCTTCCCCATTGCTGATGCAATGGGGCCCCCTCCTCTCCCGCCAGCGGGAGAGGACGTTCACTTCAGGCCCCTTTTTACCATCTCCACTGCCTCTGCCAGCCCGACGCGGTCAACCCTGATGCCCGGTGGAAAGGCGGTGGTAAATCTTGTGGCCAGTCTCGGATCAAGAATAACAAATGCGCCCCTATCTCCTTCTTGCCGGATCAAGCGTCCAAAGGCCTGGCGCAAGCGCAGGCGCACCACCATGTCTTTATAAGCATTGCCGCCAAAGGCTTCGGCCCGGGCGCGCTCCAATATTGTCGGGGTTCCCCAAGGCACACGGTCCATCACGATGAGGCGCAGTGAATCACCCGGCACATCAACACCGTCACGCACCGCATCTGTGCCCAGCAAACAGGCATCACGTTCCGCGCGGAACATGTCCACCAATGTGCCCGTATCCATCGGGTCAATGTGCTGGGCATAAAGCGGCAGGCCCTTTTTTGAAAGCGCAGGTGCCAGGCGTTTATGTACGGCCTTCAATCGTGCAATGGCGGTGAACAATCCAAGCGCACCACCGCCAGAAGCCAGAAACAATTCGCGGTAGGCGCTGGCGATCTGGTCCATGTCCTCGCGGTTCACATCGGTGACCACAATCACACGGGCAATATTCTTGTAATCAAACGGTGAGTCATAATTCACGCGTTTGACCGGATAGGGCAGGTGGATGACCCCTGTGCGCGCTTCAGCATTGCTCCAATCATCGGGCACATCTGGTGGGCGATCTTTCAGTGTGGCCGAGGTGATGATCAGCCCATCGGCCTGCCGTAGCACGGCATTGGCCAAAGGCACCGAAGGGTCAATCCAATGCGAGTGGAAACCTACATCATGCTCACGGCCAAACATCTGTTCCACCGCAAACCATTCCACAAACAGTGGGTTGTTGTGGCCCTGCAATTGCTTGAGCATGGAAACCCAACCGCCCACCATCAACTCGCCACGTCGCTTTAATCCGCGCGCAATGGCTTCAATGCGGCCACGGTCTGCGGTGGCAAGATCAGCAGCCTCATCATCCAGTTTTTTCAAAAGCAGATTGGCCAAGCCAGTCATCGGTTTCTGCAGGGAACTCAAATGATCGGCAAGGTCATCAATCGCAGTTGGCAGGCCCGCCACCAATGGCAGGCAATCTGCCTCCAATGAATTTGAATTGGACGCTTCCGAGCGTGCCAGAACTTGTTGCCGCACAAGGGCCAGAAACTCTTCAGCTGAACCTTCGGGCTGGCCAGATTGAATGCGCCTTGTCCAGCCGGGGCCCGGCAATGAGCCAGCGGCGCGCAGCACGTCCTGCAACATCTTTTCAGCTTTGGCTTCACCTGCCAGCAAATCGCCTATACGTTCCGAAAGCCCGCGCCCGCGCCTGCGCTCAGTCTCTGGCCCGCGCAACCAACGCCGCAACTCAGCCGCTTCCAGCGCAGTCAGATGCCCGGAAAAGGCGCTGTCCGCCGCGTCAAACAAATGATGGCCCTCGTCGAACACCAAACGGCGCAAGCCGCCTGGCGCCTCGGCTTCTTCCTCAGTTTTGGCCACCCCGATGGCATGGTCAATGGCGGCTTGGTGCAGCACAAGCGCGTGATTGGCGATGACGATGTCCGCCTTGCGCCCGGCGCGCACCGATTTTTCAATAAAGCAGCGTTTGAAATGCGGGCAGGCGGCATAGATGCATTCGCCGCGCCTGTCCGTCAGGCCCAATGACGTGGGAGTGAAGCTGCGCGTCTCGCCATCAATATTGATTTCGGTGAACAGCGGCATCAGCCAACTCGGAAAATCGCCACCAACAATATCTCCGTCGCGACTGACGCGGGCCCAGCGAGAAATCAAACTGGCCAACAAGGCAGAACGCGCATTGGCAGCGGTGAGTCGTCCAAAAACCTCCTGCATATTCAGCAGACAGGCATAATTTTCACGGCCCTTGCGAATGACAATTTGTGACCGCCGCTCTGCCGGGTCTGGCACCATGCGGGCGGTTTCTTGGTCTAATTGGCGTTGCAGATTTTTGGTATAAGTTGAAATCCACACGGGTGCATTGTTCTTGCGCGCCCACAAATAAGAGGGGGCGAGATAGCCCAGCGTTTTGCCAAGGCCAGTGCCCGCCTCGGCGAGCAAAATGTTATTCACTTCCTTGCGTTCACGTGGCGCAAAAGCATGCGTAGCAGTAGCCGCATAATCCTGTTGGCTTTGACGCCGCTCTGCCCCGCTGCCTAAGATGCGGCTAAGAAAACCTGTGGCCTCGTCCGGCGTAAGGCCAAGTTGGGTGCCTTGTGCGCGCTGGCCATCATCTTCCCATTCTTCAACACGGTCCCAGACATTTAGGCCGGTAGCGAATTGCGCCGTTTCCAGCCGTGCATTGGCTTTGACGATCGCGGCCAACGCAGCCCTGGCCCAAGGCCAATTGCTGCGCCCCAGAAAATAGGCAGCCTCTGCCGCCTCGCGCTGATGGGGATAGCTGGTGCTGGAAAGCCTTTGCAGCAAATCTTCCGCCACGGCCTGCAAAGTTGCCCCTTCGTCCGCGCCACGCGCCACGCTCAATGAACGCGCCAAGCCCGATGGTGTTGGTGTGGCCATGCGGGCTGGAACCACAAAGGCGAAAAGCTCGGCCACATCAAAATGCTTCTGCTCACGCGCGGCCCGCACCAGTGATTTTGTAGCCCCAGCTTGCTGGGCCAAACGCTCGATGAAAAAAGCCGAGTGGCAAATCAGATAAGGCGCTGCCGCCATCCGCGCCAAGGCGGACGCCGCCCCTAGGGCCTCACCGCCCAGAACAGCACCCAGTGCCGCAGGAACTGCGGTGGCAGGCAATGTGAGTTGAGCATCAAAGGCGTTCATAGGTTGACTCTAGCGAGAACATTTGGAAAACAAAAGATGTGATTATAAGTTACTTCAAATGGTCACAGTTTTGGGCTCTGTTATTTGAAATCTTGCACTGGGGAGAATGACATGGACCAGAAAGTCATCAATCTGTTTGACACTTACACCCATGGGGGCATGAAGCGGCGCGCGTTTCTCGACAAGCTCAAATCAATGGTGGGTGCCGCGGCAGTCGCCCCGATGCTGGCGCAGCTCGAATGTTCTTATGCTTATGCTGATACTGTGAAAGTGGATGATCCGCGCTTGAGTGTGTCGGATATTGAGTTGGTGCCTGGTATCAAGGGCCACTTGGCAATGCCAAAAGACGCCAACGGCAAATTGAGCGCTGTTATGGTGATCCACCAGAATCGCGGCCTTAATCCGCATATCAAAGACGTGACCCGTCGCATGGCATTGGAAGGCTTTGTCGCCTTTGGTGTTGACTATCTCTCGCCCCAGGGCGGCACACCTGACGATGAAGACAAAGCCCGCGACATGTTCGCCAATTTGAAACAAGATGCGGCCACCGCCATTTCCAAGGCTGCCCGCGCCGGGTTGGCCTCGCATCCGGCAGTTAATGGAAAAGTTGGCGCCATCGGGTTCTGCTGGGGTGGAGGCACCGTAAACGCTGAGGCCGTGGCTGATCCCGATCTGAAGGCAGGCGTGGCCTATTATGGCATGCAACCGGCCCCAACCGATGTTCCAAAAATCCAAGCGCCCCTGCTGCTGCAATATGCTGGGCTTGATGACCGCATCAACGCAGGCAACAAGGATTTTGAAGCAGCCCTCAAAGCCAACAACAAAACTTATGAACTCTATGTTTATCCCGGCGTGAATCACGCTTTCACCGACGACACGCAATCCGCTCGCTACAGTAAAGAAGCGGCAGATTTGGCCTGGGGTCGCAGTGTGACGTTTTTGAAGAAGTATCTTGCCTAGCTAAACCCATTTGACCTGAGCCATGCCGCTGCTATGGAAGCGGGCATGACCGACAAAATTTCCCCCGCCCTGCGTGAAGCCGCCCTCGCCTCCAAGGCTTGGCCATTTGAGGAAGCGCGCAAGCTGCTCAAGCGCGTTGAAAAGACGGGCCAGAAATCCGTGCTTTTTGAAACAGGTTACGGCCCATCAGGCCTGCCGCATATCGGCACCTTTGGCGAAGTGGCCCGCACCACCATGGTGCGCAAGGCTTTCAGCATGATGAGCGATATTCCCACCCGCCTGTTGTGTTTTTCTGATGACATGGACGGCATGCGCAAGATTCCAGACAACGTGCCAGACAAGGCGGCACTTGAGCCGCATCTGCAAAAACCACTGACTTCAGTGCCCAATCCATTTGGCGGAGACTTCGAGAGTTTCGGCCATCACAACAACGCCATGCTGCGCCGCTTCCTCGATACTTTCGGCTTTGATTATGAATTCGCTAGTGCCACAGAATATTACAAGTCCGGCAAGTTCGATCAGATGCTTCTGCACGTGCTGGAAAAATATCAGGCCATCATGGATCTGATGTTGCCCACCTTAGGCGAGGAACGCCGAGCAACCTATTCCCCCGTTCTCCCAATCTCGCCCACCTCTGGCCGTGTGCTTTATGTACCGATGAAAAGCATTGATGCCAAGGCAGGCACTGTCACCTTCACCGATGACAACGGCCAAGACACCACACTTGATGTGCGTGGCGGCAAGGTGAAGCTGCAATGGAAGCCGGATTTCGGCATGCGTTGGGCGGCCTTGCATGTGGACTTTGAAATGTTCGGCAAGGACCATCAAACCAATGCGCCGATCTATGATAAGATCTGCGAAATCCTCGGCGTGCCAGCACCCGATCATTATGTTTATGAGCTGTTCCTTGATGATCAGGGCCAGAAGATTTCTAAATCCAAGGGCAATGGCATTTCGATTGACGAATGGCTGGCCTATGCCGATCCAAACTCACTCGCGCTTTACATGTTCCAGAAACCGCGAGAGGCCAAGCGCTTGTATTTTGATGTGATCCCCCGCGCGGTGGATGAATATGATGCGTTCCTGAATGCCTATCAGAAGCAAGCTGACAAGTTGACAGATCAGCTGATGAACCCAGTGTGGCATATCCATGCTGGAAATCCGCCGAAGCCTGAAGGGGCAGGGCTTTCATTCGCGCTCTTGCTGAATTTGGCAACCGTGGCCAACACCGAAGATAAGGCCGTGATGTGGGCTTTCATAAAGCGCTATAAGCCAGAACTTACGCCAGAAACGCATCCGCGTCTGGATAGCTTAGTTGGGTATGCCATTCGCTATTATCAAGACTTTGTGAAGCCCGCGAAAAAATATCGCGCCGCTGATGCAGGGGAAGCGCAAGCGCTTAAGGATTTGGCTGCTGCAATCGGCACTTTGCCCGCCACAGCCACAGCCGAAGAAATTCAGCAGAAGGTTTATGATATTGGCCGTCGAGAGCCCTACACCACCACCCAGAAAGATGGATCTGTGGGTGTGGCCCAGAGCTGGTTCAACATGCTCTATCAGATACTGCTCGGCGAAGAAAAAGGCCCGCGCTTTGGTTCGTTCGCGGCACTTTACGGTGTGGCCAACACGGTGAAATTGATCGAGTCTGCCCTGCGCGGTGAGTTGGTTCGCTAACCCTCTTCACGCAAAGCCTGCACATAACGATCAATCGCCAGCGCTTCTTTTGAGAAGCCTTGGCGGTAGTAGAGCAGCAAGCCCATGGCTAAAGTGGTGCAGATTGAAATCAAGGGCCCGGCGAATAACATAACGCCCGCCACTGCGAAATAATAACCCCTGATGCCGCTGTTCATGCTCTTCACTGCTTCGGTGAGAACTGTTGCGGTCTGCGCCACCATCACGGCTGTTTGCGGTTTGTCAGCAGGCGCTTCGTCAAGCCCGCCAACCATGGCCATGGTGTAGGCCAGCTTGCGCAGGCCGTAGGTAAAGGAAAAAAAGCAGCGCGCGATAATGGCCGTTATGGCGCCGAAATAGACGGTGAAAAGCTCCAGGCTGATCGGCGGAAAAAACGCGATCTCAGAAAGTGACGCATGCACCCTGTTGATCGACGCCAAGGTGCCTACAAACCCTACCATCACAATCAAGGTGGCCGAACCAAAATAGCTCATCGCGCTGGAAATCTGGCTCAGGATAATGGCGTCGAACGTGCGGTGTTCACGCCGGGAATAAACCGACATCATCATCCACTTCAGGCGAACCGCGTGAAGCTGGGCATTCAAGGTGCCGCGCCCCAGCAAATTCAACACCGGCGTATAAAGCCACCAGACAATGAACACGGTGGCCACCGCCGCAAGATGCAGGAAATCAAAATCCTTGGGCAGATCGGAAAAATTCATCCGTGAATTTCCTTGATGGTTTGTGCGCCAATACCGGGGGCGCGGTCCAAAGCATAGTTCAGGTTGAACGCCGATGAAGCCATGAATACGGGCGCGCCGTCAAGATCATGCGCCACCGATGATTTGTTGTTATCCACAAAGCCGTCCATGGTTTTGGAATCGGGTGCGGTGATCCAGCGCAGAATTTCAAAGCGTGTGGTTTCGAATGAGGCAGGCACGCCATATTCATGTTCCAGCCGGTCAGCCAACACGTCCAACTGCAACGCGCCCACCACGCCCACAATGGCGCCAGAACCATCCAGCGGTTTGAACAATTGCACCACACCTTCTTCGGCCAATTCTTCCAAGGCGGAATTCAGTTTCTTGGCCTTCATCGGGTCGCCCAATTTCACCCGGCGCAGAATTTCTGGCGCAAATGATGGCACGCCCGTGAACACCAATTCCTCGCCCTCGGTCAGCGTGTCGCCAATGCGCAGCACACCGTGGTTGGGAATGCCCACCACATCGCCCGCGAAGGCTTCTTCGGCCAGCGAACGATCCTGCGCGAAGAAAAACATCGGCGCGTTCAGCGCCATCTGCTTTCCGGTGCGCACCACTTTCACTTTCATGCCGCGCAACAACCGGCCCGAACACACGCGCATGAAGGCGATGCGGTCACGGTGGTTGGGGTCCATATTCGCCTGAATTTTGAACACCACGCCAGAGAGCTTTGGCTCCACAGCTTTCACAATGCGTTGCCGCGCTTTTTGATCGCGCGGCGGCGGGGCGTATTTAATCAGCGCGTCGAGCAAATCGCGCACGCCGAAGTTCTTGATCGCTGAGCCGAAGAACACCGGCGAGAGATGGCCCTCAAGGAACGCCTGATTATCAAACACATGGCCCGCCATGCTCTGCAGCTCCAGCTCTTCACGGAAATGTGCAGCGCCTGAGGCGGGAAGCAGCGTGTCGATCAACTTGTCTTCTGGCCCGCTCACTGATACGCCCGCCGGGTCTTCATCAATGCGGCGCACGCGCTTGTTGATGAAGTCATAAGTGCCAGCGAAGGTTTTGCCGATGCCGATGGGCCACACCATGGGCACAACGGTCAGCGCCAGACCCTTCTCAATTTCATCGAGCAAGGCCAGCGGCTCTTGCGCCTCGCGGTCGAATTTGTTGATGAAGGTGACGATGGGAATGTCTCGCAAGCGGCAGATTTCGAACAGCTTGCGCGTGCGGTCTTCAATGCCCTTCGCGCCGTCGATCACCATCACGGCGGCGTCCACGGCGGTGAGCGTGCGGTAAGTATCTTCCGAGAAGTCTTCGTGGCCCGGCGTGTCCAGCAGATTGAACACGGTGTTGTTATATTCAAACGTCATCACCGAGGTGACAACCGAAATGCCGCGCGCGCGTTCAATGCTCATCCAGTCTGAGCGCGTGCGCCGACGATCACCCTTGGCGCGCACTTGGCCCGCCAGCTGAATGGCACCGCCGAACAGCAACAGCTTTTCGGTGAGCGTGGTTTTGCCCGCGTCTGGATGCGAGATGATGGCGAAGGTGCGGCGGCGCTTGGCCTGGGATTCAATGTCAGACATGATTGGCGCGGGGCTTAGAGCAATTTGGCAGAGATTTGAAGCGCTTTGCTGGAGCCATTATCCCGCGCCTAAGCGCTGCCTCAACTTAAGTCGTCATCCCGTGCAACGACACGGGATCCATAACAAGCGCTGACGGAGGCCCCGTGTCGTTGCACGGGGTGACGATGGGTTTGAATTCTGATCTTCTAATTTTATCGTCATCCCCACCTTCTCGCTCCGTCATCCCCGTTCCATCTACCCGTCATCCCCGCGTCAACTACGCCGTCATCCCGTGCTACGACACGGGATCCATAACAGGCGCTGACAGGGGCCCCGTGTCGTGGCACGGGGTGACGATAATTTTGGATTTAGAACTTGATCCGTCATCCCGCCGCGTCGGCCCTCTCATTTCGTCATCCCGTGCTACGACACGGGATCGCCGTCAGACTCTGAAGTGGGCCCCGTGTCGTTGCACGGGGTGACGATCCAATTTGAACAAGACTCTCCGCTCAGTGGGCCTCGTGTCATGCGAGGCCGGAGGAAGAAAGGAAGGGAGCGCGGGGAAACCCGTCGCTGGGTGCCACTGGCTTAAAGTGGCAAAATATGCGCTGGGTTTCCCCATGCTTTGCAAGGTTTTCTGCTGCTCCTGCTCCGCTGGTGGCCAAAGAAGAGGATGTAGAATCCTCCAGCTTTGGCCGGTTGATGCTCCGATGTGGAAGGCTCCGTCTCCGGGCTTTCGACACCAACCATGCAGCGCTGAACGTTTATCAACCCCGACCTTGAATGAAGGGCGTGGCGGCTGGCCTACTGGCAGACCCATATGCTGGGTTACGTTACCCCAACCGATGGTCCTTGTTTCTCTCCCGCCCCGAACACCGTCATGACCGAGACCCTTGGTGGGAGAGAACGAATTCGCAGTAAATGAATTAGGAATAAATGTCAAGGAAATTGTTAGGGCGCTCGCCGGCTGGTTCCAAGAGGGGATTGCAATTATCTTATGGTAGGTTTGAACGAGCGGGGACAAAAATCGGCTACTTTGCGCGCGTGCTCATTACAGTCTCAATCACTAAGTCTGTATTGTGTTTCTTGATTAGTGGAAAAAATGTTTTGGTCAGCCAAGTTAAACCAAACTCGCGCTGTTTTTTATCTGGAATTGCTACGTAACCATTCCAGAAATAATTGAAAAGCGCGTCTTCATGTTTCTGACAGTGGGTAAAGGCGGCTCGAACAACAATAAGTGCAGGATCAGAGTTTTTTACCGCAACGGATTCTGCATAAGTTTTTAAGCAGACATCCCACTTTTCTTGAAGAAATTTTTGCTCTGTTTCTGTGTTAGCCGCAGCCAGATTGGCGGGCTTTGCGAAACCGTGTGACGCATCAATCAAGAGAAGAAAAATGGAAACAGAAATTATTTTGAGCCTCATGTCTAACATGTAAAAGCGTCCTTTTCTCGCAAAACATTTCAATTAACCTCTCCAATTGCGGACATTCGGACGCGTTAGGCTGGTCAGACGGGATCAGGCAATCGGCGCCGATCCCGCAAATGAACTGCCGTCGCTTCGATACTCGGGTACACTGTGGTCGCGTTGATGTTTATCCTATCGAGTTGATCTAGTATATGTTGCTTATTCTGGATCGAGATACGGCTGATTTCGATTCCCTTTCGTCCCGCATCAGGAAGCGTCGCCTCTTGCCCAAACAGCAGAAAAGCGCCGGATTGTGATTTGATGCGAGTGTTGGTGCGCTTCGCCTTAACGCATAATATGGACCAAAGATCATCGGGGACTATTCTCTTCTCGAAATAGCCCTTTTCGGATTTGATATGATGAATCAACTTCCCGACGACTTCAGTCTGATTGAAGGGCTCCGGATCGAGCCAAAGGTCCAATTTGTTCTTCTGATCATAAGTCAGGTTAGAGAGGTTCGAAAGGCAGCTGACCGCGTCAGAATCGTAATATTTTAGGTGACCTGGCGCGATGTAAAATATTATGACCTCACCGTCTTTATCTATTTTAGGCTTACCAGAACACGCGAAATAAAGTGCCACTAAGGGGTTGCTGGAAATATCCAGCAGCCGTGTGGGTAGGCCGTAGTGCTGCATTCGTACAAGTCGGTCGAAACAATACTCGTCACTCGCGAACTCGTCGTGATGCGCAATCAATAGTTCTTTGCACAGCAGCTCTTCTTCAGGCAAGAATTGCCAGTTACCATTATCCCACTTGCGCAACACCGAAGGAGTAAGTTCATAGGTGGCATCGCTGTGACCACGGAAGAATATCTCTGTCGCCGACTTTTTTTGCAAATCGTAATACAGTTTAAGGAAGCCCTCCACATTATTAGCAACGCCAAGAATTTTCTTGTCGCGTGGCGGTAACGGAACCTTGTCTTCGACAAAATCGACAGCTTTCTTTTTCCCAATGAGTTCTGCAATTTTTGGACTGTGATCGGACAAGCGAGCGAGAATCTCATTCCCCTTGCCTTCTCGTACCGCCCAATGTGTCCGAGAAAGTTGGAATCTATCCGCGCTAAAGATCGACTTGGCAGCCTCAACATCGTCGAATTGTACTTCACCGAAATTGAATTGCTCTACGAAGGTCATGGAAACATCTTTGACCCCACGGTTGATCTTTGTTACCCTGCCCAACCTGATGTTCATGCAGTCTGAGTTTCCTTGGTACTTAATCTCGCTGCAAAGGAACGTTGGCAAGGTTTCCAGAAACGAGATCGAAACTAGATCAAGGCTTTCAAGCCGCTTTTGGATGTCGGACGGCGTATATTCGAACATGCGCCCGCGCCCCATAGTGATGTCTGGAAGTTTCTTTTCAATCCATTCCCAACTACCGAAGGATATGTAGTTAAAATATTCCACGATGCCCCATAACTTTGGCCCTTCGCGTCATTCATCGCGACACCCAGCAGCTACTGTACATTGTATTCTTATGCTCTGTCCAACGGATTGGTGGACGTGGAACTTTCTACAGTACCGCTCACTCTCCCCCCAACCTCCAATCTTGCCCCAACCTCCAACCTGTGGCATTTCTGCTGCATGACAAATCTTGCACTCGTAGGTGACATTGGCGGTACCAATTCCCGCTTTGGATTGATTGAGCTGGGCGGCATGGAAGTGCTGGATGTTGAGGTGCACAAGAACGACGATTATGCCGGGCTTGAGGCGGCCATCACCGCCTATCTCACCAAGCGCGGCATCACCGAACTCGCCGCCGCCGCTGTGGATGTGGCAGCCCCCGTTGACCGCGAGATGATCACGCTCACCAACCGCGCCTGGACCTTCAGCGCCGAGAGCCTGCGCAAAGCCGCCCATGCCAAGCGCTTTCGCTTGCTCAATGATTTTGAGGCCTTGGCCTGGAGCTTGCCGCATATCGCGGCGGCTGATCTGGTTCAGCTGGGCGGTGAGGTTCATCCAGAGCCGCATGTGAAAGTGGTGCTTGGCCCCGGCACGGGGCTGGGCATGGCGACCTTGGCGCCGCTGCCTGATGGTGAGTGGTTTCCTATTCCCGGTGAAGGCGGGCATGTGACTTTGCCGATCAAGACGGCGGAAGAATTCGCCCTCAAAGACAAGATCATGGGCAAAGAC
>Ga0209583_10000344_pt1 | contig 14630 bp, 14 predicted proteins | sample Str014_FD_187201 | JGI IMG/M metagenome (GOLD analysis project Ga0209583, IMG submission 187201) | Freshwater sediment microbial communities in response to fracking from Pennsylvania, USA - Straight Creek_MetaG_SC_2014 (SPAdes) (version 2) | ecosystem: Environmental > Aquatic > Freshwater >... | reverse complement strand
CTGCTGGAATCGGTTGAAGGCGGCGCTGTCCGTGGGCGCTATTCCATCATTGGTATGAACCCGGACTTGATCTGGAAGGTCGAAGGCAACAAGGCCTCGGTCAATCGCAAGGCCTTGGTCGACGACAAGGCAGGCTTCGTGACTTTGGGGGCAGACCCGCTGACTTCGCTGCGCGCCTTGCTCGCCGAAAGCCGGATAGACCTTCCCGCCGATGCGCCACCCATGGCGGCAGGTGTATTTGGCTATTTGGGTTATGACATGGTTCGGCTGATGGAAGAGCTGCCAGCGCCACCACCAGATACCATGGGCCTGCCAGACGGCATGATGATCCGCCCCACGGTGATGGCGATTTTCGACAGTGTAAGAGACGAAGTGACAGTAGCCGCACCCGTCTATGTCGATCCTGGCACTTCGGCCCGCGCCGCCTATGCCCGCGCCTCAGAACGGATTTCCGAAGTGGTCGATGCTTTGGATCGCCCAATTGATATGGCGTTGCGCCAGACAGAAACACTTCCCATCACACCGTCTCAATCCAACACATCGCCGGAAGCGTACCGCGACATGGTGGTGAAGGCCAAAGAACACATTGCGGCGGGCGACATTTTTCAAGTGGTGCTGTCACAGCGTTTCGAAAGTGATTTCACTTTGCCGCCCTTTGCGCTTTACCGCGCGCTCCGCCGGGTAAACCCATCGCCGTTCTTGTATTACCTCGACTTTGACACTTTCGCGGTTGTGGGTTCCAGCCCGGAAATTCTGGTGCGCGTGCGCGAAGGTAAAGTTTCTATTCGACCTATTGCCGGTACGCGCCGCCGTGGTGCCACGCCGACTGAAGATCAGGCCTTGGCCGAAGAGTTGTTGGCAGACCCGAAAGAGCGCGCCGAACATTTGATGCTGCTCGATCTGGGCCGCAATGATGTGGGCCGCGTGGCGGAGATTGGTTCCATCAAAGTCACCGACAAATTCATTCTCGAATTCTACAGTCAGGTGATGCACATTGTTTCCAACGTCGAAGGCAAACTCGACAAGAAGCATGACTTGATCGACGCGCTGATTGCAGGCTTCCCCGCAGGCACGGTTTCAGGTGCCCCCAAGGTGCGGGCCATGGAAATCATCGACTCCTTTGAAGTCAACAAGCGCGGCATCTACGGCGGCTGCGTCGGCTATTTCGGCGCGGATGGTGAGATGGACACCTGCATCGTGTTGCGTACTGCCATCGTCAAAGACGGCAAGATGTATGTTCAGGCAGGCGCTGGCGTGGTGGCGGACTCTGTGCCCGAGAGCGAATTGCAGGAATGTGTCAACAAGGCCAAGGCATTGTTTCGCGCCGCTGAAGAAGCTGTGCGCTTTGCGGGCCGCGCCGGGAGGGGGCAATGATCATCCTCATCGACAATTACGACAGTTTCACCTGGAACCTCTATCACTACTTGGGTGATCTTGGTGCAGAGACGGTCGTTCACCGCAATGACAAGATTTCGGTGGGGCAAGTCATGTCGGCCAAACCCACTGCCATTGTGATTTCGCCCGGGCCCGGCGTTCCGTCGGATGCGGGCATCATCATTGATCTGGTGAAAGAGGCTGCCGGCAAGATTCCCGTCTTCGGTGTATGTTTGGGATTGCAAGCGATTGGCGAAGCCTTCGGTGCCAGGGTGACGCGCGCGCCTACACAAATGCATGGCAAGGTTTCAAAAGTGCATCATCAGGACAAGGGCATATTCAAAACCCTGCCCCAGGATTTTGCAGCCACACGTTATCATTCGCTGATTGTTGATCGCGCCAGTCTGCCAAACGAGTTGGAAGTGACAGCTGAGACTGATGGGCTCATCATGGGCCTGCAACACAAAACCAAGAACGTTCATGGCGTGCAGTTTCACCCCGAGAGCATCGCTTCCGAACATGGCCACCAGATTTTGAAGAACTTCCTCGACACAACGAAGAACGCGCAACATGGCTGATCTCAAACCTTTCATTGCCAAAACGGCCAATAGCCAATCACTTTCCCGCGCCGAGGCGCGCGAGGCCTTTGACGTGATGATGTCTGGTGAAGCCACCCCCTCACAGATCGCCGGCTTGCTCATGGCTCTGCGCGTGCGCGGCGAGACGGTCGATGAGATCACCGGTGCCGTTGAAATCATGCGGGAGAAAATGCTGCCGGTGACGGCGCCCGCCGATGCCATTGACATTGTCGGCACAGGTGGTGACGCCTCAGGATCATACAATATCTCAACCTGCGCCGCCTTCATTGCGGCTGGTGCCGGGCTGAACGTGGCCAAGCATGGCAACCGCGCCCTTTCCTCCAAGTCAGGTGCTGCCGATGTGTTGATGGCGCTCGGGGTCAAGATCGATATCCCGCCGGAGAAGATTTCAGAATGTATCGCTGAAGCACGGCTCGGATTCATGTTCGCACCCGCGCATCATTCCTCGATGAAGTTTGTAGGACCGACGCGGGTTGAACTGGGCACGCGCACGATCTTCAATCTCCTCGGTCCGCTGTCCAATCCTGCCTCTGCCAAGCGCCAGATAACCGGGGTCTTTTCGAAAACCTGGGTTGAACCCTTGGCGCAGGTCTTGAAGAACCTCGGTTCCGAGGCCTGCTGGATTTGTTACGGCGAAGGCGGCATGGACGAGATTGTTCCTTCCGGCACCACATGGATTTCTGAACTCAAGAACGGCAACATCCGCTCCTTTGAATTGACGCCGGAAGCCGCCGGGCTGACGCGCTCCAAGCCCGAGGCACTCAAGGGCGCTGACGCCGCGCATAATGCTGAAGCACTGCGCCATGTTTTGTTGGGCCAACCTTCGGCCTTTGCTGATGCCGCACTGATGACAGCGGGCGCGGCCTTGGTGGTGGCGGGCAAGGCTGGGGACATCAAGGCAGGCGTTGTCGCGGCCCGTGAAGCTGTTAAATCGGGTGCAGCAGGACAAGCATTGGCAAAGCTGATCGAGGTTTCAAGCAGCTGATGGCCACGATCCTCGACAAGATTGCGGATTACAAGCGCGAGGAAGTGGCCGCCGCAAAACAGGCCGTTTCCGAAGCGGCGCTGCGCGCGCAGATCGCCAAGCAAGCGCCAACGCGCGGCTTCTACAATGCGCTCAAAGCCAAGGCGGCGGCTCGCCACTATGGCTTGATCGCCGAAATAAAAAAGGCCAGCCCCTCGAAAGGCCTGATCCGCGACGACTTTGATCCGCCTTCTTTGGCGCAGGCCTATGCACAAGGTGGTGCGGCCTGCCTTTCGGTGTTGACCGATACGCCCTCCTTTCAAGGGGCACCGTCTTTCCTGGCCGCCGCGCGAACCGCTTGCGCCCTGCCCGCCTTGCGCAAAGATTTTATGCTTGATCCTTATCAAGTGCTGGAAGCACGCGCCTGGGGTGCAGATTGCATCTTGGTTATCATGGCCATGGTGGATGATGCGCTGGCAGTCACATTGGAAGCCACGGCTCTCACTTTAAGTATGGATGTGCTCATCGAGGTCCATGACGAGGCCGAATTGAAGCGCGCTTTGAGATTAAAATCACCCATGATCGGCATCAACAACCGCAATCTCCACACGTTTGAAACGCGGTTGGAAACGACCGAGCAACTTGCGCTGATGATTCCGGGAGACAGGATGGTTGTCGCAGAGAGCGGCCTCTTCGTGCCAGCCGATCTTGCACGCTTGGCAAAAGTCGGAGCCACAACTTTCCTCATCGGTGAAAGCCTAATGCGGCAGGCCGATGTGGCCGCGGCCACCAAAGCCATTCTGGCGGCGGCATGAGCAAGCTCTCCCATATCAACGCCAAAGGCGATGCGCACATGGTTGATGTGTCGGATAAAGCCGTCACTAGCCGTACGGCTATTGCCCGAGCGCGCGTCACCATGAAGCCCGCTACATTGAAGCTCATCAAATCAGGGGCTGCCAAAAAGGGCGACGTGCTCGCCACGGCGCGGATCGCCGGAATTCAAGCAGCCAAGAAAACCTCCGACCTTATTCCCCTCTGCCACCCACTCATGATTTCCAAAGTGACGGTGGATTTCAGACTTGCAGCAAAGCACATTGATGTTGAGACCCTCGTCAAAGTTGAAGGCAAGACGGGTGTTGAAATGGAAGCATTGACCGCCTGTTCCGTTGCCTGCCTGACACTCTATGACATGGTGAAGGCAGTAGATCGCGGCATCATCATTTCCGATTTGCGACTGCTGGAAAAGACCGGCGGCAAATCCGGCACCTTCACGGCCAAGTGATGGCACTGCTTCCGATCGACGAAGCACGCAACCGAATTCTGAATACAGCGCGCCCGCTGTCTGTCGAAACCATCCCGCTGGAATCTGCCTTGGGCCGCGTGACGGCACAAACCATCGCAGCCAAACGCGACCAACCGCCCTTCAACGCCTCAGCCATGGATGGTTATGCGGTGCGCCATGCAGATATGGTCCGGCTTCCAGCCCGATTGAGTGTGATTGGCACCTCAGCGGCAGGCCACGCCTTCAAGGGCAAGTTGAATTCCGGCCAAGCGGTTCGCATCTTCACAGGCGCACCCGTGCCGCAAGGGGCGGATACCGTCGTGATCCAGGAGAACGCCACTGCGGATGGCGATCACGTCACCATCGACGAACCAACCGCACTGGGCCGCAATATTCGCATGCGCGGACTGGATTTCGCCAAGGGCGATGTGCTTGTGCCTGCGGGTACAAAATTAAACGCCCGCGACATTGGCCTCGCTGCATCCGGCAACACCCACATGATCCGTGTACGGAGAAAACCACTGGTGGCCATCCTCACCACCGGTGATGAGCTGGTTCTGCCCGGCACCAAGGCGCGCGCCGACCAGATTACCTCATCCAACAACCACGCGTTAATCGCCTTCGCCCAATCATGCGGCGCTGATGTCTTGAACCTCGGGATCGTTCCCGACAAATTGCCGCTCATTATCAAAGCTATCAAACACGCAGCGCGCGCTGATGTCTTGATCACCACCGGTGGCGCTTCGGTGGGCGATCATGATTTCATGCAGGAAGCCTTGAACAAATCCGGCGTGAAGATCGCTTTCTGGAAAATCGCCATGCGGCCAGGCAAGCCTTTCATGTTTGGCACCAGGGGCAAGCTGCGCGTGCTGGGCCTTCCCGGCAATCCTGTTGCAGCATTGGTCTGCGCGCGTCTGTTCTTGAAACCAGTGCTGGCCATGATGTCGGGCCTGCCAATGGAAGATGCCCCACACCTCGCGCAGTTGGGCAATGACCTCGCGGCCAATGATCAACGGCAAGATTATCTGCGCGCCACACTCATCACGCAACCCGATGGAACCCGCATCGCCACGACGGCGAAAAAACAAGATTCCTCCATGCAGCGTGTCATGCGCGAAGCGGGCTGCCTGATCATCCGGCCGCCCCACGCGCCAACGGCCAAGGCAGGCGAGTTGCACCCGGTTTTACTACTGGATTGGTGATCATAAGCGAAACACTTGCGGAACTTTGCGCGAACGTGTAAGGATGTTGTGGGTTTGTTCCGATTCTGTGAGGTTACCATGCTGACACGCAAACAACTTGAACTTCTGCTTTTCATCAATGAACGGCTGAAGGAAGAAGGCGTTCCGCCATCTTTTGAAGAGATGAAACTGGCGCTCGATCTGCAATCTAAATCTGGCGTGCACCGTTTGATTGTGGCGCTCGAAGAGCGTGGCTTTTTGAAACGCATGCCCAACCGGGCGCGGGCCTTGGAAGTGATCAAGCTGCCCGAGTCACACACTCCAAGCCTGGTCAAGAAACAAGGCTTCACACCCAATGTTATTGAAGGTTCACTGGGGCGGGTCAAGCCCATGCCCGCAGCCAATGATGGTGCACCGCGCGCCACAGCCATTCCTATGATGGGGCGGATTGCGGCAGGCGTTCCCATTTCGGCCATTCAGGATCATACTGCCAATATCATGGTGCCACCTGAAATGTTGGGCGGCGGCGAGCATTTTGCCCTCGAAGTCAAAGGTGACTCGATGATTGATGCCGGCATCTTTGATGGTGACACCGTCGTCATCCGCAAGGGCGACACGGCCAACAACGGCGACATCGTTGTGGCTCTGGTCGATGAAGAAGAAGCAACCTTGAAGCGCCTGCGCCGCAAAGGTGTTTCCATCGCTCTTGAAGCTGCCAACGCGGCCTATGAAACGCGCATCTTCGGGCCAGACCGGATCAAGGTTCAGGGCCGCCTCGTTGGTTTGATGCGGAAGTATTGAGTCAAAAAGAAACCCGGGCTTTCGCCCGGGTGCCCTTGCAGGGGACTCTCGTTGTGTTTTGCGTTTGTTACTTCGATGCGGTTGCCGCATTGAGGAATGTGTTGGGATCAAGCGCTGTCGCACCCTTGCGCACTTCGAAATGCACCTGTGGGCTTTGCACGGCACCCGTCTGGCCAGCAGTGGCAATGACATCGCCGCGCTTCACCAGATCGCCTTTTTTGACAAGCAGTGTAGCGGCGTGGGCATAGGCTGTTACATAACCGCCGGGATGGCGGATCAGAACGAGATTGCCATAGCCCTTGAGTTCATTGCCGGCATAGGCAACCACGCCGCCTTCAGCGGCCTGAATCTTGGTGCCTTCGGGAACCGCGATATTGATGCCTTCATTCTTCATGCCATTGGGCTTGGCCCCAAATCCAGAGATCACCTTGCCGCGCACCGGCCAACGCATGGCAAGTTGGGCATCAGAGGGCGTTGCAGCCGAGGGCATGGCTGCAACTTGTTCAGGAGTCTTCGTCTCTTTGGGCAGGGCCAAGAGTGCTGGCTTCGCAGCCGCAACCTGCTGGTCTGACTTCGGCACATCCTCAGCAACAGCTGGCGGCGCGTTGACATCAGGCGTCGCCGCAATCTGGCCCTTCTGTGGAATCGCAATCACTTTGCCCAAGGGCAACGGCTTGTCACGCGCCAGGCCATTCGCTGATGCGATGGCAAAGGGTGAAATCTTGTATTGACGGCCAAGTGAGAAAAGTGTGTCGCCCTTCGCAATTGTGTGCTGGGTGACATTGTCGGCCACAGCAGCCACCGGGGCTTGCGGCTCGGGCGCTGGCGTTGCAGCGGCTGCCACTTCCGGCAACACTGCCTGTTTCACGCCCGGCACTTTGATCATGCGTCCGGGTGAAACGATATAGGGCGCTGCAATGCCATTGGCACTCGCCAATTGCTTGACGCTCATATGGTTGGCTTTGGCAATTCCAAAGAGCGTCATGCCCTGCGCAATCTTGATTGTCGCACCCGTGGAGGTCTTGGGAGCCATCAGTTTTGGTGTGGCAACAACGGGCGCAGTGTCAGCGCCATCCGCGACCTTCTCATCGGCAATGACTGGAACTTTGTAAGTTGCCTTCTTGTACGTGGCGACAGGGGCCACGGCTTGTTCTGCATCCTGCGCAACAACAACAGCAGCGGGTTTCGGACCTTTGTTGAAAGCATATTTGGGCTTGGCATAGACGGGAACCACAGGCACTGGAGCAACTGGAACTTCTGCGTCCGCCGCCACCTGCGGCTGCTGATAGGTTCTGCGATAGGCGTTGGTGTAATCCACTTGGGGTGCGGACGCCAAAGGTGCGCGCGCAATCGGGTTTTGCACAATTGGTTCTTCAGCCTGCGAAACCTGTGGTGCCTCATAGGTCGGGGCGCGGTAGTTTTTCTTGATCGGCTTAGGGATCGAAGCGGTATAGACCGGATCGCTGTCTGAGGGGTTGTTGTAATTTGAAGAGAAGCGCTCAATCGAATCTGAGCAGCCCGAAAGCAGCATGGCGGCAAAACCAACCAAAACCAGCTTCAAAGACGTTGCGCCACCAAAGGCGCCTGATGCAACATTACGCATACTCAACTCCAATACAAACTCACAAACCTGGGAGAAATTCTCCCTAACTCTCAGGAAGAATGACGGCTCTTGGTTAAGGTTAAGTTTATGATGAAGAAAATCTGACGCGATTTAATCAAATTATTCAACGACGACCTTGGCCCCGACATTCACCAGATCATAAAGCTCCGTCACATGCTCATTCAGCATGCGGATGCAGCCCGAGGAGGAGGCTTGGCCGATGGTCCACGGCTTGTCGGTGCCGTGAATGCGGTAATCACTGTCACCCAGATAAAGGGCCCGCGCGCCCAATGGGTTATGTGGCCCGCCTTTGACCAAGGCCGGAATGATGTGGCCGACTTCGGCTTCCCGTGCAATCATTCGCGGCGGTGGGCGCCAATCCGGCCATGCGGCTTTGCGTGAGATTGCATTGGTGCCGCGCCAGGCAAAGCCTTCGCGGCCCACTGCCACCATGAAGGCAATGGCCTTGCCATCCGGAAGAATGAAATAAAGCTTGCGCTCGCCCGTCCTCACCAGAATGGAACCAGGGGCAAGCGTGGTTGAAAAGTCGACGAGCTCACGGGTTGGTCCCTGTGCAACGGGGCTGGCATCACCACCGACGTGATGCTGAACGGCCGAAATATCCGAAACATCAATTGCGCCGATGATGGAAAATGGTTTGGCCGTGGCAGTCGTTGCAAGGGGGCAACCCACCACAAGCGCCATGGATGTTGAAAACACAATTCTACGCAACACACAGTTTCCTATTTGGGGCAGAACATGCGGCAGAAACTTTAATGCGTTGCTAATGGCCCAAGGCGCGCAACATTTGGGTTGGCGTTTGGTGGTGCTGTGGATGTTTCCAGCGCGCGGCAATTTCACTGAGTGGCACCAAGACAAACGCGCGGTCGGCGATACCCGGATGTGGCAACACAAGACGCTTTTGCACGAGGCCGCGTTGCTCTCGGGCCAGGTCATGATAGACCAAGAGATCAAGATCCAATGTGCGCGGGCCCCAGCGCCGTCCGCGCTTGCGGCCAGCCTGGCGTTCAATCTGATGCAACTTTCGCATCAAGCTTTCCGGGGAAAGCGCCGTTTCAATGCGCGCCACCGCATTGACGAAGTCCGGCTGGTTGGTCACACCGAAGGGCTTGGTGATCAAAGGCGCTGAAGCCGAGAGGCAATGGAGCGGAAAGCGATTGAGCGCTTCCAGCGCGCGCGCAACAGTCTGTCTCGGGCTGCCCCAAGGGCCAGACACGTTACTGCCCAATGCAACGAGGATCACTATTTCTCTCGCAGCAGGCGGGATTTCTCGCGGTTCCAATCCCTGATTTTGATGGTCTCGCGCTTGTCGACATTTTTCTTACCCTTGGCCAGAGCAATATCCACCTTCACGCGCCCTCGCGGATTGAAGAACATTTTGACAGGCACAATCGTCAAGCCCTCGCGCAACACTCCAACGGAAAGGCGCTTGATCTCTTTGGCATGAAGCAGCAATTTGCGTGGCCGCTTCGGCTCATGGTTGAAACGGTTCGCCTCGCGGTATTCCGGCACGTTGGAATTGAACAAGAAGAGCTCTTCGCCCTTCATCGCGGCGTAGGCTTCAGCCAGATTGATGTGGCCAGTGCGCAGCGATTTTACTTCAGAGCCTTGCAACTCAATGCCTGCTTCAAACTTGTCGAGAAGCTCATAGTCAAAGCGGGCGCGGCGGTTGTCCGCCACCACCTTGATGCCTTCTTGTTTGCGGGCTGCCTTGGCACCCCCGGCCTTGGACGACATGTCAGTTGATCAGGCCCGCATGGACCATGGCCTCGCGCACGGCCTTCTTGGTCGCGTCCTGAACTGGAACCAAGGGCAGCCGCGCTTCTGGTTCACACAGGCCCAAAAGGCTCACGGCATATTTGACCGGACCGGGGCTTGATTCAACAAACAGCGCATGATGCAACGGCATCAGCTTATCTTGAAGTTTGAGCGCCTTGGCATAGTCACCCTTCAAGGTCGCTTCCTGGAACTCGGCACAAAGACGGGGCGCCACATTGGCCGTCACCGAAATGCAACCAACTCCGCCATGGGCGTTGAAACCCAGTGCCGTGCCATCCTCACCCGAAAGCTGGATGAAGTTTTCACCCGAAGCCAAACGCTGGCGCGAGGGTCGCGTCAAATCAGCCGAGGCATCCTTGGTGCCCACAATATTTTTGAAATCATGGCTGAGGCGCGCAAGCGTCTCCACAGAGATGCTGGCCACCGTGCGACCCGGCACGTTGTAAACGATGATCGGAATGTCAACCGCCGTGGCAATCGCCGCATAGTGGGCATAAATCCCGTCCTGCATCGGCTTGTTGTAATATGGCACAACCACCAAGGCAGCGTCCGCGCCAGCATCCTTGGCATGCTTGGTATATTCAATGGCTTCAGCCGTGTTATTGGAGCCGGCACCTGCAATCACCGGAACTTTGCCCTTGGCTTCAGCGACGCAAATGCGTACCACGGACTTGTGTTCTTCCGGTGTCAGCGTCGGGCTTTCGCCCGTGGTGCCAACTGGAACCAGCCCATGTGTCCCCTCTTTCAATTGCCAGCCCACAAACTTGCGAAAGGCCACTTCATCAAAAGCACCGTTCTTCATGGGGGTAATCAATGCGGGGATGGAACCTTGGAACTTCACGACAACCTCTCAAAAGTAAGACTCTGGAAACCATGCCGCGTTAAACTTGCGGCAAGCCAGAGGTAACCCAAGATAGTCTGCCCCTGCCCCAACAGCAAGCAAAGGCTTTCATATCTTTGAACCTTTGCTAGTATCAACCCGGCGATGGCCGTGAGGAAGAATTGCGTTGATGGTAAAGACAGTTTCGCGTCGGGCGTTTATAAAAGCGTTATCTGTTTCAGCCGGACTTTCCCTGATCCCGGGCGGCCTAGCGTCCCTGGCCTTGGCCATGCCATCAAACATGGCCGTGGAAGCCATTCGCAAGTCCCTGGCGGGTGACTTCATGACGGGCGGTGATCTGGCAAAACGCTCCGGTGACGCGGCGGCTGTCAAATTTGTCGAACTGCTCTATCTGCGTGACCATGGGCCAGAGGCTGGCTATGCGCGCATCATGGCATTCCTTAACGCGGCCCCGCATTGGCCGCTGAGCGATACATTGATGAAGCGGGCCGAACAGGCACTTTACGAGAACCATGAACCCGTCGCCGTAGTCGCGACCCATTTCGAAGACCGCGAACCCGTAACGCCCTTCGGCGCTCTGGCATTGAGCCGCACCGCCTTTGCCAAAGGGGATGCAGCCGAAGGCAAGACATGGCTGCGCCAGGCCTGGGTGGACCCCACCGTTGATGCTGCACTTGAAGCAAAAATCACATCAGAATTTGGCGGCAAACTTTCGAATGAGGACCACAAGGCGCGTCTTTGGCGGCTGATCTATGCCCAGCAAGCCGGGGCTGCCCAGCAGCAGGCGCGTAAATATCTGGGCGCAGATTATCAGAACGCCGCCAAGGTTGCTGAAAGCCTCATTCAATTCAATGGCGGGGCCGAACGCAAGTTCAACGAACTGCCCGCCGCAATGCGCAATGAACTGGCGATGCTTTATGTGTTGGCACGCTTTTATCGCAAGAACGAAGACTTTTCAAAAGCCCGCATCATCCTGGCCTCGGTGCCGGGGGATGCCGCCGCACTGGGCGACGCTTCCGCCTGGTTTGAGGAGCGCCGCACCATCGTGCGCCGTTCCGTTGGCCCCCTCAACGCTGCGCACTGGAAGACCGCTTATGCGATTGCCAAAAATCACGCCGTTGCTTCCGGTGATTTTGCCATTGAAGGCGAGTTCCTCGCAGGCTGGGTGGCACTGCGCTACTTGAAGCAGCCTGATATGGCGTTACCGCATTTCTTGAAACTGCAAAAACTGGCGGTGACCGGCACCGACAAGGCCCGCGCGCTGTATTGGATCGGACGAACCCATCAAGCCACTGGCAATGGAAGCTTGGCCAAAGCGGCATTTTTGAAGGCTTCGGATTACACGACAATTTATTACGGCCAACTGGCGCGCGAAGAAATCGGCCAAGGCAAGGAGCCAACGGAGATTGAACCCGGTAGTTCGTCCAACGCGGCACAAGCACGCGTCGAACAGGATGAAGTCGTACGCGCCTTGCGGCTCATGTCCCAGGCAGGCACGAAGAACCAACTCAACATTTTCATGTGGTCACTGGCAAACCGTTTTGACAGCATTGATGATTTGAATGCTGTCGCGAATATCGTGCAAAACATCGGCGGCACCAGTTGGGCCTTGCGTCTGGCCAAGGCCGCTGGCCTACGTGGCATTGATATTGATTCATGGTCTTACCCTATCTACGGCCTCCCCAACTGGGCGCAGGTTGGCAAGCCGATTGAGAAATCACTGGTCTTTGCGTTGTCGCGCCAAGAGAGCGAGTTTGACCCCAACGCGGGCAGCACCGTTGGCGCACAAGGCCTGATGCAATTGATGCCAGGAACAGCACGCATCGTAGCGCGCCAATATGGCATCGGCTTTTCCGCCGGGCGCTTGCATGACGCAGCTTACAACGTAAAGCTGGGTGCTGCCCATCTCGCTGATCTCGTCGATAGCATGAGCGGTTCTTATGTCCTGACCCTCGTTGGCTATAACGCAGGCCCGCGCCGCTCACGCGAATGGGTGGAAGCCTTTGGCGATCCCCGCGCCGGACAGGTTGACCCGGTTGATTGGGTGGAATGCATTCCTTTTAATGAAACGCGGCAATATGTGCAGAAGGTGATGCAGAACCTGCACGTCTATCGCTCACGTCTTGCACCAGAAACGGTGCGCCCGCTGAGTGCCGATCTCAAACGCGGCACACCGGATAATCTCAATGTTGCAAGCACCAGAAAACTTGCCTCAGCCGATGAATGCCATCGCCCTTCCCTTGCGGGATTGGCAGGCACCTGCCCTTAAAACAATAGGCCCGACTTGCGCCGGGCCTTTTCAGTTTAATCTGCATATGGATCAACGCTTACGCGTCTGGCTGCCCGAATGGGTTTGACCGTCCTTGCCCTTGAGGCCGCCAGTGCCATATTCACGCATGAATTCTTCTTCCTTGCCACTGGCCAGAAGGCCCGCCTGCTTGATCCATTCTTCACGCTGGATGCGGCCACCAAAACGCAGGTGATCATCCACCCAAGCCACTTCCTTGGGCGTCCAGGCGGCGATCTGGTCAAAGTGGAAGAAACCCAGATTGTGCAGAATGGCTTCATTCTTTGGGCCAATGCCGCTGATGCGCTGCAAGTCATCAGCCTTGCCACCACGCGCACCTGCCAGGCCCTTCGGGCGTTCCATCGTGCCAGCGGATGCGGGCAAGATGACTGTTGGCTCAGCTGCCTTCATGACCGGTGCGGGAATGGGCACAGGTGCCGGGCGCGGCGCAGCGACCGGAAGCGGCGCAGGCCTCGCCACGATGGGGGCAACAACAGTGGGAGCAGCGGCGGCAGCAACGATGGGCGTTTTACCGAAGACGTTCTTAACGAACCATCCGAAGACACAGCCCAGAAAATAGGCCATCAACATCCACAGGGCGAGTTCGATCAACAAATGGCTCATGACATTCCCTCTTAGCGATTGATTTGCCAGTGGTTGAAGCGAAAGCCCACCCATGTGCCGATGGCAAAGGCGATCAACAGCCAAAGCCAATCATGCTGCAACAGGATCGATGTGTCGTTCCAATTGAAAAAATCATTCATGTTCGCCCCCCTATTTTTGCACGGTGAATTCAGCGCGGCGGTTCTTGGCGCGCGCATCTTTGGAATGGGCCGGATCAAGCGGTTTGTTCTTGCTGAAGCCGATCGCTGTCAACCGCGCCTTGTCGACACCCGCCTTGACGAGCGCATCAACCACCGTTTGCGCCCGGCGTTCGCTGAGGCCCTGATTATACGCCTCTGAACCCAGATAATCGGCATGGCCACCAATCTGCATCTTCAATCCTTCGCAGCGCTTGTCTTTCAGCAAGGCGGAATATTGATTGAGCACGGTCGGGTAAGCCCCTGCGAGATTGTCACGGTTGAATTCAAAGCGGATCGGGAACACCGCAGAAACGCGCGCCAATGTGCCTTCGCAATCATAAGGCTGGGCGGCGGGTGGAGCTGGTGGCGGAGCTGCGACATTGACAGTCAGCGCGCCTTTGCCTGCATCAGTCACCGATTGACCATCGGGTGAAGTCACTTTCACCACGACATCAAAAGTGCCGTTCACCACAGGCTTCGCTGGCGTCAAGGACCAATGACCCGCAGGATCAGACAGCAAGTCAAAGTCCTTGCCCAAAGTGTGGGTGACACCATCAAGCTCAACCTGCAACGTGCTGCCGGGAACGAAGTTCCAGGTGCCCTTGACGGTGGGATGATCAGAATCCGATTTCGCGGCTTCAACTGTCGGCGCAACCAACGGCGCGGGAGCTCGTTTGGGCGGCGGCGGTGGCGGAGCGGCAATTTCAAAATTGGTTGCGGCAGTGGTGGTCGCCCCCGTGCCATCTGTTTGTGAGACAACCACATCATATTTGCCAGGGGGCAAATCAGGCTTGAGGCTCAAGCTCCACTTGCCGGCGGAGTCAGTGAGCAGCGAATAATCCTTGCCCAGAACATAAGGCTGGTTGTTGACAGTCACATTGAGTGATTGCGCCACGCCTGCGGCCCATGTGCCAGAAACAGTCACAGGCTTGCCAGCTTCAACGGCAGGTGCCGCAATTGTTGGCGGTTCTGCCGGCTTGGCAGCTGGTGGAGGTGCAGGTGCGGGCGCAGGCTCCAGTGCAGGAACGACCAGCTTCATCGGAACATCAGCCGCAGCAACCGTGGTGGTGCCATCACTCACTGTGGCCTTCACAT
>Ga0209583_10000340_pt1 | contig 14678 bp, 12 predicted proteins | sample Str014_FD_187201 | JGI IMG/M metagenome (GOLD analysis project Ga0209583, IMG submission 187201) | Freshwater sediment microbial communities in response to fracking from Pennsylvania, USA - Straight Creek_MetaG_SC_2014 (SPAdes) (version 2) | ecosystem: Environmental > Aquatic > Freshwater >... | reverse complement strand
ATTCCAGATTTCCTCGCGGATCAGCGGCGCGAGGCCTTCTGTGGCCTCGTCGAGGATCAGCAACAGCGGATTGGTCATCAGCGCGCGGCCGATCGCCAGCATCTGCTGCTCGCCGCCGGACAGCGTCACGCCCATGTTGCTTTCGCGCTCGGCGAGACGCGGAAACAGCGCGTGGATTTTCTCGATGGTCCAGGGATCGGAATTGCCGAGGCGATTGCCGGACGCGGCGACGAGATTTTCGCGCACCGTCAGATTTGGAAAGATCTGGCGTCCCTCCGGTACCAGGCCGATGCCGAGTTTTGCAATTCGGTACGACGGCAGGCTGCGCACTTCCCGACCGCCGAAGCGGATCGCGCCCGCGCGCGCCGAGGTCAGCCCCATGATCGAACGGATGGTGGTGGTCTTGCCCATGCCGTTACGGCCCATCAGCGCGACCATCTCGCCCGATCGAACCGACAGCGACAGGCCGAACAGCACCTGGCTCAGGCCGTAACAGGTCTCGATACCGTCGACCTCAAGCAGCGGCGTCGCGTCAGCCAATTCTTCATTGGACATGGCTGGTCACCGCATGCTGGTCGCCGAGATAGGCCCGCCTGACTTCTTCATCCCGCCGGATCGCCTCTGGCATGCCGGAGGCGATGACGCGGCCATAGACCAGCACGGTGATGCGGTCGGCCAGCGCGAACACCGCTTCCATGTCGTGCTCGACCAGCACGATGGTGACCTCGCGCCGCAACTCCTTCAACAGCGCCACCATCCGCGTCGATTCGGTGGCGCCAAGACCGGCCATCGGTTCGTCGAGCAGCAGCAATTGCGGCTTGGTCGCCAGCGCCACCGCGAGTTCGAGTTCGCGCTGCTCGCCATGGCTCAATTCCGACACCGGGACATCGGCGCGTGCCTCGAGTCCGACGCGCGTCAGCGCGGACCGCGCGGCGTCGCGCAGATGCTTCTCCTTGCGTGCATTGCCCCAGAAGCGGAACGAGTGCCCGTCATGGGCCTGCGCCGCCAGCGCGACATTGTCGGCCGCGGTGAAGTCCGGCAGCAGCGAGGTGATCTGGAACGAGCGCGCCAACCCGAGCCGGCTCCGCCGATAGGACGGCAACCCCGTGACGTCCCGTCCGGCGAAATGAATGGCGCCCGAATTCGGCATCAACTGCCCGGTGAGCTGGCTGATCAGCGTGGTCTTACCGGCGCCGTTGGGCCCGATGATCGCGTGCAATTCACCCGCGGCGACGTCGAGCGACAGATTATCGGTAGCGAGAATGCCGCCGAAACGGCGAACCAGCTTTTCGACGCGGAGCAAGGGATCAGCCAAAGAATCAACCACGGCTCATCCTCCCGAGCAGCCCCATGATGCCGCCCCTGGCGAACAGCACGATCAACAGCAGCAGCGGCCCCATGATCAGGGCCCAGTATTCGGTGAATTGCGACAGCACCTCCTCCAGCACCAGATAGACGACGGCGCCGATCACGGGCCCGAACAGCGAGCCCATGCCGCCGAGGATGACCATGACCATGAGGTCGCCGGAGCGGGTCCAGTACATTACCGCCGGGCTGACGAAATCGGTGTTGTTGGCGAGCAGCGCGCCGGCAAGGCCGCAGATGGTGCCGGCTATGACGAAACAGACCAGCCGGTAGCGGTTGGCGTGAAAGCCGATCGCCTGCATGCGCTGCTCGTTGGAGCGCACGCCCTGCACCACCAGGCCGAAGCGCGAATTGACGATCCGCCAGATCAGGTAGATGCCGCCGAACAGGCAGGCGAGGCAGAGGTAATAGAACTGCACGCGGTTGCCCGGGTTGATCAGGCCGGCGAAATCGCTGCGCTTGTAGATCGTCAGCCCGTCGTCGCCACCATAGCGAGATAGTCCCGACGCCACGTAATAGGCCATCTGGGCGAAAGCGAGCGTGATCATAATGAAATAGACGCCGCGGGTGCGCAAGGAGAGCGCGCCGATCACGAGCGCATACAGCGCCGAGACGGCAAGCGCCAGCGGCCACTGGATGAAGCCGGAGCCGATGCCTTCAGCTGCGAGAATGCCGACGGCATAGCCGCCGATCCCGAGATAGGCGGCGTGGCCGAAGCTCATCATGCCGCCATAGCCCATGATCAGGTTGAGGCTGGCGGCGGCGAGCGCGAAAATGATGATGCGGGTGAACAGCGTCAGGATGAAGATATTGCCGCTGAGCGCGGAATACAGCGGCAGCAGCAACAGGCCGGCGGCAACGAGGGCAACGACGACGTTGCGGAGATCCAGCGGAAAGTTCATCGCCTGGCGGCCGGAAACAGCCCCTCCGGACGCACCACCAGCACGATCGCCATCAGCAAATAGATCAGCATCGAGGACAGTGCCGGCGCCGCGGTCGACGCGGCGGCCGAACTCAGCACCTTGCGCAACAGATCCGGCAGGAACGCGCGGCCGAGCGTATCGATCATCCCGACGAAGATCGCGGCGAGGAACGCGCCGCGGATCGAGCCGATACCGCCGATCACGATGATGACGAAGGCGAGGATCAGGATGTTCTCGCCCATGCCGATCTGCACGGTGAGGATCGGCGCCTGCATCAGCCCGGCGAGGCCGGCGAGCGCGGCACCGAGCCCGAACACCAGCGTGAACAGCAGTTTGATGTTGATGCCGAGCGCGCCGATCATTTCGCGGTTTGAGGCGCCGGCGCGGATCAGCATGCCGATCCGCGTCCGCATCACCACGACGTAGAGCATTGCCGCCACCGCCAGCGCGGTCACGATGATCGCCAGCCGGTAGGCCGGATAATAAACGCCGGGCATGATCTGCACCGGCACGGTGAGCCATGCCGGCAGCGGCAGCGCGAGGCCCGCCGGGCCCCAGATCAGCCGCACCGCGTCGTTGAAGAACAGGATCAGCCCGAAGGTCGCCAGCACCTGGTCGAGATGGTCGCGGCCGTAAAGATGCCGGAGCGCGACGTATTCCAGCGCAATGCCGAGCAACAGCGTGGCGCCGAGCGCGAGCGCGACGCCGATCACGAAGCTGCCGGTCCACGCCACGAAGGTCGCGGCGAAATAGGCGCCCATCATGTAGAGCGAGCCATGCGCCAGATTGACGAAGTCCATGATGCCGAACACCAGCGTCAGCCCCGCCGCCAGCAGGAACAGCAGCAGGCCGAACTGCAATCCGTTCAGCGATTGTTCGACGAGGACGAGCATGTACCCCCACACCCGGTTGAAACAATTCAGCGGCGACGCCCCGGCGCCGCCGCCTTATGGCGCGGAATCCGCGATCACTTCATCGGGCACTTGTCGTGGAAGCGATCCTGGTCGTCCTTGACGATGGTCGCCACCGTCTTGAGCGAGAGCTGGCCGTCGGCATCCTTGACCACGTCCTGCAGGTAGAAGTTCTGGATCGGGAGGTGGTTGTTGCCGAACTTGAACGAACCGCGCACCGACTTGAAATTGGCCTTCTCCATCGCCGCCTTCATTTCGTCCTTCTTGCTGGTGTCGCCCTTGACCGCAACCACCGCGCTGTTGATGAGCTGTGCTGCGTCGTAGGACTGCGCGCCGTAGAAGGTCGGCCGCAGGCCGGGATATTTCTTGCGGTAGTCTTCGACGAAGCGCTTGTTCTCAGGGTTCGGCAGGTCGTTGACCCACTCCTGCGCGCCGGGAATGCCGATCGCGTTTTCCTTCTGCAGCGGCAGCGACAATTCGTCGACGGTGAAGGCCGTGTAGAGCGGGATCTGCGCCTTGATGCCGGCCTGCGCATATTGATTGAGGAACTGCACGCCGGCCGCACCCGGATAGAACACGAAGATCGACTCGGCCTTGGAGTTCTTCGCCTTGGTGAGTTCGGCCGAGAAATCGAGCTGGCTCGGCCACACCGTGTATTCCTCGCCTACGACCTCGCCCTTGAACGTGCTCTTGACGCCGGCCAGCATGTCCTTGCCGGCGGCATAGTTCGGGCCGATCAGGAATACCGACTTGACGCCCTTCTGGTTCATGTAGAGACCCATCGCCGCGGGCGTCTGGTCGTTCTGCCACGAGGTCGAGAACACGTAGGGCGAGCAGAGGTCGCCGGCCAGCTGCGAGGGGCCGGCATTGGCCGAGATCAGGATGGTCTTCGCGTCCACCGCGGTCTTCAGCGAGGCCAGCAACACGTTCGACCAGATATAGCCGGCGATGAAGTCGACCTTGTCGGACTGAATCAGTTTCTCGGTCTTCTGCTTGCCGACGTCCGGCTTCTGGCCGTCGTCCTCGTAGATCACCTCGACCGGCAGGCCGCCCATCTTGCGGCCAATGTGATCGAGCGCCAGCTCGAACGAATTGCGCATGTCGTTGCCGATCACAGCGGTCGGCCCGCTGAAGGTCGAGACGAAACCGATTTTGATGGAATCGGCCGCGAGCGCGGGCTGCGCCAGCGCCAAGACCGTGGCGCCCGCCAGCCAGAATGCCGTTTTCATATTCACTCCCCTCTTCGTTATTGATGTTCCGCCAGCCAAGCGGGTGCCATGGTCGAGCCGCGCGCGGCCGCCGGAACCCTATGTTTAGCTGACGTATTCTGTGCGCGAAATCGCAAGCCCGCAGCAAGCAAGAACCGAAGGCCCCAGTTAGAACCTTCGGCTCATATCACTTTCTGCATCATAATGCACCGATTGAGGAGCTTGCAAGAAATATAATTCAGGTTAGTGGTAACGCAATTTCCTCCCAATTAATTGACGCACCTCGCGTGGTTACATGATCCAGTGCACCGAGATGTCCGAAAACGAGGCCGCATCGCCATGAACACAGCGCCAAAACAACCGCATCGCGTGGTGATCGTCGGCGCCGGTTTTGGCGGACTGGAAGCCGCTTTCGGGCTCGCCGGTGCAGCCGTCCAGATCACGCTGGTGGATCGCCGCAACCATCATCTGTTCCAGCCGCTGCTTTACCAGGTTGCGACCGCGTCGCTGGCAACATCCGAGATCGCGTGGCCGATCCGTCATCTGCTGCGCGACCGCAAGGACGTGACGACGCTGTTTGCGACCGTCAGCGGCATCGATGCCGATGGCCGCCGCGTGCTGCTCGATGACGGCGATACGCTGCCCTATGACACGCTCATCCTCGCCACCGGCGCACGCCATGCCTATTTCGGACATGACGAATGGGAGCCATTCGCGCCCGGCCTGAAAACGCTGGAGGACGCCACCACGCTGCGGCGCCGCATCCTGGTCGCGTTCGAGCGCGCCGAGCGCGAGACCGATCCGGAACGGCGCGCGGCGCTTTTGACATTCGTCATCATCGGCGCCGGACCGACCGGCGTCGAACTCGCCGGCACCATCGCCGAACTGGCGCAGCACACGCTGCCGCCGGATTTTCGCAACATCGATACCCACAAGGCGCGGGTCGTGCTGATCGAGGCGGGACCGCGCGTGCTGGCGGGGTTTACCGACGACCTCTCGACCTATGCGCAGCGTTCGATGGAGAGCATCGGCATCGAGGTGATGCTCGGACAGGCGGTCACCGAATGCTCGGCCGATGGCGTCGTGTATGGCGGCAACAGGCTCGATGCCAAGACCATCATCTGGGCCGCCGGGGTGCGCGCCTCTCCTGCCGCCGAATGGCTGGGTGCACCGGCCGACCGCGCCGGACGGCTGCGAGTGCAGGGCGATCTCACCGTGCCCGGCCATCCCGAGATTTTCGCCGTCGGCGATACCGTGACGATCAAGGGCCCCGACGGAACTCCGGTACCGGGCATCGCGCCGGCCGCGAAGCAGCAGGGACGCCATGTCGCCGCCGCGATCAAGGCGCGGTTGAACGGCGGGGCGCCGGCGCCGTTCGTCTACAAGCATGCCGGCAGCCTGGCGCAGATCGGCAAGAAAAAGGCCGTGATCGATTTCGGACGCATCAAGTTGCGCGGCACCCTTGCGTGGTGGATCTGGGGCATCGCCCACATCTACTTCCTGATCGGCCTGCGCAACCGGCTCAGCGTGGCGCTGAGCTGGCTATGGGTTCACGCCCGCGATCAGCGCGCCGCGCGGCTGATCACGCAGGGCAGCAGCAAGGTGGTGCGGTAAGCGCGCTCACTTCACCAGCGAACATCCGCCGTCGGCAATCGGCCGGAACGCCTGCTCCGCTGGGATGGTCGAAACCAGCCGGTAGTAGTCATAGGGATATTTCGACTCCTCCGGCTTCTTTACCTCGAACAGGTACATCGGGTGGATCACGCGGCCGTCCTGGCGGATGGTGACGTCGCCGAACAATTTGTCCTTGCCCTTGAACTTCTTCATCTCCGGTACGACGGCCCTGGCGTCGTCGCTGCCGGTCGCGGCCACCGCCCTGAGATAAGCGAGCGTAGAAGCATAGACGCCGGCCTGGTTGCCGCTCGGCATCTTGCCCTTCATGCCCGGCCGCGCCGCGAAGCGTTTGGCAAACGCGCGGGTGTCGTCATCCATGTCCCAGTAGAACGCCTCCAGCAATTGCAGGCCTTGGGCTACCTTCAGGCCCATGCCATGCACGTCGTTGACGAACAGCAGGAACGCCACCATGGTCTGCCCGCCTTGCTGGATGCCGAACTCGGCCGCCTGCTTCACCGCATTGATGGTATCGCCGCCGGCATTGGCAAGCCCGATCACCTTGGCCTTGGAATTCTGCGCCTGCAGCAGGAACGAGGCGAAATCCGAGGTGCCGAGCGGATGCTTGCTGGAGCCCAGCACCTTGCCGCCATGGTTCTCGATATAGTTGGTGGCCTCGGCCTCGATGCCCTGGCCGAGCGCGTAATTAACCGTGACGAAGTACCAGTCCTTGCCGCCGCGCGCCATCATCGCCGCCGCCGTGGTGTTGCCGGTCGCCCAGGCGTCGTTGACCCACTGGATGGTGTTGGGCGAGCAGGCCTTGCCGGTGAGATCGGAGCTGGCGGTCGACGACGCCAGGAACGTCATCTTGCTGTCGCGCAGCAGCGAATTGATGGTGAGGCCGACCGCCGAATTCGGCACATCGACGATGGCATCGACGCCGTCGACGTCGAGCCATTTGCGCGCGATCGCCGATCCCACGTCGGCCTTGTTCTGGTGATCGGCATAGACGATCTCGACCTTGATGTTCTTGGCCCCGCCGTTGAAATCCTCCGCCGCCATCCGTGCGGCCTCCACCGAGCCCATGCCGTTGGTGTCCTGGAAGATGCCGGAGATATCGTTGAGCACGCCGACCCGCACCACATCGCCGGAAATCTCGGCGCGGGCCGGTCCCGACGAAAACGAGGATGCAGCACACAACAGCGCCAGACCAAGTCTCGAAACCCTCATCGCTTTTCTCCAATGTCTTCTTTGTGTCTTGTCATGGTCCGTTAGCCCGCGCAGCCGATCCACTCGCTCGACGCATCGTCGTTCAGGATGGCGACCGCGCTGGCGCGCCGCGTCAGCACCGCGCGCTGGTTGATGTAGCCCTTGTCGGTGATCTCGCCGCCGTCGACCGATGCCGGTTCGACCAACAGCAGCGCCCGCATCGCATGACCCGACGAATGGCCGCCCTGCGCTTTCAGTCTGGCCAGGCCTTGCGCGATCGCGGCGCGAACCTTGGCGTGGCCGACCACGACCTTGACGTCGGCACCGTCAGGCAAGCCCGCGAGGGCGCGGCACGCCGCGATGTTCGGAAATACCAGGAAGCGAACGTCGTCGCAGCCATGGCCGGAAACGACGATGTCCTGCGCCAGCGGCGCAAGCGCCGCGATGCCGGCAACGCGCAAGGTGCCGACGCTGACCCAGGTGCCGGAATTGAGCTTGAAGTCTTCGGCGACGCGGCCATCGAAGAACAGGCCCCGTTCCGGACGCGCCGGATCGGCAAAGGTGACGGCATCGCCGATCAGGTAGAAGCCCTCGCTGTCGAAGGCCTGCGCGGTCAATTCCGGCGCCTTCCAGTAACCCGGCATGACATTGGGACCGCGGACCCGCACTTCCAGCTTGTCGCCGGAGGGCACCAGTTTCAATTCGGTGCCGGGAATCGGCACCCCGATATTGCCGGAGCGTTCGGCCTGGAAATGGCAATCGGTGGCGAGCGGCGAGGTTTCGGTGGAGCCCCAGGCCGACACCATCGGCAGCGCGCGGCCGACGGTTTCGATCGACAATTGTTCCAGCGCATCCCAGAGATTCTGTGGCAGGGCGGCGCCGGCATAGAACGCGAACCTTACTTCGCTGAAGAAGCGGCGGCGCAACGCTTCGTCCTCGCGCAGCGACGCGATCAGCATGTCGAAGCCGCGCGGCACATTGAAATAAACCGTCGGCATCACGCTGCGCAGGTTGGCGAGCGAGGTCGCGAACAGGCCGGGTGCGGGCTTGCCGCCGTCGATATGGAGCGTGCCACCGTTGCGCAGCACCAGGTTGAAATTGTGATTGGCGCCGAACGTATGGCTCCAGGGCAGCCAGTCGAGGAGCACGAGGTCGCGCGCGGTGTCGAGGAACGCCCAGGTCTGCGCCTTGGCCTGCTGGCTCGAGGTCAGCATGCGCTGGGTGTTGATGACGGCCTTCGGCGTGCCGGTCGAGCCCGAGGTAAACAGGAATTTCGCGATGGTATCCGGGGTGACTGCCGCGAAGGCTTTTTCAACCGCCGGCGTTTCCGCCGTGGCGGCGATCGCGCCAAACGAAATCGCCTCGACGTCATAAGCGTCGCTGCTGACAATCCGGGCCGAATGCAGCGGGTTGATCGCCGCCAGCGCCGCCGCGAACGGCCGGGTGCCGGAAACATAAATCGCGCCGGGCTCCAGCAAGCCGATCATGCTCCTGAGCTTGTCGAAATCTCTCGACATCAGCGAGTAAGCCGGCGAGATCGCCGCCGAGGGCACGCCGACATGCTGAGCTGCCAACGCAAACAGCGCGTGATCGAGGCTGTTGTCGGACAGGATCACAAGCGGGCGCTCCAGAGCGAGGTCCTTCGCCAGAATCCAGGCGGCCGCGCCGCGCACCTGACGCCGCGCGTCGCGATAGGTAACCGTGGTCCAGGGTGCATCGACGTTAGCGCGCTCGGCGAGAAAGACCTTTTCCGGGGTTTGCCGCGCCCAGTGCTCCAGCCAGTCGCCGACACAGCGTGCGCCTTGCAGCAATGGCACCGTCGATTTGAGCACGATGCTGCCGTCGGCCCGGCGCTCGGCCGCGATCGCGGGCGTCGCGAACAGCTTCAGCGGCGGGTCCTGGCGGATGGCGGCGGAAGTCATCGGTTTCCTCGGAATGCCCTCTTGGCCCCGGGCTGACGCCTGCTCTACGCGAGAAAAACATGCGGCTGCAAGGTTTCCGCCGGCAGGCGGCAAGATGTCTATGGGCCAGCCGCGGCTCGGTTGCGCAATTTGTACGCATCAATGCAGTTCGCTCAGCGAATGAGCACTCGGTACGGCCCCAGGCTCAGGGCAACCACGAGCACGGGAGCGAACGAACGCTCAAGCGATTGGAATCGATGGTCGATTCTCTCACCGATCGATATCCGGCGTGCTTGTACACAATGGCACGCCGCTTGCTTCGTTCCGTCAAGTCATTGTCCGGCTCGGGGCGTATCGATGGCGAACTCAAAATATCCAACCAGCGGCACCGTTGCCGCGGAGCCGGGACCGATCGATCTCGACTGGTCGAAGACCGCCCTGGTCATCATCGACATGCAGCGCGATTTCATGGAGCCCGGCGGTTTCGGCGAGACCCTGGGCAATGACGTCTCGCAACTGGCGCGGGCAGTAAAACCGATCGCTGCCCTGCTCGGCGCCGCGCGCGCCGCCGGCCTTCTCGTCGTGCACACCCGCGAAGGACATCTGCCCGATCTCTCCGACGCGCCGCCGGCCAAGGTCGAACGCGGCGCGCCCTCCTTGCGGATCGGCGATCCCGGCCCAATGGGGCGGATCCTGATCCGCGGCGAGGCCGGTCACGATATCATTCCCGAACTCTACCCGCTCGACAGCGAGATCGTGATCGACAAGCCCGGCAAGGGCGCGTTCTACGCCACCGAGCTCGGCGATACCTTGCAGAAATCCGGCATCGAGAACCTGCTGGTGTGTGGCGTCACCACCGAGGTCTGCGTCAACACCACGGTGCGCGAAGCCAATGACCGCGGCTACCGCTGCGTGGTGCTGGCCGACGGCTGCGCCTCGTATTTTCCCGAATTCCACGAGATGGGCCTCAGGATGATCAAGGCCCAGGGCGGAATCTTCGGCTGGGTCGCCGACACCGCCGCCGTGATCGAGGCCATTGCACCGGAGACATCGACAACACCAGCAGCGGGAGCATCGCGATGAGCATGAGCACAGGGACTGCCGTAAAGGCTGACTTCAAGCCGGTGTTGTGGACGCCCGGCGACTGGAACGCCTTGTTCGGTTTCGGCACCAATATCCTCGTCAACATGCTGGTGTTGACCGGCCTGCTGCGGTTCGTGCTCAAGATGCCGGACTCGCTGGTGTTCGGCCGCATCCTGCCCGCACTCGGGCTGATGATGTGCCTCTCGACTTTCTATTACGCGTATCTCGCCTACCGGCTGGCACAGAAGACTGGCCGCACCGATGTCTGCGCGCTGCCATCGGGTGTCAGCGTGCCGCATATGTTCATCGTCACCTTCGTGATCATGCTGCCGATCACGATCAAGACCGGCGATCCCATGAAGGGCTGGTCGGCCGGACTGGTCTGGGTGTTCTTCCAGAGCTTTATCCTGATGATCGGCGGTTTCATCGCGCCGTACATCCGGAGGATCACGCCTCGCGCGGCGCTGCTGGGTACGCTCGCCGGCGTTTCCGTCACCTTCATCTCGATGCGCCCGGCGCTGGAAATGTACATGACGCCGCAGATCGGGCTGGTCTGCTTTGCCATCATCCTGTTGAGCTGGTTCGGCGGGATAAAATACCCGAAGGGAATTCCCGCGGGCCTCGTCGCCATCGCCGTCGGCATGCTGATCGCCTGGGGCTCGAACCTGTTCGGACTTGGGCTCGGCGGCTTGAGCCTCAAGGGTGTCGGCGACGCCTTTGCGAGCTTCGGCTTCTCGGTGCCGTTGCCGGCGGTCGGTCAGGTGTTTTCCGGCTTCGAATTCCTCGGCATCATCCTGGTCACAGCGATCCCGTTCGGCATCTACGATCTCGTCGAAGCGATGGACAATGTCGAAAGCGCGGAAGCCGCCGGTGACGAATATCCGACCACCCGTGTGCTGACGGCGGATGGCGTGGTCAGCCTGATCGGTTGCCTAATGGGCAATCCCTTTATCAACGCGGTCTATATCGGCCATCCCGGCTGGAAGGCGATGGGCGGCCGGATCGGCTATTCGGCTGCGACCGGCATCATGGTGGTGGTGCTCAGCTGGTTCGGCATCATTTCGGTGCTGCTGGCGCTGGTGCCGGTGGTCGCGATCTCGCCGATCCTGCTCTATATCGGCATGCTGATCGGCGCCCAGGCCTTCCAGACCACGCCGGTCAAACATGCCCCGGCGATCGTACTGGCGTTGACGCCGCATCTGGCCGCCTGGGCGAAATTGCAGATCGACACCATGCTGGGGTCGACGCTCAACGCCGCGCAAAGTATCGGGGGGCTGGCCGCCGACAAGGTCGGCGCCGTCAAGACCGCCGCCATCGCTGCGCTTCCGCAGCAAGGCGTGCTCTATCACGGCCTGGAAGTGATGGGCGGCGGCTCGATCCTGGCCGGCCTCGTGCTCGGCGCCATCGGTGTGTTTGTGATCGAACGCGAATTCACCAAGGCAGCGGCGTTCGCGCTGTCGGGCGCGGTGCTGACCTATTTCGGCTTCATGCACGGCGAGGCGGTGGGAATCGGCGGCGGATTGGGCGTGACGCCGGGCGTGGCGCTGGCCTATGCTGTGGTGGCGGCCGGATTTTTCGCGGTGGAGAAGTTCGGCGCGAGCACCGAGCCCGTTTCGCATCCGGAGATGCCGCTTGCAGCACCCGCCGAATAAGCCCCGTCGAGCCGACCGGAATGAGGCGTACCCGTCGCGGTTCAGGGCCGCCTTGTGACGGAAACCGTTGCTGCCATCGTCGCCGCGCACCGCGCGGGCACCATGACGCCCGCGCAGACCGTCGCACGCAGCTATCATCGCATCCGCGACTACAACGATCCCGCCGTTTTCATCAGTCTGCGCGATGAAAAGGAGGCATTGGCCGACGCGGAGGCGCTGACGCGAAAGGACACGTCGCAGCTTCCGCTGCTGGGCGTGCCGGTCGCGATCAAGGACAATATCGACGCAGCGGGCATGCCGACCACGGCCGCCTGCCCCGCTTTCGCCTATTCGCCGGCGCATGATTCCACTGCGGTGGCAAAATTGCGCGCCGCCGGCGCCGTCATCGTCGGCAAGACCAATCTCGACCAGTTCGCCACCGGCCTGGTCGGCGTGCGCTCGCCCTACGGCATTCCCGCCAACCCGATGCGGGGCGATCTGATTCCGGGCGGATCGAGTTCCGGATCGGCGGTCGCGGTTTCCGCCGGGCTGGTGCCGCTGGCGCTGGGTACCGACACCGCGGGCTCGGGCCGGGTGCCGGCGATGCTCAACAACATCGTCGGGCTGAAGCCGAGCCTCGGGCTGATCTCGACCGCGGGTCTGGTGCCGGCCTGCCGGACCCTCGACTGCATTTCGGTGTTTTCCCTGACCGTCGACGACGCGATGACGGCGCTGCAAGTGTTGGCCGGCCACGATAGTGCCGATCCATTTTCGCGCAACCGGCTACTGGCGCCGATGACGGCATTTCCGGACGGGCTGCGGCTCGGCGTGCCGCGCAAGGGACAGTTGATCTTCTTCGGCGACACCGCGTCGGAGCAAGCCTATGGCGACGCGCTCAGGCGCTGGACCTCGCTCGGTGCCACACTGGTCGAATTCGACCTCGAACCGTTCTACGAGACCGCGCGGCTGCTCTATGAGGGCCCATGGGTCGCCGAGCGCTATCTGGTGATCCGCAATCTCCTGGCATCGTCGCCGGATTCGATTCATCCCGTCACGCGCGAGATCACCGCGGCCGGCGCGCGGCTGACCGCGGCCGATACGTTCGCGGCGCTGTACCGCCTGCAGGGCTTGCGGCGCATCGCCGAGCGCGCCTTTACCCATCTCGACGCGCTGGTGCTGCCGACGGCGCCGACCGCCTATTCCACCGCGCAGGTGCTGGCCAACCCGATCGAACTCAACAGCCGGCTCGGCACCTATACCAATTTCGTCAATCTGCTCGACCTTTGCGGCCTCGCCCTGCCCGCGGCGATGCGGCCCGACGACATCCCGTTTGGCATCACGCTGCTGGCCCCCGCCGGGCACGACGCACAACTCGCCAGCATCGGCCGCGTCTTCCATGCCGACACGCGGCTGCCGATGGGGAGCAAGGGACTGAAGCATCCCGCGCTCGCGGCTCTGCCCGTTCATCCGAGTGGCGATGAAATCGCCATTGCCGTGATCGGCGCGCATTTGTCCGGGATGGCCCTCAACGGCGAACTGCAGACGCTCGGCGCCCGCCTGCTGGAAGCCGCCTCGACCGCGCCGGACTACAAACTCTATGCGCTCGACACCACGCCGCCCAAGCCAGGCATGATCAGGGTCGAGGCCGGCGCGGGCAGCTCGATCAAGCTGGAACTCTGGGCGCTCTCCGCGGCCGCGTTCGGAAAATTCGTCGCCGCGATCCCGCCGCCGCTGTCGATCGGCACCATCCGCCTCGCCGATGGCCGCGGCGTCAAGGGCTTTCTCGCCGAACCGACAGCGGTCAACGGCGCCCGCGATATTTCCGCCTACGGCGGCTGGCGGGCGTTCATGACGGAGAAGGCGGCGGTTTGACTCTCGATTCCCCGGGGTCACGGCCGCGTGAGGCGATTTCGTCGAAACCCGTCGAAGAAATCATTCAAGCAAGTGACGAAACCGTTTTGCTGTCGCCGCGAAGACCGGCGGAAGCCGGGACCAATTAGAGTTCTGCTGCTGGGGTAACGGATGGAGTTCAATCATGTCAGCAATATTGACCCTGATCTATCGTGCGTATTGCGCCGCCCGCCTCGCCGAACTGCGGAAATACCACGTCGCAAGCTAGCGAGGCCTGACCGGCCGCCTTTCCCCGCCGACGGGCGGGCGGCGGCAGGAAAGTGGAGAACGATTGGCCAAGGAGATACGCCGATGCTCGCGGAAAAATTCATTCTGCTGCTTGAGACCATCAAGAGCCATGCCCATGCGGATGGAGGCACGATCGTGGTCAGCACCTCGCGGCATGTGCCCGTGATATTGCCTAAATCGTAAGGCGGCCCGGCCCATCCGCGCGGGCAGCGAGCTGGGCTGGGCGGTCCCCACCTGCCCACCACTCCCTGTGCATTGTCTATGCGGCGCTGGCGGCAAAAATCCCGATCCGGCTGTCGTACCAAATTGATTGCGCCATGATGCTTGCCGACAGGATCGTCAAAGGCGCCGACGTCAAGGATTTGCCGATCGAGCGGCCGATTCATTTTGAACTGGTGGTCAATCTCAGGACGGCCAAATCGATGGGCATCTCCATGCCTCAGTCGATCTTGCTCCGCGCCGACGAGGTGATCGAATAAGACGCGGTTTCGCGGCGGACCATCGGTCACCCGCGGACGACGTGACTACACCGATACCGCGTAGAGTTCGTACTCCCCACGCACCAGCTGGATATGCGCGCGCATCGCGGCCGCAGCGCCGACGCGGTCGCCGCGCAGGATCGCAATCAAGACGCGATCGTGTTCGGCATGCGATTTTGCCAGCCGGCCGAGATTGCGGAACTGGGCACGCCTGAAGG
>Ga0209583_10000339_pt1 | contig 14681 bp, 13 predicted proteins | sample Str014_FD_187201 | JGI IMG/M metagenome (GOLD analysis project Ga0209583, IMG submission 187201) | Freshwater sediment microbial communities in response to fracking from Pennsylvania, USA - Straight Creek_MetaG_SC_2014 (SPAdes) (version 2) | ecosystem: Environmental > Aquatic > Freshwater >... | reverse complement strand
GGAGGGCGCGTTGCTGCTCGCGCTGGGGCTGTCGTGGGCGCTGCTGCCGTCGCATGCGCTGCTGCTGAACGAGATCGCCATCCTCGCGTTGTTCGCGGTTTCGCTCGACCTGATCCTCGGCTACGCCGGCATCGTCTCGCTCGGGCATGCGGCGTTCTTCGGGTTCGGTGCGTACGCGGCGGCGCTGTTCGCGAAGCTGGTGATGCCCGACCCGTGGGTCGGGATGGCGGTCGCGATCGGGGCCACCGCGGCGCTTGGCGCGGTCTGCAGCCTGCTGATCCTGCGCGGCTCGGATCTGACGCGGCTGATGGTGACGCTCGGCGTCGCGTCGATCCTGTACGAGCTCGCGAACAAGCTCGACTGGCTGACCGGCGGCGCCGATGGCCTGCAGGGCGTGGTCATGGGGCCGCTGCTCACGCCCTTCGGCGCCTTCGAGTTCGATCTGTACGGCCGCACCGCCTATGCCTACACGCTGTTCGTGCTGGTCGTGTGCCTGTTGATCGGCCGGCGGCTCGTGCATTCACCATTCGGCTACTCGCTGCAGGCGTTGCGCGACAACCGGCTGCGCACCGCGAGCATCGGCCTGTCGGTGAACGCGCGGCTGGTCGCCGTCTACACGATCGCCGCTGCCTTCGCCGGCACGGCGGGCGCGTTGCTCGCGCAGACCAGCGGCTTCGCCTCGCTCGACGTGTTCGACTTCCACCGCAGCGCCGACGTGCTGCTGGTGCTCGTGGTGGGCGGCACCGGCTACCTTTACGGCGGCATCTTCGGCGCGATCGTGTTCAAGGTGCTGCACGACCTGGTCTCGGCCTGGACGCCGCAGTACTGGAACTTCTGGCTCGGCCTGTTCCTCGTCGTGCTCGTGCTGGTCGGGCGCGAGAAGCTGATCCGCCCGCGCATCTGGTTCAAGCGAACGGGTCTTGATCAAAGATGAGCGACATCGTCCTCGAAACCCGCGGTCTGCTGAAGCGCTTCGGCGGCATCACGCCGACCAACGATGTCTCGATCAAGGTCGAAAAGGGCGCACGCCGCGCGTTGATCGGGCCGAACGGCGCCGGCAAGACCACGCTGATCAACCTGCTGACCGGCGTGCTCGAACCCACCGCCGGTTCGATCTGGCTCGACGGCGCCGAGATCACGCAGCTCGCGCCGCACCAGCGCGTGCGCCGCGGTGTCGTGCGCACTTTCCAGATCAACCAGCTGTTCAACGAACTCACACCGCTGCAGTCGCTCGCGCTGAGCGTGTCGGCCCAGCTCGGCATCGGCGCCGGCTGGTGGCGCCGGCTTGGCGCCGACGCCCGCGTGGCGCCGCGCTGCGAAGTGCTGCTGAAGCAGTTCCGCCTCGACGACGTGATGAACCAGCAAGTGAAGCACCTCGCCTACGGCAAGCGCCGCCTGCTCGAGATCGCGACCGCGCTGGCCTGCGAGCCGCGCGTGCTGCTGCTCGACGAGCCGGTGGCCGGCGTGCCCGAAGGCGAGCGCGAGGAGATCTTCGACATCATCAACGCGCTGCCGGCCGAGGTTTCGGTGCTGCTGATCGAACACGACATGGATCTGGTCTTCAACTTCGCCTCGAGCGTGACGGTGCTGGTCAACGGCGCGGTGTTCGCCGAGGGCTCGGTCGACGCGATTTCGAACGACCCGCGCGTGAAGGCGGTGTACCTCGGCGAATCACTCGACAAGGTCGAGCATGGCTGAGCTGCTGCGCGTCGAAGGGCTGCGATCGGGCTACGGCGAGGCCGTGGTCGTGCAGGGCGTCGACCTCGTGCTGCCGCAAGGCGAATCGCTCGCGCTGCTGGGCCGCAACGGCACCGGCAAGACGACGCTGCTGAACACGCTGGTCGGCGTGACGCGCCGCCATGCCGGGCGCATCGTGCTGGCCGGGCAGGACATCACCGCGCTGCCACCGCACCGGCGCGCCGCGGCCGGCATCGGCTGGGTGCCGCAGGAGCGCAACATCTTCAAGTCGCTGACGGTGGACGAGAACCTCGGCGCGGTCGCCCGCCCCGGCCCGTGGACGCTGGCCCGCGCCTACGAGATGTTCCCGCGCCTGGCCGAGCGCAAGGCCAACCTGGGCAACCAGCTCTCGGGCGGCGAGCAGCAGATGCTGGCGGTGGCGCGCGCGCTGGTGCTGAACCCGAAGCTGCTGCTTCTCGACGAGCCACTCGAAGGCCTCGCGCCGATCATCGTCGAAGAGCTGCTGCGTTCGATCGCGCGCGTGGTGCGCGACGAGGGCATGAGCGCGATCATCGTCGAGCAGAACCCGCGGATGATCCTGCCGATCACGCAGCGCGCAGTCGTGCTGGACCGCGGCGCCATCGTGCATGAAGGCGCGAGTGTCGAACTGATGGCTGATCGTGAGCGGCTCGACCGCTGGTTGAGCGTCGCGAAGCACTGAGAACGCTGCGCGCCGCCGGCGCGTCACCTCACTGCGCGAGGAAGAACCGCACCATCTCGGCCGACGCATCCGGCCCTTGCGCATCGGTGTACGAACCTGCGGGCGAGCCGCCCGACCAGGCGTGCGTGCCGCCGTGCAACGACCACTGCTCGACGCGCGGCCGACCTTTGTCATCGGTCCAGATTGTCTGCACGTGCTCGCGCTTGTCCTTCGAGGCGCGGCCATCGATCGTCTTCCTGTGCAGCTTCCCGCCCTGGCCCGCGATCGCCTGCGCGACGATCGCGTCGCCGTTCGAGGCGACGACGGTGCGATCCTGGTCGCCATGGAACACGATTGTCGGCACAGGCAGAGGCGCCGTCGCACTTCGCGTGCCGCCGTGCATCGCTGCGAAGGCCGACGCCACGTCGTGTGCCGCACCGTGCGGCAGCCCCGAGTGCGCGCCGACGGCCGCGAACACATCGGCATGCGTGGTGCCGAGGATCACCGCCATGGCCGCGCCGGCCGACAAGCCCGCGACGAACACGCGGCGTTTGTCGACGGCTTCCGTGGACGCGATCTCGCGCGCGATGCCGGCGATGATGGACGGCTCGGCGCCATCGCGCGCCTGATCCGCGGCATTGAACCAGTTCCAGCAGTTCGCGCCGTTCGCACGGGAGGTCTGCTCCGGGTAGGCGACCAGAAAGCCGTGTTCGTCGGCGAGCGCGTTCATGCCGGTGCCGGCCGCGAAATCGTCGGGGTTCTGCTTGCAGCCATGCAGCATCACGATCAACGGCATCGCTTTGCGGCCGGCCCGAGGCGCAGGGATGTACAGCTTGTAGTTGCGGCTGCCGCCGGGGCCCGTGTATCGACGTGCGACGAACTCGCCGTGCGGCCGCGCCGGTTCGGCCGCCGCGCGCGCCGCGGACGGCACTTCACGCGCGACGACATCGATGACATCGTCACCGCGTTTGGCGCGCGGTGGCGCGACCGTCTGCGCGATGCCCGCGTCGGCGAGCGCCTTGCGGATCGTCTGCGTGACGGCCTTCAGTGGGCCGCGCCGGGGATCGAGCCCGGCGGCTGTCAGCGCCTGGTGGATCGTGTTCGAAATGCTGTGGAGGCTCATCGCGTTCTTGATCAAATGCTGCGGTGCAACATGATGACCTGATCCGCCGACGGTGCGACACACCGAATACCCTGATGTCGCGTGGGACAAGCCCTACGCGCCGCACCGCGATTCAGCGTTTGCGCTGCTTCGGCCAGTACGCGAACTCGTCTTCGTGGCACTCGATGTCGACTTCGGTGACGCGCCCGATGAGGCGCTCCTGCACCTGCGAGACGGCGAGGTTGTAGACGCTGGGGCCGATCTCTTCGAGAAAGAAGTTCAGCAGCGCGGCGGCCTGGATGTTGCCGATCTTCTCTCCGAAATTCTCCTGGTGGTAGCGCTCGATCGAGGCCACGGCGGTGGCGCGCGCTTCCTTGTTCAGCTCGATGGCCATGTCGCGATCTCCTTCAGGAACGTGTTGTTGTCGACCAGGCGGCGAGCAGCGCGGCCTCGCGCTCGCGCGTGAGCTTGCCGGCGCGGCGCTTGTCGTCGGCGTGCGGAATGCCTTCTTCCAGTACCGCGGCGATCGTCTCGCCCAGCGGGCGTGTGCGCAGGCCCGATGCGGCGGCGCGCGTGAGGTCGCGGTTGAAGCCGGCGTACTCGGGGTCGATCGACGGCAGCCACAGCGGCAGCTCGCTCCAGGGCTTCACGCCGTGCGCCAGCAAGAAGGCCTCGCCGACACGCACCGCAGCGGCCGGCGCGATGCCGCGCGATTCGGCCGCGGCGCGGCAGCCTGCGATCAGGGTGTCCCAATCGATCGGTGGGCCGCCCACCGGCCCGCTGCCGTTGAACGTGCCGCGGGCGCCGGTCTCCAGCAGATGGATCATCCATTCGGCGAGATCGCGCACGTCGATGAACTGCAGCGCCTTGTCGATCGGCACGTCGGGCACGAGCATCGCGCCGCCCTCGGCACTGCGCCAGACCCAGTGACCGAAGCGCCCGCTGCGGTCGCCGGGGCCGACGATCAACCCCGGCCGCACGATCAGCGCGCGGCCACCGAACACGCGCATCACCTCGGCCTCGCAGGCCGCCTTCTGCGGGCCGTAGTGGCGCAGGTCGCGGTCGTCGCGCGCGATGCCGTCGAAAGGCGCAAGCGCATGGTCTTCGCTCGTCATCGGCTCGACCGTGTCGGCGTAGGCCGACACGCTGGAGACGAACAGGTAGCCGTCGCAGGCATCGCGCAGCGCCTCGGCGCTGGCCTGCACCTCGGCGGGCGTGTAGCCGCAGGTGTCGATGACGGCACTCCAGCGGCGGCCCGCGAGCAGGCCCAGATCGGCAACGCGATCGCCTGCCAACACCTCGACGCCTGCCGGCCAGGCACTGCGCGCGCGGCCGCGGTTGAAGACCGTCACGGTGTGGCCGTGCGCGAGCGCGGCCGTCAGCACGTGCGCGCCCAGAAAAACGCCGCCGCCGAGGATCAGCAAGTGCATGCCGGCCTCGTCAGTTCAGGCTCGCCGGGTCGAGGTTCGCGCCACACACGACCAGCACGATCTTCTCGCCCGCGCGCGGCCGCACCACACCGCTCTGCAGCGCCGCGAGCGGCAGCGCGGCGGCCGGCTCGACGGCGAGCTTGAGTTCGGTCCACATGAAGCGCTGCGCGGCGCGGATGGCATCGTCGGTCAGCAGCTCGGCCTGCGCGACGTGCGCCTGCGCGACGGCCCAGGCGATCTGCCCGATACGGCGCGCGCCGAGCGAGTCGGCCGCGATGCCGGCGACGCTCACGTCGACCGGCGTGCCGGCCTCGCGTGCGCGCGACAGCGTCGGCGCGAGTTCGGGCTCGAGCGCGATCACCCGGCTGCGGCTCGCGAACCAGGCTGCGATGCCGGCCACCAGCCCGCCGCCGCCGACGCTGACCAGCACGGCATCGGGCGCGCCGCCGAGCTGCGCCTCGACCTCGCGCGCCAGCGTGCCGGCACCGGCCACGACTTCGGGCTGGTCGTAGGCGTGGGTCATCAGCGCGCCGGTCTCGCGCTGGCGTGCCTCGCAGGCCTGCAGCGCCTCGGCGTACACCTCGCCCGCGACGACGACCTCGGCCCCCAGCGCCTTGAGCCGCTCGCGCTTGGCCGGCGAGCTCACGCTCGGCACGAAGACCTCGGCGCGCACGCCGAGTGCGCGCGCGGCCAGCGCGGTCGCGATGCCGGCGTTGCCGCCCGAGGCCGCGATCACGCCGCTCGCGGGGATGGTGTTCGCGAGCAGCCGGTTGAACATGCCGCGCGCCTTGAAGCAGCCGGAGAGCTGCAGGTGCTCGAGCTTGAGCCAGGCCTCGAACGCGGGCGTATCGCGCGGCAGACCGAGCGCGTCGATCGGTACGCGCCAGAGCGGCGTCTCGCGCACGTGCGGGGCGATGCGCACGGCGGCGGCTTCGATGTCGTCGAGGGTGATGTGCATGGTGGTTTCGTGAGGCCTCGTCCAAGTATCGCGCGCCCGAACTACGATGTGCCAACCGCGCCGCGGGCGCGATTCTGGAGCGACGAATGCAACTCGGGATGATCGGCCTCGGCCGCATGGGCGCGAACATGGTGCGCCGCTTGATGAAGGGCGGCCACGAGTGCGTGGTGTTCGATCGCGCGCCGGCCGCTGTGCAGGCGCTCGCGAAGGACGGCGCGACCGGCGCCGATTCGCTCGCGGACCAGATCGGCAAACTCACCCAGCCGCGCGCCGTCTGGCTGATGGTGCCGGCCGCGTTCGTCGACGACACGATCGACGAACTGCTCCCGTTGCTCGCGCCCGACGACATCCTGATCGACGGTGGCAACTCCTACTACGTCGACGACATCCGCCGCGCGAAGGCGCTGGCCGAGAAGCAGATCCACTACGTCGATGTCGGCACGAGCGGCGGGGTGTGGGGGCTGGACCGCGGCTACTGCATGATGATCGGTGGCGAGGTCGAGGTGGTGAAGCGGCTCGACCCGATCTTCAACACGCTCGCGCCAGGCATCGGCGAGATCGCCCGCACGCCCGGCCGCGACGGCACCGGCACTGCCGAGCACGGCTACCTGCACTGCGGCCCGAACGGCGCGGGCCACTTCGTCAAGATGGTCCACAACGGCATCGAGTACGGAATGATGGGCGCGTATGCCGAGGGCTTGAGCATCCTGAAGGGTGCGAACATCGGCAGCGGCACGCACGAGATCGACGCCGAGACCACGCCGATGCGCGACCCCGAGCACTACCGCTACGACATGCCGCTGCACGACATCGCCGAAGTCTGGCGCCGCGGCAGCGTGATCGCGTCATGGTTGCTCGACCTGACGGCCAACGCGCTGCACGAAGACCCGCAACTCGCCAAGTTCGGCGGGCGCGTGTCGGATTCGGGCGAGGGCCGCTGGACGATCCAGGCCGCGATCGACGAGGCCGTGCCCGCGCCGGTGCTGACGGCGGCGCTGTATGCGCGCTTCAGTTCACGGGGGGAGGCGGAGTTCCAGAACCGCATCCTGAGCGCGATGCGGTTTCAGTTCGGGGGGCATGTGGAGAAGAAGGGTTGACCCCGCAGGGAAGGGTCGTCGTGAATCGCATCTGATGCGATATCATCAGATGTAACTTCGCTGAAAGCTTCGCCATGCGCACCACCCTAGACCTCGACGACGACGTGCTCGCCAGCGCCAAGGAGATCGCGCGCCGCGAGAACCGCACCGCGGGACAAGTGCTTTCCGATCTGGCGCGCCGTGCGTTGACGCAGGCGAGTGCGCCTTCGTCGTCGCCCGGGCGCGCACCGGCCGCGCTGCATGGATTTCGTCCGTTCGCATCGCGCGGGGCGGTCGTCACCAACGCGCTGATCAAGAAGCTGCGTGACGAAGGCGAATACTGAGTGGCGACGCGGCCGAAGGGCGCCGGCGTTGTCGTCGCGCGTGAATCGCGGGTCGGCTACGCCGTCTCGAAGCGGCCGGCCGTGCGCCGCGCACTGCTCGACGTCAACGTGCTGATCGCGCTGCTCGATGTCGACCACCTGCACCACGCCCGCGCTGCCGTTTGGCTGGACGAGAACATCGCCGCCGGTTGGGCCTCGTGCCCGATCACGCAGAACGGGTGCGTGCGCATCATGTCGCAGCCCGGCTACCCGAACGCGCTCCCGGCCGCACGCGTGGCGGAGCATCTGCGCGAAGCCATCGAGACGGCGCATCACGCCTTCGTGCCAGAAGACCTCAGCCTGCTCGATGTCACGCGCTTTGATACGGAGCAGCTGCTGGGGCACCGGCAGGTGACCGACGCCTACCTGCTCGGTCTGGCCGCTGCCCACGGGCTGCGGCTGGTCACCTTCGACACGAGCATCGCGTTGCGGGTCGTGCGCGGTGCGACGTCCGGACTGGTCGTGAGCTTGTGATGCTCCCCAATTTGAATGAACGCTGACGACCTGATTTGCCATAGGCTGGCGCTTCAAGCACCGGGAGGTCAGGCATGAGCACGAAATGGAAGGGTCTGGTTCTATGTGTCCTCGCAACCCTGGCACAGGCCGCTGCTGCACAGAGCCACTCGACCAAGAAAGTGATGCAACGCGAACTTCCGGTGATCATCCTGCCGCATGGCCTGGTGCCGTTCTCCGTGCCGATCACGTGTCCGACCGGATCCCCCACGGGTTGCCAGATCGACATCGTCATCCAGGAAGGTCTGATCAACGGTGTGCAGGCCTGTCTGGCCAATTTGCCGAGTGAAGTCAAGGTCACCGGGGTCGGCACATCGGCACAGGAAAGGCTCATGGTGTGGACACTCAAGCCTCCCGCCGGCAGCATGGCCACTTACGAGTTTCAGCCCAAGCACGGCATCCTGGTCGTCGACGACCCGAAGACGCAACTCAAAAACGGCGGCATCGGCGACGGTCTGGGCGGTACCGACAAGGCCCAGTTCCACTTCACGAACAAGCGAAAGCAGTTGAATGAGGCGACCTACCTGCCCGTCATCCTGCAACGCATCGGCAGTGTGGTTTCTCTTTGCGGCGCGGCGGACCCGAAAGTGGTCAACGAGTGAATGCGAGCGAGGGCCCTCGCTACTGAGCGCAGGGCGACAGAACATGGCTGAGTGAGCCCAGCCGCCGGGCGAGGGTCGACTGCGGTCCGGCATCCAGTTCCCGAACGATGCGCTTTGCCTCCTGTGCAGCGATCCGCGCAGCATCCATGTTGCCATCCAGCGCTTCGACTTCGGCCCTGTCGCAAAGGAGGACCGCATAGCTGAGCCGGTCTGACATCGTGCTCAGCAACTGTTCCGCCAGGCCCAATGAAATCCGGGCAGCGGCGATCTGGTCACTCAAGGCTTGTGCTTTGGCCAACGCACCTCGGTATTGGCCTTCGGATCGTCGATCGGCCGACGATGACGCGGCCTCGATTGCGAGTTCGAGTTTGGCGATCGCTTCCTGGTATCTCCCGTCGCTCGTCAGCGATATGCCCAGGTTGCAGAGCACCGCAGCTTTCAGTCGAACGTGGCCGATCTCGTTGGCGGTCACGAGGGCCAGTTCGAGATGGATCAACGAAGTCGATACGTCGCCCTGGTCGTGGCAAAGCAGGCCCAGATTGCACAAGGCGTTGCCTTCCCAAAGGCGGTTGCCCACCTCGCGCGCCAGCATCAACGAGCGTTCGTAGTGGTGACGCGCGGCTTCGAGTTCACCGAGGTCGTGGTGCAGGCCGCCGAGGTTGCCCACCAGGCCACCCTCCAGGCGACGATGGCCGCTCTTCTCGACGATATCCAGTGCCGTCTCGTAGTAGCGGCGTGCCTCCACCAGCCGGGACTGGAAGTCCATCAAGCGCCCGAGCGCGTTCAGTGCCGTGGCGTGAAGATTGGCGTCCTGCAAGGCCACCGCCAGTCGACTTGACTCTTCGAGGCTCGACATCGCGCCGGGCAGGTCGCCTTCTATCGTTTGCAGGCTGCCGCGTGTGTGCAACAGCCGCGCGCTGGCGACAGAATCGCCCGCGAGAGTCGCTGCCTCCAGTCCCGGCTCGATATGAGCAAGTGCGTCTTTGACCAACCCTTGCAGATCGAGTGCGCTGGCACTGACCCAGTGCACAAGCGCCAGTTCCGATGCGGACAAAGAGGCCAGTGCAGCGACACCGTCAGCCAACCGGGAACCGAGCCGGAACGGGCCCGTGAGACGCAGCGCGTACCAAGAGGCCACGAGCGCACCGGTGGCGCCTGTCGAGTCCCCCGCAGCGGTGGCGTTGACACAGGCACAGACCAGGTTGTCGAGCTCGACGCAGCGGTGGGCCGGCGCGGTGTTTTCGTCGAAGGTTGCGAAATGCTGCCAATGCCTGCGTTGCATCGCAGCGTGGCTCTCGACGCCGCTGCCCGCGAAGCGCCCCGGTGTTCGAAGGTGCTCGGCAGCGTATTCGCGCACGCTCTCGAGCAGATCGAACCGATCTGTCGAGATGCTGCGCACGAAGCTTTTCTCCACCAACCATTGAACGGCGTCAACGGTCCAGGGTGAGTTCGCCAAACCCGTGAAGTCGAGGACCACTTCCGCAGCCGCGAGGGTGAAGCCGCCCCTGAACACCGACAACTGCGCCAGGCCCGCCTTCTCCGGTTCCGTCAGCAGTTCCCAGGACCAGTCGAAGGCGGCGCGCAGGGTGGCTTGTCGATCCTGCCTTCCTGCGGAGGACCACAGCACCTTGAACCGCTCGCTCATCCGTTGCAGCAGAACCCTGGGTCCCATGACACGTACACGCGCTGCGGCCAACTCGATGGCCAACGGCAGACCGTCCAGCACTTTGACCAATTGCTCGACTGCGGCGATGTCGTCGGCGGCCGGTCGGTAAGACGGGTGCGCTGCCAGCGCCCGGCGTTGGAACAGCTGTACCGCCTCAACTGGCTCGAGCGGCGCGAGCGCCAGCCTGACTTCTCCCACGACTCCCAACACCTCCCGCGTCGTCACGATGAATTGCGCCAGCGGCGCCCGATCCAACCACCTTCCCAAGGTCTCCTCCGCAAACCTCGTCACCTGCTCGAAGTTGTCGAGGATCACCAGACACTTCCCGCGCCCGGCGATCGCGTGCGCGAGCTGCACCACCGGCTCCGTCTTGCCCAGCGGCACATCCAGCCCCTGCGCCACCGCGAAGTGGATGCCGTCGACCGTGCGCGCTTGCGACAGATCGCAGAACCACACGCCGCCCGGGTAGTCGCCGAGCACGGTCCAGGCGAAGCGCGTGACCAGCCGCGTCTTGCCGGTGCCGCCCATGCCGAGTACCGACACCAGCCGTGCGCCGTCCTCGAACTTCTTCGCGAGCAAATGCAGCGGCTCCTGCCGGCCGACGAAGCTGTCTCGTTCGGCCGGTACGCTGTGCCGCACTTCGCGCACCGGCTGCCACAGGTCGCCCTGGCGCATCACGCGGTAGACCTTGTCGCCATCCGGCGGTGCCCTGAAGGGCGATGCGCTGCCGTCGCCGACCTCGCCGATTTCGTACAGCTCGATCGGGTCGGCCACGCCGTGCATCCGCCAATGACCGTGCGACACCACGCGCTGCGTCGCCACGCCGAGCGCAAGCCGGGCGTCGGCACTCAGCAGCGTTTGCGCGCCCAGTGCGACCGACATCACGCGCGCTGCGATCGGCAGCGCGAGGCCGTCGACCTCGACCGGCTTCGCGCCTCGCGCCACGTCGTCGGCCGGGTTCGGCCGCAGGCTCACCGGGCCGACGTGGATGCCGGCCCGCGCCTTGAACGGCAGTTCGCGAGCGGCCAGCGCGCGGTGGTAGGCGAGCGCGTAGCCGACCGCGTCGCGCACGTCGTCGAAAAGCAGCAACATGCCGTCGGTCTTGTCGATCTCGCGGCCGCGCCACGGCGGCAGCAGGTCGCGGGCGATGCGGTCGTGCGTGGTCCAGAGTTCCGCCATCGCGGCGTCGCCGAGCGCTTCGGTCAGCTTGGTGCTGTCGACGACGTCGGTCAGCAGCAGCGCGTGGAGTGCAGGCATGACGCGAGTCGGATGGGGCAGAGCGGCCTGTGCGCGGATCAGGCGGCCAGCGGCGCCGCGCAGTTCGAGCAGAAGCGTGCATCGGCCGGCGCGGGGCTGCCGCAGGCGCTGCAGAAGCGCTTCGCGGCCGGCTCGGCGGCTACACCACCGGCCGAGGCGATCGCCGCGGCGGCGTGCAGGTGCTGCTGCACTTGCGCCGCCGCGCCCGCGGCTTCGTTCGCCGGCGCAAACGCACGCTCGCCGGCGTTGAGCGCGGCGATGCGGGTCTGGTCTTCATGGCTGAACGGCGCGACCAGCACGCTCTGGCTGCGCGCGAAAGCGGTCAGGTCGGCGGCCAGCGCGCGCGCCTCCTGCGCGGTCGAGAACATCGCGGTGACCTGGCGTGCGCCGTCCTTGCCGAACACCACCGACTCGATGCGTGCGCGCCAGACGCGCAAGGTCATCGCCTCGGTACGGATCACGTCGTTCTCGGTGTTCATGCGGCTGCTGAAGTTGTTGCCGGTGCCGATGCGCGAAGTTTGGTACGTGCCCACCATCTCGACCCAGGTCAGCACCGACTCGAAGTTGAAGCGGCCCCACAGCCGCGCCGCCGCCTGGAAGCAGAAGGCCGCGACGACCGTGAGGATCAACGAGGTGCCGATCAGCGAGAAGCGGTTGTCGTGCCACGGTGCGCTCACGTCGAACTGCCGCACGAACTCCAGCGACATCACGACCGCGCCGATCACCAGCAGCGTCGCGTACAGGTCGAGCAGCAGCAGCGCGCGGTGGCGCGGCTCTGCGAGCGCCGCGCCGAAGGTCGGCGCCTTCGTGCCCGCGGCGGGCAGCGGCTGGCTCTCCTCGAACAGCTCGCCGGCGAAGCTGCCGCTCGGCGTGGCGGCGGCCGTGGCTGGCTCGATGCGCGCGTAGCGGCGGTTCGGGATGGATTCGGTCCAGCCGCTCTGCTGCAGTCGGTCGAGCTCGTCCATCAGGCTCGCGGGCGGCGCGTTCATCGACAGGCGGCTCTGCTCGACGCTGGCGCGCGTCTGGGGTGCGCTGTCGACCTGCGCGAGGATCGCGACCACCGCGATGCCGCAGGCGACGAGCGCGCCGATCAGCATCACGAAGGTCTGCACCGTGGTCTCGAACCCGGCGAGCGAGGGCAGCCTGTGCCCGATCAGGCCGATCGCCACCGGCGCCAGGATCGCTGCGGCGATCAGCCCGACCAGCGTGGCGCGCGAGAGCTTGGCGCGGTCGCCCGAGACCACCGGCTTGAGCAGCACGAACAGGCCGAACGCGAAGTACAGCAGGCCGATCCACGGCCGCGTGGCGGCGTTGCCGAAAGCCAGCCACGAGACCAGAAAGCTCAGCAGCGTGGCGACGACCGCGGCGAGGTTGAACACATAGCGCTGCGCCTGGAACTGCACCTCGCGCGGCGCGGTGATCAGCTTGGGCGCCCAGTGGTAAAGCATGCCTTCGATGGCGCCTTGCGGCTCGGGGTAGGTCAGGCCGCCCTGGCGCAACAGCTCCTTGACCTGGTCGGCGGCCTTCGAGCCGCCGCTCGCGCCGACCGGGATGTCGGGCGCGAGCGAGGCCGGTCGGCCGCGGCCGAAGAAGAAGCGCATGCGCCGTGCCGCAGTGGTGGCGCAGAGCAGCCCCGCGGCGATCATCGCGAGGCCCGCGATCAGCGGGCCGGCCACCAGGCGCAGTGCGTTCGCCTGCATCGCCTCGCGGGCCCAGAACAGCGCCAGCACGCCACCGGCGAGCAGCACCGCGGCGCACAGCCAGAGCAGGCGGTTCTGCAATTGGTACGGGTTCGGCAACTCGAGGAGCTTGGACTCCGAGCTGTAGTCATAGGCCATCGATCCCCCTGCGTTCCTGCTTCGTTCTGCTGCGCAGTTTAGTGGGGGGCTCTCGATGTTTCACGCGCTGCCGTGCAAGGCCAGCGCGAACAGTTCGTTCCGATGGTGGATGCCCAGGCGCTCGAACGCGCGGTTGCGGTAGGTCTTGGCGGTGGCCGCCGAGACGCCGAGGTCGGCCGCGATGCCCTCGAAGCTCAGGCCGCGCAGCAGGCGCTCGCAGACCGCGAGCTCGCGTGGCGTGAGTTGCGGGCACAGCTGCCCGATGCGCTGCGCCGGCGTCACCTGCACGGCGCCGAGTTCGATGTGGCGCTGCACGACCGCGAGCAGCGTGGCGGCGACATCGAGCACGGCGTCGAACTCGCTCGGTGCGAAGCGCGGTTGCGCGCGGTGGCGGTAGAGGTTGACGGCGAGCAGCGCACCGGCCGCGCCCGCGCCGCGCTCGGCGGCGACGATCGAGAGCCGTTCGCTCAGCGAATGCGCCACGTAGATCTGCTCGCGGTGCGCGCGGCCGAAGTCGTCGGCCAGGCAGTGGGTCATCACGGTCTGGGCCTCGCCCTGGCCGGCTTGCGCGCAGGCGTCGGCGAAGTGCGTGTCGTCGCGGTACACGCCGCTGCGGTAGATACGCCAGCAGTCGAGCGCGATGTCGGGCACGGCGTGGCTGGCCTGCGCGAAGAGCTGCGGCGGCTGGTCATTGCAGACACGGTAGATGGTCCACCACGCCACCGGCAGCGCGCGGTTCACTTCGGCCAGTGCGCGGGTCGCGAAGTCGCCGCGCGCGATGCAGCCGACGAGCGCGGCGCCGACATCGCGCGCCGCGCCGGTCGACGTGCGCGTGATGTTCGGCGAGACAGCGGGGACGGGCCAGACCTGCATGCGCCGCACTGTCCGCCGCAACGCGCCGCCCGGCAACCCGGGGGAACGCGCACGCGGCTGTCGTCTTCGCGGAGGACAGACGAGGCGGCGATGCCGACCTACCCTGCGCCTCGAAACCACCCTGCCATCACCGGAGCGCCCTGCATGAACGTCCACCCGCTTGCCCCCATCCCCGACGCCGATGTCGCCGCTTTCTGGCGCGACGGCGTGATCTGCCTGCGCGGCTTGTTCGATGCCGATTGGATCGAGCACATGCGCGAGGCGGTCGAGGACGACCTGGCCCACCCCGGCCCGCTCGCACGCGAGTACGCGACGAAGGCCGGCCAACGCTTTCTCGGCGACATCGGTGCCTGGGCGGTGAAACCGGGGCTGCGTCAATACGTCGAGGAGTCGCCCGCGGCGGAGATCGCGGCGCGGATGCTGCGCTCGCGCAAGGTCAACTTTCTGTACGACCAGCTGTTCGTGAAGGAGCCCGGCACCGCCGCCGTCACGCCCTGGCACCAGGACGGCCCTTACTGGCCGGTGAAGGGCGACCAGGTCCTGTCGATCTGGCTGGCGCTGGACGACGTGACGGTCGAGTCCAGCGCCAGCCAGATCGACAGGACC
>Ga0209583_10000337_pt1 | contig 14739 bp, 10 predicted proteins | sample Str014_FD_187201 | JGI IMG/M metagenome (GOLD analysis project Ga0209583, IMG submission 187201) | Freshwater sediment microbial communities in response to fracking from Pennsylvania, USA - Straight Creek_MetaG_SC_2014 (SPAdes) (version 2) | ecosystem: Environmental > Aquatic > Freshwater >... | reverse complement strand
GTCTCCTGATCAGCAACACGCAGGACTGCATTCGGCAGGTTCCGATCGTTGCAGATGAGCTGAACGACCAGGCGATCGGCGACTTCCTCATCATTGGAGAAAACAAGAATCCGGCGACGACTTTTTTTGCCCGGGTCCAGAGGCTCCCGGCCGCCCATCGGCTGACGTGTGACGTGAATGGACTCCACACGAACCGGTATTGGACACTGCCAATCGACGAGGGCAATTCACGTGACAGCAGGTTTTCTGCCGGAATTCGCGTGATTGCGGAACAGCTGCTTGCAGAACAGACACTCGACTTTAGATTCTACGCATGTCGTCGGATCAGTCCTTCAGGATGTGGGCGGACTCCTCGGCCTTCAGGCTGTAATTGATCGGCGTGTAGTACAGGCCGGCACGCCGCCCGCCCCCCAACGCGACCACGCCATCATGGCGACCTGCGCGGTAGGCGGCGAGCCCGGCCTCGACGTGCGCTGCAGTTGGATTGCCCTGCACGCCGCCAAATACGGGCGCGTCGGCGAGCGCCGTGGCTGCGGCGCGCACCATTGAACTGGCGGCCAGTCCCTGATCGGTGACGATCAGCGGTCTGCTGATCCCGGCCCGCTTGCAGGCCGCCTCGAGCTCGGCGATCCGACCGGGTCCCGCCCAGATCGTAGTCGGGAAGTTCCAGTTACCCTTGAGTACCGCGCTCATGTCGTGATCCTGAAATGATAGGACTTGGGTCGCGTGAGTTGCTCGAAGCCCACCCGCGACAGCGTGCAGCCGCGGCCCGAGTTCTTAACCCCGGTCCAGGCGAGCGCCGGATCCAGGTAATCACAGCGGTTGAGAAAGACCGTGCCGGTCTCGAGCTGATCGCCGAGTAGCTCTGCAAGCTCCGCGTCCGCCGAGTAGATGGCCGCCGTCAAGCCGTAGTCGCTGTCGTTCATCAGGTTCAAGGCTTCCTCGTCAGAGGCGACGCGCATGATGCCAAGCGCCGGGCCAAAGCTCTCCGCGCGCATGATCGGCATCGAATGATCAACGTCGACCAGCACCTGCGGGGCGAGGTAAGGCGTGCCCGCGCGGCTCGCCCTGAAGTGCTGCTGGTCGATCAGCTGACGGGCGCCCCGGCCGACGGCATCGCGCACCTGGGCGCGCACCGCATCGGCCGCTGACGATCGCACCAGCGGGCCCAGGGTGGTTTCGGCATCGAGCGGTGAGCCGAGCACATAGCGCTCGGTGAGTTCGACCACGCCGTCGACGAACTGCTGGTAGAGCGGCGCCGCGACGTAGATGCGCTTGATGCCGCAGCAGGACTGCCCGGCGTTGAAGAATGCGCCGTCGGTGAGCGAGTCGATCGCCTGGAGGAGATCCGCGTCGGCGCGCACATAGGCCGGATCCTTTCCGCCGAGCTCCAGGCCGGCAGTGGCAAATCCGCGCGCGGTGGACTCAACCACCGCCCGCCCGCCGGCGACGGACCCTGTAAAGCACACGCTGGCAACGCGGGCATCGGCCATCAGGCGTGAGGTATCAGCGTGCGCGAGGTGCAGGTACTGGAAGACATATGCCGGCACGCCCGCCGCCGCCAGCGCCTCGGCGAAACGCTCGGCGCACAGTGGCGTCTGGTGCGAGTGTTTGAGAATGACCGCATTGCCGGCGATCAGCGCCGGCCAGATCGCATTGACGGCGGTGAGATAGGGGTAGTTCCATGGCGCGATCACGGCCACGACACCGAGCGGCACGCGCTTGATCTGACGCCGGAAGCCAGCCTTCACCCCCGGGTCGACGGCGGCCAGCGCGATGCCGGCGATCGAGAGCATGTAGCGCGCGCGCTCTTCGAAGCCGCGCACTTCGCCCGGCGCATGGCGCACCGGACGACCCATCTGCCAGCTGATCTCCGGGGCGATCTCGGCCGCCCGCGCGACCAAAGCGTCCACGGCCCGCCCGAGCATGGCGCAGCGCTCGTCGAGGGACTGCGCCTGCCAATCCCGTTGTGCGGCCACCGCGCGCTCGAGCGCGCGCTCGATACCGGCGCCGTCCGCAACAGTCCGTTCGACATATATGCGGCCGTCTACCGGACTTATAGTCTTTTGTGTCTCTGCCATGGCGCTTGTTCAGATGATCTCGAAGTACCGGGCGAGCTCCCAGTCCGTGATCGCCGCGCGGAACTCGCGTTCTTCCCACTGGCGCGTGGCGGCATGATGATCGACGAACTCGTCGCCGAACAGCTCGCGCGCCGTTTTCGAAGCCGACAAGCGCCGCGCCGCTTCGTCGAGCGTCGCTGGCAGACGCCGCTCCGGCGGATACTCGCGATCGTAGGCATTGGCTGCAATAGGCTCGTCGGGCTCAATGCGATGCTCAATGCCCCACAAGCCCGAGCCGATGGCTGCCGCCAGCGCGAGGTGGGGATTGATGTCCGCTGCGGCAATGCGGTATTCCACCCGCTGGCTCGCGGGTCCGCCGCGAATGACGCGCAGTGCCGTCGTGCGGTTGTCCACGCCCCAGGTGGCCGAGGTCGGCGCCCAGAAACCCGGCACGAGCCGCGAATAGCTGTTGACAGTCGAGGCCACCATCGCCAGCAACTCTGGCATCAGTGCCTGCTGGCCGCCAATGAACCAGCGCATAGCATCCGACATGTCATGGGGTTTGGCAGGATCGTGGAACACCGTCGTGCCGTCGCGTTTCTGCAGCGAGATGTGCAGATGTCCGCTCTGCCCCGGATATTTATTGGACCATTTGGCCATGAAGCTGGCCATGAGTCCGTGCCGCTGCGCGAGGATCTTGGTGTAAGTCTTGAACAGAGCAGCGCGATCGGCAGCCTCGAGTGCCTCGCAGTGCGCCAGCGCGGCCTCGATCACCCCAGGGCCGGTTTCCGTGTGCAGGCCCTCGATGGGAAAACGCATGGTCTGGCTGAGATCAAGCAGCTCCTGGTAGAGGCTCGCGTGCACGGAGTTGCGCAGCACCGAGTAGCCGAAGTACCCGGGTGTCATTGGTTTGAGGTCCCGATAGTCCTTGTCGCGCACCGAATCAGGCGTTTCGGCGAACATGAAGAACTCGAACTCGGCCGCGGCGTTCACCGTGCAGCCCATGGCAGCCGCCCGCGCCAGCACACGCCGCAGGGTGGCTCGCGGACACACGCTTTCGGCCCGCCCAGCAAACTCGCACAGCACCAGCACCGACTTCGGCTCGAAGGGAATCTCGCGCCAGGTGTCCGGCAGCACCCGCAGCGGCGCATCCGGAAAGGCCGTGTGCCAGCCGGTGTACTTGAGATTGTCGATCAGCTGGTCGTTCGAATCCCAGCCGAGCACGACATCGCAGAACCCCAGCCCCTTATCGAGGGCGGAGAGGAACTTGGCGCGGTTGACGTACTTGCCGCGCAGAATGCCATCGCCATCGAAGGCGCCAATCTTGACGTGCTCGATGCCGCGCTCGACCAGCAGCGCGGCCAGCCGGACGTGCGCTGCGGACTCTGACTGTGTCATACGCTTACCTTCCAGCCATTATAGGCGCTCAGTCGCGGTAGCGATCGAGCGCGTCCCCCAGGGCTGCCTTAAGCGGCCCGAGCCAGGGTTCAAAGTGCTTCCATTGCTCCAGGCCCTCGCGAAAGATCGGCTGGCGCACCTGCTCGGAACTCGCCGTGCGCACGCTGCGCTGAGTCTTGTGAAACTCGACGCACTGCGGCTCGTACCCTAGTCCACAGTACTCCAGAATGCGGCGCACGCTGCCCTCCAGGTCATCGACGACATCCTCGTGATGCACGCGCAGGACCTGGCGTGGCAGGACCTGGTCCCAGTGGCGCATCAGCTCGAGGTAGGTGCGGTAGTAACGCGCAATGTCGTCGACCCCATAGGCGAATTCCTGACCGGCGGCAAAGAGTTGCTTGAGATTGCCAAGACAGCAGGCCATGGGCTCGCGGCGGGCATCGATGATCCGCGCGTTGGGCAGCATCAGATGAATGAGTCCGACATGCCGGAAGTTGTTGGGCATCTTGTCGATGAACTGCGGCTTGTCGCTGCGGTAGACGCGCGTGTCGCCGATATATTTCTCGCCCAGCTGCTGAAAATCCGCAGGCGTCAGGCGCCGCAGATTGCCGGGATACAGGGGGGTGTCGCTGTCCATCTGCCGGCCCTGCAGGCCCAGCACGATGCGGGGAATGTCCGCGAGCTCCATCGTGCCCTCGACACGCGAGTGCGAGGCCAGAATCTGCTCCAGCAGCGTCGATCCGGAGCGCGGCAGGCCGACGATGAAAATCGGGTCCGGGCTGGGGCAGCCGAAACCGGCGCGCTCGGCAAAGAACGCCGCGGTACAGACCACCTGCTGCAGACGCGTGTTGCGCTCGATCTGCTCGACGCGGAATCGGGATTCAGACTTCTTTAGTTGGTTGCCGCGCTCGTAGTAACGCCATGACTCCTGGTACTCGCCGCGGTCTTCCAGGGCCTTGCCAAGCGCAAAGCACAGATGATACCGGTCGGCCGGAGCTATTTGCGCGGAGCGCTCGCGCGAGCGCATCGCGGCGAGCTCGTCGTCGGTGAAGCGGTAGGTCTTGAGATTGGCGAGACTCCAGTAGGCATCACCAAAACTTGGCCGCTCGGCCGCCGCCGCGCGGTATGCGGTAACGGCTTCATCGCGGCGTCCGAGGGTCTTGAGCGTATGGGCGATGGAGTGCTGAAGTTCGGCGGTCTGGGGCGCGCCTACCAGCAACTTACGGTAGACAGACAGTGCGCGTTCATGATCGCCAATGCCGACGCATACCGCGGCGTAAGTGGTCCTGAAGGCGCGATTGTCGGGGTCGTCCCTCAGTAGCCGCTCGAGCTCCGTCATGGCGGCCGCGTGTTTGTGGCGATTGAGCAGGACGTTCGCATAGTCGTGCCGTGCGGCACGGTAATCGGGTGCGAGCGCAAGCACTGATGCCAGCAGGATCTCGGCATCATCGAGCACGTCCCTGGCAATACCAATTCTCGCCAGTAGACGCATACCTTCCACGTCGTGCTCGTGCTTGAGCAGATACGGGCGGATCAGTCGCTCGGCCAGGCCAAGATCGCCGTCAGAGAAGTAGCCGGTCGCGGTGATGACCTCTGGCGCAAGGCGGGCCAAAGTCGCCACGTGTTCAGCCGCCAGGCGCTCGCTATCGGCATCGCCGTTCAACTGGTACAGCGTCTGCAGCCTTTGCCAGCTCGCCGGCAAGGCTGGATTGATGTTGACGGCTCGCAGAAACGCCTCGATGGCGCGCGGGGCGTCACGCAGCTGGAGATAACAATGGCCCCGTTCCTGGTACAGGCGGCTGAAGCCTGGATGATTCAGTTCCAGGCGCTCCAGGGTCGCCAGGGCTTCCGGGATCTGCAGCAGGTAGCGCTGACACACCGCGATGCAATACAGCAGGTCCCGGTTTTCGGGGTAGCTGGCCACCAGCCGCAGCGCAGCACTCAGCGCCTCATCGAACTGACGTCGCTGCACCAGATCGTAGATGCGCTGGACCTCGGACTCTACCGACGGCGCGGAGGTGGCGACGGATTCTGTAGACATGCTGGGTTCGGCTCAAATAAGAGGGGCGGACATCGCTGCCCGCCCCTGATCTTACCGCAGCAACCTAAGACCAGGCTGCCGTACGTCAACCACTGTCAGATTATAGGAACTTCATACCGAATCTGATGCCCATCACGCGCGGGCGCACCGGAACTTCCGCTTTGATGAACTGCGCGGAGGACGTGAACTGGCTAGCATTGCTGTCGCCCATGTTCTGACCGACGAAGGACAGGTTCCAGTTGTCCTTGGAAATGCCGAAGCTCAGGTCATAGGTGGTATAGCTCGGCATTTCATAGCGCAGTGCAGTTGTCGAGACGTAGGACAGTGAGTCGCCATTCGGATAGTTGTTGGTCTCCGAAAATGAGTGCCCCACGAAACTGGCGCTGGCCTGCACGAAGGCACCGTAGCCGCCGGCGGTGGTCCAGTCATAGCGCCCGCCCAGCGTGTACTTGAGCGGCGGGGAATAAGCCGTCGGGCCGCCCGGATTGCCGAAGGGGTTGGCCAATTGGGTGATGCCGGTGGGATTGAGGGGCGTTATGCCGGTGAAGTATTGCGTGATCGCCTTGCCAAACGAAGCACTAGCCGGCACGTTGCCCACCAGATTGGGCGAGTTGAGCTGCTCGGTCTGGTTCCACGATCCCGACGCCTGAACTGTCAGCCCCTCCGTAACGCGACCCACCAGCTGCAGTTCCAGGCCACGCACCCGGAAATCCGGACCATTGGTGCCAAAGGTCAGGTTGCCGAAATACAGCGGGTTGTAGAGCGCCGTCTGCACGTTAGTCCACTGTTCCTCGTAGATTGAGCCGTTGACCTGCAGGCGCTTGTTCAGGAACTGGGTCTTCCAGCCCAGCTCCTTGTTGACCAGCGCATCGGGCGCATAGCCCTCCGGCTTCGTATACTGGGGAATATGCGCGCCGATCTGCGCCGGCGTCGGCGCATTGGCAGCGGTGTACTTATCCGATCCAACCAGAATGTTACCGCCCTTACGGTTGAAGTTGCCGGGGCGATAGCCTTGCGACCAGGTACCGTAGACCATCACGTCCGGCACGATGTGCCAGGTGACGGTCCCCTTGCTCTTGAAGCCCGAATAGCTGGCATCGGCCGGATGCTGCTTGCCGATGTCGACCGAGTCGCCGGTGCACGGCCCGACGCCAGCCTGGTAGCAGCCGAAGCTGTCGGTCACTGCGCCAACAATCCCGGTGGTGTACTTGTAATGGCGCGTGCCGGCGGTAAGGGTCAGCACTTTCGGGATCAGGTCATAATCTATCGATGTGAAGAACGCGGTCTGCTTGTAGCCGCGGTGCACGTCCTCCCAGAAGCCAACGGCGCCCGCGCGGGGTGTCGGATCAGTGACAACGGCGCCCGCCACCGGGCCGGTATCCGTGTAACAACCCGTGGTGAGCGCCAGCGAACAGGACGGCACGGTCTTGTAGCTCCACTCGGTCCGATCCTGGATCTGGTAGTTCTCAAAGTAGGCGCCGCCAATGGCGCGCAGGCGCCATTCATCCGGTGTGCTCAAGCGGATCTCGTGGCTGATATGGGTATTGCGCTCCAGCTCGCGCCAGCTCATCGCGCTGCCAAAGCAATGTTGCTTGCCAGCGCCCGGAGCGTGCAGACACTGGTAATAAGCACCATAGGCGCCGCGCGCATAGTCGGAGTAGTCATTCACCTGGTCGATATTGCGATCCAGGTAGCCGCCGGTATAGACGAACTTCAAGTCGCTGATCTTGCCGTTCACCGTCAGCGCGGTATTGGTGAATTTGTCCTTGTTATACGAGGGGCTGAACGAGGTGACCTGCAACGGGGCCAGCGTGACGCCTTCTGAACTTTTGGGCAGCTGATAGAAGACGCCGTCCGTGTCCATGTTCTGGAAGGTCTGCGAGAACAAGACATTCCAGTCCTCGGTGAGCTTCCACAGCGCCTGCGCACGCAGGCCCTTGTAGGTCACGGTATTCTGGTCGTTGTGCGCCAGCTGGTAGTTGTTGGTGATCTCGCTTCCGGGCGGTACACCATAGGTAGCCGCGACGGTTCCCGCGCCGCAGACACCCTGTGTGGGTGCAGGCGCCGGCAGAAAGGTGACCGCAGTGGCGCAGGTCTTGGCAAAGCCAGCATAATGCATGCCGATATCCGTGTCGCGCCGCGTGAAGGTGCTCTTCACGTTGTCGATGTAGCCGCCACGATTCTCGTTGTAGATCACGGCGCGAACCGCGAGCCGGTCCGCAAGCACCGGCAGGTTGAAGGTCGCCGACACGGCCGAATTCGGATCGCCGTGCGCCGTCGTGCTGTAGTTGGAGTCAACGCTGACTTCAGTCTTGTCCAGCCTGGGCTTGTTGGTGATGTAACGCACCACGCCGGCCTGGGCGCCGCCACCGAACAGCGTTCCCTGCGGGCCTTCCAGGACCTCGATGCGCTCGAGATCGACCGCGTAGACGTCCAGGTTACGGTTCGGGAGCTGTCCGGACTGTTCATCCAGGTAAACAGCGACGTTGGGGAAACCACCGATCGTGCCGCTGGATTCCGTTCCGGTGTTGCCGACCGCCAGGCCGCGCATGTAGATGCTGCCGGCGCCGGGGCCGTTGGTGGCCGTGGCGACGTTCGGCAGGTACTTCACGAAGTCGTCCAATGAGACAACATTGAGCTTGCTCAGAGTGTCGCCGGTCAGGGCCTGAATCGTGATGGGCACGTCCTGGATATTTTCAGTGCGGCGCTGTGCCGTCACCACAATTTCCTCGAGGCCGCCAGTGGTAGTACTGGCGGTGGTGTCGGCTGCCATGGCGATGGGGGCCACACCTGCTGCCGCCGTAGTGGTACCCAGAATGGCCCAGATTGCGCGCTGGATTGATTGATTTGAACTCAAGGTAGTCTCCCCAACTTGAATGATGCCGGGAGTAATGCCGGCTTGGCGTTGTACTGGTTGCCGCATAGCCGCGGCGCGAATCCCCTGCCCGACTGTACCCTCCCTGCGACACAGTTGCCACCCCCCGCGCTATATCAACAATAGATTGGGGCATCCGATTTTCAGATTTTGTTGCAGTTGTGCCACGCTTGCTGGTGGTTTAGATGATGCTCAGGTCGATCTCGTCCATAATGCCGCTTTGCGAGTTCGACTTGCTCCGAGCGCTACGCTGCAAATGAGCTGTATATGAATAGTCGATTACTTGCGTTGGCCTGTCTGCTTCCGTCCCTGGTGGCCGTGCAGGCCGCTGAGTCGCCGCCGAGCCGGCCAGGCATCGACGCCCCGGAGCTGGCCGCGCTGGGTCGTTATGCGGTGGGCGTGCGTATGCTAACGCTTATCGATCGCAACGCGGTCGATGTGCGCGATTTTGACGCCTCTAAAGGGCCGCCGCCGCGGCACGATCGCAGCCTGACCGTGGATCTGTGGTATCCGGCCAGCGGCGCGAGTGGTGCGCCGCCCGAGACCTACCGGGATGCGCTCCCGGGCGAGCACGGCAAACCGGTGGCCTTCGAAATTCCGGGCCTCGCGGTGCGTGGCGCGCGCCCTGCCCCAGGCCGCTATCCGCTGGTCGTACTCTCGCACGGCTATGGCAACGCCACCGTTGCCATGAGCTGGTTGACTGAGAATCTGGCTTCCAAGGGTTATGTGGTCGCCGCCATCCGCCACCAGGACGCCTACGGCGATCCTGCCAGCTTCCCGGAAGTGCTGCTGCGGCGGCCATTGGACATTGCCTTCGTGGCGCGTTCGCTGCAGATCTCGCTGGCGAATGAAGGTCTGATCGATCCGGACCGTACGGCGCTGATCGGCTATTCGATGGGCGGCTATGGCGTGCTGACGGCGGCCGGCGCCGAGCTCGACCCCAAGGGCCGCGCGTGTGCCATGGTGCCAGGCGATTCGCTGGCACCCTATGCGAAAAACGGCGAGCGTGCCGCCGAGTTGCGGGTCGAGAACCTCAAGGCTGTGGTCGCCATCGCGCCCTTCGGCGGCGCGCTGGCCGCGTGGGGAGCGACTGGCATGCTCGGCATCCGGGCGCCGCTGCTGTTGATCGCCGGCGATCATGACCGGACAGTGGACTATGCCAGCGGTGCGCGCGCGTTCTTCGATGCGGCTGGCAACGCGCGCCGCTACTTGCTGACCTATCGCGGTGGTGGCCATGCCCTCGGTCTCGCCCCGGTGCCGGCGCAGATGCAGCACGATCTCTGGGATCTTAGCTGGTTCGAGGATCCGGTCTGGCGCAAGGATCGCATCGTCGCCATCAACCTGCACATGATCACGGCCTTTCTCGATCGTCACCTCAAGGGTGATGAATCCCGGGCTGCCTATCTCGACGGCCTGGTGCCCGATTCGAGCAGCGGCCAGTGGACGCCAGCGCCCGGGACGCCATTCGGTGCGATCAGCCCGGGAACTGGCGACATCACGGTGTGGAAGGGATTTCACCACCGCAACGTCGAGGGACTGGAACTGCTGCATGCCGAGCCCGCGGAACCCGTGGCGCCACCGACCCGATGACGGCCCATTGAAGCGCTGCAGCGCATCGTGGCATCTTGAAAAGACATTTGCCTCGCCCGGCGGTATGCCTCACGCTGCAAGCGTGTGTGCCGGGACGGGATTCCATGAACCGGGTCAAAATCGACCGAAGGTGGCTGCCGCTCAATGCCTTGCGAGCCTTCGAGGCGGTCGCCCGGCACGGAAGCTTCACCGCCGCGGCCAACGCATCGCAGATCTCGCAGAGCGCCCTCTCCCGGCATGTGCTGGGTCTGGAAAGCATGCTGGGCACGCAGCTCTTCGATCGCAAGCCCCAGGCGCTGACCCTCACCAGCGCCGGTCAGCACCTGCTGCCCTCGGTCACCAAGGCTTTTGATCGCATCGAATACTCGCTGGACGAGATCCGCCAGCTCGCGTCGCCCTCGCTCCGTACCTTGCGCGTGCAATTTACGGCCACCTTTGCGGTGCGACTGGCCGCGCCGCTGCTGCGCGATTTCCGGCACATTCATCCGGAGGTGGAGATCAACCTGGTGAGTACTTACGCGGTCGGGCCGCCTGCGAATGATGTCGATATCGCCGTCGTATATTCCAAGCCCATGGTCACCGAGCGCGTCTGCGACCTGCTGTGGCCGGTGCATATGGGCATCCTGTGCCACCCGGAGGTGGTGAAACGCCACGCCGGCAAGGACCTGACGGCGCTCATCAATGACAACGAACTGATCCACATGCGCATCGACGGCATGCCGCGCCATCATTTCTGGATGCAGCTGAAGCGCGCTGCCAATCTGGGCGCAGTCAATGTCGAGCGCGGCCTGGTTTTCGATACCGAATTGTTGGCCGTGCAGTACGCGCTCGCCGGTGAAGGTCTGGCGCTGGTGGACCTGGCGCTGTTTCGCGAGTATCTGGATGACGGCCGGCTGGTGGCGCCCTATGACGTCACGCTGGACGATGGCTATGGATTCTATCTGATCACCGATTCAGAGGACTTAGGCGATCCCGCGGTGGCACTGTTTCGATCCTGGATGATCGAACGGTTTGGACCCGAGGCCCGTCTCAAACTGCAGGAACAAAAAGCATGAGTGAGACTGAGCCACGCGCCGGCCGGCGCACGGGCCGCCGGCCCGCCCCGCCGCCGGTGGCCGATGCGCCAGGCAGCGAGCGCGCCCGCGCGTATCGACACCTGCAGAATCCCTTCGAACCGCTGCGGGTGTTTTCCGACGACCAGGTGGCTGCCCTGCACGATGCGGCGCTGCGCATCCTCGAGACCCAGGGGACCAAGGTGCTCTCGGCTGACGCGCGGCGGCGCTACCGGGAAGGCGGAGCCGAACTGGACGAGGCCACCCAGGTCGTACGTTTCGATCGGGCGCTGATCACGCGGCTGCTGGCCCTCGCGCCCAAGAAATTCACGATGCACTCGGTGGATGCCGCGCGCCACGTACCCACCGGCGGCCGCCATGTCGCTTTCGCGCCGACCTCCGGACCACCCAACATCATGGATACGGCAGGTGGCCGGCGATCCGGCACGCTGGTTGACTACTGCAATCTGATCAGGCTTTGCCAGCATTTTGAAGTCATCCATGTACTCGGCGGCGCAGTGGAGCCCCAGGACATCGCCGTGAATGTGCGCCACCTGGAGATGATGCGTGCACAGCTGCTGCTGTCCGACAAGATCCCGCTGGTGTTTGCGCGCGGCCATGGTCAGATTGCCGACAGCTTCGAGATGATCCGCATGGCGCACGGGCTCAGCGGCGAGCAGTTCCGGGAGCGGCCGAGCTGCTACACGGTGATCAACACCAACTCGCCACTCCAGCTCGACGTGCCGATGGCCGACGGCATTGTCGATTTTGCGGCGGCCGGCCAGGTACTGATCATCACGCCGTTCACGCTGGCGGGCGCCATGGCTCCGGTGACGATTGCCGGCGCCCTGACGCTGGCGCACGCCGAGGCGCTGGCGGGTATTGCGCTCGCGCAGATGACACGGCCGGGTGCGCCCATCATCTATGGCAGCTTCACTTCCAACGTGGACATGAAATCGGGTTCGCCAGCCTTTGGGACGCCCGAGTATGTGAAGGCTGCCTTCGGCGCCGGCCAGCTGGCCCGGTTCCTGGGTCTGCCTTGGCGATCGTCGAACGCGACGGCCTCCAATACGCCCGACGCGCAGTCCGCCTATGAAGCGCAGATGAGCTTGTGGGGCGCGCTGATGGGCGGCTGCAACTTCATGCTGCACGCAGCCGGCTGGCTCGAGAGCGGGCTGACCACCTCGTACGAGAAATTCATACTCGATATCGAAATGCTGCAGATGTTTGCCGAGGTGTTCCAGCCGGTGGGCGCCACGGCCGCCGACATCGCCCTCGAGGCGGTGGCCGAAGTCGGCTATGGCGGCCACTTCTTCGGCTGCGCACATACGATGGAGCGCTACCGCAATGCCTTTTATGCGCCGCTGGTCTCCGACTGGCGCAACTACGGCACCTGGTTCAACGACGGGGCGCGAACCGCGACCGAACGCGCCCACACGATCTGGACGGAGACGCTGGCGCACTGCCAGGCGCCGCCGCGCGCTGGCGCGGTGGTCGAGGCCCTGGATGCTTTCGTGGCGCGCCGCACGAGCGAGGGTGGTGCGTCGCCCGTCAGCTAGGCGCGTTCGCGCTATCCCGCGTCGCGCCGCGCCTGACGGCTGCGCGCGCCTTGAGGTTACAATGGGCAAGTGACTTGAGGGCGCCGCCTGAAGGATCTGGAGTTGGCAAGCTGATGCAGAGGTTTTCCGCCTGGTCGCTGTTGAAGCAGGCATTTGGAGGGCACCGCGGCTGGCAGCCGCAGTGGCGGCGCGCCACGCCGAAGCCTGCCTACGATGCCATCGTGGTCGGCGGCGGCGGACATGGACTGGGCACCGCCTATTACCTCGCGGCCGAACACGGCATGCGGAATATCGCTTTGCTCGAGAAGGGCTGGATTGGCGGCGGCAACACTGGCCGCAATACCACAATACTGCGTTCCAATTACCTGTTCGATGAAAGCGCGCGGCTCTACGACCACTCGCTGAAGATGTGGCGTGACCTGTCGCAGGTGCTGAACTACAACGTGATGTACTCACCGCGCGGGGTACTGATGCTCGCGCATTCAGTGCACGATGTGCAGGTGCTCAAGCGGCACATTCATGCCAATCGTTGCAACGGCGTGGACAACGAGTGGCTGAGCCCGGCCGAGGCCAAGGCGTTCTGCCCACCGCTCAATATCGAGCACAATATCCGCTACCCGGTGATGGGCGGTGCGCTGCAGCGCCGCGGCGGCACCGCGCGCCATGATGCGGTGGCCTGGGGCTATGCGCGCGCCGCCGACGCGCTGGGCGTAGACATCATCGAGAACTGCGAGGTTACCGGCATGCGCCGTGATGCCAGTGGCGCCGTGCAGGGAGTCGAAACTTCGCGGGGCTATATCGCCAGCCGAAAAATCGGCGTCGTGGCTGCCGGCAACAGCAGCGTGGTGATGGCGATGGCGGGGGTACGCCTGCCGCTGGAGAGTTTTCCGCTGCAGGCGCTGGTATCCGAGCCGGTCAAGCCGGTGATGCCGTGCGTCGTGATGTCGAACTCGATTCATGCCTACGTCAGCCAGTCCGACAAGGGCGAGCTGGTGATCGGCGCCGGCACCGACGCCTACACCAGCTACACGCAGCGTGGCGCGCTGCACGTGAACATGCATACGCTGGCCGCGATCTGCGAGCTGTTCCCGGCCTTCAGGCGCCTGCGGATGCTGCGCAACTGGGGCGGCATCGTCGACGTGTCGCCGGATCGCTCGCCGATCATCGCCAAGACGCCGGTAGCCGGCCTGTATGTCAACTGCGGCTGGGGCACCGGCGGCTTCAAGGCGACGCCTGGATCCGCGCACCTGTTTGCCTGGACCATGGCGCACGACGAGCCGCATCCCATCAATGCGCCGTTCACGATCGAGCGCTTTCGCGACGGCCGGCTGATCGACGAGGCCGCCGCCGCAGCGGTCGCCCACTAGGCGCCGGCGATGCTGCTCATACAATGCCCCTACTGCGGAGCGCGACCGGAACTCGAGTTCAGCTACGGCGGCCAGGCGCACATCGCCCGGCCGGCGCCACCCGAGTCCGTCACCGCCGAGCAATGGGTCGAGTTCCTGTACCTGCGCAGCAATCCGCGTGGCGTGCACGCCGAGCGCTGGCGTCATGTGCGCGGCTGCGCGCGCTACTTCAATGCGCTGCGCGACACCCGCACCGATCGGTTCCTCGCCACCTACCGGAGCGGTGAGTCGCCACCCGCGGTGCCCGGAACAGGGCAGCCATGAGCGGCTGGCGCAGCGCACAGGGCGGTCGCATAGATCGCAGCCGACCGATGACCTTCAGCTTCGACGGCCGGAGCTACCGCGGTTTCGCCGGCGACACGCTCGCTTCGGCGCTGCTGGCCCATGGCGTGCATCTATTCGGTCGCTCGTTCAAATACCATCGGCCGCGCGGCCTGCTGTCCGCGGGCGCGGAAGAGCCCAATGCGCTGGTGACCGTGGTGCGCGACGCGGCCCGCAGCACACCCAACCTGCGGGCCACGCAGGTGGAACTCTACGAAAGTCTGCAGGCCCACAGCCAGAATCGCTGGCCCAGTCTGGGGTTTGACCTCGGCAGCATCAACAACTGGCTGGCGCCGCTGTTTCCGGCCGGTTTTTACTACAAGACCTTCATGTGGCCGCGCTTTGCCTGGCACCGCTGGTACGAACCCCGTATCCGTGCCGCGGCCGGGCTGGGGCGTGCACCAGTCGGCGCCGACCCGGACAGCTATGCGCAATGC
>Ga0209583_10000335_pt1 | contig 14810 bp, 15 predicted proteins | sample Str014_FD_187201 | JGI IMG/M metagenome (GOLD analysis project Ga0209583, IMG submission 187201) | Freshwater sediment microbial communities in response to fracking from Pennsylvania, USA - Straight Creek_MetaG_SC_2014 (SPAdes) (version 2) | ecosystem: Environmental > Aquatic > Freshwater >... | reverse complement strand
GCTCAACTCCGTGGAGGGCCGCGACGGCCCGATCAGCAAGGCCACGCTGACCGCGATCAGCAACACCCGGCGCGGGTCGGGTGACAACCGCGGCGAGGAGGCGACCGCGATCCAGTGGACGCTGTGGGGCAAGCAGGCCGAGAACGCGGCGCAGTACCTGGGCAAGGGCAGCCACATCAACGTGGTGGGCCGGGTGCAGAACAACAACTACGACAAGGACGGGGAGACGGTTTACACCATGGCCTTCACGGCCGAGGAAATCGACTACCTCGACACCAAGGCCGAAGGCGAAGCGCTGCGCGCCAAGCAAGGCCCGGCACCCGACGAAGGCGACAGCGCGCCGGCTACGAAGCCCACCGCACGCGCGGGTGCAGCGAAGCCGGCCCGCAACCGCAAGGCCGCCGCCAAGGCACCCGCCGCCGACGAAACCGACGACATCCCGTTCTGACGACGCCGGGCGGGACGCCTCGCGTTCCGCCCCTTCACACCCCATTGATTGAAGGAATCGACATGTACTCAACTCCCACACTCGCCACGCGCTTCGCCCGCAATACCCGCGTGCTGCGCGCTGACGCGCCGCTGTCCGAAGACCAGATGCGCAGCGCGGCGCCGTCTGTGTTTGCCGAGGGCAAGCACGCCAGCCGTTCCGAGCGCTACACCTACATTCCGACCATCGACGTGCTGCGCGGGCTTCGCAAGGAAGGTTTCGAGCCCTTCATGGTCGCGCAGGGACAGAGCCGCGTCGAAGGCAAGGCAGAGTTCACTAAGCACATGATCCGCATGCGCCACGCGGGCCACGTCAGCACCCGGCCCGAGGCGAACGAAATCATCCTGATCAACAGCCATGACGGGGCCAGCTCGTACCAGATGCTGGCCGGTGTCTTCCGCCTATGTTGAGCAGGCCATAGGCGGAACTATGTCCAGATCCGAACAATGTCCCGGCGCCGAGCGCGCGCCGGGGATACGCGATCCAACAACGGGACATAGTCCTATCCGCTAAAGTCCCTTGAGGAATGCCAAGAGCTTGTCGTCGGGTCGGTAACGACCCGGCTTGCCCTCTGGAGGCGTCGTCCTGTCGAGGATCGACTGCTTCAGCTTCAGGTCGGCATCGAGGTAGATCTGCGTCGTCTCGATCGATTCATGCCCGAGCCACAGTGCGATCACCGATTGGTCGACTCCCTCTTGCAGCAGGTCCATCGCCGCCGTGTGTCGCAGTACGTGCGGGCTGACGCGCTTGGTCTGCAGCGACGGGCATCGCACTGCCGCCGTGGCAACATGCTTGTGCATCAAGTAGTGCACCCCGTGGGCGCTCAAGCGTCCGCCTCGCGCGTTGGGGAACACAGGTTGATCGGCAATGATCGGCGGTTCACGAAGCCACGCCGTCAACACGGCGCGCGTGTTCTTGCTCAATGGCGTGCAGCGCTCCTTACGCCCCTTGCCGATCACGCGGACGTGAGCCCCGGCGCCAAGCTGCAGATCGTCAGGTCGCAGACCCGTCAGCTCCGACAGGCGCAGCCCCGTCTGCACGGCCAGCAGCATCAAGGCGTGGTCTCTGCGGCCTGACCACGCACGCTGGTCAGGCGCCGCCAGCAGCGCATCGACCTCGGTTCGGCTGAGGAAGGGGACCAGGCCCCGCGTGAAGCGCTTCGCGGGGATCGCCAGCACTCGCTGGATCTGCGCCGCGTGTGCAGGCGCCTCCAAAGCTGCATAGCGGAAGAAGGAGTGAAGCGCCGTCAACCTCAGGTTGCGTGTGCGTGCGGTGATGCCGCGACTCGTTTCCAGGTCTTCGAGGAAGGCGGTCACCAGCGGCGCGTCGATCTCCTCGAGCGTCAGCGCCGCGGGTGACCGGTGCAGCCGCTTCTGCGCGAACTTCAGAAGCAACCGGAAGGCGTCGCGGTACGACGCGATCGTGTGCGCACTGGCGTGACGCTGGCGCATCAGACGTTGCGTGAAGTAGCCTTGCAGCAACGGCGCGAGGGGTTGTGCGGTGTTCATGGTGTCGTCTCCCAGCGCCGCTCGAGCCTGGCCGTGGCGTGCGCCATCAGCTCCGGCCATGCGTTCAAGTACCAGTAGGTGTCCTCCACATTTACATGACCCAGGTACGTCGACAGCACCGGCAGCTTTCGCTGTACGTCCACACCCTGCTCGTACCACCGCTGCAGCGTGCGGACCGCGAAGCGGTGCCGCAGATCGTGCAGGCGAGGCCCATGACTGGCGCCCGCCGCTCGCAGCCCGACGCGGCGCGACAGCTCATAGAAGTTGCGGTGCAACTGGGCCATGTCGACGCGGTTCCCGCGGCTGGAGACGAACACATACGGCGAGGGGTCTCGACCGAACGCCGCCAGCCGATGTTTGAGGTACGCGGCCAACGTCTCGGACGTTGTTGCATGGATCGGCACGAGCCGAGAGCGGCCGAGCTTCGGGCTGCGCAGCGTCAGCAGACCGGTGCCAAGGTCGATGTCGTCGAGTTGCAAGTCGAGCGCTTCGCCGAAGCGCATGCCGGTGACGGCGAGTAGCCCGAACAGGCAGTGCAGCATCTGCGGGCGCAACGGCGTCGAGGGCCAGCGCGTTGGCCACGCGAGCGCCGCGTCGAGCAACGCCTGGAGCTCCGCGTCGGAGTACAGGTAGGGGCGTGCCCGCGTCGAATGATGCGGTAGCAGTCCCGATGTCGGGATCTCGGTGCGTGGATCGGTCGCGCTGCGGTACCGCGCGAACCCGCGCACGTAGCCCAGGCGACGTGCCCACTCGGCCGGCTGCACTGACGCAGGCTCCTGCGACCACTCGAGCGCCAGGCGCGTGGTGATGAACGATGTTTGTTGGCGTTCCAAGAACCCGACGAAGCGCGGGAGCTGGAGGCCGGCAGCTTGCATCTTGAACCCCAGGCCGCGCCGCAGTTCCAGATACTCCACGAGTGCTTCACCAAGCGTGCTCATCGTGCACCTCCGGGCCAAGGCATCGCCAGGTTGCGCAACGCGGTGACGTCGACGCGCGCATACAGCGTCGTCACCTGCGGGCTCCGATGACGCAGCATCTCGCCGATCTCGCGTAGCGACGCGCCGTCGTTCAGCAGCCGGACCGCCAGCGCGTGGCGGAACTGATGAGCGCCCTTGCGAGGCGTCTGGACGCCGGCACGCATCAGCGCGTGTCGCACGATCGATCCGATGCCGTCCGACTCCTGCATCAGGGCCCGCACCGGCGCTCGAGCGCGAAGGAACACATGTCGATCGCTGCAGACAGGACGCCCGGTGGTCAGGTAAGCGGCGATCGCCTTGCCAACATCGTCGGGCAGCGGCATCGTCGCGCGGCTGCCACCCTTCCCACGGACCAGCAGCGTGCCGTGCTCCCAGTCGATGTCGTCCAGCCGCAGCCGCAGGACCTCGCAACCGCGCAGACCGAGCCGTGCGAGCAGGAGCAGTACCGCGCGGTCGCGCCGCCCGACGGCCGTGGTCTGATCGCATCCATCGATCGCGCATCGGGCGTGGTCCACCGCGATGGCACGCGGTAGCGCTGGCGTTGTAGACCAACTGGCCACCGCAGGCACGGCAGACACCAACTCTGCGGGTACTGCCCCCATGTACTGAGCGAAGCGCAGGAAGGAACGAAGCGATGTGATCTTCATCTTGAGTACGGGCGGCTTCATGCGACCAGCCCGGCTGCGCACGAATTCGATCAGGTCCTTGGCATCCAGCGAGGCCAAGTTGATCTCGCCATCGCCGAAGCGACCGATCAAGAACTCTCGGGCGACTTGGATGTAGTACGCGATCGTCAGCGGCGCGAGCCCTTTCAGAGTGACCAGGTGCTGCTCGAACGCCCCGACCAACCGTTCGACTGGCTCCGACTTTGACGTGGCCCTTGGGCAAGCGCCTTGCTCGCACAGGAAGGCCAGCAGTCCTCGCAGGGCGGCCAGCTCATTGCGCCACGCCTTGCAGCGGCCGGGATGCTTCAGCCGGTCGCGCCGGTACGCATCGATCAGCGCTTCGTCGACCGAGGCGATCCCAATGCCTTCGCGCTGGAGCCAGCGATCGAAGTCCAGCACGCGACGGGCATGGTGGTAGACGTTTGAAGCGCTGTAGCCCTGATCGATCAGTGTTGTGACGAACGCGGCAACATGGGTCTTCAGCGGGCCGATAGCCTGAGCGACCAGTGCGCTTGCACTGTGGTGGGTATGTTCCAAAACAATCTCCTTGCGGGCGTGATGCCCGATCGGGAGCTTCGCTGCGCCTCAGTGACGCCACGACCCTTGCGTCGGCTCACTGCAATGTGACTGTCAACGTTGCCGAGTCCAGCTGCGTCGCAAGATCATCTCTTCGGCGTACGGCACGAAGCCGAGTGCCGAGTACATCCGAGCGGCCTCGGCGGAGGCGGCGAAGCTGAACACCTTTATGCCGAGGTCAGAGCAAACGCTCATCGCCCGGTCGACAAGTGTTCGAGCGAGGCCGCTTCTGCGGTAGTCCTCGTCGGTAAACACATTGGACAATGCGAGCGCGCATGCCAGCCGGGTCACCACGCGTGGGTCCCCAGTCCAGCAGCAAGGCGCCAACGCCGGCAACCACTCGTCCGGAGACCTCAGCTACATAGCCGATGTGGGTCTCACGTTCGATGCGCGACGGCAACCACAGGGCATGGCCCAAGCATCGTCGGCGCGAGCCTTGCGTAGCGTCCATGGTCCGGTCATCGGCGCATCTTGCTGTCTGACGAGGTTGGAGCGGTGATCCCGCTCCATCCGCAAATGCAACACCGGATGATGTTTCACAGGCGCGGTGGTGCGCTTGTCTGATAGCGCGAGGCTCCGTCGAATCGCTGTACTCAACGAGACACCTGCAGCGCCTTGCCCGGTTTGCCATCCTGCTCAATCGCAACGACCAGGTAGGCACGCGCAGCGGCACCACTGCCCGCCAGCGTCGAGCGCAGTGCGCCGACCGCATCGACGATCGCGGCGCCCGCCGGGTTGGACATGAATTTCGCGATCGGCGTCAGGGTGCCCGACCCGTCGGCCTGCATCGATGTCGCGAGGAAGTAGGCCTTCTTCGGCTCCAGCCCCGTGACCGCCGCCTGAATGATGTCGACCAGGCCCTGGTTGTTGATGGACGCGGTCGTCAGGACGTCGGTCTGGCCGATCGAGCCGAGCGCGAGGTGCCCGGCCATGCCGGCTTCGCCCAGTGGCACCAGGTTGGCCATACCGTCACCGCTGGGTACCGCGTTCGAGATGTAGACCATGCCTTGCGGTGCCTGCCCGCTGGCGATCGTCGCCTTGACGGTGTTGCTGGCGGTGTCGATCAACGCCACGGCGTTGGCGTTCTCCAGACCGACAGCGACCAGCGACCCGTCGCCCGATGGCCACAGCCCGTGCGGCAGGTCGCCTGTCGGAATCGTCGCCACCAGGCGCGGCTGATCGTCGGTCGTGTAGACCTTGACGGCGCTCAAACCGCCGACCGTCACGTAAGCGAACTGACCTTGCGGCGTGCGTGCGATGTTGACGTGGTTCGTGATCGGCCCGGTGTCGAGCACGGCGAGCACCTGGAACGGCGGCTTGGCGCTGAAGACCTGCGTCTTGCCGATGTCCTTCAAGGTCTGCCAGACCTGCGTGCCGTCGGGCGTGGCCGCGATGTCGGGGCAGAACGGCGACGGTTGCGGCACGCGACCGACGATTCTGTGCGTCTTGACCGACACCACCACCGTCTCCGGCGAGAAGCTCGAGCAGACATAGCCGTACTGGTTGTCCGGCGAGAAGATCGTCATGCCCGGGCCGTTCGGCACGGTGATGCGGCGCTTCGGCTCGAAGGTCTTGCCGTCGAGCACCTGCAGATAGTCTTCACCGCGCACCGTGACCCACACCTCCTTGCCGTCGGGCGTGAACATCGCCTCGTGCGGCGATCGGCCGACGTAGGCGATGTGCTTCACCGCGTTGGTCGCGGTGTCGATGAAGGCGACCGAGTTCGATCCGATCGACACCACCGCTAGGGTCTTGTGGTCGGGCGAGAAGCCCATGCCGTGCACCAGCAGCTGGCCCTTGTAGAGCGGGCTCAGGTTGGCGGGCGTCTGCTCGCCGAGCTTGATGATGCCGAGCAGTTTGGCGGTGGCCGGATCGACCACCGACACGGTGTTCGAGAACTGGTCGGAGAGATAGATCCGGTCCTGGGAAGAGACGGCCACATCGGGCGCTGTGCTGGCGCCAGGCGCCTGTCCGCCCAAGGCGAGGGCCGTGGCCAGCGTGCCGACCGACGCGGCGACGATTCGATTGAGTTGCATCAGTGAGCTTTCGGTGAAGTGATCGGCGGGGTGGCGGGCGTGTTCGTGGGCGGGCTGGGCATCGCGTCGATCCGCTGCTGCATCACGGTGATTTCCTGTTGCTGCGAGACGATGATTTCCTGGGCCATCCGGCGCAGCACCGGGTCACGGCCATAGAGCAATTCGACCTTGGCCATGTCGACGGCGCCTTGGTGATGAGGAATCATCGCGCTCGCGAAATCGTGGTCCGGGCTGCCGTTGCGCTTGGCGCTCGACATGCCGTGGTGCATGACCTGATCGACATTGGCCATCAACTCGGAGAACGTGTGCGCCGTGCTGACCGGCAGCAGCGAAGGCGGCATGCCGCCCATCGCGTGGTGATCGTGCGACGGCATCGGGTCGGCCGCGAAGCCTGCGGTCACTGCGCCGACGGTGGCGAGTACAAAGCCTGCGAGCATTGAGCGGAGATGGAGTGTCATGGTGGAGGATTCGCAAGCTTCCTTCACTGCTTCATCACGAACTCGGCGAGCGCCTTCAGTTGCGCGTCGGTCAACTGAGCGAACGGCGGCATCGGCACCGGGCCCCATTTGCCCGAGCCGCCGGCCTTGATGCTGGCCTGAAGTTTCGTCACGGCGCTGGGGTCGGCCTTGTACTTGCTGGCGACGTCGTGATAGGCCGGCCCCACGATCTTCTGTGCCACGGCATGGCAGCCGAGGCACGCATTGGCGTTGAGCAATGCCTGCACGTCGATCGCGCCACCTGTCGCAGTTCGGCTGCCGGCCGCGGGGGCGCTTGCCGGGGCCGCCGTGGGCGCAGCGGTCAGCGCCCGATCGGCCGCGGTCACGCTACCCGCGTCACCGTAAGTCGCGGCGAGGTAGACGCCGAGCAGCTTGATCTCCTGGTCGTCGATCGGGGCGCCGTACAGGTGCTGCATTTTGGTCATCTCGCCGGTCCACTGCGTCACCGTCATGCCCGGCGGCTGGTAGGCGATGTAGTCGGCGGAGTGGCAGATCGCGCACTTCTGCTGCGCGATCGCGAACCCGGGCAGGTTGGAGGGCTTGAGCTTCACGGTTTCGCCCGGCAGCTGGATCGGCTTCGGCGGTGCGGCAAACGCCGCTCCGGCGCTGAGGGCGCCCGCCAACAGGAATGCGGTACGCATCGACAAGGTGTGGATTCGGTTCATGGGCACACTCCGGTCAGGCGATCGTCACGGCGGTCGACTCGACGACATGGCGCCGATAGCCTGCCGGGTTCCAGTCCGCCGTCGCCGGCTGGCCCTCGCCCTTCTGGTTGACGGCCCGCACCATCAGCACGGCTTGGCCCTTCTGAGCGAACGTGACCGGTGCACGCCACTCACGGAATGAGTAGCGGCCGAGGTCCTTGCCGAGCGCGGCTTCGCGCCATTGCTGGCCGCCGTCGATCGAGACCTCGACCGTTCTGGTGCCCGCGCCGGCGTCGAACGCGATGCCCTTGAGCTCGACCGTGCGACCCGCCGGCAGCACGCCGCCGTTCTGAACGCTGGTGATGAAGCTGCGCACCGCGAGCGTCGAGATCGGTCGCGTCTTCGCGGCCGCCGTTCCCGGCGCGACACACTGACAGTCGTTGTCGGGCACGCGGTACGCCGTGGTCATGAACAGCGCATCGTGGCCTTCGAACGGGTGATCGAGCACTTCGATCTCCGACAGGTGCTTGACCCAGTAGGTGCCGAAGTAGCCCGGCACGATCAGCTTTACCGGGTAACCGTTGAGAAGTGGCAGGTCACTGCCGTTCATCGCCCACGCCAGCATCGGCTCGCCGCTCATCGCGTGCTCGATGTCGAGTGCCTTGCGGAAGTCCGAGGTGGCTGGCAGCACCGGCGTGTCGAGTCCGTCGAAGGTGACCTGCTTCGCGCCCGCGCCGACACCGGCCTTCTCGAGCACCTTGCGCAGTGGCACGCCGGTCCAGCGCGCATTGCCCATCGCGCCGTTTGCGAGCTGCGCGCCGAACACGCGCGGTGACGAGAAGCCGCGGCTGTTGCCGGAACACTGGTTCACGGCGACCACCTCGACAGGCTCGGCGATCGCCTTCAGTTCGGCGAGCGACAAGCTGAGCGGCGTGCCGACCGTGCCCGTGACGCTCAGCCGATACGTCGCGAGATCGACGGCGAGCGGGATGTTCGCCAGGTGATATCGCACGAAAAATGCATCGTTCGCAGTGATCGGCCCTTCGTTGAAGACCGAGAACGGCGTCTCCAGGTGCGGCGGCCGGGTGTGCACGCGGATCAGCGGCCGCTTGCCGGGGTACTTCACCAGGGGCCGCGGTCCATCGGCGAAGCTCACGCCTTCACCGGTCTGCGTCGCTGCGAACGCGGCGAGCGGCGAAGCGGCGAGTGCCAGCAGGCCCGCGCCGCGGACGAACCGGCGCCGCGGGTCGTTCAGCAAAGTGGGATCGTGCGATTGACTCATGGCGTTGTCTCCTGGAGGGGTCAGCGATCAGCAAGGGATCGGCGACGGATCAAATGGGCCGCGACGGCGCGGCCAGCGTGCCGACGACGCGGTTGCTCGCACGGTCGACCTTCGCCACGCTCAGGTCGACGTTCAATACATAGGCCAGGGTGCCGTCGCGCGTGAAGACGATCGCCTGGCGCGGCTCCTTGAAGCCGGTGATCGTGGCCACGACTTTTTGCGTCGCCGCCGAGATCACCGAAACCGTATTGTCGCCGAGGTTGCCGGCATAGACGAACTGCCCGTCGGGCGACAAGGCCGCGCCGTACGGGTCCTTGCCGACCGCGATGGTGGTGGTGATGGCGCGCCTGTCGACATCAACCACCGCGATCGTGTTGCTGCCGCTGTTGGCGGCGAAGATCGTCTTGCCGTCGGCCGTGACCGAGATCGCACGAAGCTTGTCGAAGCCCTTGATCTCGCCGGTGATCTTGTCAGTCGCGGTGTCGACGACGGTGATCTTGTCGCCCAGGAAGTTGGTGACGTACAAGGCCTTGCCGTCCGGGCTCAGGCGAACGCCCTGGCGCGGCTGCGCGAGACCGGTGACGACGGCGCGTGGTTGCTGCGTCGCGAGGTCATAGCGCGTCACGGTGCTGGCGGCCTGGTTGTTGACGTAGAGCGTGCTGCCGTCCTTGCTCAGCGTGGTGCCGAACGCACCGGCGCCGGCCGGCACGCTGCTCACGGTCTTGAGCGTCGCGGTGTCGATCACGGCGACGGTGCCCAGGCTGCTGTCGGATACGTAGAAGCGCTCACCTGCGGGCGCGAAGACGATATTGCGCGGCGTCACGAAGCCGTTCAGCACGGCGCGGACCTTGCCGGTGGCGAGGTCGTAGACGATCACGTCGGGCCGCTCGCTGTACGACACGACCGCCGTGCGCTCGTCGGGGCTGACCGCGAGCGAGTTGTTGCGAATGTTGCCGTCAAAGGTCCAGCGGGCTGCGGCAGCCGGCGTGGCTGTTGCGGGCGCTGCGGTCATGCCGGCAGTGGAGCAGGCGGCGGCGAGTGCCGCGACGCATACGGTGACGGTGAAGGTGACGTGTTTCATCAAGTTCTTTCGATCGGAGATGTCGGATGCTTGTTGGGACAGACGGACGGCTTGCACCGTTGATTCCATCGGTCCGCAAATAAAGTCGGCCGCGTGTATCAGGCGAACAGCGCGGTGACGCCGGCATTGATCGCGATGCCGCCACCGATCAGCCACGCGAACAGCAGCGCTGCGAGGGCCAGCGGCTTGATGCCGGCGTTGCGAATCGCCGAGATGTGCGTGGTCAGGCCGAGCGCCGCCATCGCCATCGCGAGCATCACGGTGTCGATGTCGATCGCTGCGCTGACCACCGGCTTGGGCAGGATGGCCAGTGAGTTCAAACCGGCCACCGCGACGAAGCCGAGCGCGAACCAGGGGATCACGATGCGGCCGGGCTTTTGCGCGGCCTCGTGCGCAACCGTGCCGGGGGTGGCTTCGGCAACGTCCTTCGAACGCGACAGGTACGCCGACAGCACGATCAGGAACGGCGCCAGCATCATTACGCGCACCATCTTCGCGATGACCGCAGTGTTGGCTGCTTCGTCGCTGATGGCGTGGCCCGCAGCGACGACCTGCGCGACTTCGTGGATGGTCGAGCCGGCGAAGATGCCGTAGGCGCTCGGCGACATCGAGATCAGATGGTGCTGCTCGTTCAGGTGATACAGCACCGGGTACAGGAAGATCGCCAAGGTGCCGAACACCACCACGGTCGAGACGGCGACCGTCACCTGTTCGGCCTTGCCGCGCACCACCGGCTCGGCCGCCATTACTGCAGCGGCGCCGCAAATCGAGCTGCCGGCACCGATCAGCATCGCGGTCTTGCGGTTGAGCCCGAACACGCGGGTGCCGACGAACCACGACAGCGCAAAGGTGCTGCACAGCACGGTCGCATCGATCACCACGCCGGTCAGGCCGACATGGCCGATGTCCTGGAAGGTCAGGCGAAGACCGTAGAGGATGATGCCCAGGCGCAGGAGGTTCTGCTTCGAGAACGTGACGCCCAGCGCGCTCGCTGCGGCGATGCGCGGGTAGGCAGTGTTGCCGACCAGCATCCCGAGCACGATCGCGAGGGTCAACGCGCTAATGCCGTTGGCCTGCAGCCAGCCGATCTTGCCGAGTTCGATCGCGACGAAGGCCAGCATGCCTGCCAGCACCAGGCCGGGCAGGAAGCCGCCGACACGCTGCCAGCCGGTGTGCAAGCGTTGGCGCGAGAGGGCGGCGACAGTGGCGTGAGCGGACATGTGGGTCTCCTGGTGCGCTGGATTCGGGTCGGTGTGACGCATGAACGAACTTTGAGGCTCGAACATCGATCTGGGAAACGGATAGTTCCGATATAACCTAGCGGAATATTGGGTAACTAGAGTTCCGGCATGCGACTCACTCTGCGCCAGTTGCACATCTTCACGGCGGTGGCCGACACCGGCAGCACCACCGCCGGCGGGCTGCAAGTCGCGCTGTCGCAGTCGGCAACCAGCGGCGCGCTGAACGAGCTCGAAGCGCTGTTCGGCACGCGCCTCTTTGACCGCGTCGGCAAGCGCCTGGTACTGAACGACACCGGCCGGGCGCTGCTGCCACACGCCCGCGCGTTGCTGGATGGCGCACTGAGCATCGAGCACCAGTTCGGCATTGGCGGCACCGCCGAACCGGGCCTGGGCATCGTCACGCAACTGCGCGTCGGTGCCAGCACGACCATCGGCAACTACCTGCTGCCCGCTTTGATGGCGAGCCATCTGCGCGCATCGCCCGCCACCGGCATAGACGTGACCATCGGCAACACCAGCGAGATCGCCATGGCAGTGGCGCGACTGGCTGTGGACGTGGGGCTGATCGAAGGCCCGTGCCACGAACCCGAGCTTAGGGTGCGACCCTGGCGGGAGGACGAACTGGTGATCGTCTGCGCCCCGTCGCACGCCCTCGTGCGCGCCGACCTGCGCACACGCGTCGGGCTGAAGGCGCTGCGGCAACAGCACTGGCTGGTGCGCGAGCCGGGCTCGGGCACCCGCGAAGCTGTCGAGCACGCTCTTCTGCCGCACCTGCACCAGTGGGAGCAACCGATGCAGCTCGGCAGCACGGAAGCGATCAAACAAGCTGCGGCGGAGGGGCTGGGGCTGGCGTGCCTGTCTCTGTGCGCGGTACAGGACCTTCTCACCCTGAAGCGACTCGTGGTGGTCAACAGCACGTTGCCACGGTTGACGCGGCGCTTCTACCTGATCCACCACCGGCAAAAGCAGTTCTCGGCCAGCCTACAGCGCTTCGTCGCGCATTGCGAGGCGGTGTGACCTGAACAGTTTTCCGACGGCTGTGGAATATCGATGGCATGCCGTGCGTCCATCCCAGTGTTCCTCAACCATTTCACAGAGACTCAACCATGAACATCCGCCTGCTTCCTACCCTCGCCCTTTCGATTGCCGCCGCCTTCACCACGCTGGCGCAAGCCGAACCTGCTGCCAAGATGGCCGGTGGCATGCTGGTCAACACCAGCGGCATGACGCTCTACACCTTCGACAAGGACGCCGCCGGCAGCGGCAAGAGCGCGTGCAACGGCCCGTGCGCCACGCTATGGCCGCCCGCCGTTGCCGCCGCCGATGCCAAGCCCGAAGGCGACCTGACTGTCGTCACGCGCGACGACGGCGCTAAGCAATGGGCCTACAAGGGAAAGCCGGTCTACACCTACTCGGCCGACAAGAAGGCCGGCGATATGACGGGCGACAACTTCAAGGACGTTTGGCACGTCGTCAAGTGAACCTCCACGCGATGACCCGCTGACCCTCCATGCGCGCACAAGACGAAGCCGAGATCGTCGCCTGCATCCCCAGCCTGCGCCGCTACGCGCGCGGGCTGGTTTCGGATCGCGACCGTGCCGACGATCTCCTGCAGGACACCCTCGAGCGGGCATGGTCGCGCTTCTCGATGTGGCAGAAGCGCGGCGAGGTGCGCGCGTGGATGTTCGGCATCATGCATAACCACTTCATCGATCGGCTTCGCGCCCAGCGCAGCCGCCCGGAAGACAGCGCCGGGGACGATGTGCTGGAACTGCCGCAGCGGGCGCAGCAGGCCGACGCGCTGGAGATGCGTGACCTCGACCGCTTGCTGCAGCGCTTGCCGCCCGAGCACCGTGAAGTGCTGTTGCTGGTCGCGGTCGAGGAACTGAGTTATCAGGAGGTCGCCTCCGCACTAGGCGTGCCGATTGGCACCGTGATGTCCCGCCTTTCTCGCGCCCGCACGCGGCTGCGTGAAGAGATGCAAGGACGCGCCGCGCCGGCAAGCAGAATTCAACGTGTGAAATGACCATGGATGAGCACAAACCCAAAGGCATCGACTCGGGCCCAGCGGCGCCGATCACCGAGGCCGACCTGCATGCCTACGTCGATCGGCAGCTCTCGAACGAGCGGGCCGCACTGGTAGAGCAGTTCCTCGCGACGCATCCCGAGGAGCAGGAGCGCGTGCGCGACTGGCGGCAGCAGAACGCGGTGTTGCACGGCCTGCTCGACCCGGTGATCGACGAGCCTCTGCCGATGGGCCTGCCACTGTCGCCCATCGCGAAGGCGTTCCCCTGGCGTGGCCTCGCCGCGGGCGTGCTGGTCGCCCTCCTGAGCGGTGGCTCGGCGTGGTCGCTGCGCGGTCACCTGGACGCCGATGCGGCGCGCCTAGCCTTCGCGAACCAGGCGGCTTCAACCCCCATCACGATGGCATCTGGAAACGGCGAGCTGACCGGCTTCGCGCACCGTGCCGCCGTCGCCCACGTGGTCTACAGCCCCGAAGTGCGTCGCCCGGTGGAAGTGGGCGCCGATCAGGAACAGGCCTTGGTGACCTGGCTCACCAAACGCATGGGCACCGCGGTCAAGCCGCCATCGCTTGCGAGCCTTGGCTATGAACTTATTGGCGGTCGTTTGCTGCCGGGTGACAAGGGGCCGGTAGCGCAGTTCATGTACGGCGCGGCGGGTGGTCAACGCCTGACCCTGTACGTGACGCGCGAGGTACCGGGGCAGGAAAATACTTCGTTCAAATTCGGCAATGACGGCCCGGTGAACGTGTTCTATTGGGTCGAGGACCATTTCGGCTACGCCATCTCGGCCGGCGCTGATCGAGCCGAGTTGATGAAGGTGTCGCAAGAGGTCTATCGGCAGTTGAAGCCGGGCTGAGCGGATCAGTTCCCGGCCGCTCGACGCGGCCGACCCGCGCCGCGCGATGTAGTCGAGATTCACGTCACCGCGCGGGGCCGCTGCGACCAACTACCGACATGGCCTGTCGGTTCAAACGCCCGTTTCGGCTGCGCAACGGTTCACTTCGCAGCTGCTCACCCTATTAATGGAGAAGTCGATCGACAGCGTCGAGTTGTCGTGCCAGGACGCGAGCGGCCGTCGACGCGGCGGAAAGACATGAAGCAGCCATTCGCGACCGTCTGGAGATGGCCGTATCGAGCCGCAGGCGGCCGTCACGCGATCGGCTACTACACGACCAACGGCAGACATTGCTTTGGCTGCACAAATCGGTGGTGCGCAAAAATAATATGTACAGCGTTCTCGACCAGCGAGCCGCGTCGGTTCAGGCCCAAGCTGATCGACGGGACATAGTCTGGCACTGGACATAGTTCCGCCTATGTTGAGCAGGCCATAGGCGGAACACGCCCGCGAGCATCTGGTACGAACTGGCCCCGTCGTGGCTGTTGATCAGAATGATTTCGTTCGCCTCGGGCTTGGTGCTCACGTGGCCCGCATGCCGCATGCGGATCATGTGCTTGGTGAACTCGGCCTTGCCTTCGACGCGGCTCTGTCCCTGCGCGACCATGAAGGGCTCGAAACCTTCCTTGCCCAGGCCGCGCAGCACGTCGATGGTCGGGATGTAGGTGTAGCGCTCCGAACGGCTGACGTGCTTTCCCTCGGCGAACACGGACGGCGCCGCGCTGCGCATCTGGTCTTCGGACAGCGGCGCGTCGCCGCGCAGCACGCGGGTGTTGCGGGCAAAGCGCGTGGCGAGTGTGGGTGTTGAGTACATGTCGGTTCCTTCAATCAATGGAATGGATGTGAAGGGGCGGAACGTCGAGCGTCCCGCCCGGCGTGGTCAGAACGGGATGTCGT
>Ga0209583_10000334_pt1 | contig 14846 bp, 10 predicted proteins | sample Str014_FD_187201 | JGI IMG/M metagenome (GOLD analysis project Ga0209583, IMG submission 187201) | Freshwater sediment microbial communities in response to fracking from Pennsylvania, USA - Straight Creek_MetaG_SC_2014 (SPAdes) (version 2) | ecosystem: Environmental > Aquatic > Freshwater >... | reverse complement strand
CGCAAAGGTGTAGAGGCCGCGCGCCGTGTCATCGAACGAGCGCGCGAGCGTGATTTGGAGGTGCTTACGCTTTACGCGTTTTCGTCTGAAAATTGGCGGCGACCGGCAGACGAAGTCAGTGATTTGATGGGATTGTTACACCATTTTATCATCAAGGATTTGGATGAATTGATCGCGAATGGCATCCGGTTGCGTGTCATCGGCGAGTGGCGGCGCCTTCAGCCTGATCTGGTCAAGTTGATCGACGCGGCCATTGTGCGTTCGGCGACCAACACCGCGATGACACTCGTTATCGCGCTCAATTATGGTGCGCAACAAGAACTCGTACGCGGCATTCAGGCCATCGCGCGTCAGGTTGCGTCAGGGGCACTTCCCGCCGATGCGATAGCGCCTGCGCATATCGACGCCGCGCTGTATACTGCCGACTTGCCGCCGCTCGATTTGCTCATTCGGACATCGGGCGAGATGCGGCTTTCTAACTTCCTGTTGTGGCAAGCTGCCTATGCCGAGATGTTGTTTGTCGAGACGTTGTGGCCCGATTTTGGCGCAGCTGAACTCGACGCGGCGCTGTTGACCTATGCGGGGCGCGACCGGCGCTTCGGGGGTCGTTAGTCCCGGACTATGGCTAAAAACTCGCCCAAAGACCTTAAAGTGCGCACAGCCTCTGCTCTTGTCATGATCGCGGTGGCGGGGAGCGCGCTATGGGTTGGTGGCTGGGTGTTCGCGGCGTTTGTGGCAGTCGTAGCGGTGGGGTTACTCTGGGAGTGGTGGGGGCTCATCTCGAAGTTCAATTCCGGCGTGTTGGGGCGCGTGCTGTGGATGCTGGGTGGGCTGGTATATATTGGGATGGCCGTCAAAGGTTTGATAACCGTCCGCTTTGCACCGTTTCACGCAATATATTGGACTCTTTGGTTGATTTGTGTCGTGATAGCGACAGACGTGGGTGCTTATCTGTTCGGCAGATTCATTGGTGGCCCAAAAATTGCGCCGCAAATAAGTCCATCGAAAACATGGGCGGGCTTGTTGGGCGGAATACTGCTCACCGGAATCGTCATGATCGGTATGTATGATTACCCTAATTGGCAAGTTAAAGGATCAGCCTCTGTTCTCGACCTCGGATTGGAGGGGCTGCTTTCGTTGGGCATACTGTGGAGCTTCCCGCTTGTCGTTTTGGCACAAGCGGGCGATTTTTTTGAAAGTTGGATGAAGCGCAAGGCAGGGGTAAAAGACTCCGGTACACTCATTCCCGGTCATGGTGGGTTGTTCGATCGGTTGGACGGCTTGTTGCCCGTCGCCATCGCTTTTTTCCCATGGATCGGCGGGCTGCTAAGATGACCCACCCCCGCTCCATCACCATCCTCGGTGCAACCGGCTCGATCGGCACGTCGACGCTTGATCTGATCCAGCGTAATGTAGCGCAGTTCGACATCATCGCGCTCACCGCGCATTCTGACGTTGCGGGGCTGGCGAAGGCCGCGCGCGCGGCCAATGCGCGTCATGCGGTGATCGGTGATGAGACGCTGCTTCCCGCGTTACGCGAGGCTTTGGCCGGCACATCCACGACGACAGCAGGCGGTGCTCAAGCGATCACTGACGCGGCGCAAACGGGCGCCGACTATACCATGTGTGCCATTGTCGGCTGCGCTGGCCTGCGACCCGTGATGGCGGCGCTCGGGGCCGGGAAGACGGTGGCGCTCGCCAACAAGGAGGCGCTCGTTTCGGCGGGTGATCTGATGATTGCTGCAGCGCGGATTTCTGGCGCGACATTGCTGCCGGTTGATTCCGAACATAATGCCATTTTTCAATGTCTTGCGGGTTATAGCTTAGATGGGGTCTCACGCATTATCCTGACCGCATCGGGGGGGCCGTTTCGGACACTGTCGCTTGGCGAGATGGCGCATCTGACCCCCGCGCAGGCGGTGAAGCACCCAAATTGGTCGATGGGTGCGAAGATTTCGGTCGATTCGGCGACGATGATGAACAAGGGGCTGGAGCTGATCGAGGCGCACCACCTTTTCCCCGTCGGCGCGGATAAGTTTGAAATTCTCGTCCATCCACAATCGATCATCCATTCGATGGTCGAATATGTTGATGGCTCAGTCATGGCACAACTTGGTGCGCCTGACATGCGCACCCCGATTGCGCACACGCTGGCATGGCCCAAACGGATGGCTTCGCCCTCGGCGCGGCTCGACCTAGCGGCGATTGGTAAACTTGAGTTTGAAGCGCCAGATTCGGTGCGTTTCTCGGCGCTGCGGCTCGCGCGCGAGGCGCTCACGGCAGGCGGCGCGGCGCCGGCACTTCTGAATGCTGCCAACGAGGTCGCAGTCGCAGCATTCCTCGGTGGCAGGATCGGCTTTCTTGATATTTCGGCGTCTGTTGAGGCCTTGCTCAATGACTTTAATCCGCCCGCGCCACACTCTCTCGAAGATGTGCTAGCGATTGACACTGAAGCGCGGCATAAGACGGGGCAGATTTTGGATCGGATGATGACACATGCTTGAGATCGGGTGGAGCGCATTGATGTTTTTGTGCGCGGTGGGGCCATTGGTCATATTCCATGAATTGGGCCATTATTGGGTTGGTCGCTGGTGTGGTGTGCGCGCCCAAGCTTTCTCGATCGGATTTGGCACCGAGCTTTTTGCGTGGGTAGACAAGCGCGGAACGCGTTGGCGAGTCGCCGCGTTACCACTGGGTGGTTATGTGCGTTTCGCGGGGGAATATGAGCTTGATGGCTCCCCAGCAGCGCATCAACCCTTCGATGGATTTGAAACGGCAAAGCTCTGGGAACGCGCACTCATTATTGCAGCAGGGCCGGCAGCAAATTTCTTAATTGCGTTCTTGGCGTTGTGCGTGTTGCTGGTCGCGACGGGGGAGCCCGTCATTCGCAATGGGCTGCCGATCACATCGCCGGTGATCGCTTCGGTGGAGCCAGACTCGCCAGCGCAGCTCGCAGGCTTCAAAAGTGGTGATCGGATTGTGGCCGTTGATGGGCATGCTATGAACGATTTCCCGGCAATTCGCGCGCTCGTCGTTGCCCGCCCGAATCAAGCGATGCAATTTGTCGTTCGCCGCAATGCCCAAGTTTTGCGGCTGGGTGTGACGCCCAATGTGCTCCCGGCTTTTGCTGGGCAACCCGCCAAGCCAGCGCAGGGGCATTTAGGCATCGTGCCTGTAATCGTGACACAACCGATCCCTGCCTATAAGATTCCCGGCAGGGCGGCGCGCGATGTGGTGGTTGAGATTGCGACGATTGGCATGGTTTTTGGCAAATTGTTCACCGGGCAGATTGCGCTCACGACGCTGAGTGGCCCGATTCAGACGGCGCACGTCGTTGGCCAAATCGCCTCAAACGGCCCAATTGATTTTCTGGCGGTCGTGATCTTCATCTCCATTAACCTTGGATTCATGAACCTCTTGCCAATTCCGGTGCTCGATGGCGGCCATTTGGCGCTTTATGGGATTGAGGCTGTGCGCCGCAGACCACTCTCCCCCAGAGCGCGCGAGCAGGTGTCTCGGGTTGGATTGGTTGCGCTGATGACGTTATTTGTATTTGTGACGATAAATGATTTAGGGTCGGTTGGAGTTTGGCATGCGCTCGCTGGGTTGATTGGTTGATCGAGTTCGGGCAGGGCGTGCTCAAGTCGTTACGGCGGCGCTTAATGATAAAGGTTGAAAACGCGTGAAAGCGAATAAAGTGACGATTTTGGGCTTCAGCCCCGCCGTAGTGTTGCTGATGGGAACCGCGCTCGCGACGCTGAGTTCGCCCGCATTCGCTCAAGCGCCCGCTGTTACGCCAGCGGTGCCCGCGCCCGCTGTCGATGGCGGCGTGATCAAATCGATCGATGTGAGTGGTTCGCAGCGAATCGAACCCGACACCGTGCGGTCATATGTCCAGTTGCGTGCTGGCCAGTCTTATACCAAGGCGGCACTCGACCAAGCGCTGGTCGACCTCTTCAAAACTGAACTTTTTGCTGATGTTCAGATTCGCGACAACAAGGGCGCGCTCACGATTGAGGTCAAAGAAAACCCGGTTGTTAACCGCATTTTGTTTGAGGGTAACAAGCGGCTCAAGGAAGATAAGCTCAATCCGGAAATTAAGCTCGCGCCCCGGCAGATTTTTACGGCGTCTAAAGTGCGCGCTGACGTTGGGCGTATCATTGAGCTTTATCGTCGGCAGGGGCGCTATGGGGCTGTCGTTGAACCGAAAAAAGTTCTTCTCGATCAAAACCGGGTTGATGTGGTTTATGAAATCACCGAAGGACCAAAATCTAAGGTTCGCCAGATCAATATCATCGGCAACCAAGTGTTCAGCGATTCACAGGTTCGCGCGCAAATGGCGACCAAAGCCGCTAGCCTAAAGACACTGTTAAGCTCGGCCACCAGTTACGATCCCGACCGCTTGGCTTATGATCAATCTAAGTTACGCCAGTTTTATCTCACCAATGGGTATGCAGATTTTCGAGTAATTTCGGCAGTTGCCGAACTGACACCCGATAAAAAAGATTTTGTGATCACCTATGTGGTCGAAGAGGGTGAGCGCTACAAATTTGGCGACGTGACCGTGGAAAGTGACATTCACGATCTCAAACCAGAAGTGTTCAAGGGCTTCGTGCGGCTTGAAAAGGGCGACTGGTACAATGCGAAAGAAGTTGAAGACACAGTCGATAATATGACCAAACAGGCAGGCGTGTTTGGGTACGCGTTTGCGGACGTCAATCCGCAGTTTAAGCGCAATCCGGCCACCAAGACGATGGATATTGTCTATAAAATCAACGATGCGCCGCGCGTTTATGTCGAACGTATCGACGTGAATGGCAACACATTGACCCAAGACAAGGTCATCCGTCGTGAGTTCCGGCTGGCTGAAGGCGATGCTTTCAACAGCTTTCAAGTGAAGCGCTCTTCTGATCGGATTCAGTCGCTCGGGTTTTTCCAAGAAAAACTTGAGATTGAACAGAAAAAGGGCTCGGCTGATGACCGCATCATATTGCAGGCCAACGTCGAGGAAAAGCCGACCGGCGAATTGCAGCTTTCGGCGGGCTATTCAAGTCTTGAGAAACTTATCTTCAGCGCCTCGGTTGCACAGCGAAACTTTCGCGGTGCCGGCCAGACATTGCGACTGAGTGCGAGTATTTCGACCTATTCAAAGTCGGTTGAGTTAGGATTTACCGAGCCATATTTATTTAATAAGAATATTGCTTTGGGTGTCGACCTTTTTCGTCGTGATTTGAGCTCTTTTAGCTATACTGGGTCCACCCGGAACACGACCTATAAGCAAACATCAACCGGGTTTCAGGTGCGTGCTGGATTACCGCTGACCGAATATTGGTCGCTGGCCTTGCGTTACGGCTTTAGTTTGGAAGACGTCTCACTCGACCAAAGCACTTATTATATCAACGGCCAATGCTCCATTCTGCTTGCGGGGCGCTATTTGTGCGATGCGATCGGGCACCGGACAACCTCGTCACTCGGATACAGTATCGTCAAGGACACGCTCGACAACCGTCAACATCCACATAACGGTGAGCGGTTCATTCTGGGGCAGGATTTGGCGGGCCCTGGTGGCAGTGTTCAATATCTACGATCAACCGTAAACGCCGCGAAATACCATGATTTTGGGCATGGGTTGATCGGTTCGGCTTTGTTTGAGGCCGGCGCCATCATTCCTCTGAAAACCAACGGCACCACCGATCCCATCCGCCTGACCGATCGCTTCTTCCTCGGTGAGCCACAATTCGCCGGATTTGATATTCGCGGGGTTGGCCCACGAGTGCAACGTCGGCCGTTTTTGAGCGCCGATTATGCGACGACACCGAATGTTGAGGGTACCGACACAAGCCAATATAGTAATGATGCGCTCGGTGGACGTTATTATTATAAGGGTCGCCTTGAGCTGGAGATTCCGCTGGGGTCGGGTGCAAAGGAACTTGGCCTGCGTCCCTCTATTTTTGCTGACGTTGGTGCGGTATGGGGCATCCGGACGCCATCGACAATCAACGTAAATGGCTCACCAGCGTCTGCTTACACCCAGTATTTCAACACATCGACAACCGGCGTTTATCAGCCGTATCAGTCGCCGCAGTTGACCGTGAATGTCGGTGGGACGCAGCAGTTGCTTTATAGCTTTGTGCCAAATGCGACTGACCTCGCGAATTCGAGCATTGCCGCCTATAGCGGTGGGTCGACAACGTGTATTACGGGTTATTCGTTGAAGGCTGGGGCGACCACCACGGGCACCGATATTAACACGAGCTGCGTTGGTACAACTGATAATAGCGCTTCGCCCTCGCGGCGTTCGGTCTATCCGTTTAACGAGTATTTTTATGGCAATTCGCCGCGTCCACGCCTTTCAATCGGTTTCGGCGTCAACTGGAATTCGCCTTTCGGCCCGTTTCGTATCGACGTCGCAAAAGCAATCCTCAAAACTGAGGGTGACCAAACAAAACTCTTCACATTCAACGTAGGAACTCAATTCTAATGACAAAATCTCTCAAATCGCTCGTTTTCGCCTCGGCTGCGGTGGTCGCACTGGCTGCTCCCTCTTTCGCACTGGCGCAATCGGCCGCCGGTATTATCGTTATGGATGCCGACGTAGCGATCAGCAAGTCAACCGCTTGGACGAGCGCAATGAACCTGATTCCGGTGACGTACAAAGCTCAAATCGATGCGTTAAATGCCCGCAAGGCCGCCATTAATGCCACGCTTCAACCCCAAATTACAGCATTTGAGAACGCGCGGAAATTGCCGAATGCCAATCAAGTAACATTGCGGACTCAATATCAAGCGCTGCAAGCCAAGACACAAGCTGCTGATGCTGAATTGCAGCAAATGGCGTTGCCGATCGAGCGTGCTCGCCAATACGCACTTGAGCAAATGCGCAACCATGTTGATAGCGCTATCGGCGCCGTTGTGCGCAAGCGTGGCGCGACTTTGGCACTCCCCATTCAAGCCACTTATGCGCATGCGCCCAGCATGGATGCCAGCGACGATCTCGTCGCTCAATTCAACACTGAGGTTCCGAGCGTCAGCATCGTCCCGGCAGCAAATTGGCAGCCTGGTCAGCAACAAGCCGCGCCCGCCGCGACGCCGGCACCAGCTGCTGGGTCGGGTCGCTAATCCGTTGGCTGCGGGGCAGGCTGAGGGGGGCGCGCAACTTACCGCATTTGATGTTCGGGAGGTGATGGCGTGCTTGCCACACCGTTACCCGATGCTGTTGGTCGACCGGGTTGAGACGCTTGTTCTCAACTCCTCGATCACCGCAATCAAAGCTGTAACGATCAATGAGGGTTTTTTTGCCGGCCATTTTCCAGCACGACCAATTATGCCCGGTGTGCTGATTATTGAGGCGCTCGCCCAAGCAGCTGCTATTCTCGGGATCAAGTCGCTCGCGCTTGAGGGGAGTGGCAAGCTTGTTTATTTTATGGCGATCGAAGGCGCAAAATTCCGCGCGCCGGTGGAGCCGGGTTGCTTGTTGCGGCTAGACGTGGTGTCAACCGGCATTCGCGGTCGGGTGTACAAGTTCAACGGGCGCGCTTCGGTGGACGGGAAGCTTGTGACCGAAGCGAATTTTACCGCGATGATCGCTGATCCGCCTGCCGCATAAAAGCTTGCTTTTTTGTAGCGGCGCGTTTAGGCGGCTGTCTCGCTTCCGTAGGCTGGTCGGAACCAGCCAAATTTGGAGATTATAATGAAGTCCGGAATTCACCCCGAATACCACATGATAACGGTTCAAATGACCGATGGTACGCAGTTCAAAACTCGCTCGACTTGGGGCAAAGAGGGCGATCTCATGACGCTCGACATCGATCCGTTGGCGCACCCCGCATGGACCGGCGGCCACGGTAAGATGCTTGACGCCGGTGGTCAGGTCGCACGCTTCAACAAGCGTTTCGGTGGCCTTTCACTCACCAAGAAATAGGGTATTTTTGGCACCACCCGGCGTGGGCGGGGCGGTGCCGAAGCCATTTAGCCCGTTTTCGCGGCCGCGAGTATCGGCCCGCCAGTTCCTGATTGAACCAGCACCGCGTGTGCGGTGTTTGGTTGCGCTGCAGGAAGTGTGAATCGCGCTTGTCCTCCACGCCATGCGCCAAGTATCTTGAGCCCAATGACGACATTGCGGTGGGGCAGGGTGCGTCCAGCATTTTCTCCGCTGCGCACGGCGACATTGATTGTCCGCGGGTCATAGGTAACGAGCCAGATTTGGGCATCGCGCGCCGACGCACTGCCTGAAACGCTCGCCATATTGTTCGCGATCGTGACTGATGGCGCCGTCGCGCTCGCATTTGGGTGTGCTAACGCGGCCTCAACATCGGCGCTGCGTGAGCCGATGATTGACTGCTTGCCATTGATCACCATTTGTGGCGTGAACACCTCACGTGTGCCCGCGGTGCGCGCATAATCATATTGCCGGTCGGTGAAGGCTTGCTGGCTGTAACGATCTTTCCAGCCAAGTTGATCCCAATAGGTCACTTCAAAACTAAGTGCCAAAATATCCGGACGCCCTGCAATACGGTTGAGAATCGCCTCCGCCGGTGGGCACGATGAACATCCCTCGCTTTGAAACAGTTCGACTACGGTCAGCGGCCTGGACGACGCCGCGTAGCTCGGTAACAGCGAAAAGCCACCGGCGAGTCCCGCGACACCCAACAGCGCAAGTTTAAGACGCATGATTTGTTCCTTTAACACCTGTCATGCTCAGGATACGTTGCAGCGTGCCAAAAAGTTGCACGGCGGCCTTTTTTTAACGCAACGTCTTTTACGGTCCTCAATCGCCTTAACCATGACGTGGATCGTTCATTGCGGCGACCAGCAAAATGCAGTCATTGTAACCAACGATGTCGCAATCGTCGTGGGCAGCCACATCCGATGAGGGCTGCGAGATTTACGTAATTGACGGGTTCGTGCGCTGAGCGCGCATTCGATCACTCGCCACACTCAAATGCCTCTTCTCGCGCTCCAGAATTAGTGATAGTCTATGCGGGACGCGTATTCAGGGGCACTGCTTACCAGTCCTGTCACCCTAGCTGCACTGCAGCGCTGTGTTTGATGGAGAACGTATGTCCGGCACGAGCTATCCCATCTGGCGCGTTCAGTTAGCCGCCACCGCTATTGTCGCATTCTGTTGCGGCACAACCGCCATCGCGCAATCGGCGCGCCCGAGCCTCCAAGATAGTTTTCGATTGGGGAGTGGCGGCGGCACTTTGTGTCGAGTGCAGGTAAAAAGCCATGATGCAGCGATAGGAAGCATCTTTGATCGTGCGTGGACGATTGTCTGTCGCGACGCCGCTAAGCCGATTGGTAAGCTTTATGCACTACGTGATCCCGCAACAGCGCTCGCGAAGCTTGAGTCGGCGCGCGCGGCAGACACTTTGTGTCAAACCGCCGCACTCACCACACTCCCTGAGGTGGGTGAGGCAAATGTTGCTGAGTGCCATTTGCGCGCCGCACCGATCAGCTATCACGTCACGACCGTTCAGCATGGCAAAGTCACGTATCTCACAGAGGGTTTGGCGGCCTATGACAGCGCTTTGCAATTAGCGCTGCGGACAATCATCGCCGATCGACAACTCCCGGGAAAAATTACGGTCGCGACGAGCGGCAGCGATAATTCCACTGCTTTTGCGCGCGTGCAAGCCGGCACACTTGATTTGGATCAGGCCCTCGCCGAGGGCTATCGGCGCAACAATAGTGGCAATTATGCGGAGGCGGCCGCTTTTTTTGATACGCTGCAAGCGCGTGCTTTGGAGAGTGGCGTGGCGATAAATGCGGGTCAGTCAGGCGAATATCAGATCAACCGTGCGCTGCAACTCTCTAATCTCGGTTCTTTTGCCGAAGCGGATAGCCTGTTCACGCAAGCGGAGAGCCAACCGACAGTAGACCGCGTTCAGACACGGCTACGTCGCAATTTTCAAGTCATCCATCTCATCAACCAAGGCCAATATGAGGAAGCTGCAAAGCGGCTCGCACAGCCTGTCGTGGAAAATCCGCGCGACTCGGTGCAATCGCCAAATGCGATCGAAATTGGCGCCGCCGTCGCGGCTGAAATAAATGCCGGCACGCCCGTCGGCCAACGTTTGGGGGCCACCGAATCGAGCGCGCTTACGCCCCAAGAACGTGCTGATTTTCTCGATGCCCAAGCATTGCAGCTTCAGGCCACATTGCTTCGGCTGCAAGGACATCCACGCGAGGCCAGCCCGCTTTTTGAGCGCGCCTATAGCGATGTGCTTCGCGTGCGCGAGGGGCGGGTGCTGTCGGTCATCCGGCTGCGTGCGCAAATTCTCGCGGAGGCGGGCTTGGCGGTTGAAGACAGCGGCAATATTGGTGCTGGCGAGGCCAAGATGCGCGAGGCACTGGCGTTACTTGAAACCCGCTATCCGCAAACCGTGTCGGTGAACGGCGCGCGCGCGCGGCTGGCGGCCTATCTCGCGCGGCATGGGCAAGACAGTGCGGCCATGACGCTGTATCAGCAGGTGATCACAACAGCGGTCGCTAACCATGAACCAACGACGGGTCTGGGGCATTTGCTTGGCCCTTATTTTGAGCTGCTCGTGAAACGCAGCGCGGCTCAACCAGAGGCGATTGACGAGCTTTTTCTCGCGTCGCAAACCCAATTACGGCCCGGCGTGGCGGATACGCAAGCGACGCTGGGACGCGAACTCTCAGCGGGGAACCAAGACGCCGCGCGCCTGTTTCGGCAGGCACAAACGCTTGACCGTGACATTGAGGTTAGTCGAATTGAGCTCGCGAATATCGCAGCGCTCACAAAGCCGAGCCCCGATCAGCAGAGGGCCGCGGCGGCACTCCGCACTGACCTCGCCGAGCTCATGGCGCAGCAGACCGCTACACAAGCGCAACTCGGGAATTATCCCCAGTTTCGGGCGATTGCGCTCAACGTGATTCCCGCAAAGGACATCCGCGCTCTGCTCAAACCCGACGAGGCCTATGTCAAAATGACGGTCGTCGGTGAACAAGCCTATGCGGTGCTGCTAACCTCGGCGGCATCTGCAGCATGGCATGTGGCGCTTGATGATGCAGCGCTGGCAGATCTGGTCAGCGCGCTACGCGACACGATTTCGGTGCAGGAAAATGGTCAACAACAGACGTATCCGTTTGATCTCGATCGCGCACACCGGCTGTACACCGCGCTCTTCGGGCCCGTGGCTGACAAGGTGCAAGCCGTGCACCATATCTTGTTTGAGCCCGATGGCGCGCTGCTCAAATTGCCGATAAACCTGCTCGTCACCGATCAAGCGAGCGTTGATGCTTATGCCGCACGAACAGCCGATCCGGCAGCCGATCAATTTAATTTCACCGGCGTAGCGTGGCTCGGGCGCGGGCGCGCGATCAGCACGATAGTCTCCGCAGGCGGCTTTCGCGATGCGCGCAATGCCCCCCCTTCGCACGCGGTCAAACAATATATTGGCTTTGGCCAGAATGCGCCGCTGACGCCCGCAATCCGCGCCGCACTGCCGCCCCGCTCTGCGTGTGATTGGCCGCTCGCCGCCTGGGGACACCCGATTGCGGCAACTGAAATTACGAAAGCGCAACAGGCGATCGGACCGAGCGCCGACAGTCTATTAGGCGCTGAGTTTACTGACCGCGCGGTGGTCGGTATGTCGAGCCTCAATCATTATCGTATTCTGCATTTTGCGACGCATGGCCTCGTCACGCCGCCTGGCCCGCAATGCCACGCCAACCCCGCTCTGCTCACGTCATTTGAGGATGCCAAGTCAGACGGGCTGCTCAGTTTCAAGGAAATATACGGCCTTAAGCTCGACGCCGATGTGGTGATTTTGTCGGCGTGCGACACGGCGAGCGCAGCAGGCTTAACCGCAACGCGCGAAGCGGGGTTGACGAGCGGCGGCACCAATGCGCTCGATGGGCTGGTACGGGCGTTCATCGGCGCGGGTAGCCGCACGATCTTGGCGACGCACTGGCCAGCGCCTGAGGATTTTCATGCGACCGAGAAACTGATTGATGGCACATTCCGCGCGCCGGCTGGGACGAGTGTTGCCGATGCGCTGTTGGCGGCACAAACGCGTCTGATGAATGATCCGATCACGTCGCATCCTTATTATTGGTCAGGTTTTGCTGTGGTGGGAGATGGTACCAAGCCGCTGCTGCCTGTCCGCTAAAAATCATGTCATCTGCTCAAAAATTGATCCGGCTTTTGCAGCAACTGGGCTGGCCGCGCACGCTGGCGACTGTGGCGATGTTGGCGTTGGCGCTCATCGTACCGCTGAACTCTTGGACGTTGCCACTCGCCGAAAACGTTGAACAATTGCTCTATGATGCGCGCCATTTTGTCGCGGTGCCGCACGTCGACGCCGATCCGCGAATTGTCATGGTCGTCTATAATGACGAAACGCTTCGCAATACCGAGAAACGCTCGCCACTGGATCGCACAACGTTGGCCAAAACGCTCATCGCACTGAATACGATGGGTGCCAAGGCGATCGGGATTGATATTCTGATCGATCAGCCACAGACGGAGGATCCGCGGCTTGTTGCGGCATTTCGCGCGATGACGACGCCGACCTATCTTGCGTTTGCCACAAACAAAACCAACCCGCAAAATATAGAATATTGGCAAGAGCAATATCTGCGGGGGTTTCAGTCGAAGATTGCCACGCCATTTGTGCACCCAGCGAGCGTGCTGTTTGAAGCGGATTCGGACGCCTCAATGCGTCGGTGGCCGCCTCAATATGACTCGTTACCTCCGTTACTCGCGCCCGCGATGACCCAGGGGAACCATTTGGCATTTAAGCATTACCAAGGGGCGATCGGTTATCGTCTCCCGCTTGCTGGTGATCGTGCCGTTTTCACGGAAATTCCCATCGACTTGCTCGCCAACCCCAACACCGCTCCCCTGCTCGCGAGTCAAATAAACGGGCGTTACGTCTTGATCGGTGGCGACATTATAAATGAAGATCGGTTTGACACGCCTATTAGTAACGCATTTGCGCATCACAAACCGTTGATCGGTCTCGAAATTCACGCCCATATGCTTGCGCAGTTGCTCTCTGATCGTGCCCGCGTGCCGATGACCCGGTGGATGCTCTGGACGTTGGCGGTGCTTACCGTGGCGACGGGTGCGCTCACTGCGTTTCTGGATGTGCGCACCATCCGGCTGCTCGGCCTACTGACGACCCAAATTATCTTTTTCGGCGGCCTTCCGTTTTGGCTTGAATATCGAGGAGCAGATACACTGAACGTGCCCGCTTTTGGCTGGGGGCTTGGCTGGCTCCTCGCGTTTATCGGCGTCGGCACCGCAGCGCGATCGATTGGGTCCGAGCAGCGGCGGTTCGCGCAATCTGCGCTCGGTAAATACTTGCCGCGCGACATTGCAACGGAGATTTTGGCAAACCCCGAGGGACTTAAGTTACACGGAGAAAAGCGTGAAATTTTCGCATTATTCAGTGATCTTGAAGGCTTCACCAAACTCAGCCACGCCGTTGAGCCTGAGATGGTTGCCACGCTGCTGAATCGTTATCTAGAGACACTCAGCAATGTCGTGCTGGAGCATGGCGGCACCATCGATAAATTTGTAGGCGATGCGGTGGTCGCGTTTTGGGGGGCACCCATCGCGCGGCCTGATGACGGTGAACGTGCGGTATACGCCGCGATCGCGATCCATGCAGCCGGAGAGGCCTTTCGTCACACGGCGCCCAAAGGCGTCCCCCCCATTGGCCGCACACGGGTTGGGGTTCATTATGGAGAGGCAATTGTTGGCAATTTCGGCGGGGAAGGACGAATCCAATATACCGCTCTGGGCGACAGTATGAATACCGCCTCGCGGCTGGAGGGGGCTAACAAGCAATTACGGACGTCGGTGCTCGTGAGTGCGGAGGTGGTGGCGCGCAGTGGGCTTGATTGGTTCCGGCCGTTGGGGCGGATTGTGCTGCGTGGACGCGCGACGCCGGTTGACGTCTTTGAACCTGTCCCAAATATGCGGCGCGAAGTGCGCAACATTTTCGCCGCGCTGGTCAACGCCGCGTTCAAGGGCGAAGTGCAAGCGCGCGAGAAACTTAACAACGATCTACTGATGTCACCAGGTGATGAAGTACTTGCGAACTTGGTGTATCGGCTGCATAATGCCGAAGCGGACGGAAGTTATGTGCTGCGTTAATTGCGTTGGACGGTTAGACTGATGGAGTCGATAATGCCACGCCTTGGTCAATTTTTTGCCATTATTCTTGCGATTGCGTCGCTAGCAGGTGCCGCGACAGCCGAGTCTTTGATCGTGCGCGCAACCGGCCCGTCCGAAGCGAAGTACCGCGCAGGGACACAACTTCCTGCGACCGCGTTACTCGATTTGAAGGCAGGCGATATCGTGGTTCTGCTCGATTTGAAGGGCACACGCACGTTTACAGGGCCTGGCCGTTTTGCGCAAAGTAACGCGAGTAGTCGGGACAATTCATCAGCACTCACCGCTTTTTTGCGTAACGCAGGTGCGCGGCAGGTGCGCACGGGAGCGGTGCGCGGCGGAACGACGGGCGATGGCCCTCTGCGTCCGACCTCTATCTGGGCGATTGATACAGAACAAGGTGGCCGCGTTTGCCTGAATAAGCTCGACAGCGTTGCGCTGTGGCGGCGCAATTATGCACAGGCGGCGCTGACGACCGTATCGATGATTAGTCGCTCAGCCGGGGTGCCGATCAACTGGCGTGCGGGGCACACGGTGCAAGGCGGCTCGACCCTCACCCAACAGCTGGCGCGAACCCTCTACCTCACGCCAAAACAGACCATTCGGCGCAAGCTGGAAGAGTCCGTGATCGCCTATCGGCTCGAGCAGGAGATGAGCAAGGACCAGGTGCTCGAACTCTACCTCAACCGGATATTCT
>Ga0209583_10000332_pt1 | contig 14905 bp, 12 predicted proteins | sample Str014_FD_187201 | JGI IMG/M metagenome (GOLD analysis project Ga0209583, IMG submission 187201) | Freshwater sediment microbial communities in response to fracking from Pennsylvania, USA - Straight Creek_MetaG_SC_2014 (SPAdes) (version 2) | ecosystem: Environmental > Aquatic > Freshwater >... | reverse complement strand
GCGATGCCCAGGGATATCGACGTGTCGTTTCTCGCGGTCGATGAAATCCAGATCGCGGCTGATTTGGAGCGCGGGCATGTCTTCACCGACCGCATCCTCAACCGGCGCGGCCGCGACGAAACGCTGCTGCTGGGTGCGGCCACCATGCGGCCGATTATCGAGCGGCTGTTGCCCGGCGCGTCCATCGTCACCCGGCCGCGGCTGTCGCAGCTCGAATTCGCCGGCGACCGCAAGATCACCCGCCAGCCGCGCCGCACCGCGATCGTGGCGTTTTCGGCCGATGAAGTCTACGCCATCGCCGAGTTGATCCGAAGACAACACGGCGGCGCCGCCGTGGTGCTGGGTTCGCTCTCGCCCCGCACGCGCAACGCCCAGGTGGCGATGTTCCAGAACGGCGACGTCGATTATCTCGTCGCCACCGACGCCGTCGGCATGGGGCTCAATCTCGACGTCGACCACGTCGCGTTCGCCTCCGACCGCAAATATGACGGCTACCAGTTCCGCCGGCTGACGCCGTCGGAATTCGCGCAGATCGCCGGCCGCGCCGGGCGCGCCACCCGCAACGGCACGTTCGGTACGACAGGACGCTGCGCGCCGTTCGAGCCGGAACTGGTGAACGCGCTGCAGAACCACACCTTCGAGGCGGTCAAGACCTTGCAGTGGCGCAACGCGAAACTGGATTTTTCATCGCTCGGCGCCTTGCAGGTGTCGCTGGCGCTGACGCCCAACCACGAGGCGCTGACCCGCGCGCCGATCGCCGAGGATCTGCGCGTGCTCGATCACGCCGCGCGCGACGGCGAGGTGCGCGACATGGCGCAGGGCGCGGCGGCGGTGGAACGGCTGTGGGACGCCTGCCAGATTCCGGACTACCGCAAGATCGCGCCGGCAGCGCACGCCGAACTGGTCACCACGCTCTATGGTTTCCTGATGAAGCGCGGGCGCATTCCCGACGCCTGGTTCGCCGCCCAGGTCGAGCAGGCCGACCGCGTCGATGGCGATATCGACACGCTGTCGGGCCGGATCGCCCATATCCGCACCTGGACCTTCGTCGCCAACCGGCCGGACTGGCTGTCCGACCCCGACCACTGGCAGGGGATCGCGCGGGAAGTCGAAAATAAATTATCCGATGCGCTGCATGAACGGCTTACGGAGCGTTTCGTTGACCGCCGTACCAGTGTATTGATGCGGCGCCTGCGGGAGAATTCCGTTTTGAATACTGAAATCGGCAAGACCGGCGAAGTGATCGTGGAGGGCCATGCGATCGGCCGTCTCGACGGATTCACCTTCGCGCCCGATGCCGCCGAAGCCGGCTCCGATGCCAAGGCGCTGCAGGCCGCGGCGCAGAAGGCGCTGGCCGGCGAGATCGACAGCCGCGCCGAGAAACTCGCCGCCGCGCCCGACGACCAGTTCGTGCTGACCTCCGACGGCACCATCCGCTGGACCGGCGATGCGGTGGCCAAGCTCGTCGCCGCCGAGGACGCGCTGCATCCGCGGCTCCGCATCATCGCCGACGAGCGGCTGGCCGGCGCGTCGCGCGAGGCGGTGCAGAACCGGCTCGATTTGTGGCTGAAGACCCATATCGAGAAGCTGCTGGGACCGCTGTTCGGTCTCGCCAAGGCCGAGGACATCACGGGCATCGCGCGCGGCATCGCGTTCCAGCTGATCGAGGCGCTCGGCGTCATCGAACGCGCGAAGATCGCCAGCGAGATGAAGGATCTCGACCAGGCCTCGCGCGCCACCTTGCGCAAATACGGCGTGCGGTTCGGCGCCTATCACATCTATTTCCCGGCGCTGCTGAAGCCGGCGGCGCGCGCGCTGGCCTCGCTGCTGTGGGCGGAGAAGGCGGCCAATGTCGACATGGCCGCGCTGTCGGGCGCACAGCATCTGGCGTCGTCCGGCCGTACCTCGTTCCCCGCCGACAAGGCGCTCAACCGCGACGCCTATCGCGTGCTCGGCTATCGCCAGTGCGGCGAGCGCGCGGTGCGGGTCGATATTCTCGAACGGCTCGCCGATCTCATTCGCCCCGCTTTGGCGTGGCGCGAGAGTTCGCCCGGCGCCAGGCCCAATGGTGCGTTCGACGGCCGCGGCTTCGTGGTGACGCAGGCGATGACCTCGCTGACCGGATCGGCCGGCGAGGATTTCGCCTCGATCCTGCGCGCGCTCGGCTATCGCATGGATCGCCGCCCGCCGCTGCCGCCGAAGCCGGCGGAAGCGGTCGTGGAAACGGTGGCGGCCGAGACACCGCCGGTCGAAGCCGCGTCGGAGACACCAGCCGAAACATCGGTAGAGCAGGCCGCATCGGAGGCGATGCCTTCCGAGGTTGCTTCGAACGAGGTTCAGTCGAGCGAGACGGTCGATATGCCGGTGTCCGGCGATCCCTCGCCATCGGCGGCGTTGCTGCCGGCGGTCTCGCCCGCGCCGGTCGAACCGGAGGCGCCGCCGGTTCTCGAGGCCGAACCGGAACTTGCGCCGGTGCAGCCGGAGTCGGTCGCGTCCACTGAGGCGAGCGCCGAAACGGAATCCGCTTCCGCACCCGAAGCGAGCGAGACGGCAACCGCCAGCGAGGCCGCGCCGGCCGAAGCAAGTGCTGCCGCGCCCGAGCCGCCCGCCGCGCCCGAACTGGTCGAGGTCTGGCGGCCCGGCGGCCGTGCCGAAGAGCGCCGGCCGCGTCATGACCGCAACCGGTATCGCCCGCACGGCCAACAAGATCGCGCGCAGCCAGATCGTGCTCAAGACGGCGTGTCACCGGCCGCCGCTACGGGCGAAGCCGGCGAGGGAGCAAAACCCGATCGCGAGCGGCACCGTCGCGGCGGCCGCGGCCGTCATCGGGATTTCAAGCCTCGCGAGGGCACGCCGGCGGAAGCTGCCGCCGCACCCGTCGCCGCACCCGCTGCGGAAGGCGTGCCGGCGCCGGCACCCGAGGCGCGCGAGCAGCCGCGCCGCGACCGCGACCGTCAGCGCTTCGAGGGCAAGGACCGCGACAAAGGCGATCGCCCTGACAAATTCGGCGGCGATCGTAACAAGGGTGACCGTAACAAGGGCGACCGTGGCGATCGAAATAAAGGCGGCCGCGACAAAGGCGGTCGCGATTTCGGTCGCGACAAGGGCGGCCGTGACAGCGGGCCGTCGCATCGGCAATACGCGACCTCCGCCAGCCCGCGCGAGCGCGACCGGCCGGCCGATCCCAATTCGCCGTTTGCCAAGCTCGCAGCGTTGAAAGAGCAACTTGCGGCCAATCGCAAGGAATAACGCTTTCCAGTTGTTCGAAGCGGTGTGGTTTGGAGCGCCAGCGTCTCGATAAATGGTTGTGGCACGCGCGGGTGGTGAAAGCCCGCACCAGCGCGGCCGCCCTCGTCGAGGCCGGTCACGTCCGCATCAACGGCGTTCGCGAAAAGGCGCCAGGTCATGCGGTCAAGCCCGGCGACGTCGTGACCATCGGGCTCGACCGCGGCGTTCGTATCCTGAGAGTAGCCGGATTTTCCGAGCGGCGCGGCGACGCCACGGCAGCGCGCGGGCTCTACGACGATTTGCAGGACGGCCAGGAATAACTATCTCCGACGGAGCGGCTGGTGCCCGGAAATGCCCTGCTCGACCACGCCTGCCGGGGGCGTTCTGCTTCACTGCTGCTTCCCTTGCGGCTGCGCGGTTCCTGCGCTACGCAAACCCCGGAAAACTGACCTGTTTCGGAGCGTTGGATGACTTACGTCGTCACTGAAGCCTGCATCAAATGCAAATATACCGACTGCGTGGAGGTCTGCCCCGTCGACTGCTTCTACGAGGGCGAGAACATGCTGATCATCCATCCCGACGAATGCATCGACTGCGGCGTATGCGAGCCCGAATGCCCGGCTGACGCCATCAAGCCCGACACCGAGCCGGGGCTGGAGAAGTGGCTCGAGGTCAATACCGAATACGCCAAGATCTGGCCCAACATCACCCAGAAGAAGGAATCCCCGGCCGACGCGAAGGATTTCGAGGGCATGGAAGGCAAGTTCGAGAAGTATTTTTCCAAGAAACCCGGTGAGGGCGACTGATCGCTACCCCACTATCTCCTGCGGATCGATCCGACCCTGACGACCTGCGACCCAAAACCTTAACCCTAATGCCTGATTACGGCGACCGGTTGGGACAACGGACTGTAAACCATTGATTTTTGCGGAAAATGTGCTATGTTGGGCGCATTACAAGCCGAATCCGGCCATGCGTATCCTGGCCGCCCTCCGGTTCCCGTCAAAACTTCAAACAGGGGCGTGGCAGTTCCGCGCGCAGGCTGTGTCACAGAAAACGCGTAAAAAGAGTGCTTCCAAGACGACGAAGAAAGCCGCCGCGGCCAGCCGCAGCGCAACCAAAGGCCGCGCTCGCGCGTCTGTGAAGACGGCGCGGAAACCCGCGGCCACAAAGTCCTCGAAAAACAAAAGAAGCATAATGCCAAACAAGACTGCCAAAACTGCCGCGAAAGCGACGGGTTCGAAGACTCCTGCTTCGAAGGTCGCTGCCAAAATTTTCTCCAGCAAGACGGCCCCCAAAGCGGTCGCCCCCAAGGCGGCTGCGCCGAAAACCGTTGTCGCGCCGAAGGCGGTCGTCAAGCCGGTTGCGAACAAGCCGGTCGCCGCCGCGCCGCGCATCGAGGAGCCGAAGAAGCCGCTGACCCAGCGCCAGGGCTTCAAGACCAATGAGTTCGTGGTCTATCCCGCCCACGGCGTCGGCCAGATTCTGGCGATCGAGGAGCAGGAGATCGCGGGCGCCCGGCTTGAACTGTTCGTGATCAATTTCATGAAGGACAAGATGACGCTGCGCGTGCCGACCGCCAAGGTCGCCAATGTCGGCATGCGCAAATTGTCGGATCCGGCGCTGGTCAGGAAGGCGCTGGAGACGCTCAAGGGCCGCGCCCGCGTCAAGCGCACGATGTGGTCGCGCCGCGCGCAGGAATACGAAGCCAAGATCAATTCGGGCGATATCGTCGCGATTGCCGAAGTGGTGCGCGACCTCTATCGCTCGGAATCGCAGCCCGAGCAGTCCTACAGCGAACGCCAGCTCTATGAAGCCGCCCTCGACCGGCTGTCGCGCGAGATCGCGGTGGTGCAGCATTCGACCGAGACCGAGGCGGTCAAGGAAATCGAAAGCCAGCTCGCCAAGAGCCCGCGCCGCGGCGCCAAGTCGGAAACCGAAGCCGGTGCCGAAGGTGAAGCCGACGAGGCGGATGTCGAGGCCGACGGTGACGACGCCGCGGTGGCGGACGAGGCGGCGTAAGCAGCTTCTCCCGGATTCGAATTCAAGAGCCCGGTCGCGAGACCGGGCTTTTTGTTGTGACGCGTCGTCCCCGACCAGTCCGTTCTTCCACGACGGGAGAAGCACGTCCAACGGCCCTACAGGAGGCACCATGAATGCCAGCAGGCCCGCCGATTCCGGCAACGCGCAACGCCGATACGTGCGGCTGGCAGAACTTGAAATCGATCCCGCGCAACTGGAGCGCTTCAACGCTGCGATCACCGAGGGAATCGAAACGGCGGTTCGTGTCGAGCCGGGGGTTCTGGTTCTATATGCCGTGTCCGAGAAGGATGACCCCGCCCGCGTCCGGGTGTTCGAAATCTATCGCGACGAGAACGCCTACAGGGCGCATCTGGAAACGCCGCATTTCCGGAAATTCAGGGCCGCGACGGAAAACATGGTCAGGTCGCGCAGGCTTCTGGATGCCGTCCCCATCGTGCTCGGCGCAAAGGCGACGTGAGGCTGCGTTCGTCTGACGCAGCGCGCCCCGCCATCGCCGACGGGAAGATCGCGCACTTCGCTTGTCCCGGCACAATTCAGGAAATCAATCCACCACGATCTTGACGCGGTCGCGCGGCTTGACCTGGGCGTGGGTCTCGAGGCCGTTGAGGATGCGGAAGCGTTCGGCCGGGCGGTCGACGCCGGTCATGCGGTGCGACAGCGATTCCACGGTGTCGCCGGGCTGCACGGTGATCACCTTGATCCGCAGCGGCCGGGCCGCCTGGGTCTCTTCCAGGGTCAGGCGGCGGAACGAGTTGACGGTCTCGCGCGCGTTGCGGTCGCTCTCGGTGTTCTTCTGCTTGGCCGCGAAAATAAAGCGGTAGACTTCGCTGCCGAAGCGCAGCGCATAGACCCTGAACGACCACTGCTCGCCCTGCGCACTGGTCGATGCCGCCGGGAAGCCATTGATGGTGATATCCTCGGTCGAGGACTTGTCGACATTCTCCATCCAGCCGGAATTGAGATAGTCGCCGAGCGACTGTTCCGCCGGCACTCGCACCACATCGAAGTGCAGCGCCTGGGTGCCGCCCTCGCGCACGCCGATCACGGCCTGCGCGGTGTTGTCGAGCGTGAAGGTTTCCGGCGCGGTGAAGGTGAAGCTGAGCTTCGGATGCAGGAAGCGGTGGCCGCGAACGAAACCTTCGCTCGGGTCTTCGCCGTAGACGATGTTTTCGATCGTCGCGAGATAAGTCTCGCGATCGCGTTCGCCGGCTTCCGGCGAGGTGTATTGCCGGGCGCTGGCCTGGGCGTTGCGAACCCGTTCCGGCGTCGCCGGATGCGACGACAGAAAGTCCTGGGCGCGCGGATCGAGCGAGGTCTTGCCGGCCTTCATCGCGGCATTGCGCTCCATCGCGCTGAGGAAACGCGATGCGCCATAGGGATCGAAGTGGGCGCGCGCGGCGATGCCGACGCCGATCCCGTCGGCCTCGAATTCCTGCGCCCGCGAGAAGCTCGCCATCGTCAGCTTGGTCTTGGCCAGCGCCAGCGCGGTGAGATCCGGATCGCTGCCCATGTCGGTGACGACGCGGGTCACCACCGCGGCCTGGCGCGCCTGGTCCTCGCGGATCGAGGCATGCTTGGCCAGCACATGGGCCATCTCGTGGCTCAGCACCGAGGACAATTCCGAGGTGTCGCTGGCGAGCGCGATCAGGCCGCGCGTCACGTAGAGCTGTCCGGTCGGCAGCGCGAAGGCATTGACCGCGCCGGAATTGAGGATCGTCACCTTGTAGGCCTGGTCGGGACGGTCCGACGCCGCGACCAACCGGTCGACGGTCTTGCCGATCAGGGCTTCCAGTTTCGGATCGTCATAAGCCCCGCCATAGGACGACAGGATGCGCTCATGCTCGCGCTCGCTGGCCGGGGTCTGGGCCACCGTCCGGTTCGGCTTCGACGGCGACGCCGTGGGCGTAACGGTCTGGAATCGGCCAAAATCGCCACAGGCGCCAAGCGCAAATGTGGCGCACACCAGCGCCGGCGCGATCCAAAAATGGCGGCCTGTGATTCGTTCCCGTGCTCGTGTACGCTCAGCCACTGAATCTACTCTTAGTTGTCGAACGCGCTAGTTCTCGCCGATCGTTTCAATCTGCCCCACCCGGAGCACTTCGATCCGTGGGCCGCCTCGGGCCTCGACCCAGCCGCGGACACGAATGCGTTTATTTTCGAAGGACTTCAGCGGCGTCCCGGCCGCCTCGAACGAGGCTATCATGCGCCTCGAAATCGTCACCGCAAAGTCCCGTGTCCAGTTGCGACCGAAGTTCAGGTATGTCGTCGCGCCGGCCTGCCGGACCGACATCACCCTGCCTTCGACCACCGTGAAGCGCCCTACCTCGGACAAGATATCGCCCGAACTTTCCGAGTTTTTTATGGCCGATGGGTCCGTCCAGATACCATTTTTTGCCTGCCGCGCCTCGGCCTCGGCGGAGGCCAGCACCGCGGCGCACTCGCTCGCGGCGACATTGGCCGAAAAAAATGCCACCCCCCGGGCCAGCAACTGGCCCTGTACCGGTATTTCCGAGCCGGCCAGGAACACAAAGGCGGGCTGGCGGCCGTAGCGATCGGGGGCGTCTACCGCGCCGCGCAAGGTCACGTCACGACCGGCCAGAATAGCCGTCAGCGCCGCGGCACCCTGGGCCGTGTTTTCGGTGGCCGGCTCGATGCCGGCGAGGCGAACTTCGCGGCCGTCCTCCAGGCGGAAGGTCCTGACGTCGATGATGGCGGCGACGCGGCCCTCGCCCTGGGGTTCGAACATGCAGCCGGTGGCCGTCGCGGGAGCGCTGGCGGGCAGAAGCGCCGTGGCAAGCGCGATGAGTGCCACGATCGATCCTCTGCCGCGCGATGCCGTTGATGTCATGATGCCGCTCGCCAGTGGTGCAAATCAATCGGATGAGTCCGCGTCGGCGACCGAAAACCGCAGCGGGTATCCGGCTCGCTGAGCGAGAACCATTGCCTGACTCGCCAGGTCGCGGGCCTGCGCTTCCGCATAGACTCCACAAATGGCGCGTCCGTCGTGATGAGCTTCCAGCACAATCTTTAGCGCTTCATCGCGAGATTTCTCAAACACCGTTTCCAGGACTTTTGCGACGAATTCCATGGAGGTAACGTCATCGTTGAAAACGAGCACTTTCAGCATTGTTAGCCTCCCACCGCCCGGATGACTTTCTCGATCGCTGGATAAGGAGCCGCATCCCAGGTCCCCAGGCGCGAAAGTCGCGATGATGGCGTACCCTCCGACCTCCGGTCGCAGCCATAGCGCCTTCCTTCGCATCCGAGGTATGGAACATGGTCACTCCGCCGATCCTCGACAATAAGCATACATCCATGCCGTCCGTGTTCGCTGCCGCGACTCTCTTGCGCGAGGCGCGGCGGCAGAAGGGACTTGCGGCTATCGAGGTGCCGCCGGTTTGCATACTGGACCCGGACGGCGATCTGGTCCGCGAGTTGCGTCACACGGGAGTGGCCAGGCCGTTTAAGGGCTGGCCCTGCTATCACACTGAACTCGACATCTTGAACCTCGCCGGCCAGGGGGTCGGAATTATCGGACGGGTGGTTGGCGCGTCGTTTGCCGTTCTTGTCGCCGAACAGTTGTTTGCCAGCGGTTGCCGGTTGCTTGTGAGCCTCACTTCCGCGGGGCAAATTACCCCCGCGGGGCAGCCGCCCTACTTCGTGGTGATCGACCGCTCACTGCGCGATGAAGGGACCAGCTATCACTATGCACCTCCGTCGGAGTTCGCCGAGGCAGACCCTGACCTCGTCAAGAAAGCCGCGACTGGGCTGGCCCAAAGCGGGCTGCACAGCGTGGTCGGCGCAAGCTGGACCACCGACGCGCCTTTTCGGGAGACTGCCGAAGCAATCGAGGCTGCGCGTTCCAAGGGCATTCTCGCGGTCGAGATGGAGGCGGCCGCGCTCTACACGTTCGCTCGCTTCGCAGGTGCGCGCGTGCTCTGCCTCGCCCATGTCACCAATACCATGGGACAGGCCGGGGATGATTTCGAGAAAGGCGAAGCGGACGGGACGCGCGATGCCTTGACCGCACTGGCAGCGGTTATCGCCGCCCTGCGGTGACGCAGCAATTGCGGTCATTCCGCTTAGCGGAAAAACCGATATCGGTGCGAACCTCTGCTCCTTGCCGCTGTGCATGCCATGCGGCATGATTGCGCCATCAGAAATGGCTCCGCAAACCAAGTGGCACGCCAATCAGGGAGGCCATCATGAAACGGGTTCTTTCGGGCGTTGTCGCCTGCGCGCTGGCGATGTCGGCCAGCGCCGTGCTGGCGCAAGGCAAGCCGCCGCTGAAACTCGGGGGCATCCTCGACATGTCCGGGCTTTACGCCGATATCACCGGCCCCGGCAGCGAGCTGGCGGCGAAAATGGCGGTGGAGGATTTCGGCGGCGAGGTGCTGGGCCGCAGAGTAGAGATCGTCGCCGCCGATCATCTCAACAAGGCCGATCTCGCCGCCAACATCGCGCGCGACATGTTCGACAACCAGGGCGTCGAAATGCTGTTCGACGTCGCGGCCTCCGCGACCGCGCTGGCCGCGCTGGAGATTTCCAAGGCGCGTGGCAAGATCAACATGTTCAACGGCCCCGGATCGATCCGGCTCTCCAACGAAGCCTGCGGTCCCTACACCGTGCATTATGTGTTCGATACCTTCGCGCAGGCCAACGTCACGGGCCTCGCCGCCGTCAAGCAGGGTCTCGACAGCTGGTTCTTCCTGACCGCCGACTACGCGTTCGGGCAGGACCTGGAAAAGGACACCACCAATGTGGTGCTGAAGTCCGGCGGCAAGGTGATTGGCGGCGTCAGGCATCCGCTCAACACGTCGGATTTCTCGTCCTATTTGCTGCAGGCGCAAAGCTCCAAGGCCAAGGTGATCGGGCTTGCCAATGCCGGCGGCGACACCATCAACGCGATCAAGCAGGCGGCCGAGTTCGGGTTGATGAAGAGCGGCCAGAAAGTCTCGCCGCTGCTCGCCTTCATCACCGATATCGATAGCGTCGGTCTGGAAACCGCGCAGGGGCTGTTGCTGTCGGAGGCGTTCTACTGGGACCTCAACGATGAGACCCGCGCCTTCTCCAAACGGTTCCAGGAGCGCATCAAGCGGGTGCCGTCGGCGGTGCAGGCCGGCACCTACTCGTCGGTCACGCATTATCTCCGGGCGGTCAAGGCCGCCGGCACCACCGACGCGGCCGCGGTGATCAAGATCATGAAGGACACGCCGATTAACGACATGTTCGCCAAGAACGGCCGGATCCGCGAGGATGGCCGCATGGTGCACGACATGTACTTGTTCGAGGTCAAGAAGCCCGGTGAGTCCAAAGCGCGCTGGGACGACTACAAGCTGCTCGCGACCATCCCCGGCAATGAGGCGTTCCAGTCGCTGGAGATGTCGCGCTGCCCGCTGGTGAAGAAGTGACGGCCGCCGGCCGTCATTCCGGCTCTGGTCCATTGCACCATCCCGGAATGACGAGCCCAACCAACGCCAAAGAAAGCCACCGTCCATGAGTGAAAACCAGATCGTCCTGCAGAAGCTCGACCAGGGCCTGCTCACCATCACCATGAATCGCCCGGACCGGCGCAACGCGCTCAATCCCGACATGACGCGGGGGCTGGTCGAGGCGGCGCGGCGCGCGGCCGAGGATCACGAGGTTCGCGCGGTGCTGCTGAAGGGCGCTGGCGGCACGTTCTGCGTCGGCGGCGATGTGAAGTCGATGGCGGAGGGACGGGCGCCGCTCGCGTTCGAGGCCAAGATGGCCAATCTTCGCCGTGGCATGGAAGTCTCGCGCATCCTGCACCAGATGCCGAAGCCGGTGGTGGCGCAGGTCGACGGCGCCGCTGCCGGCGCCGGACTTTCGATCGCGCTCGCCTGCGACCTGCGTGTCGCCAGCGCCTCCTGCAAGATCACCACGGCCTTCGCCAAGGTCGGATTGTCAGGCGATTATGGCGGCACCTATTTTCTCACCCACCTGCTCGGCAGCGCGAAGGCGCGCGAGCTCTATCTGACTTCTCCGGTACTGTCGGCGCAGGAAGCCCACGCGCTGGGCATGGTGACCAAAGTGGTGCCCGACGCCGAGATCGACGCCGCCGCGCATGAGCTGGCAATGTCGCTGGCGCAGGGGCCGTCGGTGACGCTCGGCTACATCAAGCGCAACATCAACAACGCCGAGACGATGCCGCTGGAGCAATGTTTCGACGCCGAAGCGATCCATCACTCGCGTTCGGGCGAGACCGCCGATCACAAGGAGGCCGCGAAGGCCTTCGTCGAAAAGCGCAAACCGGTTTTTCAGGGGCACTGAAGATGGCTCCCTATGTCAGGCTTCGGCAGATCTGCCTGGTGGCGCCGCGACTCGCGTCCGTCATCTCCGACATCGCCGTCATCATGGGGCTTGCCGTGTGTTACCGCGACGGCAACGTCGCCAAATACGGGCTGGAGAATGCGCTGCTGCCGGTCGATGCCATCCTGCTGGAAGTCGTGGCGCCGATCCAACCGGGCACTGCGGCCGGGCGCTTTCTCGACAAGACCGGCGGGCGCGGCGGCTACATGGCGATCTTCTGCTGCGACGATCCCGATGCGCGCGGCAAGCACGCCAATGCGATGGGCGTGCGTACCGCCAACGTGATCACGCATGCGCCCTATCATGGCGTACAACTGCATCCGCGCGATTGTCGCGCTGCCTTCATCGAGTTCAACCACACCACGGGCAGCGACGACATCTTCGGTCCGTACCCGCCGGCGGGACCGGATTGGACAAAATCGATCCGCAAGGACGTGACGCGGGCACTCACCGAGGTCGAGATGCAAAGCCCCGATCCGCAGGGCCTCGCCGAACACTGGGGCAGCATCGTCGGCCTCGCCGCCAGCCAGAACGGCAAGGGTGACAGCGAACTGAGACTGCCCAATTGCAGCTTCCGCTTCGTCAAGGGCCCGAGCGATCTGATGAGCGGGCTGACGTTCAGGGTTGCCGATGTTGCCAAGGTGCGGGATGCCGCCAAGGCCAGGGGCTGCAACGTATCGGGCGACGGTTTTGATCTCTGCGGAGTTACGTTCCGCCTTGTGGCGTAAGCGCTGCGTTGCTTTTGTAGAGTTCGCTATGCCTGCTAAACAAGAAAACAGCTGGATTTGGGAGAGAGCGTCATGAAGAGTCTCGCGAAGGCGCAGTATTGCGTAACAGGTCTTATCGCAACGCTTTGCGTTACCGTGGCGTCGCTGCCTTCGGCCGCCGAGGATCGCGGCCTCGGCCCCGATCCGGCCGCCAAATGTGCCGCGCTTGCGAGCGCGGGTGCCGACGCCATGAAGGTCGACACGGCAACGCTGGTCGAGGCCGCGGCACTGGCGGTGGCCGAGCGTGGGCCTACTCCTGCCAGCCGCATCAGCCCGGCGACGCCCTCATTCTGCCGCGTGCTCGGGCATATCGATCCGACCGATCCGAAGGCGCCGCCGATCCGGTTTCAGTTGAACCTGCCGCTGACGTGGAACGGCCGCTCCGTGCAGTATGGCGGCGGCGGTTTCAATGGTGTGCTGATCTCGGGTCTCGGCCTGCCGCCGGCCGCGCCGTTTGACGTTCCCTCGCCACTGACGCGGGGATTTGCCACTTACGGCACCGATTCCGGCCATGAGACGAAACCGGGCGAGCCGCCGCAATTGTTCGCGGCGAATGACGAGGCCTTCGTCAATTTCGCGCACGCCGCCTACAAGAAAGTCCGCGACGCCGCGGTGGCGCTGATTACACGTGCCTACGGGAACCGGCCGGACAAAATGTATTATGTCGGCAGCTCCGAGGGCGGGCGCGAAGGCCTGACCATGGCGCAGCGCTATCCCAACGATTTCGACGGCATCTTCGCGCGCGTCCCCGTCATCAACTGGACCGCACTGGTCCATGCCAGCGCCCGCAGCGGGTTGGTGAGCATGGGGGAAGCCTGGATCCGCCCGGCCCAGGTCAAGCTCGTCCATGACGCCGTGCTGGCCGCCTGCGACGCGCAGGATGGCGTCGCGGACGGCCTGGTGGAGGACGCCGCCGGCTGCAATGCGCGCTTCGATCCCGCGACCTTGAAGTGCGCCGCGGGCGCGAGCGGCGATCAATGCCTCAGCGAAGCCCAGATCGCCGCGGTGCGGACGCTGCGCTCGCCGTACCGGTTCTCGTTTCCGCTCGCCAACGGCATCAGCGAATATCCGGGATGGGGCGTCTCGGGGGAGGCGACGGCAGCCTTCGGGCCGACCGGCGGCTGGAGCGCGTGGTGGCTTGGTTCGGCGCCGCCGGCACTGCCGCCGGTGCCCGCGAATGGAATTGCCTGGGTGTACGGTGGCGGCGCCATGCAGCACATCTTCGCCCGCGATCCGAACTACGACGTGCGCAAATACCGGCCGGAGGATTTTGCCGCCCGGGTGCGCGAGGTATCCGAGCTGATGGATTCGACCAATCCGGATCTCGGCGCCTTCAAGGCACACGGCGGCAAGCTCATCGTGCTCGAAAACATGGCCGACTACGCCCAGAGCCCCTACGCGGGAATCGGCTATTTCCAGAAGGTTCGCGAGCGCATGGGCGAACAGGGCGTCGCCGAGTTCCTGCGGCTCTACACCGCGCCCGGCGTCGACCACGTCGGCAGCGGCGGGCCTTCCAACGTCGACATGCTCTCGGTTCTGGTGGATTGGGTCGAAGGCGGTCGCGCGCCCGGCGACCTCGTCGTTGCCGAACAGAAACCGGCGCTGCCGGTCGCGACCGATCGCACGCTGCCGCTGTGTCAATGGCCGGCATGGCCGCACTACAAGGAGGGCGATCCGAAACTGGCGGCGAGCTTTGTTTGCGCTCCGTGAGACGTCGCGATCGCGCTACTTGATGTCAACCAGTCCGACCTGGTTGGTCAGGCTGTTGGCGAGCACGGGATTGCCGTCCGGGGTGACATCCATGTTGCGAACGATGTCACCGCCGCCGGGGATCGCCCAGCTCTGGAATTTTTCCGTGGCCGGATCGAACCGCACGATCGTGTTCGGCTTGGCCGCGGACTCGCTGTACCACAACGCGTTCCTGGTAAAGACGATGCCGTAAGGTTCCGACTTCTCCCCGCTCGGCGAGCGCCATTCCTTGACCGCGCCGGTGGCGAGATCGAGCCGGCCGAGATAGCCGCGGGCAAAATCGACATACCAGACCATGCCATCGGCATCGATCGCGAGCCGTCGCGGCCGTGCCGCCGCGTTGGGCAATTCATATTCCTTGATGGCCATCGACTTGGGATCGACGGCCGCGATCCTGTTGGTGCCGAATTCGACGAACACCGGCACGCCCTGGGGATTGATCTTCAGCCCATAGGGGCGCGACTTCGGCGTCGGTGAGGTCACCAGCCTGATCGTGCCGGTGGCGGGATCGAGCCGGCCGATCATGTTGGCGCCTTGCACGGTGAACCAGAGCATGCCGCTTTGGTCGAAATTCAGCGTGTGGGGATCTTTCGCGGCCGCATCGGGCATCGGATATTCGGTGACGATGCCGGTTGAAGGATCGAGCCTGCCGATCAGCGCGGCGCTGTTGCCGGTAAACCAGATATGGCCCGAGGTGTCTTCGGCCAGCCCATGCGGACCGGTGAACGCGGATTTGAGGGTGTATTCCCGGATCGCGCCGGTCTTGGGGTCGAGCCGCCCAAGCTTGT
>Ga0209583_10000331_pt1 | contig 14912 bp, 12 predicted proteins | sample Str014_FD_187201 | JGI IMG/M metagenome (GOLD analysis project Ga0209583, IMG submission 187201) | Freshwater sediment microbial communities in response to fracking from Pennsylvania, USA - Straight Creek_MetaG_SC_2014 (SPAdes) (version 2) | ecosystem: Environmental > Aquatic > Freshwater >... | reverse complement strand
TTCAACCTGCCCCACTACCCTAAACTCACGCCGCTTGACATTGCACTGCAACATGCCTATGTGACGGCATCGCTTGTCATCCACAGATGAATACGTGAGGCGCGAAAGTCGCGACCGTTCCAGACAAGCCAAACCCCTAAAACATTCCTTTCACGTGGGAAAGTTCAGCGCCAACCGAGGCAGCAGAACGCATTTCCGCGTGTGCTGTCGCTCGGACAAGGTTTGCGCTGTCATCCCCTGTTCCGATTGAAAGGTCACATAGTGACTCAATTTACCGATCTGGGCCTGTCCCAGAAACTCATCGATGCTGTCACCCAAGAGGGCTACACCATCCCAACCCCCATTCAAGCACAGTGCATTCCAGCACTGCTTGAGGGCAAGGACATTTTGGGCATTGCCCAAACCGGAACCGGCAAAACTGCCGCTTTCGCTTTGCCAATGCTTGAACTTCTGTCGCGCAATAACGCGCGTGCCCTAAAGGGCACGTGCCGCGCTTTGATCTTGTCGCCCACGCGTGAGCTTGCCGCGCAGATTGGTGAAAGCTTCAAGACTTACGGCAAATATATGAAGACCACACGCGCCGTCGTCTTCGGCGGAACGTCGATTGGCAAACAGGTGGAAGCCTGCCGCAATGGCGTTGACGTTTTGGTGGCAACGCCAGGCCGTCTCGTTGATCTCATTGAACGCCGCGCCATCAGCCTCAACAAGGTTGAAATCTTCGTGCTCGACGAAGTCGATCAGATGTTGGACCTAGGCTTTATTCACGCCATACGCCGCATCACGGCGCTCATCCCCAAGCAACGCCAGAACCTCTTCTTCTCGGCCACCATGCCCAAAGAAATCGCTGGCCTTGCTGCGGGCCTGCTCAACAATCCCGTGCGGGTCGAAGTGGCCCCGGTGGCCACCACAGTTGAACGCGTCGCTCAAAGCGTGATCCACGTTGATCAAGCGAAAAAACTGCCGCTGCTCAATGAGCTGCTCAAAGACAACAACATGACGCGCACGCTGGTGTTCACCCGCACCAAGCATGGCGCTGATAAAGTTGTGCGCGGGCTGGCCCAAGCGAATTATACAGCCTCCGCCATTCACGGCAACAAATCTCAAGCCAACCGCGAAAAAGCGCTGGCGGGTTTTAAAGCGGGCAAGATTCAAGTTCTCGTCGCCACCGATATTGCCGCGCGCGGCATTGATATCGACGGCGTGTCGCATGTGATCAACTTCGATCTGCCCCACGTGCCAGAGTCTTATGTTCACCGCATCGGCCGCACCGCGCGTGCCGGCGCTGAAGGCCATGCCATTGCGCTCTGTGCCAGTGATGAGCGTTCATTGCTGCGCGATATTGAACGGACCATCCGCATGCCCATTCCCGTCACCATCCACCCGATGGGACTGGCTGAAGTGCCACAGGGCGGCAAAGAACCCGCCCGCCGTCCCAACGGCCGTGCCATGCCATCCCAAGACCGCAAACCCAGGGGAGACCGCAGCTTCGGTGATCGCCCCCAAGGCGGCCGCCCGCAAGGTGGCAAGTTCCACCGTGGCCAACCCGATTTTGCCGCCAAGCCACGCTTTGAAAAGCCAGAAGGCGCAAAGCCCGTTCATGAAAAGCAAATTGCCCAGAAGCGCGAAATGCCAGAAGGCTCGAAGTGGACACCGCTCGCTGGTGAACCCACCATCATGTATCAAAAGCCAAAGCCCCGCGAAGAAAAACCAGTGCGTGAACATCAGCCTTGGCTGAAACCGCGTTCGCAAGATGGCAAAAATCGCGGCGGCAATGGCCGTGACCGCAACTTTGGTGACGACAAGCCACGCGGCAACTTTGCCGACAAGCCTCGTGGAAGTTCCTTAGGTGACAAGCCACGTGGCGAATTCGCCGCCAAGCCAGAAGCAGCGGGCGAGCGTCCGCGTGGTGATCGCAAGCCGTGGCACAACGACAAGCCACAAGGCGAACGCAGCTTCGCCGACAAACCAAGGCGTGACTTCGGCGACAAGCCAGCCTTCAACGCTGATCGCCCACGCGGCAATTTTGGCGATAAGCCAAGAAGCGACCGCCCGGCAGGTGATAAGCCACGCGGTAGCTTTGGTGACAAACCGCGCGGCAACTTTGCCGGCGCAGGCAAGCCCCGTGGCAAGTTCGGCAGCGGCAAGCCCGGCGGCTTCAGCAAACCATCCGGCGGCAACTTCAAGCGCAAAGAAGGCTAAATAAAACGTCCTCTCCCGCTAAAGAAGCGGGTGAGGACAATCCAACAAAGCCCGCGACACAATCGCGGGCATTTTCTTTTTATGCCCACTGTCGCAAACCTGTAACAGTCAGGTCGCATTTTCCGCCCAACCGCGATCACGCGGCATTCGGAGATTTGCCATGAAATTCAGCACACCAATTTTGGGCGCCGTTTGCGCCGCAGCCCTTGCTCTGGGCACCACCCTTCCCGCCTCTGCCGAGGCCATGAAAATGAAACACGTCCTCCTGCTCAGCGTGGACGGTCTGCATGAAACAGACCTCTCGAACTTCGTCAAAGCCAACCCCAGTTCTGCCATGGCAACGCTGGCCGCCCACGGCACGCATTTCTCGGCGGCCTCCTCAGCCAAGCCTTCAGACTCTTTCCCCGGCCTGCTTGCCCTTGTGACGGGCGGCTCGCCCAAATCTACCGGCGTCTATTATGACGACTCTTATGACCGTGCCCTCTCGGCCCCCGGCTCTGATTGCAAAGTCAAAGGCACCGAAGTTGTCTATGACGAATCCATCGACAAGGACCCAGACGCGATTGATGGCGGTGGCGGCATTGATGAAGCCAAGCTGCCGCGCGACGGTGCCAATGGCTGCAAACCCGTCTATCCCCATTCTTTCCTGCGCGTGAATACCGTGTTTGAAGTGATCAAGGCCGCCGGAATGCGCACCGCCTGGTCTGACAAGCATCCAGCCTATGAACTGGTCAACGGTCCCTCGGGCAAGGGCGTCGATGATCTCTTCGTGCCCGAAATCAATTCCAAGGGCGACATCACCGCCAAGGCCGCAACCACTGCCGCCTATGACGACACCAAAGTGGCCGCCATCATCAATGAGATCGACGGCAAGTCTCACGACGGCAAGGACGGTGCTGGCGTACCTGCGATTTTCGGCATGAACTTCCAGGCCGTCAGCGTGGGCGAAAAAACCACAGGCTACACCGATGCCAAAGGAACACCTTCGCCAGACTTGGCCGAAGCCTTGAAGCACACGGATGCCTCGATCGGCAAAATGTTGGCTGAGCTTCAGGCCAAGGGTCTGGACAAAGACACACTGGTGATCCTGTCCGCCAAGCATGGCCAATCTGCCATCGATCCAGCAGCTAAAAAGATCGTTGATAAAAAAATGATCCCGGCTGCTTTGGACAGCGTTGCAAAAGACCTGGGCGCGCAAGTCACGATGGATTCGGTGGCCCTGATATGGCTCGCTGATCAGTCAAAAACCGCTGATGCTGTCAAAGCCATTGCCGCCATCAAAGAAAAAGGTGCCATCACCGAAGTCTATGATGCCGCAAAAATCAGTGTCGTGTTTGGCGATGCCAGCAAAGACAGCCGCGTGCCCGACATCGCCGTGCTGCCGGTGAATGGCGTCATCTACACCAAGCCCACCGCCACCAAACTTGCCGAACATGGCGGCTTTGGAGAAGACGATACGCATGTGGCCCTATTGCTTTCCAACCCGGCCTTCGCCGCAGCCGAAGTGAAAGACCCAGTAACCAACATGCAAGTGGCCCCCACAATCCTCGCAGCGCTGGGCCTCGATCCGATGGCCCTGCAAGCCGTAAAAGCCGAAGGCACAAAAGTTCTGCCAGTGGCAGGATTGACGAACTAAGCAGCAAGTCCTCTCCCGTTTCTATAACGGGAGAGGACAATCTCACCCTCAACCCTCTCCCCTTGCGGGAGAGGGGTCGCTCAGAATGAACCACAAGCCCGCGATCATCTCGCGGGCTTCGTCATTTCTGCGGATAAATTTCTTCCGGTCGTCCCAGCAGCGTAAACCCGCGTTTGTTGCCATAACGCCGGAAATACGCACCAATGAAATTCTCCTCAGGGACATATCCAACGTTTTCTAAAAATCGACTGTCCTGTGAATTATCGCGGCTGTCACCAAGTACAAAATAATGTCCGGGAGGAACCAAAAACTCTTCGGTGTTATCTGTCGACATTGTGTCATTGATTTCAGCGATGATATAGGACCGCCCGCTGGGCAGCGTCTCCCTGTAAAACTGTAGCTGAGGCGTGTTCAGATCTGCGGGAACTTGAACATTGTCGACCGCCACGCGTTGAATGAGATCGCCATTCAGATACAACCTCCCCATCCTCAACTGCACACGGTCCCCGGGCAGTCCGATTACCCGCTTGACATATCTGACACGCAGATCCTTGGGATATTTAAATACGGCTATATCACCACGAGCCGGATGGCCGCCAAAGTGATACGCAAGTTTGTTAGCAATAAACATGTCACCCGGCATGAGGCTAGGTACATTGCTTTCTGAGGGCACATCAAATGTTTCAAATAAAAAGAGGCGCGCCAAAACAAGAAGAATTGCGCTCGGCAAGATAAACGCAAAAATCAGAGCCGTAATTTTCCATTTTCGCGGTCGCTTCTCACTTGCATCAACCATCTCATCCCCCAAACAAAAAGGCCAGCTTCACGCTGGCCGTTTGTAGGATTTGATTAGCGTGGTGTCAAAGCCCCGCCTGAATCCCCTTCAGATAATCCAGCGCCTCATTGGCCTTGCGCCGGGCTTCATCATCTTTCGCAGCGCTCACTTCGGCCTCCGCTGATGCAACCTGCTCAGCCATCGCAGCCGCGTTCAAATCAACTGACGCAATGGCGGTTTCAGCAAGCACCGTCAGCCCCTGCGGGTTCACTTCCGCAAAGCCGCCACGCACAAAAATTTTTTCGGTTTGTCCGCCGTCTTTGGCCACCACAACAAAGCCCGGGCGCAGCGTCGAAAGCAGCGGCGCGTGGCCAACAAATATGCCCATCTCGCCTTCGCTGCCGGGCAGCGTCACGGACGTGACATCACCTGAGAACAGGAGTTTCGCGGGGGAGACAAGTTCGAAGTGTAGAGCCATAACAAGTTTACTCTCTTTATTTCGTCATCCCCGCGAAGGCGGGGATCTGCGTTAAACTAAACAGAGATTCCCACCGTCGCGGGAATGACAGTTTATCGATAGATTACGCCGCCTCAGCCGCCATCTTCTTGGCCTTTTCGATGGCTTCTTCGATCGAACCCACCATGTAGAAAGCCGACTCAGGCAAATGATCATAGGCACCATCGCAGAGGCCCTTGAAGCCCTTGATCGTGTCGGCCAGTGGTACCAATTTGCCGGGCGTTCCGGTGAAAACTTCGGCCACAAAGAACGGTTGGCTCATAAAGCGTTCAATCTTGCGGGCCCGCGCCACGGCAATCTTGTCGTCTTCGGAAAGCTCGTCCATGCCGAGAATGGCAATGATGTCTTGCAGGGCCTTATAGCGTTGCAGAACTTGCTGCACGCGCCGCGCCGTTTGATAATGCTCGTCACCAATAATGCGAGCATCCATCATGCGCGAGGTGGAATCCAGTGGATCCACAGCTGGGTAAATGCCTTTTTCAGCAATCGAGCGTGATAGTGTGGTGGTTGCGTCCAAATGCGCGAAGGAAGTTGCAGGGGCAGGGTCGGTCAAATCGTCGGCTGGAACGTAAATCGCCTGAACCGAAGTAATCGAACCTTTTTGCGTGGTGGTGATGCGCTCCTGCATGGTGCCCATGTCGGTGGCCAATGTCGGCTGATAACCTACGGCGGAAGGAATGCGGCCCAAGAGGGCGGACACTTCTGAGCCAGCTTGCGTGAAGCGGAAAATATTATCGACGAAGAACAAAACGTCCTGGCCTTCATCGCGGAAATGCTCGGCAACCGTGAGGCCCGAAAGTGCCACGCGCATACGCGCACCCGGAGGTTCATTCATCTGGCCGTACACAAGTGCAGCCTTGGAGCCTTCGCCGCCGCCCTTCTTGTTGACGCCAGATTCAATCATTTCATGATAAAGATCGTTGCCTTCGCGCGTCCGCTCGCCAACACCGGCGAACACGGAATAACCACCATGGGCTTTCGCGACGTTGTTGATGAGTTCCATGATCAGCACGGTCTTGCCCACGCCAGCGCCACCGAAGAGGCCGATCTTGCCGCCCTTGGCGTAAGGCGCGAGAAGGTCCACCACCTTGATGCCGGTAACCAGAATTTCGGCTTCGGTGGATTGCTCCACAAATTCCGGCGCGTTCTGGTGAATGGCGCGCGTCAGCTTGGTCTTCATCGGGCCGGCTTCATCAACCGGCTCGCCGATCACATTCATGATGCGGCCCAAAGTTTCTGGCCCAACCGGCATCATAATAGGCGTTCCAATGTCGCGCACCTCTTGGCCGCGAACCAGGCCTTCCGTAGCGTCCATGGCAATGGTGCGCACCGTGCTTTCGCCCAGATGCTGCGCCACTTCGAGAACCAGTCGGTTGCCACCATTGGTGGTTTCGAGTGCGTTCAGAATCTGCGGCAACTCACCATCAAACTGAACGTCCACCACAGCGCCGGTCACCTGCGTGACGCGGCCTACGATGCCGGATAATTTGGAAGCAGCTTTTTTCGCCATGATGCGGTTCCTTCTAAAGTCTTACAGCGCTTCCGCGCCGGAAATGATTTCGATGAGTTCTTTGGTAATCTGGGCTTGGCGCTGACGATTATATTTGATCGACAACTTGTTAATCATATCGCCGGCGTTGCGCGTGGCATTGTCCATGGCGCTCATGCGCGCGCCTTGTTCAGAAGCAGCATTTTCAAGAAGTGCGCGGAAAACCTGAACAGAGATGTTGCGTGGCAAAAGTTCAGCCAGGATTTCAGTCTCGTCCGGCTCAGCTTCATAAACTGCCCCTGCCAGATCTGGTGTTTTGCTGCCCGTAACAGCTGCGGGAATAAGTTGTAAGGCCGTTGGCTTTTGCACGATGACAGATTTGAATTCTGCAAAAAACAAAGTGCAAATATCAAATTCACCTTCGCCAAACATGCTGATGATTTTGGCCCCCACACCCGTTGCATTGTCATAACGCACAGATTTTTGGCCGCGGAAGTCAACTGCCTCAGTAATGTATTTGCCATAAACCCGGCGCAGCGCATCATTGCCCTTTTTGCCAACAGTGAACATCTTCACCGTCTTGCCTTGGGCAATGAGCTTGTCGGCATGTTCGCGGGCCAATCGCGCAATCGAAGAATTGAACCCACCACAAAGCCCGCGCTCGGCCGTGCAGATCACCAAGAGATGCGTCTGGTCTTTGCCCGTGCCTGCCAACATTTGTGGCGCACCCGCTTGGCCCGCCACAGCGCTGGACAAGTTTGCAAGCACAACAGCCATGCGTTCCGAATAGGGGCGCGCGGCAACGGCCGCTTCCTGCGCCCGGCGTAATTTCGCTGCGGCCACCATCTGCATGGCCTTGGTGATTTTGCGTGTCGCCTTAACGGAAGCGATTCTATTTCTTAAATCTTTTAGCGATGCCATGGTTACACCCCAACCGTCGTCATTGACGCGCACTCTACCACTGTCATCCCCGCGACTTGTCCGCCGTAGCCTTGGCGAAGGCGGAAAGCCGGAATCCTGCTTAATTCACAAGACCCGTGCCCAGACAAAGCTGGGCCCCGGCCTTCGCCGGGGTGACGGATAAAAGTGTAGGGTGAGTTCAACATTATCAAGCAAAGCTCTTGGCAAATGCATCCACCGCCGCCTTGAGCTTCGGCATGGTCACATCCGAAATCGCTTTCTCATCGCGAATTGCATTGAGAATATCAGGGTGCTTGGTCTTCACCGTGTTGAGCAGGCCTTCTTCAAAGTCGCGCACCCGGTTAACCGGAATCGTGTCAAGATAGCCATTGACACCTGCATAGATCGAAACAACCTGTTCTTCCGTCTTGAGCGGCGAGAACTGGGCCTGCTTCAAAAGCTCCGTCAAACGCGCACCACGGTTGAGAAGCTTCTGCGTGGAAGCATCAAGGTCAGAACCAAACTGCGCAAAGGCCGCCATTTCGCGATATTGCGCAAGCTCGCCCTTAATTTTACCGGCAACCTGTTTCATCGCCTTGATCTGTGCGGCAGAACCCACCCGCGAAACCGAAAGGCCGACGTTCACCGCAGGCCGAATGCCCTGATAGAACAAATCAGTTTCCAAGAAGATCTGGCCGTCAGTGATCGAGATGACATTGGTTGGAATATAGGCCGACACGTCATTGGCCTGCGTTTCGATGACAGGCAATGCCGTCAAAGAACCGCCGCCCTTGGCATCATTCAGCTTGGCCGAACGTTCCAACAAACGCGAGTGGAGATAGAACACGTCGCCGGGGTAAGCTTCGCGGCCGGGCGGCCTGCGCAGCAACAAAGACATCTGGCGATAAGCCACAGCCTGCTTGGAAAGATCGTCATAAGCAATCAAGGCATGCATACCATTGTCGCGGAAGTATTCGCCCATCGTGCAGCCCGTGAAAGGTGCAAGATATTGCATAGGAGCGGATTCAGAAGCCGTTGCCGCAACCACGATGGAATATTCCATCGCACCCGCATCTTCCAAAATCTTCACAAACTGCGCCACCGTAGAGCGCTTCTGGCCACAAGCCACATAAACGCAATAAAGCTTTTCTTTCTCAGGCCCATTCACATGAATGGCCTTTTGATTGAGAATGGTATCGAGAATGATCGCCGTCTTGCCTGTCTGACGGTCACCAATGATCAATTCGCGCTGGCCACGGCCAACCGGGATCAAAGCATCAACGGCCTTGAGGCCCGTCGACATTGGTTCATGCACCGATTTGCGTGGAATAATGCCGGGCGCTTTCACGTCCACGCGCATCCGAGTTTTGGATTTGATCGGGCCCTTGCCATCAATCGGGTTACCCAAAGCGTCAACCACGCGGCCCAGCAATTCCTTGCCAACAGGGACTTCCACGATGGCACCGGTGCGCTTGACGATGTCGCCTTCCTTGATGTCGCGGTCGTTACCGAAAATCACCACGCCGACATTGTCGGTTTCAAGGTTGAGCGCCATGCCGCGAATGCCGCCGGGAAATTCCACCATTTCGCCTGCCTGAACATTGTCGAGGCCGTGAACGCGGGCAATGCCGTCACCCACAGAGAGAACTTGGCCGATCTCGGCCACATCGGCATCCTTGCCGAAATCCTTGATCTGCTTCTTGAGGATGGACGAAATTTCGGCGGCGCGAATATCCATGTCAGCCGTTTCCCTTCATTGCAACTTTGAGGTTTTGGAGTTTGGTTTTGAGTGAATTATCAATCAGCGTGGACCCGATCTTGACGACCAGCCCGCCGAGGAGTGAAGAATCGATTTTGGTGGCAAGCGAAACGTCCTTGCCCACCCGTACTTTCAGCGCAGCGCTCAAATCCTTGAGCTGGGCCGGCGAAAGCTTTTCAGCCGAAGTCACTTCCGCCACGGCTTCGCCCTTGGCATCAGCAACAAGGGCCTGAAACGCTGTAATGGAATCTGGCAAAGCGGCCAAACGGCGGTTGTCACACATCAGTTTCACGAAATTCAACGCGAGACCAGAAAAACCACCTTGGTCAGCCAAGGCTTCCAGCGCTGTCATCTGGTCGGCTGATTTGAAAACCGGAGAGGTGAGCAAACGCCGCAAATCGGCAGACTCGGAAATCGCCTTGGAAAAGCCTTCAAGGCCCTGTGAAACGGCCAGAACCGCCTTTTCTTCCGTCGCAAGATCAAAGAGGGCATTGGCATAACGCCCTGCAACGCCGCTGGTCATGTGTTGTGCTGCCACAAGCAAACTTTCTAAGCTGTAAGATGAACGCGTGCGCCTGCTATCACACGAAATCAAAGCTGGCAACGCCCCTCATTTGCCGGATTGTCGCAATTTTGAAAGAGGCCCCAAACTCAAGCGCATGAAATCGAATATTGACACCAAGTTTAACACTTATTCGTCACCCCGGCGAAGGCCGGGACCGGGCTTTCTCTCACAGTTACAAAGGGAAGCCTTATCCCGGCCTTCGCCGGGATGACGGGACGATAGAATCGTGTCGCGTCAACCAAACGCCCATCCGGACAAAAAAATGCCCGGCGTGGGAGGACGCCGGGCGGTTTGCTCGTTCAAAACTCAGCGTGAGCCGAGATTTTCGAGCTGATATCGCTTGATACCCATGTCAGCCAGATCGGCGTTAGACAAACGGGGCAGCAGCTCTTGAGGCTGCTTTTTTGCCGATCTTAGCCGTTGCTGACCAAAGAATCGGGTCAGCATTTTAGCGTGCCGCGTCGCGGGCCACGCGCTGAATATCAGTGCGTGCAATTCCGAGATCGGCCAACTCACGGTTGGACAATGACTGTAGTTCCGTGACAGTGCGGCTATAGCGCTTCCACGTGGTGATACGGCTCTTAAGGACTTCAAACATATTTAGGTTCCTTTCCAGGATTTCTCTCTTCGCTTACGCACACAATCTAGGTGCATCGCAGCAAAATTACCAATGCAAAATTTGCATGGCTCATAATACATCAAATATATCATATATTTATAAAATCGTAACATTCGTCAGGAACTCTGTTGCAGTGCCGCAAAATAGGGCTTTTGCTGCCGCAATTCTGCTCAATTCCTTAATTGCCGTTAAGCATAAGTTTTGCCCGAATATTTACCCTTATGGATTTAGTATCTGCCCAATATGAGGGCGGGCGCTTGCTGGATTCTTCACCAAACCAAATTTTCGACTTTACCGAATCCTTTGACGAGCTGGTCACCCAGCCGCCCATGGAATCGCCAAGTAGGAACCCAGAGGCGACAGCCGATGATTTGCGCCAGGCGCTCACCGCTGCGGGCGAAGCGGCTTATCGCTGGAACATCGAATCAGATGAAATCGTTTGGAGCGCAAACGCCGCCACTGTTTTGGGCTGTCCATTAACAGCCATCACCACGGGCAAACAATTCGCCAATCTGCTGGATCATGAGAATGTCACCACCCGCTATGAAACGGTGATGAACACCCGCGCCCGCGATTCGGGCCAGGGCGTGCCCTTCCAGATTGAATATTTGTTCCGCAGCCAGGGCCGCCAAAATGCCAAGGCCATCTGGCTTGAAGATATGGGCCGCTGGCAGGCAGGCACAGATGGCCTGCCACAGGTTGTCTTCGGAACGGTCAAGCAAATTGATGCGCGCCACCACCGCGACCAGCATTTGAGCTTTTTGGGCAATTGCGATCCCCTGACAGGAATGATGAACCGAGGCCGCATGTCCGAGGCCTTGAACGAAGCCATTTCCGTCGCCAAGAAACACGGTGGCAATTGCGCCTTTGTGATTGCAGATATCAACAATCTGTCTTTGGTCAACGAGGCCTATGGTTTTGACGTGGCCGATGAAGTCATCGTCGCTGCTGCCCAGCGCCTGCGCCAGATCATGCGCGTTGGCGACGGCATCGCCCGCTATTCAGGCGGCAAGTTTGGCATTATTCTCAATGATTGTTCTGAGCCAGATCTCGAAGTTGCCCTGTCGCGCTTTCTCGCCATCATCCGCGACAATGTGATTGAAACGGGTCGCGGTCCCGTTTGGGCGGCCCTGTCAGTTGGGGCCATCAGCCTGCCAACCGACGCCGAAGATGCGAGCAGTGCCGTATCACGCGCCGAAGAGGCCTTGAACGAGGCCCATAAACTCTCGTCTGATGGCTTTGTCGTCTACAAACCCTCGGAGCGCCGCACCACCGAACGCGCCCTCAACGCCCGCTGCGCCACCGAAATCGTAAAGTGCCTGAAACAGGATCGTTTCAAACTGGCCTTTCAACCCATCATCAATGCCAAAACCAAAAAGGCAGATTTTCACGAAGCCCTTTTGCGCATGCAGGATGTCGAAACGGGCGAACTCATTGTGGCTTCGCACTTGATCCCGATTGCCGAACATCTGGGCCTCGTCCGCTTGGTGGACAGGGCCGTCATGCAACTGATCATCCAGTCCCTCCACGCCTATCCCCAAGCCCATCTCTCGATGAACGTGTCCGGCATTACGGCAACCGACCCCTTCTGGTATAATCAGTTGTTGGATGTGATCTCAGCCAATGGTGAAGCCGCCTCGCGCCTGACAATAGAAATCACCGAAACCGTCGCCCTCAATGATTTGAAAACCACGCGAAACTTCGTCGAAAAACTCCGCGTGGCCGGATGCAGCGTGGCCATTGATGATTTCGGCGCGGGCTATACATCCTTCCGCCATATGCGCGAATTGCCAGTCAACATTCTGAAGCTCGATGGCAGCTTCTGCCGCAACGTCGGGACCAATCAGGAGAACGAATATATGGTCCGCAGCCTGATTGATCTCTCCGCCAAGTTCAATTTGAAAACCGTGGCCGAATGGGTGGAAACCGAAGCCGACGCAGAGGCCCTTTCAAGCTGGGGCATTGATTACCTGCAAGGCAATCATCTGGGCGAAGCCTCGATCATCGTGCCCTGGACAGAATCCAAGGCCAATCGCTTTGCGCTGGAACCTGAGGCAATTTTCTCCGTGCAGCTGCCGGAACTCACGCCAACGCCCGAAGCACAAAGTGCCCCTGCTGAACCGCTGTTTACAGAACCCCTATTCCTCACCGAAGCTGAATCAATCGCGCTGGAAACCCCGGCGGAGACGCACAGCACAATGGAACTCGATTTCACCGATATTGATCACAGCATCGCCAATCTGCGCGCCGCGCTGGATGATTTGAGCAAAGCCCAGTCAGCGCCAGAACCCATCGCGGCAGAAATTACCGAAAGAGACGCGGCTTAAACCCTAGTTCGAAATCTTGTCCAGTTTCTGCTGCATGGCGGCAAGCTGTTCTTTCAAGACCTGCAAATCATCTTTGCTGGCAGAGGCCTGCGGCTCAGCTGGCGCACGCGGCTTTGGCGCGGGTTCACCCATGCCACCGCCCATGACGGCCGCAAAAGGATTGAACATCTTCATGGCATCATTGAACATCGCCATATTGCGCTTGGCCTGTTCTTCCATGCTCTTGAAACCATCGCCCACGCCCACGGCGTCCAGCATTTGCTTGCGCAGCTTGTCTTGATCCTTGGTCAGATTATCCAGCGAGAATTCCAGATAGCCCGGAACCAGTCCCTGCATCTGGTCGCCATAATAGCGAATAAGCTGGCGCAGGAAATTGACCGGCAGCAACGTCTGCGCCCCGCCCTTGTTTTCTTCTTCAAAAATAATCTGAGTTAAAACCGAGCGCGTGATGTCTTCGCTGGTCTTGGCATCATAGACCAAAAAGTCCTGGCCGTTTTTGACCATGAGGGCCAAATCATCCAGCGTCACATAGGTGCTGGTCGCGGTATTATAGAGGCGTCTGTTGGCATATTTCTTGATGACGATGGCTTGCTTGCCACCCTGAGGCTGGCCTTGTTCTTCACTCACGTTGAAAACTCCCGGTGCACTGAACGAAAACTTGCGCCGTGCAATGCACAATTGCAAGTGCAAAAAACCCTCGAATGGTGAACGAAGACGCGTTAAGACACCTTGAAACAGGGAGCCCACCATGAGCAACATCACAGACATCGTTATCGTTTCCGCCGCCAGAACCCCCGTGGGGTCATTCAATGGGGCGCTGGCCAGCCTCACCGGCGCGCAGCTTGGCACCATCGCCATCAAGGCCGTGTTGGAACGCGCCAAAATGGAAGCCGCAGAAATTAATGAAGTGATCTTGGGCCAGGTGCTCACTGCCGCCCAGGGCCAGAACCCGGCGCGCCAAGCCGCCATTCATGCGGGCATCCCCAACACGGCAACCGCCTGGGGCCTCAATCAAGTCTGTGGCTCGGGCCTGCGCGCCGTGGCGCTGGGCGCACAACAGATCATGTCCGGCGATGCCAATATCGTCATCGCCGGAGGCCAGGAGTCGATGAGCCGCTCGGCCCATGCCGCCCACTTGAGAGACGGCGTGAAGATGGGAGATTGGAACCTGATTGATACGATGATCCGCGACGGCCTGTGGGATGCTTTCAATGGCTATCACATGGGAACCACCGCCGAGAACGTCGCCAAGCAATTTCAGATCACCCGCGAACAGCAGGATGCGCTGGCCGTCGCCTCGCAGAACAAGGCTGAAGCCGCGCAAGCCGCCGGCAAGTTCAAGGATGAAATCGCCGCCGTCACCATTGCAGGAAAAAAAGGCGATGTGATTGTGAGTGATGATGAATATATCAAGAAGGGTGTCACTGCCGAGGGCATCGGCAAACTGCGCCCGGCCTTTTCGAAAGACGGCACCGTCACCGCTGCAAATGCCTCAGGCATCAATGACGGTGCCGCCGTCGTACTCTTGATGAGTGCCGCCGAAGCAGCCAAGCGCGGCCTCACCCCGCTGGCCCGCATCGCTTCCTGCGCCACATCAGGCGTTGACCCCGCGATCATGGGCACAGGCCCCATCCCCGCGTCACGCGCCGCGCTGAAAAAAGCCGGCTGGAACGCTCAAGACCTAGACCTCATCGAAGCCAACGAAGCCTTCGCTGCGCAAGCTTGCGCCGTCAACAAGGACATGGGTTGGGATTTGAAGAAAGTAAACGTCAACGGCGGCGCCATAGCGATCGGCCACCCCATTGGTGCTTCGGGTGCAAGAATCTTGAACACGCTGCTCTTCGAAATGAAACGCACCAACGCCAAAAAAGGGCTCGCCACATTATGCATCGGCGGCGGCATGGGTGTTGCCATGTGCGTGGAACGGTAAGACAATTTACAATCAAGATAAACCCCCTCTCCCTTTCGGGGAGAGGGCAAGGTCAGCAAAAAACTTCTTGACTTTATTCCTATCACATGTTAGTGCCCATCCCGCTCCCTTCCACCGGGGTCCTGTTCGCGACGGTGAACTGGATGGAAGGGCAGTCTTTCAGTTTTTTGAACTGAGAGGCTGGGCCGACAATCCT
>Ga0209583_10000330_pt1 | contig 14917 bp, 18 predicted proteins | sample Str014_FD_187201 | JGI IMG/M metagenome (GOLD analysis project Ga0209583, IMG submission 187201) | Freshwater sediment microbial communities in response to fracking from Pennsylvania, USA - Straight Creek_MetaG_SC_2014 (SPAdes) (version 2) | ecosystem: Environmental > Aquatic > Freshwater >... | reverse complement strand
TTGCAAATGCCGCCGCCGCCGCTCAGCGCGCTGAGCGGATTGGGGTTGGTGCTCGGACTGGTCAGCCTTGCATTACTTGGCAGTTTGGCGCCGCGCGGTGAAGCCGCCTTCTCCTCGGGAGCGGCATTTCTGTTCGGAGGCGAATATTTCCTCAACACGTTGGGTTTAATGTTATTCATTCCCATCATGGCAACTTTGCTTTGCGTTTGGACGGCGCGGTGGACCCTTTTAGGGGCTTTGGCACGGTGATGATTTTTGTGCGCTCGCTGATTTTTAACATTGCATTCTATGTGATGATGCTTCTCTTCCTCTTGGTCTGTTCACCTGTTCTGCTGATGCCGCGCATTTATGCCATTCGCGCCTTGCAAGCTTGGGGTCGCACTGCCAATTGGCTGATGACAAATATTTGTGGCATCGAGATTGAAGTGCGTGGTGCTGAGAATATTCCCGCCGGGCCCTTGCTGGTGGTAGGCAAGCATCAATCCGTTTGGGAAACCTTTGCGCTGCCGCCCTTGTTCAATGACCCTTGCATGGTGGAAAAGAAGGAGCTGTTCTACATCCCGATTTATGGCTGGCCCTACACCTACAAATTCCGCATGATTGGCGTTGATCGCAGCGCTGGCTCAAAGGCCCTCAAGGATTTAATCAAGCGCGGGCGCGAGGAAGTCGCGGTTGGCCGCCAGATCATCATTCTGCCGGAAGGCACTAGGCGGCCTGTGGGCGCTGAACCTGATTATAAACCGGGGGCAGCGGCACTTTACAATGCGCTGGGTGTTCCATGTGTGGCCTTTGGTTTGAATGCAGGCTTGTTCTGGCCGCGCCGCCAATTCCTGCGGCTACCCGGAAAGCTGGTGATTGAATTTGCCAAGCCGATGCCTGCTGGCTTGCCCCGCAGGGAATTCGAACGCCAGATGCAAGAGACGATTGAGGGCATCACCAACCGATTGGTTTCTGAAACTCGTTCTTGACATGTTCCATGATTTAGTTCTATTTCTGTTCTCATGCAGATATTCGGTTCCCCCATCTCAAAAACTGCCAGCGCCGATTTGCCGGAGCTTTCCGAGCGTTTCTGGTTTTGGCGCGGTGCCTCAGGGCAAAATTACATTCATTCGGTTTATGCGCCCGATGCTTGCCCGCCTTTGCCTGGCGCGGTTTATGTCGGTGTGAAGCGCTCCGGCTCCATGCGCCTGGCCGTGGCTGTTGGCCGTTTCGGGCCGTTCTGGGATCATGCGAAGCCTTGTGCCATGGCGGATGGTTTTGCAGGCTGCGATGAAGTGCATGTGCATCTTCTGGCCCGCAGCCCTCAAGGTGCTGAGGCCGTGCGCGCCGATCTTCTGGCGGCGATGTTGGAAGAAGCACCTGCAGGTTTTTCTGAAGACACCAGACCAGCGGCGCCTTCAGATCACATGCGGGGCAAGACGCTCCAATCCTTCGTCATGAATGCCCAGCTCACGCAGATGCAAGATGGTGTTGGCCACATATTGGCGACATGAGCCCATTGTGCCCTGGCCTTGACTGATAAAGGCCAGCAATTTTTCAAGCGGCATTTCCGTTGCAAACTGTTGGCTCTCATGGTTGGCAATATAAGTGATCGCCTCATGCCTTTCGCCACCGTCCAGCACCGTAACGGACAAAGCCATTTCAAGATAAACATCGCCCAACATTTCGCGTTGGTGAACTTGATCATAGATCTGCGGCCAGGATTGAGCGGCAATCTCATAGAGCAAGCCATCACAGGCACCTCCCTTGTCCAACCCAAGAACAAGGCCGGGACATTCCGGTGTTCCACGGTAATGATGTGAGAAAATCGACAGCCGCCGATGATAGCCTTCAAGTCGTGCAGGCCGTGCGCGCACATATTGAAAATCCGGTCGCCACATCAGCGAGCCATAGGCAAAAATCCGTGCGGGACCTGAAATGATCAACTTTGTTTGCGTCCGAAATCTGGGGCAGCTGTGTCTTGCCCCGCTGCAATGATACCACGCCTGACTTCGCGGGCGCGCGTGAATAAATTGAACAAAGTCTCTCCATCACCCCATCGCACTGCACGTTGCAGAACGGCCAGTTCCTCGGTGAATCGGCCCAACATTTCCAAAACCGCTTCCTTGTTATTCAAGAACACATCGCGCCACATGGTGGGGTCTGACGCTGCGATGCGGGTGAAATCCCGAAAGCCTGAGGCAGAATATTTGATCACTTCCGAATTGGTCACCGTTTCGAGATCAGCGGCTGTGGCCACCGTATTATAGGCAATCAGATGTGGCAGATGGCTGGTGATGGCCAAAACCAAATCGTGATGATCCGAATTCATCACATCGACATTTGACCCAAGCGCTTCCCAAAACTGGGTCAGCTTCTGCACAGCAGCACCATCGGAACCCGCAACAGGCGTAAGAATGCACCAGCGATTATGAAACAATGCGGCAAAGCCAGAACGTGGGCCAGATTGCTCCGTGCCCGCAATCGGATGACCGGGAATGAAATGAACACCCGGCGGCACATGCGGCCCGCAATCACGAACGATGGCACCTTTAACAGACCCCACATCAGTAAGTATGGCCCCCTGCTTTAAATGAGGGCCGATTGCCGCCGCCAATGCGCCGCAAACCCCGACGGGGGCACAAAGGATCACCAGATCAGCCCCTTTGACGGCATCAGCCGGATCTTCAAACACCTCGCTGACCAAGCCAATTTCATGAGCCACACGGCGCGTTTCAGCGCTTTTTGCGTGGCCCACAATTTTGAGGGCCAGTTTCTTTTCCTTGATCCCATGACAAAGCGATGAGCCGATCAGACCCAAACCAAGGATCGCTATCTTTTCAAAAGCAGCACTCATCTGGCGAATTCTTTGAGTGCGGCCACCACGGCGTGATTGGCCTCCTGCGTTCCCACTGAGAGGCGCAAGGCGCATGGCAATCCGTAAGAGATCACGGCACGCAAAATCAAACCATGCTCGGCTAAAAATGTATCCGCTGCCTTGGCCTGTTCAGCGGATTTAAAATGGATCAACAAAAAATTTCCAACAGAAGGCGTCACCTTAAACCCCAAATTGGAGATTTCTGTGGTCAGCCATTCCAGCCACTTAGAGTTATGCGCCATGGCGCTGGTCACAAAGCTCTGGTCTTCCATGGCCACAACACCGGCGCGAATGGCCGGCAAGCTGACATTAAATGGCCCACGAATCCGGTTCAACACATCAGCTATGGCAGGTGGGCAATAGGCCCAACCCAAGCGCAAAGCAGCAAGGCCGTGAATTTTGGAAAACGTGCGGGTCATCACCACGTTGCTATTGGCTTCAACCAGCGAAACACCAGCATCATAGTCATTAGCCATCACAAATTCAGCATAGGCCGCATCCAACACCAACAGCACGTGCTGCGGCAGGCCTTGATGCAAACGATTTACCTCAGCTGCAGTGAGATAGGTTCCCGTGGGGTTATTGGGGTTGGCCAGAAACACCATCTTGGTCTTGGCCGTCACGCGTGAAAGGATTTCGCCCACATCGGCACGATAATCTTTTTCCGGTGCCACAACCGCCTGGGCACCATTGGATGAGATGGCAATCGGATAAACCAAAAATCCATACTGCGAATAGATCGCTTCATCATCCGGCCCCAAATAGGCATGCGCCAAAAGTTGCAGCAGTTCGTCAGAACCCGCGCCGCATACAATATTTTCGGCCTTCAAACCATGGCGCTTGGCAATGGCCTCACGCAACACCTTGGCTGTGCCATCTGGATAGAGTGCCAATTCCCCGGCGGCTGCCGCATAAGCGGCCGTGGCCTTGGCACTGGCACCCAGAGCTGATTCATTAGACGATAATTTATGGATCTTGCCGGAATTTGCGCCGGATTTGCCAGGCACATAGGCATGAATATGCAATATGCCCTTTTTAGGGGTTGGGCCGGTGGGCGCAGTGGTTGGCGCGGAGGTGGTCATCGTCAAATGCTCTCAATGTCTTGAACCCATGGCTATAAAGCCCGCAAGCCAACATGCCAAGGAAACTTGCAAATGGGCTATTTCAATTTCGCGGCAGGCTGAGCACCCGGCAGGAGCAGAGGCCTGAACCGCGGCAGTGCCCGCTGCGCCAATTTTCCGGCGGCATAAGCATGGATCTGTTTGGTGGCCACCGCCAGATTCAAGCCGGCAATGCTGCCCAGCCCAAATTTCACAAAAGGTTCCATCGCCTTGAGTACCGCAGGCCCCGCCATGGGTGGCGAGACAAAGGCTGGCTCGATGGCCGAAACCAAAAACTGCTCCTGCCGCAAAAGTCGCAACAATTGCCCGCGCGAAAACGGTTGGCCCTGCCCAAATGGTGTTGCGTCAGAAATCGCCCAAAGACCGCGACGATTGGGAACCACCACGATCAATTTGCCCTGGGGTGCCAAAACCCGCCAAATTTCACCCATCAGGTCTTCAGCACTTTCAGCAAATTCCAAGGCATGAATGAGAAGCGCCGTATCAACACTGTTATCAGGCAAGGGCAGCGCCAGTTCATCGACAAGCGCAGACTTGACCTTGCCATCAAGCGGCCAATGCACCGCACCGCCGCGCGCCATCATAAACGCCAAATGTCGCGCTTCGGTTGATAAATAGGGCGAGGCAAAGCCAAGACCCATGACAAGTGCATCAGGTTTTGCTGGCAAATGCGCTCGCAAGCGCACACTCAGCAACTCTTGCGTGGTCTTTCCCAAACCTTGTGTGTAAAACTCTGCGGTGTCCACTATATGCATGGACAACAGATTAGCCCGAACCTAGGGGCACGTCATCACTGTTCACAATCGGGGTTAAATCATGTCTCACATTGATATGCGTCCATTCATCTGCCGCAACGACAATTTCGGTGTCATCATTCATGACAGCGTGACAGGTGCCACCGCCACCATCGACGCGCCAGACGCACTGGCCATTGAGAAAGAGTTGCGCAAATTTGGCCGTCAATTGACCCATATCTTTGTAACCCACCACCACATTGATCATGTTGAAGGCAACCTTCAGCTCAAGGAACAGTTCGGCTGCAAGATCATTGGGCCAGCGGCAGAGGCCGATAAGATTCCCGGTATCGATATCCAGGTGCGCGGCGGCGAATCATTCTCTTGGGCGGGCCGCAAAATTGATGTGATGGATTGCCCCGGCCACACCTCGGGCCACATCGCCTTTCACATGCCACAAGAATTCTCGGTCTTTGTGGGCGACACGCTATTTTCTGTGGGCTGTGGCCGCGTCATCGAAGGCACGATGGAACAGATGTATCAGTCGGTCACCCAGTTCAAAGCCCTGCCGCCACTCACCTATGTCTATTGTGGCCATGAATATACGTTGGCCAATTGCAAATTTGCACTCACCATTGATCCCGACAATCGCCACTTGCAGGCCAGGCTGAATGAAGTTGAGGCCATATTGAAACGCGGTCAGATGACATGCCCGACAAGCATTGGCGATGAGCTCAAAACCAACCCCTATTTGAGACTGAACGATCCCGCCATCCGCCGCAACCTGGGCATGGAAACGGCGACAGACTTGGAAGTCTTCACCGCCATCCGCATCGCCAAGAATAACTTCAAGGGATGAGACTTCACTCTCCCCCGTCTCAGGGGAGAATTCTATCCCCTCAATTTCACATTCTCAGCATCGTAAGGGCTTTCGCCAATCACGGTCGTCTTGAACAACTTACCAAGGATTTTGATCTCAAGTTCCGTTCCCAGCGCCGCATAAGCGGGTTGCACCATAGCAAGAGCAAGCGACTTGCCCACGCGCCAGCCATAACCACCATTGGTGGCGCGGCCGATGAGGTCAGCCTTTGCATAGATGGGCTCTGAGCCACGTGCATCAGAATCCTTGTCCGTCACACCATGAACTTCCATGGTAACGAAATTCCAATTCAGCCCCTTCTCGCGGCCTGCAACCAGCGCATCGCGACCAATGAACTGACCTTTGTTGGGATGCAAAAAACGGTCCAGCCCAGATTCATAAGCCGAATATTCAATGGAAAGCTCACGACCAATCAAACGGTAGCTCTTTTCCACAGACAGCGACGTCATGGCCTTGATGCCAAAAGGCCTGATGCCAAATTCCTTGCCAGCTTCCATCAGAAGGTCAAACAAAGTGATTTGTTGTTCCACAGGCACATGGAACTCATAACCAAGCTCGCCCACAAAATTGACGCGCATCACTGGCGTGGCAACGGGGCCAACACTCAAGCGCTTTCCTGAGAGCCAAGGGAAGGCTTGGTTTGAGACGTCTTCGCGGGTGAGTTTCTGCAATACTTTGCGCGCAAAAGGGCCTGCGAGAACCAACACGCCCAAGCGCTCTGTCCATGATTCAAATTTCACTGAACCATCTTCAGGCAACAGCTTTTTCAGGCAGTCATGGTCATGGCGCTCGAACGCACCCGCCGAGACAAGATAATAATGGCCCTCATAAGCCTTGAACACGGTGAACTCACTGCGCACGCCGCCGCGCGATGTCAGCAGATGACACAGCGCGATACGCCCGACTTTTTTGGGCATTTTGTTGGCCAGAATGGATTCCAACCAAGCCTCAGCCCCCGGCCCACTGATGAAACACTTGGCGAAGGCCGACATATCCTGAATGCCAACCCCGTTCATCACGTTCAAACATTCTTCGCCAACAAATTTAAAATAATTTGAGCGGCGGAACGACCATTTTTCTTTGATCTTTCCATCGGCACCGGCAGGCGCGTAATTGTGATTGGTGAGCGTGTCGTCTGAATTAAGTTCTTCTTTCGACAGGCCATAGCCCTTGGGTGCAAACCAGCCTGGGCGCTCCCACCCATAAACGCTGCCGAACACCGCGCCCAAATCTTTCATTCGGTCATAGACAGCAGTGCGTTTCAACGGCCGCGCGGCGCTGCGTTCTTCGTCAGGATAATGTGGTGTGAAAACATCAGAATAAGCCTCTTCATTCTTGGTGATGAGATAGCCCTTGCTCGCGTAAGGCCCAAAGCGGCGCGGATCAACACCCATCATGTCAATTGTGGGCTCACCATCCACAATCCATTCAGCCAACTGCCAACCCGCTCCGCCCGCAGCAGTAATGCCAAAACTGTGGCCTTCATTGAGCCAGAAGTTCTTCTTGTCCCACGCTGGACCGATGATGGGTGAACCATCCGGCGTATAGGCAATGGCACCATTGTAAACCTTTTTGATGCCCACTTCGCCAAAGGCTGGCACCCGGGTGATGGCTGTTTCAATATGTGGCCCCAACCGGTCCAGATCTTCCTGGAACAGTTCATATTCTGATGAATCTGATGGCCCGTCCACATAACAGGCAGGCGCACCTTTTTCATATGGCCCCAGCAAAAGCCCACCATTTTCCTCACGCATATACCAGCTCGAATCAGCTTCACGCAGAACACCCATTTCCGGCAAGCCCTTGGCTTGGCGCTCGCGGATCAACGGATGCGGCTCAGTGACGATATATTGATGCTCAACCGGAATGACCGGAATATCCAGGCCAACCATGGCACCGGTTTTGCGGGCGAAATTGCCTGAGCAAGACACCACATGCTCACAAGTGATGTCACCCTGATCAGTCTTCACCAGCCATTGGCCATCAGCCAATTGTTCAATGCCCGTGACCGTGGTGTTACGGTAAATTTCCGCCCCGCGAGAACGCGCACCCTTGGCCAAAGCCTGAGTGAGATCAGCAGGCTGAATATAGCCGTCATCAGGATGTTGAATGGCCCCAAGCAGGCCCTCAGTTTCACAGAGAGGCCAGATTTCTTTCACTTGCGCTGGGGTGAGAACATTCACCTTCACGCCAATGGTTTCAGCCACGCCTGCATAATACATGAACTCATCCATCCGGTCCTTGGTGCGGGCCAAGCGGATATTGGAAACTTTCTTGAAGCCGACATTCTGGCCAGTTTCCTTTTCAAGCTCTTGATAGAATTTCACCGAATATTTATGAATCTGGCCAACCGAATATGAGAGATTGAACAGAGGCAACAATCCTGCGGCATGCCAGGTAGAGCCAGAGGTAAGCTCTTTGCGTTCAACCAGAACCACATCGCTCCACCCCTTTTTGGCCAAATGATAAAGCGTTGACACGCCCACAACGCCGCCACCAATTACCACCACACGCGCCTTAGATTTCATTGTCAGCCTCATTCGTTTGAATTCTTTAGACAAGGCTTCGGCCTCACCTGTCAATCACCACCTTGCCATCACGGCAAATTTGAAAAATCTTGTGGCGTGTTCACGTTCAAAAAGGGGTCATGGCCCTCAATTGCCCAAACAACCCTGCGAGCCTTGGTGGCAGCAGCAAAATCCTGCACCCGCCTCAATTCTTTCAGCAAGGGCAGACAGCCAGCAGGCCAAAGCCCCGTAAGATAGTGCGCCTGCCCGCCAGAACAGGCGATGGCGGCACCTTCACCCTTTAGCCGCAAGAACAAATCTTGCGGCAACATCGGCGTGTCACAAGGTGTAGTGAGCACGAAATCAAAACCATTTTCGACGGCATAGGAAAGTGCGGCGTCAAGCCCCGTAATGGGCGTGCCCGTCTCGATGCGGTCAACAATCACCGGCAGGTTGAACCGCGTGGCATCGCCATTGGCATTGATGACAAGCTGGTCAACCTGCGGGGCAAGCCTGGCCACCACGTGCTCAATAAGTGGTTTGCCCCTCCATTCAATAAAAGCCTTGTCACGCCCCATACGGCTGGATTTGCCGCCCGCGATGATAACGCCCAGAACTTTCATGACCCGTGCGGATAGATGCGTTGGGGCGGAATAAAAATGGAAACTTCATCGCCCAAGCGCATCACACCTTTTCGTTCAACCCAAGCCGTCAAACCGCGTTTGTGCATCGCTCTTTTTACCACTTTGCCTTTCGCCTCTGGATGATGGCGCGCAACCACCTCATCAATCTGTGAACAAGGGTAGTTTTCCATATCCACGACAATGGTGGCTCCAGACGGAAACTGCAGGCGCGTAGATGGCGGCAAGTAAGTGAAATCCCGAATGCCGCTGAACACCACATTGGCCCCCAGCCAAGAGGGATCAACGTGGCCAACGCCCAAAGCATCAGCAATGTCCCGCAACTCTTCGACTGAAAGCAACGTGAGCTGCCGCACATTGCGAATATCGAGTCCACGCGGATAGGTTGCCAAAGTGCGACTATCAGATTTTCGGCTTTGTCCCGTGTGGCAATCTCCCGCTGGCCCATCCAATGTGAGCATGATCTCACCAGTGGCAGATTTCTCAAACCCTCCATCGCGCGATGGCCTGAGCAACAGGCTTTCAACCTTCCCGGTGAATTTCAATCTCGTCAAAAGGGCCATATGGAACCTGCCTTGTAAAAGCGTTATAGCGAGATGCAATGAACAATGAAATCACTCTCGATCTCTCAGGCCTGCTTTGCCCTTTGCCAGTGCTCAAAGCCCGCAAGAAACTGTTGCAAATGAGCGCGGGTGAGGTTTTGCATGTCATCGCCACAGACCCCATGGCCGCAATCGACATGCCGCATTTCTGCAATGAGCAGGACTATGAATTGCTGTCTCAAGAAAGGCGCGACAACAAACTGATTTTCAAAATCAGAAAAGCGCCTTCACCTTAGGTGGAAAGCCTGCTGTTACCGTGCCATCTTCATATTCAATCAGTGGCCGACGAATGAGCGATGTGTGTGCGGCTGCCAGCTTAGCCGCCTTCTTGTCATTCAAGTCAACGATCTCAGATGGATCAAGCCCACGCCAAGTATAGCCGCTGCGATTGATCAATTTCTCCCAACCGCCGAGTGCCACGGCCCATTTCTCAATTTGCGCCACTGATGGCTTTTCAACGGAATAGTCTGTGAACGCGACAGCCACTTTCTTGGACTTAATAAAATCCACCGCCTTCATGGTCGTGTCACACTTTTTGAGGCCCCAGGCCTTGATCTGTTTCATGCTACCTCGCCAGAGAAAGTGTCTTGTCGGTTGCTCCGGAAAATGGATCAACCAAAGCAGCAAACATAGCTTCAATCTGCGCCTTCTCAATGTCTTTCACAATGAACACGAGGCGCGTCTCTTCAACACCGTCAGGCCAGCGCGCCAGCCGCACTGGTGGATGAAACACATGCTGCACCCCGTGCACCGCCAATGGCCGCGATGGATCATCGGATAGCTTGAGAATGCCCTTCAGGCGCAAGAGATTTGGCCCATAAAACGCTGTCAACATTTCAAGGAACATCTCCAATCCCTGCGGCGAGATTGCCCGCGTGTCACGCAATGCGAAAGACCTGATATGCGCATCATGGCGTGAAACGTCATGGTGATGGTGGTGTGGCCGCTTAAGTGCCTCATCATTCAGCCATGCCTGCACATTGGGTGTTTTGGTTGCAGCATCAAACAACCCCATGTTCAACAGCCGCGCCGCAGTGGCTTCGCCCAAATGCGTGCTCAGCAATCTTGCGGTGGGGTTCAGTCGGCGCAGCCTGCCGATGATGGCAAACATCTTGTCTTCGCCTTCAATACCATGCAGCAAATCAAGTTTTGTGAGAACGATGCGGTCTGCCACCGCCACCTGTTTCACGGCCTCAGGATGTGCATCCAACGTGGCCCAACCGTTGACGCCGTCAACAACGGTCACCACACCTTCAAGGCGCAAGCGGCGCAACAATAATTCATCGCGCATCAAAACATGAAGAACGGGGGCTGGATCAGCCAAGCCCGTGGTCTCAATCACAATGCGGTCAAAGGCTTTGATTGTGCCAGCATCGCGCCGCGCCAGAAGATCACCCAATGTGTCAACAAGATCACCGCGAATGGTGCAGCACAGGCAACCGGCCGCAAGCTCGACAATATTGTCATCTGATTTTTCAACAAGCAGATGGTCAATGCCCACCTCACCAAACTCATTGATCACCACGCAGGCGTTGGACAGCAGTGGGTCCTTGAGCAAATAGTTGAGCAGTGAAGTCTTGCCAGCGCCAAGAAAGCCAGTGAGCACTGACACTGGAATGGGGGTCTGCATCACTGCTTCTTGTCAGTGCTTGGTATGGCTTTATCTGATTTGATTTTAGCATCCGGCAAAGCAGCCTTGGTATCGGCAGCATCTGATCCCTGGTCATCCGTTGGATCAGCGGCTTCTTCATCAGGTGGTGCGGCCGCTGCCATTTGCAGCAACAACGCATCTGGCATCACATCACAGCTGGCCCCATCAGTGCGGTATTGCGTGCACAGATCAAGACTTTTGGCTTGATCAAGATTCCACAACATGGCTGTGAAGCCCCCTTTGTTGGGCATTTCAATGATGCCGCCGATGCCGCCCGCATCAATGCCAACCGGGCTGATCAAACGCCCACGCAAAGCCATGTCAGCCTTTTGCGCGGTATCAAAATTTCCGAATGAAATACCCCATCCGGCCAACCGGTGGGCGTTGACCGGTGTGACAGCCTGTTTGAGCTTGCAAACTGTGGTCGTCATATCAGCTGGCACAATCGCGCCAAAGGCCTGATCGACGATTTCATTAACCCGGCCATGGCCCGGCTTTCCTATTTCGTCAAAGCCCTCATCCAGCATTTGTTTTGAAAGCTTGGCGCGGGCACCGCCAGAATGGGCTCCGAGAACCACCGATACCAATTGTTTGCCATCGCGAATGGCGGAACCCACAAGATTGTAGCCACTGTTGCAGATGAATCCCGTCTTCATGCCCACGGCTTCCGGCATAATGCGGATCAAACTGTTGTAGTTGCTCAAACGCCGTTTGCCGACGGGCACTGATTCTTGCTTGAAATAATGCAGATGTTCGGGAAACTGGTTGATGATCAGTGCCGCAATTACACCCAAATCACGCGCACTGGAAATGTGGCGCGGATCATAAAGCCCATTCGGGTTCACAAAATGAGTGGCTTGCAGGCCCATGCCCTTGGCCACGGCATTCATCTCAGTGGCGAAATTATCAATGCTGCCACTGGCCCCCTCGGCCAAGACATAGGCCATGTCATTGGCGGAATGCACCAAAAGCGCTTGCAGGGCAAAGTCAACTGAAACGGTTTTTCCAACCGGTATGCCGATGCGGCTTGCGGGCTGGGAATGGGCCAATTCAGAAATCGGAAGTTGCTGGTCAAGCTTCATGCTGCCATCACGCAGTTTTTTGAAGATGACATAAGACGTCATCAGCTTGGTCAGCGAAGCCGGATACCAAGGCTCACCAGCGCGGCTTTCAGACAGAACTTCACCTGTGAACGGATCAATCAACAGTGTCGGGCCGGTCTGGTCGGCCTTGGACACGGATTTGGAATCTTGGGCTTTGGCCATGCCGAGCTGGCCAGCCACCAAAGTGACAGACAAGGCCGCCCGCAAAATGAAGTTGAACCTTGATTTCATGTGATCCGTTTAACACCAAAACCGCAGGTCTAAAAGACCGTGCGGTTTTATCAGGTTGGATGGTGCCCTTGGAGGGACTCGAACCCCCACTCCCTTACGAAAAACAGATTTTGAGTCTGTCGCGTCTACCATTCCGCCACAAGGGCATTTTCGGAAGCGGTGTCTATGGGATACAGCTTGCGCCGTCAACCTGAAACGCGCTTTAAGTTTTGTCATGATCCGCATCACCGATTCCTTTGTCATTGATGAAAAAGACATCAGCGAGACTTTTGTACGCGCCTCTGGCCCAGGTGGGCAGAATGTCAACAAGGTTTCAACCGCAGTGGAGCTGCGTTTTGATGCAAGCCTTTCTGGCCTGCCACCTGATGCCATGGAGCGCCTGACAACCCTGGCGGGCCGCCAGCTCACCAAGGACAATGTTCTGGTCATCGAAGCCCAAGCCTTCCGCAGCCAAGAACGAAACCGCGCTGATGCCCTCAATAAATTGGTAACCCTGCTGCGTAAATGTTTGGTCAGACCCAAGCGCCGCAGGGCCACCAAGCCCACTTATTCATCGACTTTGCGCCGTTTAGAGGGCAAGAAGCAGCGAGCCAAAACCAAAACCATGCGCCGTTCCAAACCCGATTCAGATTGACCGTGATGAAAAAACTTTATGATTGGGTGCTGGCACTCTCCGCCCGCAAATCGGCCGAAGTCTGGCTAGCGGCCATTGCCATTATTGAAAGTTCGTTCTTTCTCATTCCAGCTGATGTGTTGTTTTTGCCCATGGCACTGGCAAGGCCGCAGCGGGCTTACCGTTTGGCCTTCATTGCAACCGCAGGCTCGGTTATTGGCGGGATATTGGGCTATTTTCTGGGCATGTATCTGTTTGAGGCATTGGCCAAACCAGTTCTCATTGCCTTTGGCGAACTCCACAAATTTGAACAGCTGAAGGCCTGTGCGGGTGAGCAGACCCTTCTCGTGCTGCTCACCACTTCTGGCCTGGCACATATCCCGCCGATAAAGATCGTCACCATTCTGGCTGGTGTTGCACAAATCAATTTCCTATTCTTCGTGACATCCTGCGTGGTAGCGCGCGGCGCCAGGTTCTTTGCCTTGGCATGGGCGCTGCGCCGTTGGGGTGATGCCATCAAACATTTCATTGAACACCGCTTGGGGCTGATCGCTGGCCTCATTGGTGCCATAGTGATTGTGCTTTACCTAGCCGTGAAATACTTTGGGCAATCAGGGGCAATGGTATGTTGAATTCACTGACATCAAGGCAAACGGTCTGGGCGGTTTTTGCCATCACACTGGCCACAATAGTCGGTGCGTGGATTTTCCAATACGCGGGCTATCCGCCGTGTGAGCTGTGCCTCAAACAGCGTTGGGCCTATTATGCTGTCGTGCCACTCAGCGCGATATTTGCGGTTGCCGCTTCTGAAAACCCTAAATATCTGCGTTATGGTTTGATTGTCCTCGGCCTCATCATGTTGGCCAGTTGCATTTTCGGAATCTATCATTCTGGCGTGGAGTGGAAGTTCTGGAAAGGCCCAAGCTCATGCACAGGTGGCGGCAGCTTCAAGAGCGCCCTGCCTGATCTGAGCCAACCAGAAGCCATGTGCGACCAACCAGCCATCCGCATTTTCGGAATTTCACTCGCAGGATACAATGCGCTGATCTCTGGCTTCGTGTCTTGGCTCAGCCTCTACAAGGCCAGAGCCGCCTAAGGATCGAGTTCCGCATCCCAATAAAGATAGTCAACCCAGCTCTTGTGCAAATGGTTAGGCGGAAACAGGCGGCCATTGCTATGCAGCTGGTGCACCGTTGGTTCCACCGGCCATTGATGGGGGAACATCTTGGCCACGCGCGGCAAATCCCCGCCCTTGGCCAGATTGCACGGTGAGCAGGCAGCCACCACATTGTCCCAGGTCGTCTGCCCGCCCTTGGAGCGCGGGATCACGTGATCAAAGGTTAAATCATCCGGTGAGCCGCAATATTGGCAAACGAACTTGTCGCGCAAGAACACATTGAACCGCGTGAAAGCCGGTGTACGCGATGGTTTTACATAACTCTTGAGCGAGACAACGGACGGCAGCTTGAATTCCGCATTGGGGCTGTGGATCACTGTATCGTATTCGGAAACGATGTTCACACGGTCAAGGAAGACGGCCTTTACCGCGTCCTGCCAAGACCAGAGCGACAAAGGATAATAGCTCAGCGGCCGGTAATCAGCATTGAGAACCAGAGCCGGGCAACTTTCGGGTTGAGTGAACTGCTGTTGCAATCAAACCTCTTTCAGTTGCGGGGATACTATCTGGACTTGTCAGTTCTGTGAAGGGGCCTGGGGCATCTCCTTCATCCCCCGGTAATGGGCCCACAGCAGCCGCGCCGCGGCCCCGCGGTGGGGGCGCCATTTCACCGCCATTTTCTCCAACTTCTTGGCATCAGGCCGTTTTCGCATATTGAACAAATGATGCGCGGCGGCCTGCAACGCCACATCACCCGATGGCCAGGCATCACCATGCCCTACCACCGCCAACAGATAGATATCCGCTGTCCATGGCCCAATGCCCCAATTTGATAACAGAGCCTTGCGCAAATCCTCAAT